>Ga0207667_10000931_pt1 | contig 37347 bp, 35 predicted proteins | sample KBSCornC52_FD_184301 | JGI IMG/M metagenome (GOLD analysis project Ga0207667, IMG submission 184301) | Corn rhizosphere microbial communities from Kellogg Biological Station, Michigan, USA - KBS Corn C5-2 (SPAdes) (version 2) | ecosystem: Host-associated > Plants > Roots > Rhizosphere > Soil ...
TCAAGACCTTATTTATTTTCTAATACCCTTGCACCTTCGATTGTGGGTGGATCGCTGAAAGTATTGGAGATATTAAAAACACAAGGTAATGAATTGCGAGAGAAATTGGTAAAAAATTCGCAGCATTTTAGAGAAAAAATGAGCGCATTAGGATTTACGTTAGTGCCTGGAGAGCATCCTATCATTCCAGTCATGTTAGGTGATGCAAAACTAGCATGTAATATGGCAGACGAATTATTAAATGAAAATATATATGTCATTGGATTTTCTTATCCTGTTGTACCTAAAGGCGCTGCAAGAATTCGTACACAAATGTCCGCCGCGCATAGTATTGATCAAGTGGACATGGCTGTATTGGCTTTTGAAAAAGCGGGTAAAAAATTAGGAATTATCTAACATGAAAGCATTAGTAAAAGCAAAACCAACGAAAGGATTATGGCTCCAAGATATTCCAACTCCTGTCATTGGACACAATGAAGTATTAATTAAAATTCGCAAGACTGCCATCTGTGGTACAGATATTCATATTTATAATTGGGATGAGTGGGCGCAACAAACTGTTCCGGTTCCTGTGACTATTGGGCATGAATTTGTGGGTGAAATTGTAGAATTCGGCAGCGAAGTTGAAGGGTTAAAAATTGGTCAACGTGTGTCAGGGGAAGGACATCTTACTTGTGGATATTGCAGACAATGCAGAGCGGGTAGAAAACATTTATGCCGAAATACCATTGGATTAGGTTACAGCAAAAAACCCGGCTGTTTTGCAGAATATTTATCTTTGCCGGCTGTTAATGTGTATCCTATACCTGACAATATTTCCGATGATGTGGCTTCATTTTTAGATCCTTTAGGAAATGCTGTACATACCGCTTTATCGTTTGATTTAGTGGGCGAAGATGTTTTAATTACTGGGGCAGGCCCTATTGGAATCATGGCAATTGCCGTTGCAAAAAAAGTGGGTGCAAGATTTATCGTCATTACTGATGTAAACGAATATCGATTGGAGCTTGCAAGGAAAATGGGTGCAACAATCGCCATTAATCCGAATAAAACTTCCTTGGATAATGTGATGCAGTCCTTGAATATGAAAGAAGGATTTGATGTGGGATTAGAAATGTCTGGTAATCCTCAAGCATTTACGCAAATGTTATCTTATATGAATCATGGCGGCAGAATTGCAGCGTTAGGTATTCCGTCATCACCTATCCCAATTAATTTTAATCATATTATATTCAAGGGATTAATATTGAAGGGAATTTACGGCCGAGAAATATTTGAAACATGGTATAAAATGATAACGTTATTACAAAGTGGGTTAGAGGTTGCGCCAGTGATAACGCATCAATTTTCATATCAAGATTATGAGCAAGCATTTGCTGTGATGGCATCCGGCCAATCAGGCAAGGTAATATTAAATTGGCTTGCTTAATTTGTTGATTTCATTGATAATGGCGCCAGATGACCTTTCTGAGTGTTTATGGCGCCTTTTCTGTTGTCTTTAGTGGTTAATTTTTTTCAATTTATTCAAGATTATCTTACGTGAACAATATAAAATTTAGTGAATATCATTTTTGCAGTGCGCTTCAGTCATCTTTAGATCGCTTAGGGTTTATACATCCCACGCCTATCCAAGAAAAATCCATTCCTTTGGCGTTAGAAGGTAAAGATATTTTAGGATCTGCACAAACTGGCACAGGCAAGACTTTTGCCTTTACATTACCCATCTTAGAAAAATTTCTTGACTCGAATTCTTCTAATGAAACTGCGCTCATATTAGCGCCTACACGTGAATTAGCGGCACAAATTCTCAAAGCCATCCACGATTTATTACCTAAAAACAGTAGAATTAAAACTGCATTGCTTATTGGCGGCGATCCTATTGGAAAACAATTTAGATCGCTTGATCTGCATCCACAAATTGTTGTGGGGACACCAGGCAGAATCAATGATCATTTAAAAAGACGCAGTTTAAACTTAAAACAAACACACTTCTTGGTATTGGATGAAGCAGATCGAATGATGGACATGGGATTTGAACCGCAAATTCAAGAAATCATTAGAATGCTTCCTGAAGAAAGACAAACATTTATGTTTTCTGCAACTCTATCTCCATCCATTGTTAAACTTTCTCAGAAGTATCTCAAACATCCAGAAAGAGTAGCGGTAGGAGAACAACATAAGATTGCTACTAATATTAAGCAAGAAGTTATTCACCTCAAACCATCTCAAAAATACGCTGCTTTAGTAAAAGAGTTAGATAAAAGAGAAGGCTCTATTATTGTATTTGTAAAAACAAAACAAGGTGCAGATGATTTAGCCGATAAACTAGAAGAACATGAACATAGCGCTAAAGCCATTCATGGTAATTTGCATCAACGAAAACGCGATAAAGTAATATTTTCTTTTCGAAATAAACGCCATCGAATTCTTGTTGCAACAGATGTTGCAGCAAGAGGTTTAGATATTCCACATATCGAACATGTCATTAATTATGATTTACCTCAAACACCAGAGGATTATAAGCATCGTATTGGAAGAACAGCGCGTGCAGGTAAAAAAGGTGAAGCAATAAGTTTTGTTGCACCGAGTGATGCAAGAATGTGGAAAGAAATTCAGCGATTTTCTCAACAAAATAACATTCAAGGCTCAACTCACCAAGAACAGCATCATAAGAGTGAATATGAACACGAACATAAAAAACGACCACATAAAAATAGATATAAACAAGAAGATCAAAAAAGACATGATAAAAGACCAACATTTAGTCAACGCAAAGATGGTCGATATAAAGATGAACGAGACGATCAAAAAAGATTCGATAAAAAGCCAGCATTTGGCCAGCGTAAAGATGCTCCACATAGAGATGAGCGAGAACCTCAAAAAAGATATGATAAAAAGCCAACCTTTGGTCAACGCAAAGATGGTCGATATAAAGATGAACGAGAAGATCAAAAAAGATACGATAAAAAACCATCATTTGGCCAACGTAAAGATGGTCCCTATAAGGATGATCGAGAACCTCAAAAAAGATATGATAAAAAGCCAATATTTAAAAAACAAAAAGATAATGAACACAAATTTGGCGATAAACCAAAATTTAAACCCAAGCAAAAATTTAATGATAAAAAAAAGTTTAAATCATTTGAAAAGCGGGATATTAAATAATTTAAATTTCGTAATACCCAGTCAATAAGACGCGAATGCTCTCTGGTGTCTCTCGATCATGGGAAGCAGATCCATTTTCGCTTTTTTATTGGCTCTTTTTATTGATCTATGTCAGATGAATTAATAAAACCTTAAGCTTCCTATCGTATAGTCTGCTTTTTTATATAATATAATTTAATAAAAACGTTATATAATTAAATATATTTTATTTTTAATATTAATGAGGTGTATTTGTGAATAAAGATCAAGTTCAAAAAGCAGAGCTAAAATCAGTAAACCCCTGCGAATTTTTAGATAAGCATGTCGCAGGCCCAATAACAAATGCGTTAGTGTCAAAATTTAAGGATTCGGGATATGGTAGAGGAAACTGGGAGATCGATGATGATGCTAATACATACTGTTGTCGTTTTAGATTTACTGCCGAAAAATCATTAATTAATGAAGAACAACTACAAAAACTTATCAGAGAACTGCACCCTGTATTAACAAACTCAAAAACTAAAATTTCTGGTATGCCTGCAGTAGGTCGATTTGGCGAAGGGGCTCCATTTGATTTCATATTGAGTATCCCTGTTAATGATCCTGCTTTTCTTGAATTTTTAAATAAAGATAAGTTAGAAGAACCTATTAAACCAATTGATGAACTTATTAAGGATTTCCAAAAATCATTAGGCGATATTTACAAAGCAAGCCCTGAACTCAACCATAATTTAATTAAATATATTGGTATGGGCATGAACTCAAATCAGTCTGCGGCATTAGAGCAAATTGTAGCAGCATCAAAAACTAAAACTAGCACTTACGCTCCAGCGATGTTTTGATAAGTTATTGGATTCTTGCACAACAAAATCTTGTAATTTCACTCCGCCTGCTTGTATCTGGGTGGAGTGGTTGCTGTTAATCAAAATATTCTAAGCACTCACCATTTCAGGGGTAATAGCTAACTTGTTTATTGCTCACATCCAACTGGCGCAAAGATTTTCTCAATATCATTGAGGGTTAAAGCAGAAACAGGTGAAGAGTTACCAGATAACATTGCATCAAATAATGATTTTTTATCTTGTTGTAGTGCAGACATTTTTTCTTCTATTGTTCCTGATGTTATCAATTTATAAACAAAAACGGTTTTATCTTGACCAATACGATGGGCACGGTCAGTGGCTTGGTTTTCAACTTGTGGATTCCACCAAGGGTCATAATGAATTACAGTATCAGCAGTTGTTAAATTTAATCCAACTCCACCTGCTTTGAGACTAATGAGAAATAATGGCACATCACCCCTTTGAAATTTTTGAATAATTTCATCTCTGTGATGAGTTTTTCCCGTTAGTTTTAAAAAGGGAATATTAAGCTTTGTTAACAAGGGTTCTATGAGAGAAAGCATTTGTGTAAATTGTGAAAACAATAGTATTTTTCTTCCTTCGGAAATTAATTCAGGTAATAATTCAGTTAAAAATTCTAATTTTGTAGAATCTTGATCAGTATAATGCTGAGTGTTTATTTTTAATAATCGTGGGTCACAACATATTTGTCTCAACTTTAGCAGCGCATCTAATATAAAAATTTGTGAACGCCCTAGGCCTTGTCGTTCTATGGTGGTGACAACTTTTTGATGTAATACAATTCTCACATTTTCATAGAGTTCGCGCTGTTGCGGTGTAAGTAATACCGGCCTTGTCATATCAATTTTTTCGGGAAGTTCTCGCAACACTTCATTTTTAGTTCGTCTTAAGAAAAAAGGTGAAATACGTTGTTTTAATGCGGCGAGTCTTTCGGTATCATGTTCTTTTTCGATGGGCACTCTAAATAAAGCGTTAAATTGTTTTCTGTCACCCAGTAATCCTGGAATCAAAAAATGAAACAGTGTCCATAATTCACCTAAGTGATTTTCAATGGGTGTTCCTGTAAGGCATATGCGTTGTTTAGCTTGAAGAGATCTTGCGACGTATCCAGTTTTGGAATGACAATTTTTTATATATTGTGCTTCATCCAATATTAATGAATGATATTCTTGTTCTGCTAGCGTTTTTTCATCGCGCATTAAAATCGCATAACTTGTAATGATGACATCATATTTATCCAGGTGTTCATATTGTTTTTTTCGCGCTTGGCCGTAAAGAATAAGGTACTTTAAGGTAGGTGTGAATTGATTAATTTCTCTTGCCCAATTCATGATTAAGCTCGTGGGTGAAATGATAAGAGAAGGCTTATTTGATTTGGACTTTTGTTTTTCAATCAGTAAATGGGATAAAACTTGGATGGTTTTTCCTAAACCCATATCGTCAGCTAATATACCACTCAATTGTGTTTCATTTAAAAACTGTAACCATAATACACCTTCTTGTTGATAGTGACGTAATTTTCCTCGAAATCCTGTGGGATTGTTAAAAAGAGAAGCATCGCTTTGTTGAATTTTATTTTTAAGACGCTCAAAATTTTTAATGAATTTTTGAGGAGAATTGTCGCCGTACCAATTCATCTTTTTTACGTTTAATGCTTCTTTTAATTTGGTAAATTGTAATGCTCTTAAAGGAGATACTCTTAATTTTCCGTGGCCTGAAAGGCTGTCTTCCTGATACAATTCAATCAGTATGGATAATATTTTTTTTAGTCTTACATAGGGTATTTCAAATTTTTTATGTTGAGGTAAATCTAATGTGAATACTTTATCATCGGGTAAATTAACAAGGCTTTTAATGGAGTGTTGAGATAGTTGTGATCGTACGAGTTCTGCAAGTGCAGGGAGCAAGTTATACTGCGTGCCATCAAATTCAATGCCCATTTCAAATTCTAGCCATTGTGAACGATGTTTGGGTACGGAACTCCAATTAACATACCAATTATTAATATTTTTTTCGGGAATCGGGGTGAATATTTTATCTAAATAAGATTTTAATTTATCTTGTCGTTTTTTTTCAGAAGATATATTTTTCATCAGGCTGTGTATTTCTTGTATTTGGAGATCAGTGAGTGGAGCTGAAAATAATAATATCGACGCAATTTCAGGATCGAGTAATGTTTTGACTTCCCCACAGAGTTGTTGATGATGGTCAATATACCAAAGCGGAACAACTGGTAAAACAGTTTTTGTACCGCCAAGGACTCTGCAATGCAAACGTTTTTTATCTTGAGATTCTGTAATCCAACTCAAATGCCCTTCAAGGGTTTTGCTTTTTTTTAGTGCAGATGTTCGAAATGATGCGAAGTGTAATCGATTGGATTCAACTAATTTATCAAGTAAAATTGCTCCAGCTTTTCCCTGAATTAAAAAATGTTGTTCAAGGAGATCTTTGAAAATTTCTTGATCGTCTTCTGATACCTCATTGAGTTGCTCGAATTCACGAATATAAATCGGCTTATGACCTTTTTGAACAATCACAGGCAGCACGTGATATGTTTTATGTGGAGTGGGTTCGTATGTCATTAAATACAATAGCTGTTGTAAGTGCATATTAGGATTCAAACTATTAGTCGGTTTAGTATTATATCAATTTTTATGGAAAAATACATAAGTTTTATTCACTTTTATACAGCTGTCATCCTGAAAAATTTTCATCTACTGAAATTGAAAGAATAAAAAAACGTTCATGAAAATTTTTTCAGGACCCAGGTTGCAAGTTAGGATGTTTTGCGTTCAAGCTTTATAATATGTTGTTCCTGGGTCTCGTATAAATTCCTGTGAAATATTTTAGTTCTATTTAAAATCCTCTGACAGGAATTTTACGGGATTGTAAGTCAAAAAATTCCAACTTGGAAAGCTGAGATAGTTTGGATTATGTTGTAATATTATTTTAATTCAATTTAATTGCATTATCGCGTCGTTGGAGATAGCCGTTTCTCACCATTACGTAAGGGTCAAATGCTTGTTTTAATACACCATCATAATTAAGCAGATTTGCTCTTGTATTGATGATATATAATCCTTGTAAGGAATAACTGGTTGTATCATCAATGTAAGGATAAATACTTGTGCCGTAGTTTACAGGTAAGCCAATAGTATCTCTTACTGTGCTTGGTCCAAAAAGCGGCAATACGAGATAGTTAGAGTTTTTGTATCCCCATTTTGCTAATGTTAATCCAAAATCTGATTGATGGAAGGGGATGTTCATGTGAGAAGCTATATCCCAAAATCCAGCAACTCCAATCGTTGAGTTAATGAGTAAACGCCATGTGTCTTTGCTCAAGTCTGCAGTATCTGCTTGAAGTGCATCGTTAACGATGGTTGGAATTGTATCAATGTTTCGATAAATATTAGTCACTCCGGTTCTTAGAAAGTCGGGTGTTATTGACTGATACACTGTTGCGAGTGGTTTTATGACAATTTTATCAACTCCGTCATTGAAGGCGTACATGTGACGATTAAAATTTTGATAAGGATCTTGATCATCCATGGGTTGAGCAAAAGCCGCACCTGTAAAAAAAACACAGAGTGTAGTAATCACATGAAATAATTTGTTCATCCGGCTATCCTAATGTCACTAATTTAATTTGCACAAACGGGCCATTATAACCCTATAATGCCCTTTGAAGCGAAAGTTTTGTTTAAGAGTGTATTGATATCCCAATAATATGAATAAAACCAACGTAGGACGAGCTAAAAGAGGCTTGGCATCATTTCGGGAGGGGCGCTAAAGAATAATGATGCCAAGCCTTTAAATCCTTTCTAAGGCTTCTCTTAAGCAAAACCCAGATTAAAGAGGACTACTAAAATGCTTTGGTTAAAATCATTTCATATTATTGCCATGGTGTGTTGGTTCGCCGGATTGTTTTATTTGCCGAGGTTATTCGTTTATCACAGCATGGCAACAGATGCTATCGGTATTGAGCGATTTAAAATCATGGAAAGAAAATTATACCGTGGCATTATGACACCTTCGATGCTGTTGACAGTCATTTTGGGAATAATATTACTGATAAAAACGCCTTGGCATCTTAAAGCCAATTGGTTTCAACTTAAATTGGCATTAGTGGGCCTATTAATTATTTATCATTTTTATTGCGGATATTGTGTTAAAGTTTTTAAAGAAAACCGTAATCAACACTCGCATGTTTTCTATCGTGTTTTTAATGAAGTTCCAGCAGTTTTTTTAGTTGTTATTATTCTTCTTATTGAATTGAAACCTGGTGGTTTATTGTAAAACTATAAACTCTAATGTTATAACGATATTCAAATTATCAGGTATGTTTTCAGGTTTTAAGACAGTTGTCATTGGTGGTGTTTCTCGTGTTAGTGTCCAGTGATTGGTGTTCACAAAATATTTTTGTGATTGTAAATATTTGAGAAAATTAAGAAAATGTTCGTAAGATCCTGACAATGAAAAATCAACCAATATGATTTTGTAAAAATCTTTATTGACAGTGTTTTTTATTGTGGTGTTGTTGACAATTAATCCTAGTTGATTTGCATTTTCTGAAATAGTGTTTAGAAAACCTTGAAAATTGGATTCTTTGGGAATATGCTGAGTAACGAGGTTATATTTTTGTTCAGTGTTCAATAATTGAGATTGTAAATTTTTAATATTTTTTGCATCTTCACTGTACTCGTTATATTGTTGTGAAAGTGATTTTGAATTAAGGTAAACAGGTTTTGTTTTTTGCCATAGCGGATACAAGTTAAATTTAATTCCAATTGCAAGAATCAAAGAAAATACTATAAAAAGAAATAAATAATACAATTTATTCAGAGCGGGTGACATTATTTTCTCCTTTGTTTTCTGTTTCTATGATAAAGCTATAATGGTAGGGTGGCGTAGATTCATCTTGTGAGATATTTTTAATAGAAACATGCTCGAAGTGGTGATCTGAAATCAAATTTTTGTGTAATGTTTGAATTTGATCTTCAAGTTGTGCTCTGCCTGTAATAGAAATATTATTATTTTCCCAAGCTAATGAATTCAAGAAAACACCTTCTGGCATGATATGGCCAAGGGATTCCAATTGAGGTATTGGCAAATGTAGATTATTTTGAAGAAGAGTAAAACTGTTAGTTTGTTGATTGAGGGATTGAAGTCGAGTTTTTAAACTGATTAACGATTGCGATTGTGTATGAATGGCAGATAACTTTTTTTGAAGTAGAATGGATTTGTTTTTTTCAATGTGTAAGAAAGAAATAAGCGCCAAATGAATAACAAGCAGGATCGCGAATCCGTAAAATATCGTTTTCAATAATTGTTTCATCATCAATTTTTTCTCTCGAAATGATAGCGGCAAGTTCAAGCTGCTCGCCAATTTAGGTAAATAATTATGATTTTCTTTTTCATTCCATAAACTTAAACCGCTAGCGATAAGCCATGCGCGTAAATTTGTGTCAGGTGTTAGAAGGTAGTACTTATTTATTTTAAGTTCAGACTGTTTTAATTTCAATAATTTTAGTGCTCGATACAAAAAAGAGATATATTTTTCTGTGATGTTTCCTGATTCGACATGAATTTTTTCCTCATGAAAAAACAGGGTGTTTTTGTTTTGATGAGTGCTCAGCCATAATCGATGTTCTTTTTGTGAGCTATAAGATATATTAAATATTACTCGACATTCATTCACTGATGCTGGGTCAAAATAGTGCAATGCTCTTGCGATTGCTTGAGATTCTGTATCGATAGCTTTTACAGATATTCGTTGAGCCGATAAAGCCTGAATAAATTCGTTGAGAGCGATGAGTTTTTGAGGGGTAAGAGTCTGCTGAAAAATAATGAAATCAGAGAGTGCTATGTTTATTTCGTCCGATTGTGTGCTGCAAGAGGCAAGTAAGGAACATTCCTCAAAACGATCATTATTTAAATCAACTAAGCGAAAAGGACAACTCAGATCAAGACCAAAATACGTTAAAATCATTATTCAACCCCAAAAAAATCATTTATAATCGACAATTTTGTAAATAAAATTGCGAATTCATTATGTTTAGACTGACCTGGCTGTTGTCATTTCTCGCAAGCCTGTTATTGACCGGCTTTATTATTGTTGCATTGATTTATGTGTATCTTGAAAATCAACTTCCAGATGTAAGTGAGCTTAAAGATATGAAACTTCAAGCACCTTTGCAAGTTTACACAAGCGATGGCAAGCTTATTGGAGAGTTTGGCCCCATCAGGCGCGCGCCTGTGAGTTATGAACAAATTCCGCCGCTATTTATCAAGGCGTTATTATCCACTGAAGATCAACGGTTTTTTGAGCATTCCGGAGTAGACGTTTTTGGGTTAGTAAGAGCTGCTGTTCACCTTGCCATGACGGGCACAAAATCTGAAGGCGGCAGTACCATAACCATGCAAGTTGCAAGAAATTTTTATTTGACACGTCAAAAAACATTTTCTCGAAAAATTCAAGAAATTTTACTCGCACTAAAAATTGATCAACAAGTTCCAAAAGAAAAAATATTAGAGTTGTATTTAAATAAAATATATTTTGGACAACAAGCCTATGGAATTGCCGCTGCAGCGCAGGCTTACTATGGAAAAACATTGGATCAATTAACATTGCCTGAAATGGCAATGTTAGCGGGATTGCCGCAAGCACCTTCCGCCATTAATCCTATCAATAATCCGGGTGCGGCAAAAATAAGAAGGGATCACGTATTATCTCGTATGTTGGAATTAAAGAACATTACAAAAGCACAATACGATGAAGCGATAAATACACCACTTACGGCAAGTTATCATGGAAGACGTGTGCAAGTCTGGGCACCTTATGCTGGCGAGATGGTAAAAACTTTAATGGCATCCACTTACGGCGATGACGCGTTTACACATTCATATAAAGTCTACACAACGATAAGCTCTGATTTTCAAGTTGATGCGAATCAAGCTGTGAGAAATGGTTTATTAGCTTATGATAGAAGACATGGCTATAGAGGAATTGTGACACACTTAGATAATATTGAAAAAATATCTCTACCTAAACTTGAGAATTATTTAAATTTAATTCCATTTGCCAACGGCTTAAGGCCTGGTATTGTGATGCCTTCCACATCCGCTAATCAATCAAAAGCAATTCCAGTATTGGTAAAAGAAGCGGGTAATATTTCTTTGACATCTTCGAGTCTATCTTGGACAGGCAAGAGAAATTTTTTACATCCAGGTGATGTTATTTGGGTCAATCAATTGCCCGATCGTACCTGGCAGTTAGCTCAAATCCCTGAAGCACAATCTGCACTGGTTTCTCTTAATCCAAATAATGGTGCCATTATTGCGCTCGTAGGAGGGTTCGATTTTAGATTAAGCAATTTTAATCGTGCCGTGCAAGCACAACGTCAACCCGGATCAGGGTTTAAACCTTTCATTTATTGTGCAGCTTTAGATAATGGTTATACTCTTGCAAGTACATTTAGCAATGAACCCATTGCGTTGCCTGATCCCAGCAGCCCTGATGGGGAATGGCGCCCACAAAATGATGAAAGCGACTGGGATTTTCCAACGGGCCCAGTGAGGGTGCGGGTGGCTTTAGCAAAATCGTTAAACTTACCTTCAATTCGAGTATTACAAGCGGTTGGTATTGAAAATACAATTAACTATATTGCAAGATTCGGGTTTGATCCAAAACTTATGCCTCATAATATGTCGATAGCTTTAGGAACTCCAAGTTTAACACCTTTACAAGTTGCAAATGCATTTTCAGTATTTGCAAATGGAGGATTTAGAGTGAATCCTTATATTATTCAAAACGTGGTTGACTCCAATGATAAATCAGTATTCGAATATCATGCGCCTTCTCCACAAAGAGTGTTGTCTCCAGAAACCGATTTTTTAATGGTGGATGTGTTAAAGACGGTCATTGAAGAAGGTACGGCTGCAAAAGCTTTGTCATTAGGTAGAAAGGATTTGGCAGGAAAAACGGGAACCAGTAATGATGAAAACCATTACGAAAATGATGCTTGGTTTAATGGATTTAACGGTGATATAGAAACAACAGTGTGGGTTGGTTTTGATCAACATCGCCCGATTAAAGAATATGGTGCAAAAGCCGCGCTTCCAATATGGATTGATTACATGACCAATGCGCTTAATAACAAACCTGAACATAGCGTGCCGCAACCTAATGATATTGTTTCTGTCAAAATTGATCCTGTAACGGGGTTTTTGGCAAGGCCTGATCAAACAGATGGAATTTTTGAATATTTCACGCAAGATTCCGCACCACAAGAAGAAGCTCCGAATGCAGTCAGTCCTGCAAGTGCAGGAACATCGAGTGATACCGGAGAGCCGATTTTTTAATCAAAGGAAACATTATGTTTAAAACTTTTATCTCGAGATTAACTTTTTTTTATTTGTTAACTTTTCTCACCGCTTGTGGTCAATCGGGACCATTATATTTGCCTCAACAGCCGCATGACACACATACCCATACACAATCTTAATCTATGAATACATTAGAAGCCCATCTTTATAAAAATATTGTAAAAAATTATGATACACCTTGTTATGTTTATCATCGAAATATCATTAAACAGAATTTTCTTAAATTTAAAAAAGCGTTTTCACATATCCACTATGCTGTAAAAGCAAATAGTAATCTCGCTATACTCCAATGTTTAAGTAAACTTGGATCAGGCTTTGACATCGTCTCTGGTGGGGAATTGATGCGTGTTTTAAAAGCAGGTGGAAAGCCGTCAAAAATTGTATTTTCAGGTGTTGGAAAAAAAGATGAAGAAATTAAATTGGCTTTAGAAAATAATATTGCTTGTTTTAATGTGGAATCACGTTTTGAAATCCATCAGCTGCAAAGAATCGCAAAGAGCATCAATAGAAAAGCAAATATTGCTCTGAGGGTGAATCCCGATATTTCTGTTAAAACACATCCATATATTACAACTGGATTAAAACATAATAAATTCGGTATCGGGTGGAAACAGATTATTCCTTATTATTTAGAAGCTAAAAGCTGTTCACATTTAAAAATAAAGGGGATTGCGTGTCATTTGGGATCTCAGATTTTTTCACAACGCCCTTATATTAGCGCGATGAATAAATTATTATATTTAAAAAAAATACTCGAGAAAAATCACATTCCAATTGTGCATTTAGATATCGGGGGTGGGTTTGGAATTGATTCACACAAAACATTCGATATCCAAAAACTATCCGATAAGTTAAAAAAAATAAAAGCGTTATCTCATGTTGATGTATGGGTTGAACCTGGTAGAGCTATCATTGCAAACGCTGGCATATTATTAACCCGGGTGATATCCGTAAAGCTATCCGATAAAAAATTTGTCATCACAGATTGCGCAATGAATGATTTGATTAGGCCAGCTTTATATAGTGCCTATCATGAAATTCAGTCATTACAATATGCAAACGACAAGACATTAAAAAACAAACAATTTGTATGCGATATTGTAGGCCCAGTGTGTGAAACCAGTGATTTTTTGGGCAAAGACAGGAAAATATTTACACAAGAAAACGATATATTGCTTATTAATATGGCAGGTGCTTATGGGTTTTCCATGAGCTCAAATTATAATTCACGTCCAAGATGCGCTGAGGTATTACTTGATACTAAAAAGAAGAAGTCTTATTTAATACGTGAACGTGAATCGATCGAAGATTTAATGGCGAAAGAAAAATGTTTGAAATAAAATTTACAAAAATGCATGGATTGGGCAATGATTTTATTGTGATTAATAATTTATCGAATACCTTTCATTTAAATGCTGACATGATTGAAAAACTTTCCAATAGATATACTGGTATTGGTTGTGATCAACTTCTTGTGCTTGAAAAATCAGATGATCCTGAAATTGATTTTTTTTATAAAATTTATAATCAAGATGGTTCTCTTTCCGGGCAATGCGGTAATGGCGCGAGATGTTTGGCCAAATTCATTTGGGATGAAAAAATAAGTGAGAAAAAAACGTTAACATTTAAAACATTTTCAACAATACTAGAAGTCATTTTAGTCGAAAATGGTTTAATTAAAGTCAATATGGCTCCGCCAAAATCAGTGAGAGAATATACGCATCAACATTTAAAAGGAATTTTTGTTGATTTGGGTAATCCGCATATCGTGTTTAGGGTTGATAATATCCATGCGCCTCATTTATCGAATTTTGGATTGGATGATTATAATATTGGATATATGCAGATTGTGTCTAAGAATCATATTAAGTTAAAGGTTTTTGAACGCGGTGTAGGAGAAACATTGGCATGCGGCAGCGGAGCATGTGCCGCAGTGGTTGCGGGAATCACTCAAAATCTATTGGATCAACGAGTGATAGTTGAATTGCAGTTGGGAAGTTTACAAATTGAATGGCAAGGAAATAGTAATCCAGTATGGTTGACTGGACCTGCTGAAAAAAGTTATGTTGGTGTCATCAAGATATAAAATTATCAATATAAATTGTATTTTTTTTGAATTAGTGATTTGTATAAAGTTTATTAAGGAAACTAAAATTAAGTGGAGAAAATGTGCCTGTAGAAGAGTCAGAACAAAAGCAAAAGCAAAGGAAATGAATGATAATGATGTATTTGGTTACGGCGCTTGGTTTTGATAAGCGATAAGTTTTGTATAATAATCGGGATTTTGGTAAATTGTCCTTTTAACAGAGTGGGAGATTGGCGATGAAATTGAGGCTCGGCTTAGGTGCAGTATTATTATGTTTGCCATTGTTATCTTATGCAGACGGATGTTCTTTGAGCTCAGGCGGTTATCATGCAGGCAATTCATTCGCAGGCTCCACAGCTTGTGTAAAAGCAAACATGACAAGTCTTTCTGTGAATGGCCCTGTTACCATTCAACAATCTACAATTACGAGCGCTGTGATAAATGGCCCTACAGATTTAAATCGTTCCACGGTATTTCAATTAACAGCCAATGGGCCATTGAAATTAACAGAGGCAAATATTAATGAACTGGTCTTGCAAGGGTCGTTAGACGCCAAGAAGAGTACAATCAATAAAATTAAAATTTCTGGTGAAATTACCTTAACAGATTCCACAGTAACCTCTGTTACATTTAAAAGGAAGTCGCTCGCTTCAAGTCCAAGTAAAATTTACTTAAAAGGTAAATCGCAAGTTAATGGAGATATTGTTTTTGAAAACGGTCAAGGATTGGTTTACGCTGAAAAAACAGCGAAAGTGACTGGAAAAATTATTGGTGGAAAATTAGAGGCAATGGGATAATTTTACAAACTTTTTGAGGATAATTCGATGAAAAAATTTTTGCTTTGCGGTCTTTTAGTAATGCTGTCTGGATGTGAGCCTACAGTATTTGGAGTGCCTCAGAGTCAATGGAACACATTGACTCCAGGGCAAAAAAACCAAGTAATTGCAGGGTATAATCAAAGAAAATTAATTGATGCGCAAAATGCACCTATTCAAAATGCGATTGATACTGCTGGCGGATTAGTTGCGCAAGGTCAAGATTTAAGTTATCAGCAAAACACTAATAACAATGCGTCTTTTATCTTACCCACACCGCCTGCTGGATTTACACCTCCACCTGTCCCACAGCAGCCAAAATTTTAATTGTATAACTCCTTACGCAGCAAAAGTTAAACAGTTGCGCTGTCTTGCGTAAGGTGAGTGGGTCATCACGAGAAAATAGGGGCGGACTGTTACCTTTTTTTCATCACTACAGAAGAAGCAGATTCTTTTAGTTTAGACGCTGTTTCCGAAGATTCAGATGCTTGTATAGAAATAGATGTATTTTGTTGAGCAGAGACTTGTTTTTCTTCGGCAGGTTTATTAGATTTTTCAGGGGCTCTTAAAGATTCAATACCCGCTTGTAATTTCTTATTGACCTGAGACACGATATTATCAACACCATTTTGAAACGACTTGTTATTTTCAAATTCAACAGGTAAATTGAATGGTGATATTTTGTTCATAAAAGCATAAAATTTAGATAAATTTTGCGTATTCATTTCTAATTTTTCTAATTGTTTCCATTCTTTGGTAATATTTTCTAATGCTTCTTGTGCTTTCAGCGAAACATCTAAGTCTACAGGTTTTTTGGTGACGACTTCTCTTCGTTGACGTCCGGTTGTATCTTGAGGTTGGACAGGTTGGGAGGCAGTGGGTGTAGTCGTAGTTGGTTTTGCATTCGTTGCTGCAGGATCAATAGCTTTTGGAGTACTAATCGCTTCACTTCGCTGACGTCCGATTGTCGGTTTAGATTGATTTACTTGTGTTTGCGATTGTGTTTGAGTTTGTGAAGAAGTTGCTGTTTTTTGTGCGGCAAAACCTTTTAATTGTGAATGTATTTCGTTAAATAATGCTTTTTCGTTTGCATTAAGTGCATTGAAAGCTTTTTGATCTTTAACCAAATTATCGCAGATCTTCAAGAAATCAGGATTTTTAAAGTGTGCATTTTCTGGTTTATTTAAGGCTTCCTTTATGGCGCTGAATAAAGTTTCTTTTTGAATTAAATTAAATTGATAATTATTTGCAACTGCTTTTATCGTATTTAGCAGTTGATCGCTTAAGTTTGATGCAACGAGAGCATTAATCAATTTTGGGATATAAGGGGCAATATTTTTTCCATGAATTTTTTGGGTGTCATTTAACTTTTGTGCATCATCTAATGTTGGTGGTTTATCTCTGATTTTTTTTGCCATATTTTTTAAGTCTTCATGTTTTTCCTTTAATTTTTGTGGATCTTTAAGATCCAGTTCATCTATTTTAACTGTGGGTGTGCTAGTGCATTGTTTGGCAATGGATGCAATGGTGGCATGGGCATCTCTCATTTTAATCGGATCTTTATCCATTTCTGCTCTATAAACACCTTGTGTGACAGTCAAAGCGTACGAATGTAATAAGTTATCTACAGCAAATTGCCAGTTTGTTCGAATGGGTTTGTGGCCCGGATCCATATCTAGCCCGTCAGGATCTATGTTTCTTTTTTTAAGCATAGCATCAACCGCGGCAAAAAATTTTGGATTGGTAAGAAGGTCTTGGTGAAGCTTAAGAATTCCATTAATGATTTCTTGAGTATTTTCAGCTGAAAATGGAATACTGACTTTTATGAGATTATTTGATAAGGCTTTTGCATTTTCCATTTGGCGATTGGCTTGAGGTTTTTCCCAGAAATCTTCATAATGATGAGCATTTTTTGACTTTATTTCATTAATAAGCGGGCCTTTTAATTCTTTTTTTTCGCCAGGAATATTCTTAGTAAAACCTCTGCTGTACCCAGCTAAAAAGTTACCGTCAATTTGAGTTAAGCCCATTTGTCCTTTGGCCACTTCTCCGTACATATGGTAAGTGGTTTTATTGCCACTGCCTAATTTAATTATTGTAGGAGGTGTAATCCCTTTTTTGGCAATATCCTTAACTGAAGGTAGTTTGCTGCCGGATAATTCAACAAATGAGCATTTGTAGTCATTCTTTTTAAAATAGTCAAAATACCTTCCATCACTATTTTTTCCTGCATTTGATTCGATATACTGAATAATTTCATTCATAGCATATAGCCTCTAAGAGTCAAATATACAGACAAGTATAGCAAAATAGAGATAAATTACTCATGTTACGCATCGCATAGTTAAAAGGAAAACAATCGAAAAACGAAAACGAACCCACCTCCGTGTGATCGTAAAAGACATCCGTGTCTTTTACGGTTTTCTTTTTTTCGATTGTTTTCCTTTTTAGAGAGAAAAGGTTAAAGAGGAGAAAGGAATCTATCGTGAAGACCGTAAAATATAGGGATATATTTTACGATCATAGGGATATGGGTTCGTCTGAACGATGATTCCTTTGTCCTCTTGTGCACTCTTTGCGTAACATGAGTAAATTATTGGAAAAACTGGGAGGTTAACATGCATTTTCAGCTTAAATCCCTTTTTTGTATAGCTGGTATTGTCTACAAGCCTTAAATATTTTCCATATATTTTTCAAATGAAAGTATGTTTTCTTTTTCTAGTTTAAATTCACTTGGCGAGCGACCATTATTCATATGCCAAAATGGATTGGCTTTTTTGTCAAGAAATAAAAAACTTCCATATTCATCCAGTAAATAATATTCCACTATTTGATGTTCATCAATAATTTGATGAAATTGATCAACAAATTTTTTATCTGCTAATAATTTAATCAGTTTTTTCGTCACGTCATTATTTTTATCTTGCAATAGCAAAGCTTCGGTTTTTTTTGAAAAATACTGTGATGTTAATGCCTGTATGGCTAATTTAAGTTTGTGTACAAGCTTTATATCATCTTTCATGATAAAACTATCAATGATGCCATCTTGACGTGCTTTTATTGCTTGCGCATAACTTACAGCGCCCGTGAGCAGCAGTTTTCTAACAGGATTATTTTTCAGTTGTAAAAACAACTCTAATCCCGTCATGCCTGGCATAGCATGATCAGCGATGACTAATGAAATAACATTAAATCTTTTAGGGTTGTATATTTCTTCGTGAAGTGTATTGATATTTTTAATATTGGAAAATTGTTGTAATCTTTTTGATAAGTTGTTTTTTTCGCTTCGATTTTTTAAAAACGATAATGCTTTTGTGGGTTTATCGAAGATACTGCAAGGAGCAATTTCACTTAATTCAAGTCGTGTTGTTTCTAAAAAATTTTTATGATCGTCAACGAGTACAAGTGTTGTTGGAGTGTATATGATGTTCACTTTAGGATCTGACACAACAATTTTCCTTTGATTCATGATCTTATTAAGTATAAATTTAATCATTAGGGCGATATTTAGGAAAGACTAAAATAAACAGGGTATATACATTTTCTTTTGATTCACAAACAATATCACCTCCTAAGCTTTTCATAACTGCCTTACAATATGTAAGGCCGATTCCTGTGCCATGCGTAGTTTTGCTGAAAAATTGGTCGAAAATATGAGGTAAATTTGATTTTGCAATTCCTGTTCCTGTGTCTTTGAAGTACACTTTGTTATGTGATTTTCCGTGATCAAGCCAAATTTGAATATATCCTGTGTCGGGGCCTTTTTCAGAAACAGATATGTAGTGAAGCGCATTTTTAATGAGATTAAAAAATATGTGGGTTACAAGTAATTGTTTGCCTTTAACATAAAAATCATTTTCTTTTTTCCACTGAATAAGGTTTCTATTTTCATCGCTCAATATGTATCGAGATAATGCTTCATCAATGCAATCATTGATGGAAAATATATCATCTTTGTTTTGTGCAAGCAAAGGATCTGCATTCAGCAATAACATACGAATAAATGTTGATATGCCAATAATTTCTCTTTCCATTGCGTCAGGAAGATTTTCAAATTTTAAAAGCCGATTTTCACTAAAAATAGGGATAGGTAATTTTGCGCTCTGAGCGGTATGATAAGCTTCAAGAAGAAGCGGCAGATTTTTTTTCAAGTAACTTGTACCCATGGTTAAGGTTGCAAGAGGGGTGTTTAATTCATGTGCAATAGTGACCCCTACCTCGGCAATACTTTTTAATTTTTCTTTATGGATTTTTTCTTTTTTATTAACAAACAGACCTCCTGCAAGCAAAATAGGGATATACGTAAAAATTAACCCTTCTAGATTATCGGGTATTTGTGGGTTAGGTGTGGTCAATATATAAGCCACCCAAGCAATACTCACACCAAGGGAAATGATAAAAGTGGCAGAAATCCAGTCAGTCAATAATACTAAAAAAACCAAGGCAATCATGGAATTCATAGGCCAAAGAGAATGCGTGCCATTTTTTAGTAACATAAACGTAAAAAAAAACGTCAATGTGTAAATGAGCGTGATATACCAGTAGATCGGTAGAATGCTTTTTAATTTTTGTGGCCAAAAGTCTTTTAATGCAAGACAAAAGCAAAGCAGTATAGCTACAAGCCTGATAGGCATGCTTTCATAGGGTTGAATCGTGACGTTGTGCCAGGCAAAATAGTAAACGCCATATCCGAAGGTGAGCAAAATACCAAAAGCAACAAAATTTGGCTCCGCATCCAGCGTATTCCTTTTCATGAATACCCAAATGGTATTCAGGGTAGGGTTCATCAATGATTTCATGCTCCACTCTGTTTTGAACAACAAAAATATCCAAATTTAAACGGAATTTCCTGAGCAAAAAGATCGATTTCTGGATTTGTTGATATGACTTTTTGGTCATCAATTTTAAGTCCGCAAACATTTAACCATTGTAGCGCAGCTTCAAGTGTTTCCCAACAACAATAATGCATAGGGATATGAGGTCCAATGGCTAATATCAAGATAAATTTTGAGTGCGCTTTAGCGCAAAGTACTTGTTTTTTAAGATATTCAGTGGGATGAAGGGTATGATCGATGCAATCAGGAAAGAGATATACATCATAATCGCCCAAAAAATTCATATCGTTCATATTCTCGTTTTTGAAATGGATATTTTTTTCCCAGTTTTTGTCCCATACCGATAGCAGGGCTTTTGAAAAGTCAAATGCGATTTGGTCAAAGTCACATAAGGTTAAATGGGTTTGGGGGTGCTTGAGAATATATTTGTTGATATATGAAGTAGGTACACCAAATCCTACCTCAATAATCGATTTCGGAGAGATTGTTTCAATGCCCTTTAATATTGTAGTTTGTTTCTCATGATGCCAGCTTTCTTCATTGAGGTTATGTAAATGCAGTACGAAACGATTGGTTAAATCGGTGAAAATGGTGTTGGAAACTTCCTCAATCGCAAGATTATAATTTAAATAGGCTTGAATGACGTCCGATTCAGTTAAATTCAGCATTGTCATGAGATGTTTCAGAGATTCTCGATGATGGGAATGATGAAGTAACTGGGTTACAATACGGATCAATTTATTTTTTTTCGATAGCTTGTCCCCGATAATATGTTCGGTGTTCGGGGGAATGTCGATAATATCTTGGTTTAGGATTTTCATATAACCTTGATTTAAGATTGATTAATTCATTTCTTCATATATATATTTTGAATATTGAAGACGCTTAAGTAGACAAAAACGGTTTGTATTGTAACAAAATAAACATTACAATTCCAATAGCTGAGATTATTTTCACTTAAAATTTCTTAATTCGTGTTCAATTAACCATTGTTTTCGGGTTATCCCGCCTCCGTAGCCGCCAAGGTTGCCATTGTGATTGATTACCCGGTGACAAGGAATGATGACAGCAAGTTGATTCGCACCATTTGCATTTGCGACGGCCCGGTAACTTTTAGGGTGCTTTATTTGTCCTGCAAGCTCCAGATAAGATTGCGTTTTGCCCACTGGAATTTTTAATAATGCCTTCCAAACAGTTTGTTGAAATGGTGTGCCTAACATTTGCAAGGGTGTCTTAAATTCAGAAGATTTCCCGTTAAAATAATTTTCAAGTTCTTTTTTGATTTGTTTTGTTATGCGTGTTTCACCTGGAATTATTGTTGCATTTAATTGGGTGTTTAGTTTTTTGTTTCGAAGGGTTAATTTTTTTTGATCATGAAATTCTAAAAGATAAAGTTTAGATTCATCTGCAATTATTTGCATTGGTCCAAGAATGGTCTCTAACCGTGATGCAGTTAAAACCTTATTTTCTACAATAAGTGGTTTCATAAAATACCTCGTTTTTTAATACGAAAAGTCAGCGTCTCCGGAAAATTAATATTTTTGTGTCAAAAATTAGTTTTGGCTTTTGGTGAGTAATTGTCTACACATTCTTATGGTTATTCAAGTAATAATACTGAAGGGGTGAAAAATTTTCCTCCTTTGCCTCAGAAATTTTTTGTCAATTGTATTTGAAAGATCAGCAAATATTTCACAAAAACTTATTCAGGACAAGTGACAACAGTGATAGTATCTGAGGAAAAAAATTAAACTGATTTCGTTAAAAACTTAGTGTGATTTTTATATTTAAGTTATTGAAGTATAATAATTAACAGCTTTACTCGCCTTACGCAGCAAAATTCAGCAAGAGCGAAGAAAGGAGTGTTGAATGCGGGTTAAGAGAACCCAACTCCCTATGACTGTAAAATATATCCCACTATTTTACAGTCTTCACCCTACATTCAACACTCCTTTATGCCAAGCGAGGTCAGTCGACAGAGGCGAAAACCGTAAAATACAAGGATGTATTTTACGATCACAGGGATGTAGGTTCGTTTTCACACTGTCGACTGACCTCGTATTTACATATCTTGCGTAAGGTGAGAACTTTAATGAAATATAGGAGTGATAGATGAAAACGATTCTTTGTTATGGCGACTCTAATGTGTGGGGGAATATTCCTGGTTCGTATAATCCAGAGACGGGGCTGTCGCAGCGATTTCCTAAAAACAAGCGATGGACTGGAATATTAGCAGATTTGTATCAAGCGCTTGCAAAAGAAGAAAATTGCGATTTTTTTGATGCTGCATTATATGTGAAGTCAAGCAAACATGATGGAATTCATCTTGAAGAAGCTGATCAAATGATTTTGGGAAAAGCCATTGCTGATAAAGTGAAAGATATTTTTAATTAGATATTAATTCATTGTAGCTTAGGATGTTGTTTTTACATTTATTGATTTTTTTAGTAAAAACTATGTCGAGAAATATATGAATGAGCATTTCATTGCATTTGAAAAAATTATCTTTAATTTCAGGAAATTCGAACATGTATAGATTTATAAATTTTTTTAAAGACAACAAGGGACAGGTTGTTATATGTCAAAAACCTAATTTACCGCTTATTGGCTGGATAATATTTACAATATTAAAGTTGATTTTTAGTGGTTACCAGCCAAAACTATATTATCTTTTTAGTTTGCTTAGTTTTGGTTTTATTTTTACTTGGGCATGGCTAGAGATAACAAGTGGGGTAAATTATTTTCGCCGTGTGCTTGGTTTAATTGTGTTAATTGGCGCGGTTTTTTTGTGATTATCTGAAAATCTGCTCATCATCCCTGGTAAAACTGTAGATCAAGACTTTTTAGTAAACCCGATGCGTTACCTATTCTTCGAACCGTTGCAGCAAGAATATTGGATGATCCATCAGTATTTAAACCTGAAGTAGCTGTGTGGATGGAAGATGCAGTTTCTTTGCACGGTATTACTTCTAATTTTACACACTATGATAAAAATTTGCCTGCGTTTCAAAAAACTCCAGAGATAGTATAACGTCGATTTATGTTAGTAATGTTCTTCTTTTTCAATTTTCAATCCCAACCTCAACCCTTAAGGAAATTGACTACCGAAATATAGGTATTTAATACGGATATTAAACCCTCATTATTTATGTCACCATCTTCTTGTGTGGTAAAGACAAGAATATTGATTACTATTGCTTAGTATTACAAGCGAATTTCAAATTAATTTTAATTTGCAAGACTGGTTTTAAGATCTCTTGTCGATAAAACAAACACAAAGATTTTTAATTATACCAAAGTTATTTTTTTACAAGAGGTGATAAAGTATGTCCAACGAGTTTGTCGTAGAAAATATTGTCAATGATGATGACAACGATAATCAAGATAACGATGCGATAGGGTTTCATCCTTTAATACCCTCTGTTGCCAATGCGCAAAAAAATGGGTATCAAGCCGATCATGCTCCCGTTCGTTCTTCAATAGCAACCAAGTATTTCGGTGTGGTTAATATTGCAACTTGGAATGTATTTGGTAGTGGAGAAGGAGGATTTGACGCACCATTTACACCTAAGAATGAAGCACCTAAAGAAGCGCTGCATAACAAAAAAGCATTAATAAAAAACCTTAATACTATTGCTTGCAATGATGAGTATGATTTTGTTTTAATTCAAGAAATAGAAGCATTTACACAAGAAGATAAACAAGATACATCAAAGTTTTTAAGTGTTGCTGTTGAAAATCACCTATCTGAAACACAGCTTGAATTTGCCCATGAATATAATCAAAAAGAAAGTCTGATGGAAAGATAATCAAAAAATTTGTGGGGAGGGGAGGAAATATTACTCTTTCAAATAAAAAATATTCTAGTAAGAAACAAAATGTTGAAATACCGAAAGAACCGGAGGCACAGATTACACTTATTAGATCCGATAAGAATCCAGATAAGTATCTTTGTGTATGGAATGTGCATTTTGGCTATACAGTTTTTTCAGACGAGATTGACAATAGGGTCAAGAAGGATTTAAAGGACTTTGAAGTATGGTGCAAAAAACCTAATAGTAATATAAACCCTGATGACGTTGAGCATATTTTTGGGGGCGATTTTAATTCCAATTTTGGGGCATTACACGATAAACGGGGTTTTAATTGCACAAGTGTTGCTATTCACCAAAATAATGGGATACAAAAGTGTTTTTCTCCGGATGGTTTTATTTATATTTCAACAGATACCAAGAATAATATTTCCTACAAACAAATTGACATTACACATATTTCAACTAATCAATCGATAAGTTTTTATTCAAACATATTATTAGAAAATCATTGTAATAAATTTTCAGAATTAGAAAAAAAAGAAGCAGCGCGTTTTAAAACAATCATTTGCTTAGATGATACATTTAATACAAAAAAATTGATTGGTAATCAAACAATTTATTCATATGAAAACTATTTAACACGTGTACTTAATAATTCTTCTGTCATTGTTCGTGCGGCAAGAAATTTGTACAACGATTCAGCGGTTTGTGTTGGGTTTAAGCTGAATGATATTAGAAAGGGTAGTAATTTCAATGAATCACAATTCTTACTAGAAAGAATGATGGTATACATCCAGGATTATATAAATATTAATCATTCAGACGACGGATTTCAATTTTATAGAGAAACTTCTGGTTCAACCTTAGATGGTAATACAAGTGGTGAGGCATTATTATCGATGTATGCGCCAAAAGGTAAAGAAGTCATATTGCATAACGCGATTCAATACGCCTTACCTATCGCGATGTGTGAAGACAAGCTCAGACAACTTTTATTTTCTAATGGCTTCTCTAAAAAATTAGCTAAACACACTGGCTTAACTGAGTTAAAAAATTATCCAAATAATGATTTTTTAGATAAATTTTTAAATATCTGTGTAAATAAGAATGCATTAGGTAACGGTCATCAAGCATTTTTCAAATATTTAGGGCGTGATAGTGATATTCAAGAATTATACGTGCTTGGAAGAAAAATCAAAAAAAACATTTCAACTGGGAATTTTCATTCCCTTGAACGATTTTTAGACAATGAACTTGATATTTATGGAGATAGAACTGAACGGCCTTCAGCTTCAGAAGTAAATGGAACTTACTTTGGTTTAAAATAGCGTTAAAAATTCAGTGTGTAAGAGATATTACGAATTTATTTCATCAGCTTAAGGAATATTCTGGCTTACATACAGTTTAGTATTTTTTTTGGCCTCGTGAAGAGTTGCTCTCACTGGGTTGCTGAGACTTTGTGACCTCAACCTCAGTAACGATCGTATTCACCGCAGCTTTAAACCCGCAGACTTCATTGATAAGGTTCCCTGTAATCGGATTCTTCCAGCCTGATACAGTTTCATGATTGTTCTGCGCTTCAGTACCAATGGAAATTAATTCTGTTAAAATTTGATCAAAAGATTTATTGCTACTTATAAGCATATTAACTTTATTTAACAACTCGCTTTGGTTGTCATGTCTGATACCAAACATTCTAGTTGTATAAGTTCCTTTATCTGCACTAAAATGCTTCAGAATTTCAGTTTTTAATGCTTCAACCTTTTTATCTTCACTTTTGTAGCCTTCGTATAATTGTAGGGCTGCATCTTGCAATGATTGTGGATTACCAGATTGTATATTTGATAAAAAAACGAAATAATCTTTGTCTATTATTTGTTTATTTTCCTCGAAATACTTACACAAGAAATCCGTATCATTACAACACATTTCAAAATGGCCTTGATCATATTTGCCTTGGGTAAATTTTAAAATAGACCAAAACCCATCTCCAGTAAGATCATTAGCTTCTGTAAAAGGTGTATGACAATACGATGAAATATTCGCATTATTTTTAATATAATCCTCAAGTGGTCGGCAGCTTGCAAATTTAGCAACCCCAGAAACTAAGAGTTTCCCATAATTTTCTACTTGTTCTTCTTGTATCTTGGAAGGGTCAATCACTATTGCATATATATGAGAGCGATCATTGAAAGCCACGGCTCCAATAATTTCTTTATTTTCATTTTCTAGCACTAAAATAAAATGAGGAGTACCATAGGTTTTAATGTCAATCGTAGCATTTTTAATACGAGTAAATACACCATTTACTAAATCATGTTCTGGTTTTCCATTGAAATGTTTTTGTTTTTTAAATAGCTCCATAACTTTATTTTGATCATAGGCTCGTGCTAGTCTCATCGTTGGTTGAGCTTTAGTCTGTTTTGGAGTTTCAATATCTTTGCGATCCATATATTTTTACCTATAAGTTAATAAAATTTTCACTGATGCAGTATAAACAAAAAATCTTAACAAAAGATTAATTTTTATTACCAATTGCCTCAAACCTCGTAAAATTCCCCGGTACCGGCACATGTTTTCGTGGGTACTGCTTTTGCATAAACCTTGTATATCCAGTAAGATTCTCACTGGGTTTATAATATTTTCGCTGTTGTAGCAACTTGTTCAGATAATCTCTAAATCAGGAAATTAAAATGTCCGCCCAAATGATTGACATTGGTAATCAATTAAATATTTGCTATGAAACATTCGGTTCTTATGAACACGAACCTATTTTATTATTGATGGGTACGGGGTTGCAAGGCATCTTATGGCCAGATGATTTTTGCAATGATTTAGCACAACATCATTTTTATGTCATACGCTATGATTATCGTGATACAGGGTTATCCAGCTGTATAGATTATGAAAAAAAACATTACGCTGATGGATCTTGTGTAGACGATGCATTTAGACTATTAGATAAATTGAAAATAAAAAAAGTTCATATCGTTGGATTATCCATGGGGGGTCATTTAGCACAACTCATGGCCATTTATCATCCGAAAAGGCTATTGACCTCAACGCTTATCATGTCAACACCCCATCACATGGTGTTTCTCAATGCCGTGTTGGCTGGAAAAAATACGCCTAATACTTCTTTGTCAAAACCCTATAATGAATTAATAGAATTTTTTTCAAAACCCTTCCATGATGTAGAAGATCGGGAAAAATCTATTGATTATTCTTTAGCAACTTGGAAGTTATTTAATGGCCAAAAAGCTGATTTTGATGAGGCCTCTTGGCGAATACTCCTTACAAAACAATATGAAAGAACTATAAACCCTTATGCGCGCATTAATCATCGAAAAGCCTGTTTAGCAAGCTCAGAAGATCGCACTCCATTGCTTAAAAAGATACAGGTTTCAACGTTAATCATTCATGGATTAGATGACCCGTTATTCCCTGTTGATCATGGAAAGGCATTAGCAACTGCAATTCCAAATTCCAAATTACTAATTATTGAAAATATGGGACATGCGTTGAATCGCTTATTTCAAAATCAAATTGTTAATGCAATGGCCGCACATATGAAAATATTTTGACAATTGGACAGACCATAAATCAACTAATGTTTTAGTTGACATTAACTAATAAATTAGTTAATTTAGCAATCATGTGATTTATGGAAAACTATTTATGTCGGAAAAATATACCTTAACACCTGTTGAATTTGAATTAATGAATATACTATGGAAAATTGAGCAGGGGACTGTACGCGATGTCATGGCACACCTTTCTAACAAAAGGACTCTTGCCTATACTTCTGTATCCACGATTTTAAGAATACTAGAGCAAAAAAAAATCATAACCGCAAAAAAAATAGGAAAACAACACATTTATATACCTGCTTTGAGCAAACCAAATTTTGCAGCTTATTCAGTAAAAAAAATGGTAACCCAAGTATTTTCAGGTAATTCTGTAGAGTTAGTGGCCTATTTAATAGATAGAAAAGATTTGTCAATGGATGAAATAACAGCTATTCAAAAGCTTATCAATGCTAAGAAAAAGGAAATTTTATAGTGTTCAATTCATTGATAACTTTACACTCTTATTTGATTTTTAACAGCGCAATTGCCATCGGATATATTATATCTCGTACGGTTCTAAGGTTATTTAATATTAAAATAAACATATCTCAAAAGCAGCATTTAATTTATGCGAGAGTTTGTTTTTTTATTCCTGTCGTTGCGTTTCTTTTTATGCCTTATGTGCTATCAGTATTTCCATTTTCGTATCGCTCAAGTTTTCAATTAATACCTATTTTCAAAAGTGCTTCAGCTAGTTTTTTAGAGCCTCATAAAATAATTAATCATCAGATAAATCAATTACAGTTTCAATATTTAACTTTATCTATTCATCATTTATTAATTTGTTTTTTAATTTTAGGGGTAGGTATTTTTTTAATTCAATATATTAAAAATATATTTGTGCTTCTTAAGCTTCAAAGAGCATCATACTGTCACCATAAAATCAATAAAATCCATGTATTAATAAACGATAAAACAGAATTGCCTTTTTGTTGGTCATTGTTTAGAAGTCATTATATCGTTCTTCCCCAAGCAATGTTACAAACGAACGAGGATATGAAATTAGCCATTCGTCATGAATTACAACATATCCGTCAGGGCGATACTCATTGGTTACATATAATGACCCTGATTAAATCACTATGCTTTTGGAATCCCTTTATAAAACTATGGATAAATTGGCTCGCTGAATTACAAGAATATTCATGTGATGAATCCATAGTATTAATGAGAAAAATATCGCTTGTTGCATATGCAGAATGTCTTGTTAATGCGGCGAACCGTAACTTAAATTATAACGCAGGTATACCTCAGGGAGTCCTTGGCATTCATGGTTCATCTAAATCAATCTTATATAGGAGAGTCGACATGTTATTTAATTATCAACATCATAAAGTGAAGAAACTATCAATCATTGCTGCTTATATTTTCTCATTATGTCTAGCAGTATCAACTGCTTTTGCATTAAATGGATCAACAACTTTATCACCTCTAACAAAAGAACAAGTGAATGTTATGATTAAAAAATCTGATTTGGACAAGGATTTTCAAGTAACAGCAACACCGGAAGTTATTAATGAAATTAATAACATTAGAAGCAGCAACCAAGCACGATCTTTTATGCATGAATCTTTGCAAAGAATGAACAACTATAAACCTGTTATTCAAGCAGCATTAAACAAGGAGTCTATGCCAACTGATTTACTTGTTATCCCATTAGTTGAATCTGGTTATCAACCTCTTGATCAAAGCAAAAATAATTTATTGGCCGCTGGAATTTGGCAAATAGTTCCAAGTACAGCTAAACGATTTGATTTAACGATTAATCATCACCGCGATGATAGGCTAAATACCCAGTTATCAACAAAAGCGGCGCTTAGTTACCTAAAAGCAAACTATGCTCAATTTCAGGATTGGAAATTAGCTTCGATTGCTTACGAAATCGGTGCGATTAACACTGAGCGCTTAATTAAAGAAACGGGTTCACGCGATGCGTGGGTACTAGCGCGCTCGCCTTTTGCACCAGGTGATTTAAAAAGATTTTTGGCAATGTTAGATGCTGAATTAATCATTATGCATAATCCTTCACTGATTGATTAATTAAGTTGAAATAACATAATAAATTTATGGAAAAACATATCGTCAATTAAAAGAAACAGATCGGATATTTTTGAAAATTATGCTTGATCGAAAATATCCGAATGTCAAAATAATTCTAAGCGAGTTAGATTATTAAATAAATTTTTTAATAGAACGATGTGTGATGTTTTTTAATTCCTCAAGGATATCTTTAGAAATAATTAAAGGCGGCATCCAATAAATGGTGTTGCCAAGCGGTCTTAATAGCGCACCTTGCTTTACTGCTTCTTGATACAATTCATATCCAATTCTTTGGTGAGAATATTTATTTGTAATATCAGCGGCAATTACAGCACCAATGCCTCTAATGTTTTCAAGAAATTTTGTATCATAAGCAATTTCTTCCATATGTTTTCTCATAGTGATTTGAATATCATTTGCTCTTTCACAAAGCTTATTGTATTTAATGATCTTAATTGTCTCAAGAGCAAGAGCAGATCCAAGTGCATTTCCTGAAAAAGTATGAGAGTGTAAAAATGATTTACCTTTTTCAAAATCATCATAAAATATGTTGTACATATCGTTTGTAGTCAACACCGCGCTAAAAGGTATCCAACCCGAAGTTAAACCTTTGGATAAACAAATAAAATCTGGGGTAATATTTGCATGTTCACAGGCAAACATTTTACCTGTGCGCCCCATACCTGTCATGATTTCATCAGCTATGATATGAATTTCGTGTTCTTTTGCCCAAGCAAATAGTTTTGATAAAAAATCTTGGCTATATAATTTCATACCGCCTGCACCCTGCAAAATGGGCTCTACAATAATTGCAGTTGTAGTATTTTCAAATGGAATTAATTGATTTTCTATCAACTTCCAATATTCAGATGCATCTTTCCAATAAGGATTTTGTGCGCTTGATACGTACAGAGGCTCAATAAAATGCGGTTGAAATAAAATTGACTCATAAGGTGTGCGATAAAGCCCTACATCACTCACGCTTAAAGCGCCTAGCGTTTCTCCATGATAGCTATTTTTAAGAGAAATAAATGTATTTCTATGTGATTCTCCTTTAATTATTCTGCTATGCAGGCTCATTTTTAAGGCTATTTCAGTTGCACATGATCCATCGCCTGCATAAAATACTTTATTCAATCCTGGCATTAAAGAGGCTAATTGCTGAGATAAATTAACTATGGTTTCATTGGTTGTATTTGCAAATATAACATGCTCAAATTTTTCAACTTGATTTAATAAAGCCTCTTTTAGTAAAGAATGCCCATGTCCCAATGATTTACACCACCAGCTTGAAATAGCATCAATAATTTTTTTACAATCTTCTAGTTCTAGATAACAGCCATACGCTTTTTTAATCACCAGCGGTTTAAAGTGTTCATAATCTTTCATCTGAGAGCACGGATGCCAATTAAATTGATGATCAAGCTTTTGAATTGTTTCTTTGTTCATTAGTAAACCTATAAAATAAATGTAGTTGACTGATGAAAGAATACCATCTAAGATGCCAATCTGCAAATTTATGAAGGAGGAGGAATAAAATGATCAATGCTGTTTGGAATCTAGAAAAAATACACACATTATTTGAACAACCATTTTTTGAGTTAATTTATTCAGCATATACCTGTCATAAAAATAATTTTAATGCTCAAGAAATGGAGTTTTGTACCCTCTCAAATATTAAAACAGGCGCTTGTCCAGAAGATTGTGCGTATTGCCCTCAAAGCGGACATTATAAAACCGGTATTAAAAAAGAAAATTTATTGAATTTAAATGAAGTGTTGTTACAAGCAAAACTTGCTAAAGAAAACGGGGCAAAGCGACTTTGCATGGGAGCAGCTTGGAGAAATCCTCCTAAAAAAGAATTTCCCAAAGTTTTAGAAATAATTCGAGAAGTAAAAAGTTTAGGATTAGAAACTTGTGCAACTTTAGGGATGTTGGATGAAGAACAAGCAATACAATTAAAAACTGCTGGGTTAGATTTTTATAATCATAATTTAGATACTTCGGAAGATTATTATTCTTCTATTATTACTACGAGGACTTATGAAGATAGATTAACCACTATTCAAAATGTGGTTAATGCTAATCTTAACGTTTGTTGTGGCGGCATCTTAGGAATGGGTGAAACTCGTCACGATAGAATACAATTATTGCTCGCATTAAATCAATTACCTCAAATTCCACAAAGTATCCCAATTAATAAATTAATTCCCATCAAAGGTACACCGTTAGAGAAATCCGTGTCCCTCGACCCATTTGAATTTATTAAAACAATCGCTGTAACAAGAATCATGTTCCCCACCTCTCGAATTCGATTATCAGCAGGAAGAGAGGGCATGGTTGATGAAACTCAAGCATGGTGTTTTATGGCAGGTGCAAATTCTATCTTTATTGGAGATGTATTGCTCACGGCCAAAAATCCGAATTTGATTCGCGATATTGATCTCTTAAAAAAACTTGGTATGCAAGTTCCTGAATAAGAGTAAAAAAATATGTTAATGCAAAATTTAGCAACTCGCTTAAAAATACATCATCAAAACGGATTAATCCGAAAACGCAATGTTATTACAAATCAAGAATTAGAAAATACAATTTTTGTTAATGGAATGTGCGCAATAAATTTTACAAGTAATGATTATTTAGGTTTAAACAAAAACCAAAAAATTATTGAAAGTTTTATAGGGGGCGTAAAAAAATATGGCTTTGGCAGTGGGGCCTCTGCACTGATATCAGGATATTCAGAAATTCATGCACAAACAGAAGAAAAATTTGCAAAATGGCTTAACGTGGATAAAGCGTTATTATTTAATTCAGGCTACCATGCCAATATTGGTGTCATGAGTGCTTTACCCAATCGTTCCAAAATCATCTTATCCGATAAATATTGTCATTCTTCATTATTAGAAGGCATTCAACTTTCTCGGGCAAAACATTATCGTTATAAACATAGCAACATTAGACATTTTAAAGAATTAATTGAAAAAAAATCTCCTCACTTTGTTGTCACTGAAAGTGTTTTTAGCATGAGTGGTTGTATCACCCCTATAAATGAAATTATTGAAGTCACTCAAAACATTAATTCAAATCTAATAATAGACGATGCACACGGAATTGCCATATTAGGCAAAAATGGCGGAGGCATTTGCGAAGCATATAAAATCAATCAAAATCAATATACATGTTTAGTTTTACCTTTAGGCAAAGCATTTAATGGAATGGGAGCTATTGTTGCAGGAAGATCTCAAATAATTGAATATCTTCTTCAATTTGCAAAAAGCTATAAATACTCAACGCTATTGCCACCTGCGGTATGTTCAGCATTGCAGACAGCTTTATCAATTATTATTAATGAAAAATGGAGGCGGGAATTATTAAAACGCAAGATCCATTTTTTTATTAACTATGCTTCTGAAATAGGATTAGAGTTAATTTCTAAAGATATTACACCTATTAAATGCATTGTTGTTTCAAACAATAATCAAATAATGCAATTACAAACATATTTATTAGAACAAGGGTTTTATGTTTCAGCAATTCGTCCACCCACAATTCCTCCAAACTCAGCCAGATTAAGGATTTCATTAAACTGTCATCATTCAGAATCTCAAATGATGAATTTATTAGATTTCATTCAAAAAGGATTAAAAAATGTTATATACAAATAATCAATTGATGAAAGAAAAAATAAGAAATAATTTTGACAAAGCCTGTCAGACATATGATACACATTGTGATATTCAGAATAATATTTGTGAAAATTCAATAGAATTATTATTAAAATATAACCGAAACTTTTTTTCAATTGGAGATTTTGCCTGTGGAACAGGAGAAAGCACCTTAAAACTCATCAATAGTGTTCACTATCATAGTTGTTATGCTGTTGATTTTTCAGAAAAATTATTGAGTGTTGCGAAAAGTAAATTACCCAATCATGTTCGATTTTTTTTAGCTGATTTTGATCATAAAATTTTATTTGGTGACCAGCTTGATCTTATTTTTTGCAATATGGGGCTTCAATGGTCATTTGATTTGCTTAATACTCTGAAGTTGTTTCATGAATATTTATACAAAAATGGGCTGATTATTTTTTCAATGCCTATTTATCCTAATTTCCCCGAAATTCATGAACAATATAAACTAAAAACGCATGATCATGCCGAAATTATAAAAATGCTTAATTTAGCAAATTTTAAATTAATAAATTATAAACGAACTGATATAACAGAAAAGTTTAATAGCACCATTGAAGCATTAAAACCTTTAAAATACACTGGTGTAAATTGCGGCAATATATTTAAAAATTTTAATCGAAAAGGATTATCAAAAAGATTTTTAAATAACATTTTTACAGAAAATAATTTGTTCACGTTAACTTATAACATCGGTATTTATCTTGCAAAGAAAAAATAAGCATGAAAGCAATATTTATCACAGGAACTGATACAGGCATTGGAAAAACATATACTTCTCGATTATTGTTGAATCAATTTAATCAATTGGGTCTTAAAACATTTGGGATTAAACCGATTGCTTCTGGAGGTCTATATAACAAAAACCGCCAATTAGAAAATGAAGATGCGTTAATTTTACAAAAAGCTTCTTCAATATTTCAGCCTTATCATATTGTTAACCCGATTATATTAAAAGAACCTATTGCACCTCATCTTGCTGCACACCATATGAAGTTTACCTTAACAAAAAATACATTAAAGAAATGTATTTTATCTTCACAACAAATAGAAGCAGACATTAATATTATTGAAGGTGCTGGTGGTTGGTCAGTTCCCTTAAATTACCAAGAACTTTATTCTGAGGCTATCGCAGAATTAAAAATTCCTGTGGTGCTTGTAGTTGGAATGAAACTGGGGTGTCTTAACCATGCGCTTTTAACTTATCATAATATTTTAAACATGCAGGTGCCATTTATTGGTTGGATTGCAAATTGCTTTTCTTCAGATATGTTATATCTTGAAGAAAATATTACTACTCTAAAGCAAATGATATGCCATCCTTGCTTGGGCATAGTACCTTATAAATTTACTAACGCTAAAATTAACCTCAATATTATTCAACAGTTTTTATTTTAGCAAAGTGGTATCACCTGATGAAAAAGCTTGTACGTTTTTGTTATTTAGTTTTAACAATAAGTGGCCTTGCTCATTAATGCCTTTACTGATGCCTTCAAATTTATGAGTATTTGAGAGTAATGAAATTTGATGATCAATCAAGCAATCTCTTTTTTCCCATTCTTTAATAAAATATTTTAATCCATGCTGAGTGAAATTATTTAAATATTCATCAAGACTATTGATTAAGCTTGCACACATGATATTTCGATCAATATATTGCCCTGTTACTTTGGCAAGAGAAGTCCATAATTGTGTAATTTCTTTTTTGTCCGCAGTCAGCATATTTACATTGATTCCAATGCCGATAATCACTTGGCAAAAACCATTCGATTCAGACTGAGCTTCAATTAATGTGCCTGCAAGTTTATATTTATTTACTAATACATCGTTTGGCCATTTTACAGAAAGCTTCTGATTTATCTTAACAACGGACTCAATTGCGTGACATGTTGCAAGGCTTACAACTAAACTTAATCCTGATAATTCGCTGATATCTTTTTGAAAAGGATATAATAAAGAAAAATAAATATTTTGCCCAAAAGGGGAATGCCATTTACGATGCAATCTGCCTTTGCCTTTTGTCATGTGTTCAGCAATACAAATTTTCATGCTTTTGTTATTTGGGATGTATTTCTTAACATAATCATTGGTAGAGTCAATTTTTTCTAACACTTCTAGCTGAACTGATTTATGGATTAATTGAGATTTAATTTTTTTAGCATTTAATAATATTAAGGGATTTTCAAGCAAATACCCTTTGCCTTTGACTGATTTAAGATCAATTCCATATCCTTCTAGTTTTTTAATGGTTTTCCAGACAGCTGCTCGTGTAATTTTTAATTGATTACCAATCGATGTGCCATCGTGATATTCGTTATCACTTAAGAGTTCTGTAATTTTAACTAAATTTTGGTTAAACTTTTGCATAAATTATTCCTAAATCCTGTTTGTCTAAGAATATCAGGCAATCTAATAGTAAGCTAGAGCATTAAATCGAAGCCCCATTTTAATTGTCTATTCCCTTATTTAGAGTCAGTAAAGAAAAACGAGGTTTTATTATTCATCCAAATCAAATCAAACAAGAATTATTACCTAGAGATGATTTTTATGTGACTAAAATGGAGAGGCTTAAGAAGGAAAATTATTGAATTGATAAATGTTAGTAGCCCTAACTAATCCTTACAATTGTGATGAATAATTGTATATGTTAGAATAAATTGTGCATTAAACCATAGAAAGCAGCTCATTTTGGATTCTTTGATTAAGGAGTGTCCATGAAAAGAGTTTCAATACAAAGCTTAAATAACTTATTTGCTTTTCTAAATGACATAAGCTCAACTGTCATGTGGATAAGAGATGTTACATTTCAAAAACAAATATATGTTAGCTCAAATTATGATTCTATCTGGGGGCATTCATCAGAAAAACTTTATAACTATCCAGAATCTTTTAAGGAAACTGTTTTTATCGAAGATCGAAATATTCATCAGCTTGCAACAAAAATAAAATCCACTGTAGACCAAATAAATTCATCAGAAGAAAAAATCTATTTATATCGTATTCAAAAGCCAAATTCAAAAATTGTACACATTAAAGACTGGCATTATGTGCTTACCGATAACGATGATATAGATTTAGGCTATATCGGTTTTGCAAAAAAAATATCAATGAAAGAATGGCAAAATGAATTGGGCGTTAAAAAACACGGTATTAATACTTTAGAAAAAAAAATATTAGACATATGCCATAAAGAATTAAAAGTAAAAAATTCATCAAATGCCTTAAATAAATTCCAGGGTGATAATTTAACTGAACAAGAAAAAATTTGTCTTGAATTATTGCTTCAAGGTAATGCCACAAAATTTATTGCATTTCATTTAAAAATTTCAACAAGGACTGTAGAATTTCATTTGGAAAATATTAAAAACAAATTTAAATGTAGGACAATTGTTCAGTTGATCAGCAAAATCATGAGAGAATTCTACTCAAAACAATCCCCGTAAATTTCCCAGTTATGCAAAACATCCTTTTTGACTATGATGAAATTAACAATAATCAATATAGGATATTGAGTTTTGCATTTATATTTGGGGGTGGGTTATGATAGACGGCATAAAAAATACGTTGGCTAATGCTGTAGCTGTACCAAAAAAACTGATTGATTATGGTAATAATAGCTATTTTAGACCATATACAGAAGAAAATAATAGAAAAAGTTTAGAAAGGGATTTTCCACAACAACGCCGGGATCAATTATTAGATCAATTTGATAAATGTGATCTTGCAACCTTTGATTATATTTTTAATAATTACAAAATAAAGAAAGGTTACGAGCCTGACGGACAAACGGCAGGGTTGAAAAATACGATAAACAACACTGTCATCACTAGTATGAGAAAAGAAGAAAAAGAAAGAAAAATTGCGCAACATATTAAAGACTATATTAATAATCACCTTGGAAAAGGTTTTTGTAGAGAATTATTAGAGAATTGTTCGCAATTGAAAAGTGTGTCGGATAGATTAAATGCAGAGGAGCGATCTAATCGACCATTTTGGAAGATATGGTAATGAGTATTAAATAAAGGGCGGCATAAATATCATGCTGCTCT
>Ga0207667_10000932_pt1 | contig 37335 bp, 25 predicted proteins | sample KBSCornC52_FD_184301 | JGI IMG/M metagenome (GOLD analysis project Ga0207667, IMG submission 184301) | Corn rhizosphere microbial communities from Kellogg Biological Station, Michigan, USA - KBS Corn C5-2 (SPAdes) (version 2) | ecosystem: Host-associated > Plants > Roots > Rhizosphere > Soil ...
ACGCCACGAGCCACCATAGGCAGCCAGCGCCAATTACGGTCCACCAGACCGGCAAGCTCGCCCAGAACCACAATCCGATCATTGCCAGCGCCGCCAGCGCGACCAACACGGCGCGCGGCGGATACGCGCGCAAGCCCGAGAGCCGCGACCATTCCCACACTCCGACCAGGCACAAGCCGCCGATGACCGTGGCCGTCACTGCAGCCGGCGCATACAACAACAGCGCGATCGCGAGCGGCGCGACTATCAACGCAGTGATGATTCTTTGCTTCATGCAATGTTCGCCACTTGTGCGCTGGTTTTTCCATAGCGGCGTTCGCGCCGCGCGAATTCCTGCAACGCGCGCTGCAGGCAGGCGTGATCGAAATCCGGCCACAACACGTCGCTGAAATACAGTTCGCTGTAGGCGGCCTGCCAGAGCAGAAAGTTGCTGATGCGCTGTTCGCCGCCGGTGCGGATGAACAAGTCCACGGGCGGCAGATCGGCGAGACAGAAATAGCGCGCAAGCGACTTCTCGTCGAATGCATCGGCGGCGATTTCGCCGCGCTGCAACGCGAGCGCCGCCTGTTTGGCCGCATTGGCGATGTCCCAGCGGCCGCCATAATTCACCGCGATGCTGAGCACCAGTTTCGTGTTGGCGGCAGTTTTTGCCATCGCCGCATGCATGCGTTCGCGCAGCGCCGGCGCGAACGCCGACAACTCGCCGATGAAACGAATGCGCACGCCGTAGCCGTGCAGCTCGTTGACTTCACGATCCAGCGCCTTGAGGAACAATTCCATCAACGCGCCGACCTCGTCCTTCGGGCGCTGCCAGTTCTCGCTCGAGAACGCGAACAGTGTCAGCGCCTCGATGCCATGGCGCAGGCAGAACTCGATCGTGGAACGCACGGCTTTTTGTCCGGCGCGATGGCCGAAACTGCGCGGGCGATGCCGGGTTTTCGCCCAGCGGCCGTTGCCGTCCATGACAATGGCGATATGCCGCGGCTGCCGCAATGTGGAAATTTCCACATCGGCAGGCGCAGGCGCTGGCTCCGGCGGATTCAGGTTCCCCTCCACGTGCGCTTTCGTCAAAGCGCCATCAGCTCGTCTTCTTTCGCCTTGACGACGCCGTCGACATCCTTGACGAACTTGTCGGTGAGCTTCTGCACCTCGTTCTCGGCGCGGCTCTCTTCGTCCTCGGTGATCTTCTTGTCCTTGAGCAGTTCCTTGACGTGATGCATCGCGTCGCGGCGGATGTTGCGGATCGCGACCTTCGCATTCTCGCCTTCATGCGCTACGTGCTTGGCCAGTTCCTTGCGGCGCTCCGCCGTCAGCGCCGGCATGTTCAGCCGGATCACGGTGCCGGCCGTGGTCGGGTTGAGGCCGAGGTCGGAAGCGAGTATCGCTTTCTCGACCGCCTGCACCATGTTCTTTTCCCATGGCGTGATCACCAGCGAACGCGCGTCCGCCACGGCGATGTTTGCGACCTGGCTGATCGGCACGTCCGAGCCGTAGTAGCTCACTTTCAGGTTCTCGACGAGCGCCGTGCTGGCGCGGCCGGTGCGCAGGCGCTGCAGCTCGTGGCGCAAGGCTTCCACGCTCTTGGTCATGCGTTGCTGGGCGTCGGCTTTGATGTCGTTGAGCATATGGCATCCCTGATGCGGAAATGCCGCAAAGTATAGCAGCGGTGCGGCCGCGATCGCCGCAACAGGCGCTACGCGATGCGTCGCGCTGCCTTGCTCGTCGCGAACGCGTGCAGATCGGCACGCCCGACCGGCACCGGCCGATATTTCGCGTCGAATGAAACTTCCTGCGGCTTCCACCCATCGAGCCGCGTAAAGGCGCCCCAAAACCGCCGCAGTGCGTACCACTGCATCGCGACGAGACTGCGGTCGTTGTCCGCATCGACGGTCGGATCGCCCACGCCGGTCGCACGCGCCGGCTCGCCGTAGAGCGCAGTGCCGAACAGGTTGTCCCACACGCTCAGCACCTGCCCATAATTGCAGTCGTGCAACTCCGGTCGGGCCGGATCGACGCGCATGTGATGCAGGCGATGGAATTGCGGCGAGACGAATACACGTCCGAAGAATTTGCCGAAACCGAGCCGCACATTCGCGTGCGAGAGTTCCTGCATGAGTTGGCTGACGAGTTCCAGCAGCGCGAACTGGCCGGCATCGACGCCCATGAGTTGGCCGACGGTCGCGAGCACGAGCGACTGCAGCACGACGTCGAGCCAGCTGACGCGCTCGTTCGTCCAGCAGTTCACCTGGCGCTGGCTGTGGTGCATGCTATGCAGCGCCCACCACCACGGGATCGCATGCTGCACGCGGTGCATCAGGTAATACGCGAGGTCGTAGACGACGTAATAGATGCCGAACGCGAGCGCAGGATGCGCTTCGATGCTCGGGATGAAATGCAGTAAGCCCTGAAACGGGGCACCGACACTTTGATCGGCTCCGCCCGCATTTGCCAGCGGTGTCAGCGCGAGAAATGCGAACAGAGGATTGAGACCGACCAGTACGAGCGTCGCGAGGCGATCGACTTTCGTCAGTTTGCGGTCCTGCCACACCTCGACGGGCGCGAGGCTTTCCAAGGGCCGGAACACACACGCGATGACGGCGATCTGGACGCCGGCCAGCAGCAGCGCTTCGGCGATCGACTCCGGTGCGCCGAGGCTCGCGTCGATATGCAGGAAGGCCAGCACCGGTTCGATCGCATGCGCGGAGAACCAGTCGACGAACTGCACCCATCCGCCGGCGAGCATCTCGAACATATCGCGAATATTACCCGCACGCGTGCTTAGAAGTTGCGCGTCAGTCTGAGTTCGAGCGCGTATTTGAAGTCGTCGGATGAATCGCCCCAGAACTCGTGCTGGACATTGGCCGACGCCACGTAGCTGTTGCCGAAATCGTAGTCGAAGCCGACGCCGGCGGCATGATAGTCGTGTTGGGTGGTTCGCTCTTTCTCGAACCAATGCTCATTCGGGGGGGTCGGCGGCGGACCGAGGTCAGCCCTCGCACCAAAGCCCGCGCGACCGGTCACGAAACCGCGCACCGAGAACCGCTCGTTGACGAACCAGCCCAGCTCGGCGTCGACGCGCGCGTAGCCGGTGTCGATGCCGAGCACGTGTTGGCTAAAGGCATATCCATACCCGAGCTTGTAATAGAAATTAGTGAAGTCGAACTGGTGCGACAACGTTACAGAAAGCAGCAGTTGGTGCAGATCCTGGCCCGCGATGGCATTGCCAAACGTCGGATAATCGTGCGTTGGGATAAATGCCGTGGCCGAGGGCGAGATGAAATAGTTGCCGATGTTTGCGTGGTAGGCCACGCCGAAGTTCCAGTCTTGCCAAGTTCCGTGGTAATTGCCGTCGTCGACGAATTGCGACTCCGGGTGTTGAGGAACCAGAGGCGGTTGGCCGGCGCATTGCGGCGGCGCCGTGGTCGGACAGTTGACGAGAAGTGTGCCATCGTAGCGGCTGGTGAAATAACGGACGCCCGCGTAAACGGTCCAATCGTTGCGGATGTTGTAGCTCGCGTCGAACCCGGCACCTTGCCGGTGTATTACTCCGAACGGCAGTTTGACGTTCGAGCGCAGCCAGAAGCCGTTGATGTCAGTATCGAAGTAGGCAATCGACAAGCTGCCGTGTCCCGCGGGATTGTCCCCCTGCTCGCCCGCCGTCGGCGCGGTCGGCTGCACTTGCGCGGCTGCGGGCATGGCGCAACCCGCGCCGGCAACCGCCAGTATCGTTGCTGCGATATGAGAGCGCATGGTTGCCCTTTTTCTATTGGATGCACTGTCCCGCCGGGGCGCACTTGCGTGCGCTGGGAAGCGGCGTTGCGTGAAGAAGCGTGGCGTCAGCTGCCGCGCGACTTCATCGTCTGCTCGATCGTCTTCAGGAATTGATTGAGGTCCGCGCTCTCGTTCAGCGCGAGCGGATACTGTTTGCGCGCCGCCTCATCATTGTTCTGCAGCACCGGGATGAGCGATGGTTCGCGCTGTGCATGCGCGAGTTGCGCGTTGATCGTCGGCAAAGCCGCTGCGTAGGCGATGATCACATCGTAACGATGGCTGTCCAACGCCTGCGACAGCGTTTGCGGACCATCCACTACCGTGACCTTGTGCCCGGCTTTTTCGAGACTACGGCGGAATTCGTCGATATGCGCTGTCGGCTGGCTGACGGTTGCGGCGTCCGCATACATCAGGATTTCCGCCGGGTGGCGCGTGATGAATGCGTGGTAGCGCAGCGCGCCGCCCATGCGGTACATCACTTCGCCGCAGGCCTGGGCCTGACTGGTTGCGCCAGCAGCGAATGCAGCCAGCAGTGCGAGTGCGATGACACGTCGATTCATTTGCATGTTGCCTCCCGATGAGTGGCTTGAAACGACCTGCACGATCACTTTATACCTTCTTGCACCTGTTTACTTCCGGATTTGGCGGCCGCGATTACAGGCTCCGCCGTGATGGCGATGAAAACAGGTTCCGACCAGCCTGCTTCGCTGCTTTCCAGGCTCAGCGACTCGACGATCCGTTCCGGGTGCGGATTGGCCAGGCGCGGGTTCGAGAACTGCTGGATCGGCAGCACGCCGATTGCTGCCAGGTCGTTGTCCGTCCAGCCGATCGGCGTGGGCCGGTCGTGGCCGGTCATGCCCGGGACGTCGCGCTGGGTGTGGACCGACAGCACGGCTTCGCCGCCACCGCGGTAGTGCAGGCGTATACGGGCGTATTCGCGTTCCTGCGGTTCCGCCAGTGGGAGCGCTGCCAACATCAGCACGTGCAGCGCCGAGATCGGCACGGGCGGTACGCGAATGCCTGAAACCACGGATTGAATGTCGTCGGCTCGCACCTCGCCGGTACCCGTCATCGGTCGGGTGCGCAATTCGACGCCGCCGCGTATGTCGTATTCGACGCCGTCGAGCGTCACCAGGCCTACCGGCAGGCCGCGCGTATTCATCAGCACGGTATCGGCAGCGCTGCGAAAGGTTTCCGTGGTGAGAGAGTAGACGCCGGTCAGGTCCAGCTGCAGCGGGCTTGCCTGCGCGCTGCGCATCGGCACCGATGCCTCGCCGACCTGCCGGGCGACGCGCATCGGTGGTCGCGGCGGGATGTCGGGCCACGCGCCGGGGTCGTGCGCGCGCAGATACGCGTGCTCGGCGGCGTCGGCGACGCGCAGCACGCGCGCGGCGCGCGGCGCAGGCGCGAGCAGGCCGGCATCGCGGCGCAGCTGCGCCACCGGGCGCGGATCGTCGCGCGTGTTCCAGACGACGGGACGTTTGCGCCCGCCCAGCAGCGCCATCAGCCGCTCGCCGCGCGGATCAAAACTCATACGCAGCACGGCATCGTTGTAGCGCCAGTTCAGCAGAAATGGAGGTCCAATGGCCTCGAATGTGGCGGCGTCGTAAACCTGCACGTTGGGCCCGTAAGCATGCGCGAGCAGCGCGCCATCGTCGGTCGCGGCGAACACGTTCGTCACCTCGCCGCCGCGCAGCACGGGGCCTGCGCGCTCGTCGCCACCCGGATCGAGCACGAACTTTTCGTGCGTGAACAGCAGCGGCTTGCCGTGGAGCATGCGTACGCCGAACGGCTTGGAGCCGGCCAGCTTGCGCGTCTCAAGTGTGCGGTTGCTTCCGGGCTCCCAGCGCAGCAGCGCGCCGCTGTCGGATTCGGATTCGTCCAGTGTCGTCTCGAGCAGCCACAACTCGTCCGCCGTCTGCGCGAAACTCGCGCCGATCACCGGCTGCTCGGGCGCGTGCGTGTACGCCCCGATGCGCGCGAGCGTGGCGCCGTCGAAAACCTCGGTTGCGCCAGTCACGGGCCCGACGACGACGAGGCGCGTGCCATCGGGCGAGAATTCCATCTGCCGGATCGCGCCGTGGACGAGGGCCTCGCCGCCGCGTCGGCGCCCCGTCGCCGGGTCGTAGGCGAGCAGGCGCAGGGAGTAACCGCCGGGCCTGTTCTCGCCGAATGCGAAAACGACTTGCGTGCCGCCCGGAGCGATCGCCATGTTATTCGGAGTGCCGGGCAGCGGCACCGGCGCATAGAGCGGTTGCATCGATGCGCTGTCGAACGCGTAGAGGTCGCGGCCGGAGACGGCGATCAGCGTGCCGCCGCGATCGACGAGTTCGGCGAACGTGGGTGGCTGCGGCAGCGTGACCCAGGCCGTCGCCTGGCTGTGATCGATCGAGGTCACGCGGATGTGCTCGTAGGCGGTGTCGACGAGATGCGCGCCGTCGAACGGCAAACGGTCGGCGAAACGGTGCGCCGCATAGGCGCCGGTATCGGTGTCGGCCGGCAGGCGCCACAGGCGCACCTCGCCGTCCATGTCGGCCGTGGCGAGCAGACCGGCGGACAGCTCCGCTCCCGCCCAGAACATGCCGGCGCGCGCCGAGCGCGTCGGATTCGCGATGATGCGCACGGCGGCCGCGCCGCCGCCGTGCGCACCCTGTTCGGGCATGCGCCACAAGACGACGTCGCCCGCGCCGGATGCAATCAGCAGGTTCTCACGGCGGGCCAAGGCGATGTGGCGCAATTCGAAGTCGTGCTGCAGCACGCCCGAATGCAGCGGGTTGCCGCTGTCGGCATCGAACGCGAAGGCGTCGCCGTCGTGGCGCGCGACGGCCACCCAGGCATCGTCCTCGCTGAAGGCGAGCCAGGTCACCGCGCTGCCGGACGGCAGCGGCAGCGCGCGCGCCGCCGCGGTCTTCACATCGACGAGATACACGTGCCCATCGTCGTCGCCGACGGCGACACGCGCGCCGTCATGGCTTTCCTGCCACGCGGTTATCTGCTTGTCGGCCAAGGCTTCGACCGCTCGCGCGGTCTGCGGGTGCCGCGCATCGACAATGCGGATGCCTCTCTGGCTCTGGCGGAACGTGATCGCGTGCCAGCCGTCGCCGGCCACGCTCCAGCCGACCGCGTTGATGCCGCTGTTGAGGTAGTCCCGGCCCGACAGCGGTTGCCACGGTTCGACCTGCCAGTACTGGCCTCTGCCGTCGCGATCGAACAGCAGCGCGTAGCGACCGTTCGCGCTGTACGCGGCATCGGCGAAGTCGGCGAACGCGGGTGGCGGCACGATCGCGCGCGCGTGGTCGAGATCGACGAGGATCGTGTCGCGGTTCGACGGACTCTCGATGTAGTCGAACCAGTCCAGCGTCACGCGCAGACGGTGGTTGTCGACGAAGCGCAGCAGACGCGGCGCGCGCGGCGTGCCGTCGGATGTGGGCTGGTCGAGCAGGTCGACACGGCCGCGCTCGGTCAGCGTCGCGGTGTCGTACCAGCGTACACTGATGTCGTTCAGGCCGACCGCGAGCAGGCCGCCGTCGGGGCTCAGCGCGGCCGTCAACGGACTGGCGTCGGCAATGATCATCCGATCGATCAGCGTGACGCCCTGGTGCAGGATCATGCCGATTTCCCGACGCTCGACCGCGGCCGGAACTGTCGCCTGCTCCTGCTCTTCGATGTTGTCGATCAGTGCCGGCAATGCTTCGAACGCCTTGCCGTCGGCCTGCAGATGCAACGCGGTACGGCGTCGGCTTTCCCACAAACGTGCGCTCGCGGTGGCTGCATTTTTCTGCGCGAGCTGCGTCTGTTCCTGCGCCAGATGCCGCTGCGTTTCGGCGCGCCGCCATTGCTGCGTGGTCGCGATGAGGCCGGCGAGCATGGCCAGCAACGCGAGCACGACGGAGGCGACGATTTTCGGCTCGCGCCGCGCCCAGCGCGCGCTGCGCTGCAGCGTATTGAGCGGCCGTGCCTTGACCATGTAGCCGTTCTGGAATCGCGCAAGATCATCGGTCAGGTCGTGCGCTGTCGCGTAACGGTCGGCGACTGCATGCGCCATGCACTTGCCGATGATCGCAGCCAGATCGCGCGGCAGGTTCTTTTCGTGCTCGCGTGGATCGACCGGCTTGCCATCGACGACGAGTTGTAGTGTCGCCTGCGGCGACGCGCCCAGATACGGTGGCACGCCGGTGACGAGCTCGTGCAGGATCGCGCCAAGCCCCCAGATGTCGGTCGCCGGCGTTATTTTGCCGGCTGCGACGCATTGCTCGGGCGCCATGTAGCTAGGCGTGCCGGAGACTTCGCTGGTGTCGGCGGCGAGCCCTTGTTCGAGCCGACGCGCGAGGCCGAAATCCGCCACATGCGGCGACCCGTTGTCGTCGAGCAGCACGTTGGCCGGTTTCAGATCCAGATGCAGTACGCCGAGCCGGTGCGCGTAATCCACCGCTTCGGCGATCGTGCGCAACAGTCGCGCGGCGCGCAGGGGATCGAGCTTGCCTTCGTTCCTGATCAAGTCGGCGAGCGAACCGCCGCGGATCAGGCGCATCGAGAAGAAATGCAGTTCCTGCGAACTGCCGACTTCGTAGATCGCCACGATGTTGGGATGCTGCATGCGCGCAGCGTTCTGTGCCTCGCGCTGGAAACGCTCGACGAAGTTTTTGGACGCCCACGGTCCGGCCGCGAGCAGTTTCACCGCGACATCTCGATCCAGGCTCGCCTGATGCGCGCGGTAAACGACACCCATGCCGCCTTCGCCGATGAGTTCCAACAGCTCGTAGTCGCCGAACTGGCGCTGGAGCGGATCGTTCAGATCCAGCTCCAGCGATTCGGTGGACAGCATCGCCAGATGGCGACCCTCGGCAGCGGTGATGTCCACGCTCATGCTGCCGAACGCAAGGTCGGCGATCGCGGTCGCATCGAGTGCCACGCTGCGACGCGGATCGGCCGCGGCAGCGGCGCGGAACATCTCAGTGTGACGCTCGACGCTCATGGCGTCAGTCTAGTCCCACAGGGAGTAAGAAACCGCCGAAATCGACGTCGGCAATGGCAGTGACGTCGCGCGCCGCTTGCCAGCAGGTCGGTGGCGCCGTTGCTCGCGGCAAGCATCGCGCTGCGCATTCATTGCGGCGTTTGGCTATCGCGCAGCGCCGCGTGCAGCGCAGCTTGTTCGTTCGCGAGATCTTCCGGCGATGTCACGGTGTCGGCGAGTTCCTGCCCGGCCAGTTCGCGGAAGCGCTGGCGCAGGCGCTTGAGAGCAAGCACCAGTGCCAGAGGTGGGCTGTGCAGGCGCTTGCCGATCTCCTCGTATTCGCCGGGCACCGGGTCGCGCGACAAATACGGCTGCAGCGCTTCGTACATTTCCTGATGTCCGGTTTGGCGCGCTTCGGCTTGCAGGCGGCGCAATGCACGCGCGAGTACTTCGAACGCGAAGCTGCGCTGATACGCTTGCTCCGGCGATGCCGCCTCGGCGTTGTCGCGCTGATTGCGCGCTTCCAGATCGGGCGGGGTCGCCAGCGCGTTGCTGGTGTCTTCACCAATCGCCTCGCGCCAGTCGCCGCCGAGAAACAGGTTGAGCTGCATCAGCAGGAACTTGCGGAAATGGCCGTGCGGCGGCTGCTCGCGCGTGCGCTGGAATCGGGTGATCAGCCGGTGCAGAAATGTGCGCGTGATGTCCTGCGCGATCACCGGCGAATGACCGCAACGGCGCACGTACGCGTAGACCGGATACCAGTAACGCTGCGCCAACTCGTCGAGCGCGCGCGACGCACCGGTGGAGTCGTCGCGGGCCTGCTGCATCACCATCGACCAGCGCGTGTTGGCAAAGCGGTCGTGGGACCGTTGCGACGCTGCCATCATCGGAACATTCCTCCTGCTCGAGTCTTGGATACTTCAGGATTCGGTGCGAACGATTACATTTACTCGATGACTCCGGCCAGGGTGGCGCGTAGATCGCGCAGTTCGGATTCCAGATCTTCGCGCGCGGCGATGGTCTGCGCCAGTTCTGCGCGCACGAGCTCGCGCAGACGATGGCGCAGCCGATGTACGGCCACGGCCAGCGTGTTGCGGCGCAGGTTCAGTGCGCGGGCGGCGCGTTCGTAATCGGCTTCGTCCGGGCGTTCGGTGAGAAATTCTGCGAGTTGCTCAAACAGTGGCGTTTTACCGGCTTGCTCGGCTTCGCTGCGCAGCTTGCGCATGGCCGAGTCGAGCACAGCCATCGCCCAGCTGCGCTCGAATGCGTGCTCCGGGCCGTCATCACCGGCGACCAAGTCCGCGATGTTCAACTGCGAATCATCGAGCCGGCGGATGCTGATGTCGCCACCGCGCTTGAGCGCGTGCGCTTCGGCGTCTTGATTGATCAGGAAGCGCTTGAGCGCGACGAGCAAGAAAGCGCGGAAACGGCCGCGCGCCGGGTCGGCGCTGGCGTGGTAGGCGTTTTCGATAAAGCGCGCGAAGAATGTCTGCGCCAGATCTTCGGCAGCATCGGGGGCATAGCCGCGGCTGCGGATGAAGGCGAGTACCGGTGGCCGATACGTGCGGCACAGGTGATCGAGCGCGCCGCGCGCATCCGGCGTATCCGCGCGCGCCTGCAGCACGACGCTCCATTGCGTGGAGTCGAACTTCGTCATCCGGACTGGTTTTCCCTGCCCAGCGCTGATGGCGAGAATACTCCGATCAGCAAACGCGGAATACCGGGCCGGTCGCGGCAGACACGCTGGCGTAATGGGTGCCGCGCACGCGGCGCAGCTGCAGCTCTAGACGCTTCTCGCACTGGCGCTCGGTCCGCCACTGTTCGCGGTCGGTCTCCACTTCTGTGGTCTGCAGGCGCGCGGCTTCCGACCAGCGAAAGCGGCAGAAATCCGCGTAGGCTTCGAGTTCGCCACGCAAGCCGTCCATCGCAATGTCGACGAGGATCGCATCATCCAGTTGTCCGACAATCGGCACGTCGTTCGGGATCAGGCTCGTCGGGTCGTCGAGATACTCGATGATCTCACGCATCTTCGCCTCGAGCGGCGCCGGAATCGTCCACTGCTTGTCCTTCAGGGCCGAACGCATTTCGCCGGCTCGTCGCATGCGTGCCTTGATGAAAGCCGATTCCTGGCCCTTCATCGCAGCACGCAGCACGCGGCGCGCCGCGCCGGCGATCTGGTCCGCGCTGAACGGCGCGTGTTCGGGATTGAGCTGCCGCACGATCGAGTTGAAGCGCGTCATCGCGCCGTCGTGCAGATCCAGGCTCGTAGTGCCGGGAGTAAACAAACCCGAGCGCTCGGCGCCCAGGTCGATGTTGACGACGGAACGGTTGAAATCGAAATTGAAAGTAGGCATCGCGGCGCTTCCTGGGGTCGATTGTCTAGTTGCGGAAACAAGCGCGGCGATTACACAAAAAAAGCCCCGCAAGCGGGGCCAAGGACGTTTGGAGTTGGCACGGAGTGTCGCGCCATCTGTTCGATTCCGGATTTCGTGATGCGGATTACCGGGAAAAAAGCGCCCCGTTTGCAGGCGAGGCGAAGCGGCGGAGACGGCGCTGAAGTCGATGGCGAACTACTTCGCGGCGACGGCGACCGCCAAGCCGTTCTGTTCGACCTCGCGCACGAATGCGGTGTACTTGGCGCGCAGACGATCGTTGGATGTCCGGTATTCCGGATACGCGCTGGCGGCGCCGAACAGCATGCCAATTTCGCGCGTCGAGAAGTTCTTGCGGATCGCCGCGTGGAAATCGGCGCATTCCTGGGCATCGCTGGGCGGCGTGCAGTCGGCAATCGCGTTGCCGCGTACGCTGACTGGGGCAAGCTGGCCGGCGGCGTTGGCGAAACTGGTTGCGGCCAGCAGGCCGGCGCCGAGGACGATGGACGTGAAACGTTGCATGGCGTACTCCTCATGTAACCTGCCGCAGGTCATCCGCTAACGGGCTGGCATGGCGCTCGTGGCGCCGGTTCCTTCCGGCGCTGAAGACGTTCGGTCTTCATCCGTATAGATGCGGATTTGCGCGGGGCTGTTACGTCGATTGCGCCGAATGGTGCGCCGGTTGCGATGAGTCGCGGACCCGTTGCGCAGGCCTGTTACTTCCGGCACGGCGAAAATGTATACAAATACAGGAAAAAAAACGTCCCGCTCAGCGGGACGTTTTTTGGCGCGCTGATCCGAGCGCGCAGGTTCAATAGCGATAGCCGGTCGCAACCGGCATGCCATTGTCTTCCAGGCTCTGCAGGAACGCGATGTAACGTTCGTGCGTCCGGTCGTAGTTGACCGGGGACTCGAAATAAGCCGAAGAGCCGCCGAACAACATGCCGATTTCGCGCGGCGAGAAATTCTCGCGGATCAGCTCATGGAAATCCGCGCATTCCTCTGCGCCATTGGGTGGTTCGCAATTGAGAATCAGGCGTCCGGCGTCGGCATGCTCGATCGTGATCGGTGCCAGTGTTTCATCTTCGTAACGATCCTGAGCGAATGCGAAGCCGGCGGCGCCGACGAGTGCGAGTGCGAGAAGCGTGCGTGTCATGTGAAACCTCCTGTCAGCAGGGCCTGAAAATTTGAGTCGCACGCGCGCGGGAAGTTTCGCGGCGTTCAGGCGGCTGTCAGAAATCGCGCAGGCGACCTAGCTGACGAGGGTGCCGATCGGCTCCCCGTGCATGATGCGCATCAGATCGCCTTCGCGGGTGAGGTCGTAAATCCGCAACGGAATCCGGTGATCGCGGCACAGCGCGATCGCGGCCGTGTCCATCACCGCGAGCTTGCGTTCGATCACCTGATCGTAGGTGAGATGTTCGAAGCGTTGTGCGCTTTTGTCTTTCTTCGGATCGGCGCTGTAGACGCCGTCGACCTTCGTGGCCTTGAGCAAAAGGTCGGCGCCGATTTCCGCGGCACGCAGCGCGGCGGCCGAATCGGTCGTGAAATAGGGATTGCCGGTGCCGGCTGCGAAGATCGTGATGCGGCCTTTTTCCAGATGCCGGACCGCGCGACGGCGGATGTAATCCTCGCAAACGTCGTTGATCTTGATCGCACTCATCACGCGCGCGCGGCCGCCGAGTTTTTCCAGCGCGTCCTGCATCGCCAGCGAATTCATCACGGTCGCGAGCATACCCATGTGATCGCCGGTGACGCGATCCATGCCGGCTTTCGCCAAGCCTTCGCCGCGGAAGATATTGCCGCCGCCGATGACGATCGCGACTTCGATGCCGGCACGGTGCACCTGCAAGGCCTCATTCGCCAGCCGCGTGAGCACTTCTGGATCGATGCCGTAGTCGGCCTTGCCCATCAAAGCCTCGCCGGAAAGCTTGAGCAGGATGCGCTTGTACTTGACCTCGGCCATGCGCTTTCATCTCCAGTGGGCGGGCAAACGGGCATATTGTAGCCGAGAGCCGCACTTACGCGGCGCGACGTTTGACTTTGCGCGTGCTTGGCTTTCCAATCCAACGATCGAGCATGGGGTCGTGCTCACGCGCATGCAGTCAAATTCGCCGACCGTTACAACCGCGGCTACGCTCCCGCCCGGCGCGACCATGCCGCACGCGGACGCGCGTATTGCGCCGGGTACGTTGCTGCACGGGCGCTACCGCATCGTCGGCCTGATCGGCCGCGGTGGCATGGGCGAGGTTTATCGCGCGGACGACGTGAAGCTCGGCCAGTCCGTCGCGCTGAAATTTCTGCCGGAGTCGCTGGCGCGCGATGCCGAGGCGCGCGCGGGTTTCTATGCCGAAGTGCGTCTGGGCAGGCAGGTATCGCATCCGAATGTGTGTCGTTTGTACGATCTGATCGAAGTCGATGGATACCATTGCCTGTCGATGGAATACGTCGACGGCGAAGATCTGGCGACCTTGCTGCGGCGCATCGGCCATTTGCCCGCCGACCGATGCGTGGATTTTGCGCGCGACCTGACCGCGGGGCTGGCGGCCGCGCACGATCAAGGCGTGATCCACCGCGACCTGAAGCCGGCCAACATCATGGTCGATGGCAAGGGCCGCGCGGTCATCACCGATTTCGGCATTGCTGCGTTGGCCGACGACGCGCGCGCCGGGAGCGCCGGCACGCCGGCGTACATGGCGCCCGAGCAACTTGCGGGCGCACCGGCCTCGGTGCGCAGCGACTTGTACGCGCTCGGCCTCGTACTGCGCGAAACGATCAGCGGCGAGCGTCTATTCGACGGTCTGTCCGTGGAAAGCATCAAGGCGCGCCATGCGAGCGCGGCAGCGCCAGAGCTGCCACGCACTTCCAGTGATATCCCGTCGGCGCTCGCGGCAGTCGTGCAGCGCTGCACCGCGCACGATCCAGAGCTGCGGCCACCCTCGGCACAAGCCGTGCTCGCGGCGCTGCCCGGCGGCCCGCAACGGCACCGCGACCGGGTAACGCGGCGCGTTCGCGCCATGCAGCTGTCGATTGCGGCATTGCTGCTCGCGCTCGCCGCCGGCACGTTATGGCATTTCGCGCCGACGCGCGGCGACGAAAATGGACTATCCGCGCCGCCGCTCGGGCCCGCATCCACGGCGGTACTGCCCTTTGTGAACATGTCCGGCGACAAGGACAACGAATACTTTTCCGACGGCATGACCGAGACGCTGCTCGATCGCCTGGCGCAAGTGCCGCAGCTGAAAGTCGCCGCGCGCACCTCGTCTTTCAGTTTCAAAGGCAGCAACACCGACGTGCGCCGGATCGGCGCGCAGCTCGGCGTCGCGAGTATCGTCGAAGGCAGCGTGCAGCAGGCCGGCAACACGCTGCGCATTACCGCACAGCTCGTGCGCACCGCCGACGGCAGCCACGTGTGGTCGGCGCATTTCGATCGCAATGCGGCGGACCTGTTCGCGATCCAGGACGAGATCGCCGGTGCCGTTGCGGAGGCGCTCGCCGGCGAACTGCTGCCACAAACCAAACGCATACTGGCCAAGGGCGGCACGCAGAATATCGCCGCCTACGACGCCTACGCACACGGTTTGCAGCAGGCCGCTATCAACAGTTTCGCGTCGTTGAAGCAGGCCGAAGATTCGCTGCAGCAGGCGCTCGCGCGCGACTCGCGTTACGTCGACGCGATGCTGGCGCAGGTCGACGTCTGGTACCGCATGTTCCGCACCGGTGCGCTCACCGCGCAGGAATATTCCAAACGCGCGATGCCGATGCTCGATCGCGTGCAAGCCATCGACGCGGACAATGCGCTGGCGCTCGGCTTTCGCGGCGAATTGGCCAACGATCGCGGCGAACAGGGTTTGGCCGTGCAGCTGCTGCAACAGGCGGTGACCACCGCGCCGGGCGTGGCGCGTCTGCATTTCGTGCTGGCCAATGTCTATCGCGACCAGGGCAACGCACAAAGCTGGCTTGCGGAAATGGAAAAAGCCGCCGCGCTCGATCCGCGCGATGCCAGCGTCGAGCTCGCGCGCGGCGCGGCGCTCAACGAATTGAAGCGCTATGACGAAGCCGAACGATCGGCATCCCGCGCGCTGCAGCTCGATGCGCGCAATCCCGATACCGCCAGCGACCTGGCGTGGTTGGCGATGTCGCGCGGCGACGCGATCGGCGCGCTGATCTGGAATCGCAAGGCATTCGCCCTCGATCCGAACGATCCGGACCTCGCCGGATTCATGGCGCTGCGCTCGCAGATGCTCGGTGAGACCGCGGCGGCCGACGCATGGTTGGCCGAGGCGCAGCGGCTCAAGCCTGGTGGCCTCGTTGCCGATACGATCAAGCTGATGCTGCATGCCGCGCGCGGCGAGCAAGGCGATGCGCTCGCGGCGGCGCTGCTTCTGGTTCCGCGCCGGGCCGAGGACCACCTCGGCATGTGGGCCGAAGCGATGGGCACCGGCTGCCTCGCCGCGAACGATCTCGGGCGCCTGCCTCAGATGCGCGCCGCGCTGGTCACGGCCGGTGCAATGCCCGGCGAACTGACGCAATCGGCGTTCGAGGTTTGGGCCGGCACGGCGGGTTCCGTCCAGGCTCGGCTCAGCGAATTGATGGACCTGCGGCGTTGCCTCTACACCGCTGCGGAAAAGATGCGCCGCGATCAACTCATCGCCTTGTTGGAGAACACCTTCGGAAAGGATTGGGAAAATCGCGAGCCGTATCAAGTATACGCGCCAGGCCTGCGTCAGGATCGCGAAGCAATGGTCGCTCAGGTCTTGAAGAGAACGTCCGATTGGCCGTGGTATCAGGAAGCGAGCGCGCGCATTCAGGGGTACGCTGAAGATCCGCGTTTCATCGCCGCGTTCGCCGCACGCCGCGCTGCGCTGGCGCAGCAAAGCATGGCGTTGCCGGCCGCGCTGGCGAAAGAAGGTCTGTCATTGCTCCCGCCCGACGGTGTCAGTGACGCGGCCGCACGCTGAGGCCGGCGTGATGTTCTTCCCTTGCATTCCGCTTAGGCCGCGAGTAGAACTTGGCCTGCACGCAAGGGGAAATACATGGTTCGGGGCATGACGGAAGCAGCGAAGCTCGGTGGCTTGCGCAGCGTGAGCGGCTAGTGTCGTCTTTGGCAGCGACCGAACCATCGCCGCGCCGTGGACTGAGTCCGGCTGCATTTACGCGCGCATTGTTCGATGCAGCCACGTTCACGTCGATCGTCGCAGCCGTCGAAGGCCTGGCACGCGCCAACACGCCTGGCGTGCAGCGGATTGCGCTGTTGTGGTCGACCAGGGCAAACGTCGAAACCGCGCAGCACCTGCGCTGCGCGCCGCGCCGAGCGCGCAGCTGGGTGGATCCGGCCAGGGCATTGCAAGCATTGCATGCCGGAAAACCGCAGCAGTCGCCGAGCAGCAGCGGGATGGACATGCGCTGTTGGCCGCTGCGTGTGCACGACAGCGGCGTGGCAATTCTGCAGGTCGAGGCGACACCCGACGACATCGCCGCGATCGAAGCGGATCCGACACTGAGCGAAGGCCTCGAGTTGCTGTCGCGTCGCGTTGCCGACACGCTCGAAGCGCAGCAATTGCGTACTTCCGTTCGTCGTCTCGAACGCGCCGAGCGCTTGCAACGTGCGCTGTATGCCATTGCCGACCTCGCCGGCAGCAGCCGGGAAGAGCATGACGTATTGCGCGAGATGCATCGTATCGTCGGCGGTCTCATGTACGCCGAGAATTTCTTCATTGTCCTCTACGACGCCGGCCAGCGCACGCTGCGTTTTGCGTATTTCGCCGACGTCAAAGACACCGATGTGCCGGATCCCGCCGCGGAAATGCATGAGGATCAGTTCGCGGGCAGTCTCACGGTTGCTTTGCTGCATCATGGACATCCGCTGATGGGATCGTCCGCCGCCCTGTCGGCGCGGTTCGGACTGGCGTCGGACGTGGAGAGCGGCCCGGACAGCGAGGCATGGCTCGGCGTACCGATGGTCGCCGACGGCGAAGTGCATGGCGCGGTAGTCGTGCAAAGTTATGACAGGGCGGTGCGCTATCGCGCGTCCGATTTGGCGCTGTTGGGCTATGTCACCCAGCATATCCGGGTTGCACTCACGCGCCGCCGCGTGCGCGACGAACTCGAGCGCCAGGTGCAGCTGCGCACGCGCGAACTCAGTGCGGAGGTCCAGGAGCGGCAGGCTGGCGAGCGCCTGCAAGCGGCGCTGTTCCGCATCGCCGAACTCACCAATACCTCGGCCAGCATCACCGAGTTCTGCGCCGCCGTGCATGCCGTCATCGGGCAGCTGCTTTACGCGCATAATTTTTTCGTCGCCTTGCTCACTGAAGACGGCAGCGCGTTCGATTTTCCGTACGCAGTCGATGAGGTCGATCCCTCGTCGTTGTTCCAGCGCCGCACGCTGCGCCGCGGACTGACCGAGTACGTACTGCGTTCCGCCAAACCGCTGCTGGTCGACGAAGACAACGTGAAGCGGCTCATTGCCGACGGCGCTGTGGAGCCGATCGGAACATTGTCGGTGGGATGGCTCGGCGTGCCGCTGATCATGAATGAGCGCGTGGCCGGTGTACTCGTTGTGCAAAGTTATACTGCGGGAATCGGCTACACCGGCCGTGACCAGGAGTTGTTGAGCTTCGTCGCGCTGCATGTCGCGACAGCGCTGCAGCGGCGTCAGGTCCAGGAATCGCTGAAAGTCGCGTATGCGGAATTGCAGGTCCGCATCGAGGAACTGCGACGCACGCAGGCCGAACTGATCGAGAACGAGAAGATGGCATCGCTCGGCCGCCTCGTCGCCGGTGTCGCGCACGAGATCAACACGCCGCTTGGCATCGGCGTAACGGCGGCTTCGCATCTGGAGGCCACGTTTGGCTCCATCGAACGCATGCTCGGCTCGCCTTCGCCGGAGTTGCGCGCAGCGCTGGCCGGCGCGCGGCGCTGCGTCGAGTTGGTCATGAGCAATCTGGCCAAAGCCGGGCAGCTCGTGAAAAGCTTCAAGCAGGTCGCAGTCGATCAAGCCAACGAGGTGCGCCGGCGTATCGTCGTGCGGCGCTATCTCGAAGAGATTCTGGCTTCGCTGCACCCGCGCCTGAAATCGACGCCGCATCGAGTCGAACTCGATTGTCCGAACGATATCGAATTCGACACGTTTCCGGGTGCGCTCTATCAGATCGCCGCGAACCTGATACTCAACGCGTTGATACATGCGTTCGACGATGATCATCCCGGACGCGTTCGCATCAGCGTGATCGCGGCCGATGACGCGATCGAATTCGTTTTCGCAGATGATGGCAAGGGCATGAGCGACGAAATACGCCGGCGGGCGTTCGAGCCGTTCTTCACCACGCGGCGCGGCTCCGGCGGCACCGGGCTCGGGCTGCACCTCGTCTACAACCTCGTGACCCAGGTACTGCGCGGAACGATTGTCTGCACCAGTGCGCCCGGGCACGGCACGCAGTTCAAGATTCGTGTGCCGCTGACAACGAGCGCATCGGGCACGCCGGGATCAACCTATGCTACGAGTACGCGAGGGGAGCCACTGACGCAATGACCATGATGCCGCGCTGGACGGTACTCGTCGTCGACGACGAGCCCGATGTACGGGAGATCACGAAGATCGTTCTGCTGAATCTGGATTTCGACGGGCGTGGCATCGACATTATCGAAGCCGGATCGGCGCGCGAAGGCCGCGCGATTCTCGCCGAGCGTACAGACGTCGCATTGTTGATCGTCGACGTCGTCATGGAGAGCGAGCACGCCGGTCTGGAACTGGTGCGCCACGTACGCGAGCAGCTCAAGAATCGGCTGACCCGCATCGTGCTGCGTACCGGCCACCCTGGGCAAGCGCCCGAGCGCGAAGTTATCCGTGCGTTCGACATCAACGACTACAAGGAAAAAACCGAACTGACGGCGCACAAGCTCGAGACAACGGTGCTCGTCGCGTTACGCGGCTATCGCGATCTCATGACGATCGAAGCCGCGCGCGAGGGACTCGAACGCGTGGTCGAAGCGTCGGCGCAAATTCACTCGCGGCAGCAGAGCCACGAATTCGCGTCGGCGGTGCTCGCCCAGCTGGCGGCGCTCGTCGGCTTGCAGCGTGGCGCCTTGTATTGCACGGTGCCGAAGACCAATCACGCGGTCACCGGACCGATCCACATCACCGCCGCGACCGGCGAGTTCGAGCCCAAGATCGCGCGCGCGATCGACGAGAGCCTGCCGCCAGCGCTGTTGCGTAGCTTTTATGAAGCGTTCGACAGCAAGCATCACGTATTTGGCGACGATCATTACGTGCTGTATTTCGCCGACGCCCAGGATTCGGAAAATCTGCTGATCGTCGCCGGCGCAGCACGTCTGTCCGACCTGGATTTGCATCTGGTCAAGGTGTTCTGCACGAACGTCGGCATCGCTTTCGAAAATCTGCATCTGCATCAGGACCTGCTCGACTCGCAGATGGAAATGATCTGCCTGCTGGCCGGAGCGGCGGAGACGCGCTCGCAGGAAACCGCCAATCACGTCAAGCGTGTCGGTCTGCTCGCCGAGTTTCTTGCCCGCGAATACGGACTCGACGAGCATGCCGCCGAGGCCATCCGTTTCGCCGCGCCGCTGCACGATATCGGCAAGATCGCGGTGCCCGATCTGATTCTCAACAAACCGGGAGCGCATACGCCCGAAGAGACGGTGGTCATGCGTACGCACGCACAAGCGGGAGCGAAAATGCTCTCGCAATCGCGGCTGCCGTTGATCCGGCTTGCCGCCGAGATCGCCGCGACGCATCACGAAAATTGGGACGGCAGCGGCTATCCGAATGGACTCTCGGCGACGCAGATTCCGGTCGGTGGCCGCATCACCGCGCTCGCCGACGTCTACGACGCGCTCGGCAGCAAGCGCTGTTACAAGCAAGCCTGGGAGCGCGACCGCGTGCTGGAGTTCATACGCAACGAACGCGGTCGCAAATTCGAGCCGCGGCTCGTCGACATCCTTTTCAGCAAACTCGAGAAAGCCGAGGCTTTGCGCCGCATGCTGCCCGATTGAGCATTCGGTCGCCGGTAGCGCCAATTGGATTATGATGCCGGCAGCTTGTTGGCTGTCCGGCGTCGGCATCGAGCCGGAAAAACGGGGGCGGGAATGCGGTCGTTCTTCAAGGAACTGCGGCGCCGCAATGTATATCGCGTCGGGGCGATGTACGCCGTTTCGGCGTGGCTGCTCGTACAGGTCGCCACGCAGGTGTTGCCGGTCTTCGAGGTCAGCGCGTTGGCCCAACGCCTGATCGTGCTGCTGATCGTCGCCGGTTTTCCTGTCGCGCTGGTGCTGTCGTGGGTCTACGAGGTCACGCCGCAGGGCATCCGCCGCACCGAAGAAGTCGCGCCGCACGAATCGATTACGCGGCAGACCGGGCGCAAGCTCGATTTCGTCATCATCGGCGTACTCGCCATTGTCATCGCGATATTGCTCGTGCAACGTTTCATGACGCCAAAACCATCGGCGGCGAGCGCCGGCGTCGTCGAAAAGTCCGTCGCCGTGCTGCCGTTCGAGAATCTTTCCGACGACAAAGCCAACGGCTATTTCGCCGACGGCATCCAGGACGAGATCCTGACGCGCCTGGCGAAGGTCGGCGCGTTGAAGGTGATCTCGCGCACTTCCACCGCGCATTACGCGAGCAACCCGACGAATCTGCCGGAGATCGCGCGCCAGCTCGGCGTAGCGAACATCCTCGAAGGCAGCGTGCAGAAGGCCGGCGACGCCGTGCACATCAACGTGCAGCTGATCAAGGCCGCGACCGACGATCACCTGTGGGCCGAGGTCTACAACCGCAAGCTCGACGACATTTTCGGCGTCGAAGGCGAGGTGGCCGGCGCGATCGCCGATGCGTTGAACGCGAAACTCACCGGCGCCGAAGCGGCGGCATTGGCAACGAAATCGACCGGCAATGCGGCAGCTTACGAGGCCTATCTGCGCGGACGGGCATTGAATCTGGCCGGCGCCGGCTACGCGAATTCGCGCCTCGCTGCGGCCGCGTACGCCGAAGCCGTGCGCGAGGATCCGCAATTCGCGGCGGCATGGGCGCAACTGGCGATCGTCACCGGGTATATGCACTTCAACAACGTCGACGCCGACAGATATACGGCGGAATTCGTCAAACACGCATCCGATACGGCAATGCGCCTGCAGCCGCAGCTGGATGAGTCGCGGTTGGCTCAAGCCAGTTACCAGTATCGCGTGCTGCGAGATTTCGCCGGAGCGGAGCAGACGCTGCAGCCGCTGGTGAAGGAGTCGCCAAACGACAATCGCGCTTTGCAGATACTCGGCCTCGTAGAGCGACGCCAAGGCAAGTGGGAAGCTTCGATTACGCACATGCAGCAAGCGGCGCTGCTCGATCCGCGCAATGCCGGACTGCTGACTTCGATCGGCGGCGAAACGATGGTTAACCTGCGGCGTTTCGACGACGCCCATCGCTGGCTCGATCGCGCACTGGAGATCGCGCCGGGCGATACCCTGGCGCTCGGATACAAGATCTCGACGTTCCAGTCCGAAGGCCGCATCGAGGAGGCCGCGCACAAGCTCGCGCAATTGCCGCCCGCAGCGATTGATGCCGGCATCGCCGTGTATCGGGGATTTCAGCGGATGTACGAACGCCGCTATCCGGAGGCGGTCGCCGAACTGCAGGCCGTGCTCGCGCAACCCGAAGATGCGCTCAACGGCCTCGGCCCGCAGTTGTCGCTGCAGCTCGGCATCGCGCAACGCGCGGCGGGACAGACCGCAGCGGCACAGACGACATTCGAACAGCTGATCGCCAGGATCGCGCCGCAGGCCGAGCAGGTGGACGATTCGCTGGTGCCGATCATGCTCGGCCTGGCTTATGCGAAGGCGGGCCAGCAGCAAGCCGCGCTCAAACAGGCCCGACGTGCGGTGGAACTCTACGCCAGTGATGCGCTGCAGCGACCGGTAGCGCAAGAGGCTTTGGCTCACGTGCAGACGCTCGCCGGCGACCACGCGGCGGCGATCACCACGATCGACGGACTGCTGAAAGCCCCGGGCGGGATGACGCTCGCATTGCTGCGGCTGGATCCGGCCTGGGACCCGCTGCGTGGCGACCCGCGCTTCCAGGCGCTGCTCGCCGGCAAATAGCGCATGGGATTTTTTGCCGAACTGCGCCGCCGCAACGTCATCCGCATGGCCGGGCTGTATCTCGTCGGCGCGTGGCTGATCACGCAGGTGTCGAGCACGGTGCTGCCGATGTTCGGCGCACCCGATTGGCTGCCGCGCAGCATCGTGATCCTGCTCGCGCTCGGTTTCGTGCCGATGCTGGTCTTCAGCTGGGTGTTCGAGTTGACGCCGCAGGGCCTCAAGCGCGACGCCGATGTGAAGCCGGAGGAATCGATCGCGCCGCAGACCGCGCAGCGCATTGAACATCTGATCGTCGTGATGCTGATGCTGGCGGTGGCGTACTTCGGTTTCGACAAGTTTGTGCTGGCGCCTCGGCGGCAAGCTGCGCCGATCGTCATGCGGACTCCTGCAACCACGGCTAGCTCCGCCGCACCGGCCAAATCCGAGATCGATTCGAAGTCGATTGCCGTTCTGCCATTCGCCAACCTGTCCGACGACAAGGCCAACGCCTACTTCGCCGACGGCATCCAGGACGAAATCCTGACCAAGTTGTCGAAGATCGGTGCCTTGCGCGTGATCTCGCGCACGTCGACACAGCGTTATGCGAGCACCCCGGAGAATTTGGCCGAGATCGCGCGCCAGCTCGGCGTCGCGAACATCCTCGAAGGCAGCGTGCAGAAGGCCGGCAACGCGGTGCACATCAACGTGCAGTTGATCGGGGCGGCAAAGGACGAACACCTCTGGGCGGAAAGCTACAACCGCGCGCTCGACGACATTTTCGGCGTCGAAGGCGAAGTCGCGCAGGCGGTTGCCGACGCGCTGAACGCAAAGCTGATGCCGGAAGAAAATGCGCGCACGGCGCGCGCACCGACACGGAATCCGGAAGCGCACGAGCTGTATCTCCAGGCACGGGCTCACTTCAACCGCGCCAATGATCAGTACAACTATGCCGCCACCGAGGAGCCGGAAGCGATCGCGTTGTATGCCAGGGCGATCGCGAAGGATCCGGAATTCGCGCTCGCGTACGCTGAACTCGGCTGGGCACAGATGTACATGTACTGGTTCGGTCCGGACCGCACGGACGCACGCCTCGCGGCGGCGAAGGCCGCGGCCGATCGCGCGCTCGAGCTGCAGTCCGATCTCGGCGAGGCGCACTATGCGCTCGCGCTCTACGAATACTGGGGACACCGCGACTATGCAGCGGCTCTGCAGCAGATCGAGCTCGCGCGGAAGACCTGGCCGAACAGCGCCGAAATCGAGGAGATCGCCGCGGCGATCGTGCGCCGCCAGGGCGATTTCAACGGAGCCCTCGCGGGTTTCAAGCGCGCCGCAGAATTCGATCCGCGCAACTCCGGCGCCTTCTTCGACGTCGCGCTGAGCTACAGTCATCTGCGCCGCTATGCCGAAGCCGACGGTGCCTTCGCGCACGTGGCCGAACTGACGCAAGACCCCGCGATCACGCGGATGTTCCGCGCGGAGAACATCGTGTTCTGGCGTGGCGATCTCGGGCCGATGCAGGCGGCCATCGCAGACCTGACGTCGAAGACGGAATTCAAGGCGAGCGATCGCCTGGTATTCGAGGCGGCCTGGTGGCGGCGGGACTTTGCGGCCGCCGCGGTCATCGCGGAAGCCGACAGCGACCAGCAGTGGTTCGACCCGAGCAATATTGCGCTCAAGCCGCTGCTGCTGGCTGCCGCGGCCGAGGAACGTGCTGGCGATAAATCAAAGGCATTGGCCGCATACGAACGAATGCGGCTCGTGCTCGAAGAGGAACTGCGGCGACGTCCGGACGAAGCCGACCTGCACCTGGCGCTCGGCTTCACCAATGCCGGTCTCGGCCGCAAGGACGATGCAGCGCGCGAGGCGCACAAGGCGATCGCGCTGATGCCGGAAAATCGCGACGCGGTGAGCGGACCAGCGGTGCAGGGCTACGCCGCGCGCATCTTCGCGCGCATCGGCGAGAACCAGAACGCCATCGATCTGATTGCACACCTGATGACGATTCCCTGCGGCCGGACGATGTCGGTTGCGCTGCTGAAGCTCGACCCCGACTGGGATCCGTTGCGCGAGGATAGCCGCTTCGTGGCGGTATTGACGTCGCACGAGGGGCTCGCGCATGAATGAGCTGCTCCAGCAACTGCGCGAGCGCAAGCTGGTGCAATGGGCGCTGACCTACATTGCCGGTTCGTTCGCGTTGATCCAGGTGCTCGATGTCATCGCGCAACGCTTCGGCTGGCCCGAAGCCGTGGAACGCGGCCTGATCGTCGCCCTGGCAATCGGATTCTTCGTCGCCCTCGTGCTCGCGTGGTATCACGGCGAACGCGGCGCGCAGCGCGTCAGCGGCGTCGAATTGCTGATACTCGCGTTGCTGTTCGCGATCGGCGGCGGCGCGTTATGGCGCGTGGCGCAGCGCTCGCCGGTTACCTCGATCGGCGCCAGTGCCTCGACTACGACGGCCGTTGTGGCAGCCCAGCCGCTGTGGGCAGCAGCTCCGGATAAGTCGATTGCCGTGCTGCCGTTCGAGAACCTCAGCGACGACAAGGGCAATGCCTACTTCGCGACGGGCATGCAGGACATGATTCTGACCAAGCTTGCGGCGATCGGCGAGCTCAAGGTGATCTCGCGCACCTCCACCGAAAAATATGCCAGCCGTCCCGATAACCTGAAGGACATCGCGCGTCAGCTCGGCGTCGCGAACATCCTCGAAGGCAGCGTGCAGAAGGCCGGCACGTCGGTGTTGATCAACGTGCAGCTGATCGATGCGAACAGCGACGCGCATTTGTGGGCGGAAGCCTATCCGCGAACGCTCGACAACATTTTCGGCGTCGAAGGCGAGGTCGCCCAGAAAGTGGCGGAGGCGCTGCAAGCGAAGTTGCAGGGCGCCGAATCGCAGCGCCTCGCGCAGGTTCCGACCCGCAATCCGCTAGCGTTCGACCTGTTCCTGCGCGCCGAACGCTTCGCCCGGGAATACGACACCGGGACCGCCAGCGATCCCGCCGACGCCGCGCATCAGGCCGCGGACCTTTACGCCAAGGCGATTGCGGCGGATCCCGGATTCGCGCTGGCCTATGCACGGCAGTCGTACGTCAATGCCAAGGCCTACTGGAACGGTTTCGATCCGGCACCGCTGGTGATCGAGGCCGCCGCTGTCGCGGCGAAGAAAGCGCTGGCATTGCAGCCCGATCTCACCGAGGCCCATCTGGCCATGGGTTTCATCCATTATTGGGGACACCGGGATTACTCGGCCGCCCTGGCAGAGTTCGCCGCCGCGCATGCGAGTCGTCCCAACGACACCAAGGTGATCACGGCGATGGCCTACGTGCATCGCCGACAAGGCGACCTTGCGCAGGCGATCGAAGAGTTCAAACAGGCCGCTGCGTTGGATCCGCGCGACATTCTGATTCCAGCCGATCTTGCCGACACGCTCGGCTACGTGCGTCGCTATGACGAAGCCAGGCAAGCTGACGAGCGCTCGCTCACCCTGGAGCCGCACAACATGGGCGGGCTGCTCAATCGCGCCCGCGCGTTCCGCATGAACGGCGATTTTGACGGTGCCAGCCGCGCCATGGCGGCCGTTCCGCCGGACTTCGACCCACAGGGTTCGGTCTCGCTCGAGCGATTCCGGCAGGCGCTGTCGATGCGACAACCCAATATCGCCCTCGCGGTCTTGGCGAAAGCGCCGGCTTTGCTTCGGGACGACGAAAACAACGGCCAGTTTCCGAATGTCCTGTTGCGTGCGCAGGCGCTGGCGTTGAAAGGCGAGTCTGCCCCGGCGCGCGCTGCCTTTCTCGACGCAAAGCAATCGCAGCAGGCGTTGCTCGACGATCCGCATCAACGTGTATACGCACTTAGCAACCTCGCGGTTGTGTACGCGGGCCTCGGGCAAAAGGACGCCGCTCTTGCCGCCGCCCGCCAAGCCAGCGATTCGTTACCCGTGGCCAAGGACGCGTTGGACGGAAACTATCTTCTTGCGCAGCTCGCCAAGATCGAAGCGCAAGTCGGTGAAGCCGACGCCGCTCTGCGCCACCTTGAACAACTGCTGGCTGCCCCGGCAGGGTATGAGGTCTCGGTCGCGTCGCTGCGCACCGATCCGGTATGGGATCAGCTGCGCGGCGATCCGCGTTTCCAGGCCTTGGTCAAGGATGGCGGCGCGCCATGAGCTTCCTCGCCGAACTGCGCCGCCGCAACGTCATCCGCATGGCCGGCCTGTATCTCGTCGGCGCGTGGCTGATCACGCAGGTGTCGAGCACGGTGCTGCCGATGTTCGGTACGCCGGACTGGCTGCCGCGCACGATCGTGATCCTGCTGGCGATCGGCTTCGTGCCGGCACTCGTGTTCGCTTGGGCGTTTGAGTTGACGCCGGCGGGGATCAAGCGCGAGTCCGAGGTCGAGCGCGAGGAATCGATCATGCCGCGCACCGGTCGGCTCATGGACCGCCTGATCATCGCCGTGCTGATTTGTGCACTTGTGTACTTTGCCGTTGATAAATTCGTGCTGGCGCCCCGCCGCGCCGTTGTGCCGACCGCTTCGACGGCGGAGCCGAGCGATGCCGCCGTGCCGGCAGCGGATGCGATCGACGGCAAGTCGATCGCGGTGCTGCCGTTCACCGATCTGAGCCCGGCGCACGATCAGGAATATTTCTCCGATGGCATGGCCGAGGAGATCCTCAACGCGCTGGCCCAGGTGCGCGATCTCAAAGTCGCCGGTCGTACGTCGTCGTTCCACTTCAAGGGGATGAACGAGGACCTGCGCACGATCGGCAAGACGCTCGGCGTCGCCAGCGTGCTTGAAGGCTCCGTGCGCAAGCAGGGCGACAAGGTGCGGATCACGGCGCAACTGATTCGGGCTTCGAATGGATTCCACCTCTGGTCGAACAGTTACGACGGCGACCTGAAAGACGTCTTCGAGTTGCAGGAGCGCATCGCGCGTGCGATCACCGACCAATTGCAGGTGGTCATCGCCGGAGACCAGAAATCCCGGCTCGTACGGGTCGCCACGAGCAGTCCGGAAGCGTACGAGCTGTATCTGCAGGCGACCGCCGTGTTCAATCATCGCGATGGCGCATTGATGCCGGACGCCATTGCCAAACTGCAGCAGGCGATCCGGCTCGATCCGAAGTTCGCACGCGCACAGTCGCGCTTGGCCTCGCTATCCGCCATCGTGGGCGCCTATACCGAAGTCGATCAGGAACAGGCGCTGACAACGGCCGAGCGCGCAGCGAACGACGCAAGCGAGCTCGATCCCACGCTCGCCGAACCGCACGCAGCGCTCGGCACGATCCATGGTTATCGCCGCCACTGGCTCGCGGCCCAGGTTGAATCGGAACGCGCGACAACGCTGGATCCGAACGATTCCAATGCAGTGTTCTGGCGCGGCCTCGCACTCGTGGACGCCGGGTATGTCACTGACGGTGTCGCTGTCATGGATCGCGCATTGGCAATCGATCCGCTACTGCAGAATGCTCTGGCGTGGCGGGCGTTCTGGTGGTTCAACGCCGGCGATCGGGAAAATGCAAGGCGCACCGCGCAGCTTTCGATGGATCAGGGTCTGCTCGGCGCAGAACGGGTTCTCGGCCTGATTGCGCATGCTGAGGGCCGCGATGCCGATGCCGTCCCGCGATTTGCGCGCGGCATTCACTACTCGCTGGCCGGCCTTCCGGATCAGGCCGGCGTATCAATAGCCCGGGGATTCTTTGGCGACGCGAGTCAGAGAGCCAAAGCTGTTGCGATGGTCGAGACATATATCGCCAGTCACTCGAAGAACGTCTCCGCCGCCGCACCGTGGGCACTCCTTTTACTGGGAGAACCGGAGCGGGCATTGGCTGTCGCGCAGAATTCGCAAACGATCAACGATACGCTGTTCGCGAGCTGGCTCTGGTCGCCATACGGAGCATTTGCGCGCAAGCTGCCGCAATTCCCGGAGTTCGTGCGCAAGATGGGCCTGGTCGAATTGTGGGATCAGCGCGGGCCGCCGCCCGGCTGTCGGCGGCTGGCGCCCGCGGACTATGCCTGTGACTACTGACGCAATCCCATGCAAATGAATTTCATCGCTGAACTCAGACGCCGCAACGTCATCCGCATGGCCGGGCTGTATCTCGTCGGCGCGTGGCTGATCACGCAAGTGTCGAGCACGGTGCTGCCGACCTTCGATGTGCCGAGCTGGGTGCTGCGCGCGCTGATCATCGTGTTGGCGGTCGGCTTCGTGCCGACGCTGATCTTCGCCTGGGTGTTCGAGCTGACGCCGCAAGGACTGAAGCGCGACGCCGAGGTGAAGCCGGAGGAGTCGATCGCGCCGCAGACGGCGCGGCGCATGGACCGGCTGATCATCGCCATGCTGATTCTTGCACTTGTATACTTTGCCTTCGACAAGTTCGCGCTCGCGCCGCGGCGCGAAGCGGCAATGCTCGCCGACGCGCAGCAGCCCGTGTCGCCGCCGACGCGCGCCAAGTCGATAGCCGTGTTGCCGTTCACCGATCTGTCGCCCGGCCACGACCAGGAATATTTCTCCGACGGCATGGCCGAGGAAATCCTCAACGCCCTGGCGCAGATCAAGGACCTGAAAGTCGCCGGGCGCACGTCCTCGTTCTACTACAAGGGCAAGAACGAGGATCTGCGGGCGATCGGCAAGGCGCTCGGCGTCGCGCATATCCTCGAAGGCTCGGTACGCAAGCAGGGCGAGAAGGTGCGCATCACCGCGCAGCTGATCCAGGCATCGGACGATTCGCATCTTTGGTCGCAGGCCTTCGATGGCGATCTGTCCGATGTGTTCAAGCTGCAGGAGGATATCGCGCGTGCGATCACGGACCAGCTCAAAGTGGTATTGAGCGACGAGCAAAAGACACGACTCGTGCCGGTCGCGACGGCCAACGCGGATGCCTACGCGTTGTTTGTCGAAGCCCAGACGCTGGTCAATCGCCGCGTTGGCGACAGCCTGCCGCAAGCGATCGCGCTGTTGCAGAAAGCCACCATGCTCGACCCGAAGTTCGCGCGCGCCTGGTCCAAGCTCGCGATTGCCTATGCAGTGCTGGCGCAGTACGTCAGCAGCGATTGGCGCGAGAACTGGAACGCCGCCGATCACGCCGCGCAAAATGCGCTGGCGCTCGATCCCAACGATGCGGAAGCCTATGCCGCGTTGAGCTACAACCAGTTCTCGCAACGCCATTATGTCGCGATGGTCGAGCCGATGCGGCGCGCGCTGGAGCTCGGCCCCGATGATCTCGCGGCGAATTATTGGGCGGCGAACGAAATGGCCGCGACCGGGCGCACGCGCGATGCGGAAGCACAGATCGATTCGATGCTGCCGAAGGATCCCGCCAATACCTTGTTGCTGTTCTACAAGGGATCGATGCGCTGGCGCGCCGGTGACGTCGGCGCCGCCATGGCCATCGCGCAACGCATCGAGGATCACGGAGCCGCGTTCGCCACGTTGATACTCGCGTGGCACGACGCCACGGTCGGCGACTTCGATGCCGGCGCCAAGCACTTCGCGTTCGCGCGCGGTCTGGGTACGACGTTGTCGCCCGCCGATCTGCAAGCGGTTTATCGCGGCACCTATCAGGGCGAGACACAACGCCGCGCCGCGCTGGCTGTTCTTGATGCGCATGCCGCGGACGATTGGACGCCCACGTTCCTGCTGCAACTCGGTGAACCGGAACGTGCGTTCGACGCTTTCGAACACGGCAAGACCGGATTGTCCGACGCGTACCTGAACTGGTTGTGGCAGCCCGAAGCCTGGTCGCGCAAGGCGCGCCAGAGCCCGGCGTTCCAGGGCTTCGCCAAACGCATCGGCCTGCTCGACTACTGGAAGCAAAACCGCTGGCCGGACTTGTGTTCTCCCACACCTGCAAATGGTCCGGACGGATTTACCTGCCAATGACTTTTTTCACAGAACTGACGCGGCGCAAGGTTTTCAAGATCGGCGGTGCTTATCTGGTCGTCGCCTGGCTGGCCGTGCAGGCCGCGTCGATCGGGTTTCCCGCATTCGATGCGCCGCCCTGGGCACTGCGCATTTTTATACTTGTAGCCCTATTGGGGTTTCCGATCGCGCTGGTGTTCGCGTGGGCGTTCGAACTCACGCCGGACGGGGTCAAACCCGAATCCGGCGCGCGCAGTACGCGCGCGATTCTGCTTACCGCGGCCGTACTCACGGCGCTGGCCTTCCTCTGGTACTTCAGGGGTCAGCCGTCGTATCGGGCCGATACACCGACCGCAGCACACGTCGCGGCAACACCGGCGGCCGCGGTATCGACGGCCCCGGTCAATCAGAAATCCATTGCCGTACTTCCGTTCACCGACTTGAGTCCGACCCACGACCAGGAATATTTTTCCGACGGCATGTCCGAGGAATTGTTGAACGCATTGGCCAAAGTGAAGGATCTGAAAGTCGCGGGTCGAACTTCATCGTTTTCATTCAAGGGCAAGAACGACGACCTGCGCACGATTGGAAAAACCCTGAGCGTCGCCAACATTCTGGAAGGCTCGGTGCGCAAGCAGGGCGAGAAGGTGCGGATCACGGCGCAGCTGATCCAGACCGAGGATGGATTTCACCTGTGGTCGGAGAGCTACGACGGCGATCTGTCCGACGTGTTCGAGTTGCAGGAACGCATCGCCCGGGCGATCACCGGCAAGCTGGAAGTGATCCTGCAAGGCGATCAGCAGCAACGCCTGGTCCCGGTTGCCACCGGCAATCCCGAAGCCTATGCGCTGTATCTGCAGGCGAGCGGTATCTTCAATCGGCGTGAAGGTCCGCGTTTTCCCGATGCCGTCGCCCAGCTCGAACAGGCGCTCAAGCTCGATCCGAATTTCGCGCGCGCGCATTCGCGGCTGGCCGTCATCGCGGCGATTGCGCCGACGTATCTGGTTTACGATTGGCCCGCAGCGACTGCCATAGTCGAAGAGCACGCGCGCAAGGCGGCGCAGCTCGATCCGACACTGGCAGAACCCTATGCGGCCCAGGCTCAGGTGTATACCGGACAGCGTCGGCTGCTCGAGGCAAGACGCCAGTTCGAACGGGCGATTGCGCTCGACCCGGACGATACGACCGCCGCCTTCTGGTACGCGACCAATCTTATCCTGTCGGGCTATACCCGCGAGGGCTACAAAGTCATCGATCGAGTGCTTGATGTCGACCCGATGTTGCCTACGGCGTTGCTCTGGCGCGGCCTCGGCTACGTGTACGCCGGCGATAACGTCAATGGCGAGCGTCTGTTGCAGCGCGCCGCCGACGCCAAGCTCGCATTCGCCGGCCTTGGAATGTCGTTTGTCGCCAGCGCACACCATCGACAGACCGAGGCGATCGAACAACTCGCTGCGGGGTTCAACGCGCTGCACACGGGCCTGCCGGTGCAATCGACACAGCTGCTCGCCCGCGGCATCCTCGACGACGAGCCGGCGCGGCTCGCCGCACTGGCAATGATCGACGACTACCTGAAGACCAAGCCACAACCGGTATCCGGATTCGTGATCTACGGACTGATGCGCATGCATGAGCCGGCGCGTGCGCTGGCCGCCGCGCAGGGCGTGCCGAGCGGCAACGACGCGGGCTTCCTGTCCCTGTTGTGGAGTCCTTACGGACGCGAATTCCGCGTGCTGCCGCAGTTTTCCGAATTCGCGCGCCAGGCAGGATTGGCCGCAGTCTGGGATCGCTACGGCGAGCCGGACCATTGTCACAGGCGCGCACCCGGCGACTATGTCTGTGAGTAGCGCATGAGCATTGTCGCCCGAGCGGAGCGCGATCACGTGAGCCTGAGCTGTGAACTCAAGCGCAGAAAGGCATGCAGGGTCGCGCTTCATGTCGAAGTGCACCTCGCGGCGCCGGGCAAGGCGGTGCATTGATGTCGCTGTTTACCGAACTGACGCGGCGCAAGGTCTTCAAGATCGGCGGTGCTTATCTGGTCGTCGCCTGGCTCGCGGTACAGGCCGCGTCGATTGGGTTTCCGGCGTTCGATGCGCCGGCCTGGGCCTTGCGCATTTTTATACTTGTGGCCTTGCTCGGCTTTCCGATCGCGCTGGTGTTCGCGTGGGCATTCGAACTGACGCCCGACGGCATCAAGCCCGAATCCGGAGCGCGCAGCACACGTGCCATCTTGGCTGTGGCGGCCGTGCTAACAGCGCTGGCCTTCGTCTGGTACTTCAAAGGCCAGCCTTCGTATCGGGCCGAACCCGTGCCGAATGCGGTGGCGCAAACCAATGCCGCAACGCCGGCCGCGGCTGCAGTCAACCCTAAATCCATCGCCGTACTGCCGTTCTCCGATTTGAGTCCCGCACACGATCAGGACTACTTTTCCGATGGCATGGCCGAGGAAATCCTCAACGCGCTCGCGCAGGTGCGGGATCTCAAAGTCGCCGGGCGCACGTCGTCGTTCTATTACAAGGGCAAGAACGAAGACCTGCGCGCGATCGGCAAGGCACTCGGCGTGGCGAACATCCTCGAAGGTTCGGTGCGCAAGCAGGGCGACAAGGTGCGCATTACCGCGCAGCTCATCCGCAGCGACGACGATTTCCATCTGTGGTCGCAGGCGTACGACGGCGATCTGGCCGACGTGTTCCAGTTGCAGGAGCGCATCGCACGCGCGATCACCGATCAGCTCAAAGCGGTCTTGAACGATGATCAGAAGACGCGGCTCGTGCCGGTTGCGACACAAAGCAGCGACGCGCACGATTTGTACCTGCGCGCTACCGACGTGCTGAACCAGCGCGACTACCAGCGTATGGGCGAGGCGATCGGCTGGCTCGGGAAGGCGATCCAACTCGATCCGAACTACGCGCCGGCGCACGCACGGCTGGCGATGGTGCATGCGCTCGGAAAGCCGGAATTTGGTGCGTCCGATGGCGAAGCGGAAAAACAGGCGCGACTCGCGCTCGCGCTCGATCCGAAGCTGGCCGAGCCCTACAACGCGCTGGCATTTCTGGCGCGCAAGCAGCGCCGTTTTGTCGATGCGCGCGCGGCGATGGACAGCGCACTCGCGCGCGAACCGGACGATGCCTCGGTAATCTTCTACGACGGGCAGTTGCTGATCAACACCGGCTATACCCGCCGCGGCATCGAGCGCCTCGACCGCGCGCTGGCAATCGATCCGTTGTTGGCCAATGCGCTGCATTGGCGCGCGTTGCAATACCTGTTTGCGGGAAATCTGGATACGGCCGAGCAAATGTGGAAACGTGCCGGCGCGGCCGGTCTGTCCTACGCGGACGTGGGGCTCGCGCAGGTCGCGGAAGCGCGTGCGGACTATGCGCGGGCGCGCGCGCTGCAGCTACCTTACATATTCAAGAATAACGCCGTGACCGCTTGCCTGCAGGCACCTGACGTATCGGTGCCGATCTATTTCGACGGAGTTTTTGCCAGCGACGCAACGGCGCGCGCGAACGCGCAAGCGGTGTTGGATGAATGCCTTGCGGCGAAGCCCGAAAAAATTCCGCTCTGGGCGGTTCTTGGTCTGTTGCGATTCGGTCAGCTCGAACGCGCCCTGCAGGTCATCGCACAGGGGCCGACCCTCGATGACGCGGGCCTGTTCAACTATCTATGGAGTTCCAAGCGGCACGACGTTCGCAGCCTACCCGCGTTCACCGAGTTCGTGCGCAAGATCGGTTTTGCGGCGCTGTGGGACACGTATGGGGCGCCGGATCTGTGCCGCAAGAATGGGGGTGGGGATTATGTTTGCGATTAAGCACCTTACGGTAAGTATCGAGCGCGGCGTAAATATCTTTTCCGTCCCGTTTTTCGATCCAGAAAAGCGCTACGTTGATCCGTGGCGCTGGGGAGCCGGCCCGCCGCGTGGTTACACAGGATAGGAAAAGGGTACAGAGGTCGGAGCGACTTCTGTAAATCGGGTTAGCAAAGGCATACCAACTTCGCCATTATTTCCGACATGCGCGCCTTCGTTCTTTCAGCCTACGGCGGCCCCGAGCACACTGCACTGACCGACGTGCTGCAGCCATTACCGCGCGCCGGCGAAGTGCTCGTTCGCGTCCACGCCGCCGGTCTCAATCCCGTCGATTTCAAGACGCGCGCCGGCGCGCTGAAGATCATCCGCAACTATCCGCTGCCGATTGTGATGGGCAACGAACTGTCGGGAGTCGTCGAAGCCGTCGGCGCGGGTGTGACGCGCTTTGCCAAAGGCGATCGCGTGTTCGCGCGCGTGGACAAGGACAACATGGGCGCGTTTGCCGAGTTCGCCGTGGTGCATGAAGCCCACGCGGCGCGGATGCCGGCGTCGCTCGATTTCACGACGGCGGCGGCGGTGCCGCTCGCCGCGCTGACTGCGCTGCAGGCGCTGCGCGATGAGTTGCACGTGAGCGCCGGGCAGCGCGTATTCATTCCGGGTGGCGCCGGTGGCGTCGGCACGTTCGCGATCCAGCTCGCCAAGCACCTGGGAGCGCACGTTGCGACGACCGCTTCGCCGCGCGGCGAGGCACTCGTCAGACGGCTCGGCGCCGATGTGGTGATCGACTACACACGCGAGCGTTTCGAGGACAAGTTGTCCGGCTACGACTGTGCGTTCGATCTGCTCGGCGGCGACACGCTCGCGCGCGTGTGGTCGGTGCTCAAGCCGGGCGGACGTGTCGTCTCGATCGCCGGCATGCCCGAGCCCGTGACGGCACGCAAGGATCTGGGACGCGGCACGTTGCTCGCTGCGCTGTTCTGGGTCATCAGTTTGAGCACGCGCATGCGTGCTGCCCGCCACGGCTGCAGCTATCGCTATCTGTTCATGCACCCGAGCGGCGCTGACCTCGCGTACCTGGCTTCGCTCATCGACGCGAAGCAGCTCGAAGTCGTCGTTGACCGGATCTTCCCGTTCGTCGAGGCGAAGGAAGCGATGGCTTACCTGGAAGCCGGTCACGCCAAGGGCAAGGTCGTTGTGCGACTGCAGTCATCATGATCGAAGGCGCGAAAGGCGTCGTGCACGGATACCGACATAGTGAGCGGGTTGGTTGTAGCGCGATAGCGTCAGGTGATCCGACAAAGTGCATCGCATCGCAGCCGAATAGAGCCGCGCACGCCGCGTGTCTTCGATGATCTAAACAGGACTCATCAGTCGGCGATGCGCTGGAAACCCAGCAGGGCTTGCAAAGGAGGCCGCCGCCTCTGCAGCATTGCGCAAAGCAGATTGGCGCCGATCGTGCTGTAAACGATGCCGTTGCCGCCGTACGCCATCGCGAACAGCACGCGCGATCCGTATTGCGGATGCGTGCCGAAGAACGGCAGGCCATCCGAGGTTTCCGCAAACGTGCCGGCCCAGGCGAATGCCGGTTCCAGCTCGGCAAGTGGCCAGATCGTCCGCGCACGTTTGTACAGCCGTCGTGTCTTGTATTCCAACCGGCGATCACGTCGATGCGGCAGGTCGATCGCATCGTCTTCGCCGCCAATGATCAAGCGGCGATCGGCGGTCGTACGCGCGTAGACGTATGGGCGCGCGGATTCCCACAACATGGTTTCCGACCACGGCCCGAGAACGTTTCTGTCGATCGGATCGGTAATGTAGGCATAGCTGCTACGGTTGCGCGCGACTTTTGTGCTGAGCCATTTCTGTGCCGCATAGCCTGTCGCAATGACGACATGACCGGAACGAATGGAAAATCCGTTCCTTGTTTGCGCCATGGCACCTCGACCGGCCGAATCGACACGGAGTACTTCCGTTCGGTCGAATATCCGCACGCCGCGACCATGCAAACGTCGCAGCAGACGACTCGTCATCCGGTATGGATCGATTTGCGCGCCCAACTCGCTCCAGATCGCGCCCGCATAGTCCACCTGGAAGCGCTCTTGAAGCTCGTGCCTGGACAACCATTCCACGTCGAATCCGTGTCGAGCGCGCAACTCGAATTCCGCGATGAGCGAACGGCGATGAAGCCGGCGGCTCGCAAGATACAGGCTGTGCTGCCGTCGAAAGCCGACATCCGCGACCTCGCGCGAGATGTCTCGCAGTTCGAAAATCGCTTCTGCGCAAGCGCGGTAGATCAGCGCCGCAGCGGGCTCGCCGTATTTTCGCGCGAGGTCGAGCATGTGCACGTCGTTTTCATACTGTAACAGCGCCGTGCTCGCCGCAGTGCTTCCCCAGGCGATGTCCCGTTGTTCGACGACAGCGACATCGAAATCGGCATCGGCCAGTTTCCGCGCAATCAGCGCGCCGCTGATACCGCCGCCGATAACGAGCACGTCACAAGTCGTATCACTCTCGAGACGTGGAAAGGCGTACATCAACCCGTTTTTGACGGCCCAGTATGGATATCCGCTTTTGAGGTCCATTCTCGCCATGCGCCGCTATGGTATAGCCAAAAACATTGGCTGGACGCCGACGCGCAGCGCGCGGGTCGATTTTGGATTCACGAAAAACCGTGCATCAGCGGACTTGTTGAGAACGCGATTTCCACAACATTGCCGAATGTCGAAGCGGACAAATTAATGCACGATTGTTTGCTGCTGTTCACCGCCACTTCGCGTGCGGCTGCAAGCTCGCGGAAGATCCCGCGCTCGCCGCTGCGGCAAAGGCTCCCGCGCCGCAGATGCGGAAATTGCAATGTGCCTACGGCTCGAAACCGTCGGTGAAGATGAAGTCTATCGGTGTCGGCATCGGGACGTTGCTATTGGTGCAGTCCGATCCCGACGGAGATTGTGATACCGCTATCGGCGTGCAGGACTGCCCGAGTTCGCCTTGTTCTCCCGAACCCCAGGACCACACAGTGCCATCGGCCTTGATCGCCTGGGTGTGGTGGTCACGCGCCATGAGCCAGACGACATTCGCAAGACCGGGCACCTGCACGGGCTGGTATTGAGGCGCGCCGCTGTTGTCGCCATTGCCCAGTTGTCCGCAGCCGTTGGCGCCAAATGTCCACGCGGTGCCATCGGACTTGAGCGCTGCCGAGTGGCCATCGCCCGAGGAAACTTGAATGACGTTCGCGAGTCCGGGAATTTGCGTCGGCACGGACTCGTCGGTGACCGGACTGAGCGATCCGTCGACGATTCCAAGTCGACCCATCGCCGGCCCGGATCCCGCGCACGCTCCGCCCCAGGTATTGGTTCCCCAAGCCCAGACGGTGCCATCGGCTTTCAGTGCGAGGACATGTTCCCAACCTGCGGATACCGCAATGACCTGGGTCAGACCGGTGACGGCCACCGGCATATAACTGTTTTGCGGGTTTCCGCCGTTGTATTGTG
>Ga0207667_10000933_pt1 | contig 37283 bp, 29 predicted proteins | sample KBSCornC52_FD_184301 | JGI IMG/M metagenome (GOLD analysis project Ga0207667, IMG submission 184301) | Corn rhizosphere microbial communities from Kellogg Biological Station, Michigan, USA - KBS Corn C5-2 (SPAdes) (version 2) | ecosystem: Host-associated > Plants > Roots > Rhizosphere > Soil ...
ATCTTCGACCAGCCGAAATTTTCCGGTGACGGTCGGCACGCCCGCGTGCGCCGCCTCCGCAATCTGCCGTTGGCGCACCGGCTCGAACATCAGGTCCAGCCCGTGCAAAGCCGGTTGAAACGGCAGCAAGCGTGTGAGCACCACGTGCTTGTCGCGGCGCGGCGAGACCACCATCTCGTGCGGCGGCGCGTTGGCGGGCTCGCGAACCGTGAACGGGTGACCCACGCGCGTGCTCCAGCGCCGTTCGAAGTCGGCGCGCTGCTCGGCGGTCACGACGTCGAACAATTCGAGCGCGGCCAGGCTGGGGTAGCGCTCCATCAGCTTGCCGGCGAACAGCTCGAAGCGGCTCTGATCGACGTCGGGCAAGGCGCCGCCGAAGGCGTGAATGCCGTACAGGGCCTCGAGCGGCGCCCGGAAGCTTTGCTCCACGTGCGCGGCGGCCAGGTTCGAGCGCTCTTCGAAGCTCCTCCGCGCGGTCTCGTGCGCCTGACGCGCGGCTTGGCCCGCCCACGCCAACGTACAGCCGAGCCCCAACGCAAGACTGAGCCAGACCAGCCGGTTGCGCAGACTCTCGCGCAGAAAGACCTTCGTCGAGTCGTAGCGCGACAGCGGGGCGACCGAGATTTCTTCTGCGCCGTCCAAGCGGATGAAATTAACGCAACTTGCAACGGGCGGGGAAGAACCGCCGAAGATCGAGCGAAATGCCTTCGGGAATGACGGCGTCGCTTGTCCCGGCCCTTGCCGTCTGTAGTAAGGTTCGGAACGTGACAGAGGGACCCGGCACGAGCTCGCTCTTCGAAGCCACCCGCCTGGGGTTGTCGCGCATTGCCGTTCGCGACGCGGGGGAGCTGACCCGCGCGCTCGAGCACTTGTGCAAGGCCAGCGCCCAGGCTCTGGCGGTGGAGCGCGTGGGGGTTTGGTTCCTCGCGGACGCCAAAGCGGGACCGCAGCTGCGCTGTGGCAGCCTGTACGAAGCCAGCCCCGATCGGCATGCGTCGGGTGCGGTGCTGTCGCTTTCACTGTTGCCCGGCTACTTGCAGGCGCTCGAGCAGCGCCGCGTGCTGCCGTCCACCACCGCCGAGGACGCGAGCCCGGATCTGAGGCAGACCTATCTGGACCCGCACGACATCCGCGCCACGTTGGACGCGCCGGTGTTTCGCCTGGGAGAAATCGTGGGCGTCGTGCGGCACGAGCACACCGGCTCGGCGCGCGAATGGACCTCACGCGACCGGCATTTTGCCGGCTCGGTCGCCGATTTGGTGGCCATCTTGCTCGAGCAAGCCACCCGCCTCGACGTCGAAGCGGCGCTAGCCGCCCAGCGCGAGCGGCTGGTCAAAGCGGAGCGCATGGAGGCGCTCAGCCGCATGAGCGCCGGCGTCGCGCACGACTTCAACAACATCCTCACCGCCATGCTGCTGCGGGTCGATGCGCTGCGTTTGGATCACGCCGACGACGAGGCGCTGGTGCAGGGCCTGGGTGAGGTGCTGGAAGCGGGAGCACGGGGCGCACGGCTGGTGCAGCAACTGCTCACGTTCGCCAAAGCCAAAGCCCCCGCGCCGCGCCCGGTCGACGTGGCGCGCACGCTGCGCGACATGGAGCCCATGTTGACGACGCTGGCCCAGGGCAAAGCCACTTTGCGCGTCGAACGCTCGTCGTCACCCGCGCTCGTCAACGTCGACCCTTCGCAGCTCGAGCAGGTGATTTTGAATTTGGTCGTCAACGCGCGCGACGCCAGCCCCAACAAGAACGCCGAAGTGCTGGTGCGCCTGCTGCTCGAGGCCGAGCACGTGTGCTTGACGGTGGTCGACCACGGCGGTGGGATGGACGCGGCCACGCGCGAGCAGGTGTTCGAGCCGTTCTTCACCACCAAAGAGCACGGCTCCGGGCTCGGGCTTTCCACCGTGTACAGCATCGTTCAACAAGCCGGTGGCAATGTGACGGTCGAAAGCACGGAAGGCCACGGTTCGACGTTCTCGGTGCGCTTGCCACGCATCCAGTGATAAGAATGCAGGGCTCCAATGTTCCGAACCAAGGTTCTTGCCACCCTCGGGCTAACGTTCGCCGTAAGCTCGCTCCTGTCCGCCACCGCCCACGCGCAGTTCCCCACGAACGAGCCGACGCGCCAACCGGTGTTCGGCAAGAGCCCGGTCACCAACGACGACTCGAGCGCGCTGGTGCAAAACCCAGCCAACCTGGCGTTTCTGCCGGCCAGTGAGCTGCGCTGGTCGAGCGTGTATTTGAACGAGGGCTCGCGCGCGCCCTGGCAGGGCCACGCGCTGGCGTTCGCCTTCCCCATCCCGTTCCTGAATGCGTCGACCGGTCTGCGCGTCGACCTGCTCAGCCCACCCAGTGGTGGCGTGGGGCCGCTGTTCAAGAGCAACGGCCTCTATCAGTGGGTCACCTGGGGCCTGGCGGTCAAAGCCAGCGACAGCTTCGCGTTCGGCATGTCGTTGCAGCGTTCGTACTCGGACATGGCGGAGGCGCACGGTCTGTTCGGTTGGTCGCTGGCGTTGACCAGCCGCCCTTCGGACTATTTCGGTTTGTCGTTCGTCGCCAGTGACATCAACGCGCCCAAGAACTCGGCCGGCGGCGTGCTCGACCGCAGCTTCGACGTGGCCATCGCCATGCGCCCGTTCCGCAGTCGCGCGGTCGAGCTCGGGCTTTCCGGCAAAATCGTGGATGCGCCCAAAGCCTACTGGTCGCCGTCGGCGACGCTCGGCGTCGACATTCCGGAGCTGGGGCGGCTCCGTGGCGGCGTCTCCCTGCTCGATCCAGACGACGGCGTCTCCCAGAGCGAGTGGCTGGCCAGCGCCAGCATGTCGTTTTACCTGAACGGCACCGCCGGCTCGATGGACCTGTCGGCAGGCAGCCTATTCGGCGGCGGGCTCGGACAAAAGGTCAGCGGCAAAGCGCAAGAAAACCTGGCCACCGAGGTCGCGTTCAAAGGTTACCGCGAGCCCTCCGGCACCCAAGCGCCCAGCTACGCGCTGCGCATCCGTCTGGAGAGCACGCCCAGCACGCGCGAGCACGTCGCGTTGCTCCGGCACCTTTGGCAGATTGCGGAAGAAGAGTCGTCGGTCGGCGCCATCGTGCTCGAGCTGCGCACCGCCCCCGCTGATTCGATGGCGCACGTGCAAGAGCTGCGCGACGCCATCTACATGCTGCGCCAAGCCGGCAAAAAGGTGCTCTGCCACCTGGAAGACGCCGACGGCGCCTCCCTGTACCTGTGCTCGGCCGCCGATCGCATCTTGGTCAATCCCGCCGGCGGCATTCGCTTCGCCGGCCTGCGCGCCCGGTACTTTTACTACGCGGGCTTGCTCGACAAGCTCGGCATCAAGGCCGATTTCGTGCGCATCGGCGCGCACAAGAGCGCGCCCGAAGCCTTCACTCGCACTGGCTCCTCCGAGGTCGCGCGCGACGACAAGATCGATCTGCTGCAACAGCACGAAAAGCACCTGACGCTCGGCATCGCTCACGGCCGCAAGCTCTCGCCCCAGGTGGTGCGCGAGCGCATCGCCAAAGGGCCCTTCGTCGCCATCGAGGCCAAAACGGCCGGCTTCGTCGACGGCTACGCCTTCGACGACGAGCTGGAGGCGCAGGCGGCGCTGCTGGTCGGCCAACCCGTGCGGCTGATCGACGACAACCGCGGGCCCTTTGCGGATCGCTTCAACGGCGCCAACCCGGGCATCGCGCTCATCTACGTCGACGGCGACATGGTCGACGGCCGCAGCCAAACCATCCCGATCTTGGGCATGAAGCTGGTCGGCTCCTACACCATCGCCGAGTCGATCAAGAAGGCTCGCGAAAATCCGCTGATCGGCGCGGTGGTGCTGCGCGTCGAAACCGGCGGCGGCTCGGCCATGGCCGCCGACGTCATCTGGCGTGAAATCCAGCAAACCACCAAGATCAAGCCGGTCATCGTCAGCATGGGCACGGCGGCCGCCAGCGGCGGCTACTACATTGCCTCGCCCGGCACGCGCGTGTTCGCCAACCCGCTCACCATCACCGGCAGCATCGGCATCTTCTACGGCAAGGCCGACGTCTCGGAGCTGCTGCGCAAGCTGGGCGTCAACGTCGAGGTGTACAAAACCGCGCCCCGCGCCGACGCCGAGTCGATCTTCCGCCCCTTCACCGACGAAGAGAAGACCGAGCTGAAGCGCAAGGTCTGGCAGTTCTACGACGTGTTCTTGCAGCGCGTGTCCGAAGGTCGCCACCTCACGAAGGAACAGGTCGACGCCATCGGCCAGGGCCGCGTGTGGACCGGTGAGCAAGCGCTGGCCAACAAGCTGGTCGACGAGCTGGGCGGCCTTCGCCAAGCGTTGGCCTACGCGCGCGCGGCGGCAGGCCTGGCCGACCACGCGCCCATCGAAGAGCTGCCGCCGCCCCAGACCACCATCATCGGTCGCCTGCTGGGCATCGAAGGGGTGAGTGAAAACATCCCCCAGCACCTGCAAGTGCTACCTCCCGGCATGATGGACATGGTGCGCGCGCTGGGCCCGTTCGTCGTGCATCCGGCGGACAAGCCGCTCGCGCGCATGGAGCTGACCCAGATTGAGTGACGCGACGCTCGAAGCCAAAGCCGCGCGCATCGACCTGCTCGGGCAACCGCTGCTGGCGCGGCTGGAGCTGAAGAGCGACGCCGAGCGCGTAGCCCTGCTCGGAGATTGGTCCGCGCTGTTTTCCCTGCTTTCGGGCGAAGCCACGCTGGCTTCGGGCACGCTGCGCATCGCCGGCTGCCCGGTGCCGCTAGGCGTGGAGCAGGGTCACATCGGCTTGATGCGGCTCGATCCGCTCCTGCCCGGCGCTTGGAGCGCCGAACAGTTTCTGGCCAGCAGCGCCGAGCTTGCCGGCACCGCTAGCAAGTCCGCGCGCAGGCTGGCGTTCCAGACGCTGGAGCAGCTAGGGCTTACGGAGCTAGCGGCGCGCCGTCTGGCCCACCTGCAGCTGGCGGAGCGCCGCGCGCTACTGCTCGCGCACGCGCTGCTCACGGGTCCGCGCGTGCTGTGTGTCGAGCAGCCCCTGGCCGGGCTCGACACCCACGCCGAGCAAACCTTGCTGGCGGTGCTGGAGCGCGCCTGCAGCGGTCGACGCTTGCTCGTCGCCATCGGTAACTCCGAGCTCAGCGCCGCGGCGCGGCACTTGGTCGACACCTGTCCCGAGCGCCTGCGGCTGGTGGCCGGGGTCGTGGTGCCGGAGCTGGACAGCGCGCCGGCGGTTTCGCGCGTCACCGCCACCGTGTGCCGCAATCATCAAGCCTTCGCCCAAGCCCTGAGCCAGCGCGGCCTTCGTGCCCACGCGACGCACGAGGCCGGCTTGCACGGCGCCCTCACCTCTCCGCTCGCGGGGCCGTGCTGGCGCTACCTGGTCGAGCTGCCCGCGGGCAGCACCGCCCCGGTCCTGGACGCGGCCTTAGAAGCCGAAGCCGGTCTGGTCGAGCTCATTCCGCTTTCGTCCGGCGCTTGAGCGCTGGGGAACAGGAGACACCATGGCCACCGCCGACGCCGTCTTTACCGGATCCATTCCCGCCATCTACGAAGAGTACCTAGTCCCGTTGTTGTTCGAGCCTTACGCCGAAGACATCGCGCAGCGCTTGGCCGACGTGCGCACCGGCGTCGTGCTCGAGCTAGCGGCCGGAACCGGCGCGGTCACGCGCGCGTTGCTGAAGGCATTGGCGCCCGCGGTGCGAATCATCGCCACCGATCTGAACGAAGCCATGTTGCGCCAGGGCGAAACGCACGCCAACGGCGCCTCGGTAACGTGGCAACAAGCCGACGCCCAAAAGCTACCGTTCGAGGACGCGACGGTGGACGCCGTGGTGTGCCAGTTCGGGGTCATGTTCATGCCCGACAAGCTGCTGGCCTATCGTGAGGCGTTGCGCGTGTTGCGACCGGGCGGGCGCTACGTGTTCAACGTTTGGGGCTCGCTCCAAGACAACGAAATGTCCGACGTCGTGACCCGTGCGGTGGCGTCGGTGTTCCCGCAAGACCCACCGCGATTCTTCGCGCGCACGCCGTTCGGCTACCACGACGCCGACGTCATCCGTCATGAGCTCGCCTCCGCGGGTTTTGCCGACATCGAGATCGAAACCGTAGACAAGGTGTCCCGCGCTCCTTCGGCGGCGCACGTCGCCCTCGGCTTGTGCAAAGGCACGCCCCTGCGCGGCGAAATCGAGGCGCGCGCGGCCGCGCGCTTGGACGAGGTCACCGACGTCGCGGCGGAGGCGTTGACGGCTCGCTTTGGTGCGTCCGCCTTCGACAATTGCATGCGCGCGAAGGTAGCCACCGCCTATCGCCGCTGAGCGCGACCGCAACGCGCGGCAATCTCCCGTCAGTTTTGCGCGTCTTCGTCTTCACCGCGCTTCGGCGCGGGCGTGGGCGGCGGCGCCGGCTTGGTAGCGGCTGCCGCGGGCGGCGCCTTCGCCGCCGCGGTCACGCCTTGAGCCGCGTACGTCTCCATGCCGCGCCGCACCGCCAAGATCGCCAAGCGGCGATTCTCGGGCGCGAACGCATCCTTCGGGTTGTACAGCGCCGAAGAGCCGTGCGCGAACACGCCGCCCACCTGGCCCTTCTTCAACCCGCTCTTTTCGAGCACCAGCCGCGCCGCGTCGGCGCGCTCGAACGACAGCTGCCAATTCGAACGGTTCGAGCCAGCCGGAAACGGCTTGGCGTCGGTGTGGCCGTGGATCTGAATCTTGTTGTCCAGCCGCCCCAAAATCGGGGCAATCGTCGCCAACAGCTCCTCGAGCCGGGGCTTCAAATCAGCTGATGAACGGTCGAACAGCAGGTCGTCGCCGCTGCCGTCCAAGATCTGAATCAACAAACCTTCTTCGGTGACGCTCACCTTCAATTGCTTGGCCAGCGCCTGCAGGCGCGCGTCTTCGGCGATGGTGCGCTGCATGGCGGCACGCACCGCCGCCGCCACCCGCTCGAAGTTCGCTTGCTCGGGCTGAATGGAAGACTGCCCGACGACGTCGAAGTACGCCTTGTTCTGGATACCGCTACCGCCGTTCAGCACCGAGGGCGCGCCCGAGAACACGCCGGTGCGGAAGTACTCCGACAGCTGCTGGCGCGTCTGCTGATCGGTCTGAGCCAGCAGCCACATCACCATGAAAAACGCCATCATGGCGGTCACGAAGTCGGCGTAGGCCACCTTCCAGGCGCCGCCGTGGTGAGCCGCGTGCCCCTTGCCCTTCTTCTTGATGATGATGACGCGACCGCCACCACCACTAGGAGCAGGAGCGCCCGCCATTACTTACCCTTCAGCTCCGCGAACGCCTTCTCCAGCTCCGGCGTCGAAGGCCGCTCGTCCGAGAAGATGGTGCGACGCGCAAACTCGATGGCAATCTGGGGGTTCACGCCGCGCGCGGCCGCCACGATGGCTTCCTTGATGCACAGCATGAAGCGGCTCTCGGCGCCGCCCTGAATCTCGATGCTGGTGGCGAGCGGGCCCACCATGCCGTAACACAGCAAAATCCCGAGAAAAGTACCGACCAGCGCCGCGGCGACGTGGTGACCAATCTCCTCGGGACCGCCGTCCAAGTGACCCATGGTCACGACGATGCCGAGCACGGCGGCCACGATGCCCAGACCCGGCAAAGCGTCGCCGGCGGTGCGAATCAAACCGATCGGCTGGTGCTCTTCGTCGTGGTGCGTCTCCAGCTCCGCGTCGAACAACAGCGACAGCTCTTCGGCCGAGCAACCGTCGACCAGCTGCTTCAAGCCGTCGACCAAGAAGTCGGCGGCGTGGTGGCGGTGCATCACGGTCGGGTAAGCGCTGAACAGCGAGCTGGTGGCGCGATCGCTCACGTGCGGCTCGAGCGCCAGCACACCCTCGCGGCGAATCAACGCCAAGATTTGATAGAGGAGCTTGAGCAGCTCCATGTAGTCGGCTTTGCCCGGGGCGGCGCTCTTGAAGCCCTTCTTCAGCGCGCCCGTCACCCGGCTCAGCACCTTGCCCGGCGCAGAGATGACCACGGTACCGATGGTGGCCCCGCCGATCACGACCAGCTCCGCCGGCTGAATCAACACGCCGAACGTGCCACCTGCCATGGCGAACCCGCCAAGCACGCAGCCGAACACGACCAAGAGTCCTATGAGAGTGGACACTGCGTAGACAAGACGACCGTCTCAGAAGTTTCTAAAGGCTCGTTCTGAGAATCCCCCCAAAAACCCAATAGTTTCCGCACATTGCCAAGTCAGAATCGACGACCCCCAGGGGTAGGCCCAGTTCCTGATGGGCAGCCCAGCTGGGCTGCCTTCCGCCCGGTTGACCCTTCGGGCCTCCGCCTTGCCCACGCCTAAGTGCGAGTCCCTGATTTTTTACAGGGAGGACGGGAGGACGGGAGGACAAGAACAGAGGCGAGAATTTGGGGTTCGAGACGTAACAACACGCGCGGCGCCTGCGCAGGTGCCCGGCGAGATCGTGCGTCTCGAATCCCAAAAATTCTCGCCTTCCGAACCTCCCGTCCTCCCGTGCTCCCTGTGAAAAAATCAGGGAGCCGTGCCGACGCCTTATAGAGACGTTCAGGCGGGTTTGAGGTCGCTGGTGCAGTACTTACAGCGCGTGGCTTTGGCGGGGACGGTTTCGCAGCACGCCGGACATTCTTTGATCGCGGGTGGCGGCGCGTCGTCGTGCTTGATCAGGCGCTTTTCGGCGGCTTGGATGATGCGGCTCACGATGATGAACAGCACCAGCGCGACGACGAAGAAGTCGAGCACCGAGCCGATGAAGTCGCCGTACTTGAGCACGACGTCGTCGGCGGGCTTTTCGGCGTGGCGCAGCACGATGCCGCTGGTGCGCCAATCACCGCTCGGCATGATCAGCGCCACGAACGGCATCACCAAGTCGGCCACCAACGCCGAAACGATTTTGCCGAACGCCGCGCCAATCACGACGCCGACCGCGAGATCGACGACGTTGCCCTTGAATGCGAACTTCTTGAAATCTTCGACGAAGGCCATGGTACCTCGCTAAGTGCGGTTCGGACTCTAACGGAGCTTCGGTTTCGGGACGGCGACGCGACTAAGGTTTGGCGACGCTGGAGTAGGCGTAGATGAGGCTGAGCGTGCTGGTGGTGTCGAGCTTCTCTTTGTCCGGCAACGGCTGGTTGTCGTAGCGAGCGTTGAAGCCGGCGCCCACCGCTAGATCGCCCCAAACTTTGGCCGTGAACAGCACGTCGTAGTTGAAGCGGTAGCGCTTACCGTCGACGAAGCTTTGCAGGTACTCGATGCCGTTCGACAGAGCCGTGGAGTCGTTGAAGGCATGACGAAAGCCCAGAAAAATACGGGCCGAGTGGTCCGTCTCGTGCTTGTCGAGCCGGTCGATCAATACGCCCATGTCGTCTCTGACCTCGCGCGCTTCTTTGGTGCGCGTGTCGTACTGGAAGTCGTAGCCGGCTTCCGCCCAGAGCACGGTGGCGGGGCGATTGACGAACAGGTATTTGAAACCAGGGTCGAGGTTGAGCCGAAACGCCAAGCCTTGAAAGCGATCATGCCGGCCGGTAACCAGCAAGAACACGCTGGCGTCGTCGAGGACGTAGCGATCGTAGCGCACGCGGCCCTGAAAATTCTCGGTAGTGGTAGCCATGTCACCACCGGGCGGCGCGCTCCTGCCGTAATTGCCGACGAGCGACGCGCCCATGCCGTTCTTGCCGCCGCGCCAGTCGAGGTTGCCGCTACCCGTGAAAGCCACCAAGCGTGAGTTGCCGCTCGAGCTCAGGCCACCCGCCGAGATGGCCGCATTGGTGCCCTCGGGTGATGGGGCAAGCTTGGGCGCTTCGGGCGCTTTTCCGGGACCAGCCACGACTTTTTCGGCTTCGGGCGGCGGCTTACCCAGGTCTTGGGCGTGAGCCAAAGACGAGATGGCGGAAGCGCCCACACTCAAACCCAAGATCAAGCCGTAGTGAAGAGCCGTGCGTTTCATAGTTCTCTCCCGCTAAGCGTCGCGGCAACGCGAGCAGCGGCGTACCCTAGTCGCTGAAGAGAACGGATACAACCGTCAGACCGGTCTCAGGATCCGGGTCTTCTGCTGTGTCGTCTTTGGTCGGCTTGGTCGTCGAGGCGCGTGAAAAAGGCCTGCACGACCGCCAGCTCCGGGGACGAAAGCGGAGCGTCGGCGCCGCGCAACAGACCGGCCAGCTCGTAGCAGTGGTCGATGGAAACCCGAAAGTAGTCTTGATGGCGCAAGCTGCGACGCACCAGCAGCGCCTCCACATCCGGCAAAATGCCCTTGAGCACGGGAAAGCGCCGTTCGAGCTCACTATAGGCCTTCAGCGGGACGAACGATTCGATGAGGCCGGCCCGACCGGGAAACGTTGCTACCACCTCACCGGTGCGGCTGCGCATCGTGAAGAAGGCCAGCCCCACCGGCACGCTCAGCTCGGCCCAAACACCGTCGTCGAATTCCAGCTCCGCTAGGCGCGATGCCCGGCGGTCGACGCGCAGGTAGCGCGCGCCCTTCTGCCGGTGCTCTTCGACGAAGAGCTGCGCGCACGCACCGCACGCGCAAAACACGCGCCGCGCATCGGGCTCGAGCAGGTGCTCGTGCTCGGCCGAAATGGCCTCCGCACAGAGCTCACACTCTTCTACGGGCGTACCCGACACGAAAGCACGAAGCTTCGCCAGCACGGCATTCGTCATGCACGACTCCCTCGTTGCCCCGGCCCGCGCGCGAACGCGTGCCAAAGCGAACCGTTCGAAGATACCCTGGCCCAGAGCCCGAACGGAATGCTTTTCGATTTCTTGAAGGGATTCGAGGGCCGCGCCCCCCCCGCCCGCCGCGCGATGGGCGGCTACGCGGTGGGCGTTTTGCCTCGACCAGGGCGGCGACGCGGGGGCGCGCGCGACCAGGGCGGCGGCGCGGCGTCAGCTGCTCAGCAGTAACGAAGCCGGACGCGATAGCTGAGCTTGGTCTTGCCCCGCGCGGGGACCTTCACGTCGAAGGTGAAGGTGCCGGCGTCCTTCTTGACGTACGGCTGCGAAGACTCGACGACCGTCCAGTCGCCCGCGATGGGCTCGGAGTCTTCGACTTCGACGGCGGTGTCCTTGTGGTTCCGCAGCTCGATTTCCCAGCGGCTCTCCGAGCTGCAGTTGCCGAGCACTCGATACTCGATCTGCTTGCGATCGCCGACCACGTCGAACGCTTCCCCGAGCTTGATTCGGATTTTTTCGTCGCGCGGCGTGTGATCGATCTGGTCTTCACCGACGAACTGGCGCGCGCCGCTCTTGTCGGCCTTGTACACGCGCAGGGTGCCCTTGGGCATGGGAATGCCGAGCTTGTTCTTTTCTTCGTTCTGAAAGTCCAGATACACGCCGACCTTTTGGTTCGCTTGCACCTCGCCGTACTGACCACGGAACCAATACTGCTGACCGTAGAAGATCAGCTTCTTGTCGACCTTGATGCCGTCGGCTTCGAGCAAGCTGACTTGCTTCTGCTCGTTTTGCAGCACCGTGGTCGGGCGCCCGAGCGTGTACAGGTGGTACTCGAACAGACCTTGCTCCGAGAAACCCGTGGGGGCAGGCGCCGCCGAAGGCAGGGACGACTTGTACTTGACGTCGACGCGCTGGTCTCGCACGCGGTTCACGTCGCCCGCGACCAGCTGCAGCTGCGCGTTTTGGTAGCTGGTGCCCGACTGGTTGACGAGCGTGACCCAACCTTGCAGCGCCGCTTGCGTCTCTTGCTCGTTGACCACGAGCACGTAGTCCGCGCTCCAGTTCAGGTTGCGCGTGAGGTAGCTGACCTCCACCGTTTGCGCGGGCTTTCGGCTGGCCACGAGCCAAACCAGCGTGGGCTTGGCGATCAAGTTGTCCGGCACTTGCGGGAACGCGAAACGCGCCGGGTAGCCGAACGTCACTTCGCCGTTCAGGCGCAGGATGGGCTGCTCGGCCACGCTGAGCAGCTCCGCGTCGGCGGCTTCTTCTTTGCCGGTGGCCTCGTGGTAGCGATACGTGCGGATCTTCTTGCCGACGTATTTTTCGAGCAAGGTCTGCGGTGTCAGCAAGTCGTAGCGGTAGTTTTGCTCGAGCACGCTAATGGCGCCGGGCGCGCTCAGCGACTTGATCGCCACCGTCTCGGGCTGGATGTTCGCGGCCACGTCGCGAAACTCGAGCGACACCGTGCCGGTGCCCAGCGCCGAAAGCTCCCGCACCTCGCGCACCACGCCGAAGTTCTGATTGTACACGGTGATGCTGACCGACTTGCGATCGGTCGCGGTGGAGGTCTGCGAGGCCGGCGGCGCCACGACGGCAGCGACGGGCGCCGCTGCCGGAGGCGCGGGCTTGGGCTTGGCCTGCGCGAATGCGGAGCCCGTGAGGGCGAGCAGCGAGCCGAGGGCAGAGACAGCGAGCAAGCGCGGTGCAATTGTCTTCAACATGGCCATTTTCCGAGGCTTTCAGCAGTAGCGAACGCGAATTCGATAAGAAACCTTGGAGCTCGAGCGCGCAGGGACTTTGACGTCGAAGCGAAAGGTCGCCGCGTCCACTTTGACCGACGGCAAGCTCTGCGAGAGCAGCTGCCAGTCGCCGCCGGCCGGCTCGTTGACCTCGACCTGGACGTCGCTGTCCTTGTGATTGCGGAGCTCGATCTCGAACGAGCCCCCGGCCACGCAATTGCCGAGCTGGCTCCAGTCCTTTTGCATCCGATCGGCGACCACGTCGAACGCCTCACCCACCTTCAGCTCGATCTTCTCGTCGCGCGGCGTGTGGTCGATGGCGTCTTCGCCCACGAACTGCAGAGCGCCGCTGCTATCGGCTTTGTAGAGCCGCACCGTGCCCTTGGGCAGCGGCATGCCGAGCCGGTTCTTTTCGCTGTTCTGAAGCTCGACGAACACCCCGACCTTTTCGTCGCTGACCAGCTGCCCGTAGCGCCCGCGGTAAAAGTACTGCTGCCCGTTCAGCACCAGCTTCTTCACCACCCCGACGCCTTCGGCCGCCAGCAGCGAGACCTGCTTGGTTTCCTTGTCCCGCAAAGTGGTCGGTCGCTCGAGCGTGTACAGGTGGTACTCGAACAAGCCCTCCTCGTGAAACTGCGGTTTGTCTTGGGCCGCCGCCGAGTCCAGCGCGACTTCGGACAGCGCGATGACGCCGGGCGACTGCAAACGGTTCACGTCGCCCGCCACCAGTCGCAAAGCCGCGTTTTCGTAGCTAGTTCCGCTCTTGTTATCCAGCGTCACCCAGCCGTTCAAATCCGCCTTGCTATCGTCGGCGGACAGCTTGAGCACGTAGTCGGCGCGCCAGTTCAGGTTCTGCGTCAAGTACGTGAGCTCGACGCGCTGCTCCACGCGGTCGCTGTCGAGCAGCCACACCAGCGTCGGTTTCTCGAGCAGCGAACTCGGCACCTCGGGAAACGCGTAGCGCCACTGCCCGCTGGCGCCGCCGCTGGCGGTCGTGACCTCGCCGTCGATGCGCAAGGTGACGCCGCCTTCGACGCTCAGCAGCTCCGCCGTCTTCTTCTCTTCCGTGCCCGTCTTCTCGTCGTAGCGGTAAACGGTGATGCGCTTGCCCACGTACTTTTCGAGCAGCTTGCTGGGCGACAACAAGTCGTAGCGATAGTTCTGCTCCAGGACCTGCAGGCGCGCGCCGCTCGTCAGCGCGTGCAGCTGCACCGTCTCCGGTTGGATGTTGGCCGACACGTCCTTGAACGACAGCTCCACCAAGCCGGGCGCCAACGACAGCCGCCGCGTGTCTTTCACGACGCCGAAGTTTTGGTTGTAAACCGTGACCGCCACGCTCTCGCGCTGGGCCTTGTCGCTCTGGCGCAAGCTCGCCGGCGCCCGCGTGGGTGCGTGCGGCGGCGACTGACAGGCAGCCAGCAGACAGCTACACACACCGGCCGCCAAACCCCTGAGCATCCGGGAACCCAGTGTCTTCATCGCTCTCACCCTAAAAACGCCACCAATGCAGAGAGCTTACAGTTTGTGGGAAGGATCGCGAATCGCTCGCAGTTTTGGCGTTGTCTAACCCCCCGCGCTCGTTGACCGCGCCGCTCTGATTTTGGATAAGCCGCGCATCCGGGTTGCCGTCGGGCTGCAAATCGGACACACCAAGGCCCTACCTTTCGAGGAGCCAGAATGAAGAAGTCGACTCAGTGGATGGGGGTTTGCGCAATAGCAATTAGTTCGGTGGCCACTCTTTCGGGCTGCTCGAGCGAACCCGATCCCACGCCGATGAACACCGCGGGCACCAGCCCCGGCACCGCGGGCACGGGCGCCGGTACGGCCGGCTCCAACACCGGCACCGGCGGCATGACGGGCGTTCAGCTCCAGTCTCCGAACTACCACGTCGTCTTGAAGGGCGCGGACGTCACGGCCGGCATGCCGGCACCCGCGGCGTACACGGCCACCGCCACGAGCTGCGTCACTTGCCACGGCCCCAACGGCGAAGGCACGGTCGTCGGTCCCGAGATCCGCTTCACCCCGAAGGAGTACGCGGTCGCAGTCGTCAGAAACGGCCGGAAGACCCCGAACGGCATGGCCAGCGGCATGGTCGCGTTCCCGACGTCCACGCTCTCGGATGCCGATCTCGACTCGATCAACACCTGGCAGAACAGCTTCGCCAAGCCCGCGACGGGCCAAGGCTTGTACCTGTCCATGTGTGGCAACTGCCACGGCCCGATGACGCCCACCGGCGGCTCTGCGCCCATCTCGATTCAAGGCAAGTCCAAGGCCGACGTGGCCATGTACGTCCGGAACGGCAACGGCACCGACTTCTCCATGCGCGCGACGTACATGCCGAAGTTCGACACCACCCTCCTGACGGAGGCCGACCTGGCGCTGATCGAGACGTACCTCGGCTCGATGTGAACCTTCCCGCGCGGTTTCTCCTCTAGAAACGGAGAAGCCGCGCGACTCGGGAGAGCCCACGCCCCGCGGGAGCTTGCCGGCTACGGGGCGCTCGCGCTATTGACGGCGCCGTGACGGCCCGTAGCGAGCTTCAGCAATCCCGACGCATCGTGATCAAGGTCGGGTCGAAGGCGCTCGCCGCGGACGGCGAGCTACAACAAAAATTCGCGCAAGAATTGGCCGGCCTGGCCAAGCCCAAGCGCGGCTTCGTGCTCGTGACGAGCGGCGCGATCGCGTTCGGCATGAAGCGGCTCGGCTACCGCACACGCCCCAAAGAGACGGGCAAGCTGCAGGCCGCCGCCGCCGCGGGCCAAACCGTCTTGATGCGCCGTTGGGACGAAGCCTTCAGCGCGGTGGGCTTGACGGTCGCCCAGGTGCTGCTGACGCACGACGACTTGGCCGATCGCGAGCGCGTCAACAACGCGCGTGACGCCTTCGCCGAGCTGCTCGACGCGGGCGCCGTGCCCATCGTCAACGAGAACGACACCGTCTCGACCGCCGAGATCCGTCTCGACAACGATCAGCTGGCGGCGATGGTGGCGCCGCTGGTGTCGGCCGATTTGTTGATTCTGTTGACCGATGTGGAAGGCGTGCTCGACAAGAACGGCAAGCGTATCGCGCTGATGAACGATACCGCCGAGCTCGGAACCGTCGTGCAGTCGGGTGAACGGCTGGGCAGCGGCGGCATCCACAGCAAGCTAGACGCCGCCAACAAGGCTTGTCACTCCGGGGCGTCGGTGGTCATCGCCTCGGCGGCGCGCCCGAACGTGATTCGCGACATCGTTGCCGGAGCCGACGTGGGCACCCTGGTTCCGCGCCGGGCGGCCTTGCGAGCCCGCCAGCATTGGATCGCTTACACGCTGCGGCCCCGCGGCACGGTCTTGGTCGACGCCGGCGCCGAAAAGGCGCTCCGAGGCGGGAAAAGCAGCCTGCTGCCCGTCGGAGTGGTGGGGGTGCGCGGGGAGTTCAACGTCGGCGACGCGGTCCTGCTGGTCGGTCCCGACGGCAAAGAGCTGGGTCGCGGCCTCACCCGCCTGGGCGCTTTGGACGTCTCGCGCGCCGCGGGTAAGCAAGCGGCCGAGCTGGAGCTGGCGTTCGCGGGCGACGCCAAGGAGCTCGTGATCGTTCACAAAGACGATCTCGTCCTGTCCTAAACACCGCGCCTCGGCCATGTGCGCGGATGTGCGCGCGAGCGCCTTACGCACCGCGCTAGCGTACCGTTGCCTGAAGCAGACGCTCGGGCCGCGTCGACGGCGCTTCCAGAAAATCGTTCCCAAGCTTATTCTGCGTTCGGTGTCGGAACTTCCCGCACGCGACGGTTGTCCGAGCAAGCCTCCGCCCATGGGGTATCCGACTTGAGCAAGCTAGCGCCGTCGCTGGGGCTGTGCCTCACGCTCGCGCTTGCCCTGTCGGGGTGTGCCCGGCTGCCGTTTTTCGGTAAGGCCGAAGCGCCGTCTCCCCGGCCCGCTTCTGCACCGGCCCCCACGCTGCCGCCTTCGCTGGAGCTGCCGTTCGTGCTCAGCAATCGCGACGACTACGTGGTGCGGCTGGTCATCGGCAGCGTCACCTGCTCCGGCGCGCTGATCGACGACGACCGAGTGCTCACCGCGCACCACTGTGTTTCGGCCCGCTCACGCCAAGGCGAAATGCTCCCGCGCGACGTCGCCCCCGAAGACGTGCGCATCGAGCTAGGCGGTGAAGACTTGCCCTGGGGCGAAGCCGCCGTGCGCGCCATCATCGCCCCCACCTGTGGGCATGCCGCCGGCGACGGCGACATTGCCATCCTGGTGCTCGACCGCCCTCTGATCGGCATGGAAACCCGGCCCGCCCGCATCGACAGCGCGCCCAGCCTGAAAGAGAGCATCGAGCCCATCGGCTTTGGGCGCTGCACCCTTTCGACCGACGCTTTGCATCGTCGCAAGCGCCCGATCGCCAACATCGACACCATTTCGGACGCCAGGTTCCGCGCCAACGCCTCGATTTGCCCGGGGGACTCGGGCGGTCCGGTCATGAGCGACAGCGGTGAGGTGCTGGGCGTCATCTCGGCCGCCGTGATGGACGCCGACGAGCGCACGGCGGGACGTGCCGAGTTCACCCGGCTCGACCGCTTCCGCGCGCTGTTCGCCCGCGCCGCCGCCGTCTCCAAGGGCCAGAGCTTGGCCGAGCTTCCGCCCGTCGACTGCGCGCGCCTTCCCGCCGAGGCCGTCACGCACCGCTCTGGCGAGACCGGCCCGCGCCGCCCCGCTTCGTCGAAGTAAATTCGGCGAAGCTTCCTCCCGCCCACCAGGACCAGGGGCTAGACTCGGGGATCGCTCCCCGATGATGCGCAAGATGTTCCGGTTCCTGTGGTGGGTCGCCATCGTGCTCGGCGTCACCATCGGCCTGTTGCGGCTCACCGCCATCCGCTGGTACCGCGTCCCCCGCAACGACCCCTACCTGACCTCTTCCATCTCGCCGAGCGTGAGGGCAGGCGACTTGATTCTGCTCTGGCGACTGACCCCACCCGGCTTCAGCGACTTGGTGATGTGCCCAGAGCCCAACCAACCTGGCCGGGTGGTGATCGGGCGGATCGTGGGCGTGGGTCGCGACGAGGTCGAGATCACCGGTGCCGACATCACCGTCAACCACAAGCGGCAGTCGGTCGAAGGCAACTGCCCCGAGCGCACGTTCGTCGAAAAAGATCCGGGCACAGGCTTCGATGTCGAGCTCAGCTGCTCCATCGAAGACCTTGGAGGCAGCACCAACTACCGCGCCGAGATCCCGCTCGAAGGCCAGCACCCCGCGGACGTGAAAACCGTCGTACCCGCAAACCAGGTTTGGCTGGCGAGCGATAACCGCCAGTTTCCCTACGACTCGCGCGAGTTCGGCGCGGTGCCGCAAGAGACCTGCACCGAGACCGTCTTCTACCGGCTGGTCAGCGCCAAGGGCTTCTTCGACTCGGCGACCCGCAACCAATACATCCGCTAGCGCTCAGGCCTCACCTCTGAAGTGGAGCTGATTCGGCCGCAGGGGCGGCGCGTGACCGGAAAGCCCCGGGCTCGAGAACGCGCTGACTGGAATCGAGGCACCTCGCGAGGAGGAAGGAAGATGCCGCGTAGCAAAGCGCTTGTGGCGGTCGGCAGGGGTAGTATGACGAGGTAGGTGATGGCGCTCGGATCGCTCGATGTCGGGATCGTTTGCGGCCGCTGCGATGCGTTCAATCCAATGGGCGCTTCGCACTGCGGCTTCTGCGGCCACGACGTGCGGCTCCTGCCGGCGCCGGCCAACGGACCGGCAGGTTCCAGATCTTCCCATCCGGGCGAAATTGTTGGAGGCTTCGTGGACGCGAGGGATGACCTCGCCCCGTCGAAGGTCGCGGAGGAGCGGATGGATCAAGCCAGGTACTACGTCTGCGAGTCGTGCATGACCCCCGTGCCCAGTGGGCACAAGTTCTGCGGTCGCTGCGGCACCCCCGTGCCGGAAGCCATCATGCACCTGCACGCGGACTTCTACGGCGACATGCAGGACCCGGCGAAGGCTCGCCTGATCCTGATCCGCGGCGAAGGCATGGACGGCCTCTCGTACCACCTCAAGGCCGACCAGCATCTGCTCGGGCGCCAAGGGCAGCTCGAGTTTCCGGACGACCAGTTCATCTCGCCCACCCACGCGAACTTCTTCTATCGCGACAACCGGCTGGTGGTGCGCGACGAAGGCTCGCTCAACGGCATCTACTTTCGCATCCGCGGCTCGGTCGAGATCAACCCCGGCGATCAGTTCGTGGTCGGCGAGCAAGTGTTCCGGCTCGATCCGACGCCCAAGGCCTCTGACGGCGCGGACCCGGATGGCACCTTCTTCTACTCGTCGCCCAAGTACCCCAGCGCCTTCCGCCTGAATCAAATCCTCGAAGGCGGCGCCATCGGTATGACCATCTGCGCGCGCGGCAACACGCTGCAGGTCGGTCGCGAAGACGGCGATCTCAACTTTCCGGGCGACATGTTCATGTCGGCCAAGCACGCCACCGTCGAAGAAAAAGACGGCAAGTTCGTGCTCACCGACTACGAGAGCCGCAACGGCACGTACCTGCGCCTCAAGACCGAAAAAGCCCTGTCGCACGGCGACTACGTCTTCATCGGCAAAAAGCTGCTGCGCGTCGAGCTGAACGCGAACTGAAGCCGCAAGCGACTTCAGTTCGGTCTTATTCCCCTCCGCGCTTCGCGTGCACCGTGTTCAGAAAGCTGACGAGGGCGCCGCTTCGTTCGAGCCTACTACTGCCCGCCGGCGCCGCTGAGTGACGGATCCGTGCTGGGCGCGCCGCCGCTGCCGGGCGTGCCCATGCCGACACCGCGCACGCAGCAGGTGGTGCCGGGGCCGCATTCGTGGCCGGGCTGGGTGCTGAGCCGGCCGGAGCAATGCTGGGTGGGATCCAGACACTCGTCGCTGGGCTCGGCCTCGCACGGGTAGCTCGGAGTCGGTGTTGGTGTCGGGGTTGGAGTCGGGTTTGGGGTCGGCGTCGGCGTGGGGGTTGGGGTCGGCGTCGGCGTCGGCGTCGGGTGAAGATCTTCGCCGAGGCTGACGTCGTGACCGCTGCAGCTGCACGCGGCCGCACCCGCCGCCAGCAGCCACACCCCCAGACAGCGAGCACGCTTCAACGGGCGCATGCGGCCTTCACGCGTGGGGCGTAGGGTGAGCTCGGGTAGCGCGCTTCGAACGCGCTTCGAACGGCAGCGCGCGCCGTGGGCTCGGCGAGCTGACACTGGGCGATCGCGCGTGCTCCTTCGCGTTCTTGGGTCAGCGCGCCACTCGGAAAGCGCCGCGCGTGCTCATTGGCCAGAGCCAGAGCCTGAGCGGCGTTGCCGGAGCGAAGAGCGAGCTGCATCGCGCTCACCAAGGCTAGCTCATCCGCCGGCTCTCGAGCTTTGGCGGACGCACGAGGCGCCGGCGACGCCGAGGGCGCGGAGGGCGCGGCGGGCGCGGGCGTAGCGACCACGGCCGAAGCTGCGGCCTGTGGCAGCGCGGGCGCGACCTCTGGCGAAGCGGGGCTCGGAAGCGCAGCAGGCTCGGCCGCCGTGGCCAGCGGAGCCGACGCTGAGAGTGGAGCCGGTGCGTCCGGCGATTTTTCGAGCCGCCCCCGCAGCACGAAGCCGCCCACCACTGCCACCGCCAACGCCAGCGCCGACAGCAGCCACAGCTTGCTCCCCAGCCCCGCGCGCGTCGCGGGACCCGCCGCGCCTGCGCTCGGCAGCTCGAGCGCCAAGGCCGAACGCACGCGGGCGCGCGCGTCGGCGTCCGGCTCGGTAGCGGCGCGCGTGGCGCGAAGCAGACGCGCGAGCTGTTCGTCGAGGTCGAGGTCGGGCTCGGTCATGCTCGCTCCTTCGCGGCGCCCAGCCGGCGCGCAAGCTTGCTGCGTAACGCTTCGCGCGCGACGCGCAAACGTGAGTAGACGGTGTTGGAGTTGCCGCCAAGGCAGGCGCAAATCTCGGGCACGTTCAGCTCTTCCAGATCGGCCAACACGATCAGCTCGCGCTGCTCGTCCGGCAATTCCTCGAGCAGGCTCAGCAAGAGGCGCACGTCTTCCCGGTGCTGCGCCCGCCGCTCGGGGCCAGCGTGGCTGGAAGCAGGCCCGAGCTCGTCGTCGTGCTCCACAGGCCGTAACGGCTTTTGCTTGCGCCGAAAGGCGCGCCGGTGCTGGCGCACGGTGTTGGCCAAAATGCCGTAAATCCAGCTGCGCAGCGTGGCGCGGCCGTCGTACTCGGCCAGCCGGCGGTGTACGACCAAGAACACCTCCTGCACCACGTCGTCGGTTGCGCTTTCCAGCACTCCCAGACGCTTGGCGTTGCGGTAAACGAAATCGAAAGAAGCCTCGTACACTTGCTCGAACGAAAGTTGGCCGCCCACGGCCTCCATCGTGAGCAATTCGACGCCGCCCACTCAAAACCTCACGATGGGCCCGAACCGGGCGCTGAACGTCAGGGCAGCGGCGCGAGCCGCCTCGCGACCGTCGACGAAGAAACGCCGACGCGACAGCGGTGCGGAGCCTTCGGCCTGCACTCGCCACTCCAGAAACGCGGGAGCCTGCAGCGAAAGATCGAGCGCGAGCAAAGGCGCCGCAGTGACCAGAGAAGCCGTGTGGTCGACGTCGAAGCCCTGACCATGTCCGCGAATCCACAGCAGCTGCACGCCGCTACACGCGTCCACACGCAGGCGCCCGGCCGCGAACGGGGCAAAACAGCCCCGCGCCGCGCCGGCCAGCACGCGCCAAAACGTGCTGCGCCCGGCGCCTTGCGCGCGCTCCTGCGCGGCGGTCACGCCGCCCTGCACCGCCAGCGACCAACGCTTGCCCAGCCCGACGCCGAGCTCCAGGGCCGCGCCCAGCACCGGCGAAGGCAGCACGCCGCTTTGCGCGAACAGCAGCAACCCCACGCGCGGCTGGGCCAACACCTCTCGGGCGGCGGGCCCTGCAAGAACGTTGCGCGAGTCCGGCGCGAGGTCGGGTTTTGACGCCCGCGCCTCGGTGGTTGCAGGCGCCTGCACGTCCATCGCGACGGGTGACGCTTCGGGCGCGCGCTCCTGTGCTGGGGCGGCGGCTTCTTCCGAAAACGCAGCCATGGCGGCCGCCACAGCCGCCGTCTCGGCCGCCGCCTTGCAGGTTGCGGCCCGAAAGCGACGTTGACCCAAAGCGCGGGCCCCCAGCGCGAGCGACAATTGCACCTCGAAACCGCCGCCGCGCGCTGCCACCGCAACGCTGCCACTGAGCCGCGCCGCGTCGGCCGGCTTGACCAACGCGCTCAGCCGCGCCTCGAACGCCGCCTGCTCCGCCCGGCAATCGGGGCCTTGCCAGACCAGCCTGGGGGCCTCGGCGCGCGCGCCGCGCGAAACCAGCTGGAACAAACCGAGCAAGATCACGAGCCGTACCCAGCGCATCCCGACGGCGACGCTAAAGTAGGTGACGGCTTCGCGCAACGCATCCGCCCTCGAAAGCCTTCCAGCGAGCCATGCCCCACCTTGGCCGACCCCGGGCGGGCTCGTGAAAAAATCGTCTACTCGCTCGCAATGGGTTTCGGTTCTCCCAGCACGACGCGAGCGCCGCTTCACCTCGGCGCCCCCAATTCTCGCTTCTGACCTTCTGACCTTCCTGTAAAAAAATCTGGGTCCGTCCACCTGCTGGCCACCGACGCTCGGTGACTACGGCTTACGGCGGCGTCGCCGACGGCGCGGGCGTTTGTCGGTGCTGCCGGCGATGGCGGCGCCGTCCGACGGACCCTCGGGGGCGTCGAACGCGCCTTCGGCGGCGTCACCCAGGGCGGCGCGGTAGATGTCGAGCACTTCCATCGCGACTGGATAGAGCGGCGTGCGCGAGAAACGACCGCCACGCCCCGACTCGAGCCGCGGCATGAGCGCGACGATGCGGCGAATCGATTCGGCGATGCGGCGCGGCACGTTCAGGCGGTCGACCACGCCTTCCAGGAACTCGTGCGCCATCTCCACGCGGTCGCGCGCGCCGTCACAGGCTTCGCGCAGCGGCTCGGCCAACAGCACCGTCCACAGCACCACGTCGTCCAGCGGCCCATTCTCGATGGTGCGCCGATCGATTTCTTGGAGCAGCTGCCAAACTCGATCGTCGTCTTCTTCGCGATCAGCCAAGAACGTGGACAGCTCGGGCAACAGCACGTCGAGCACGCCGGTTTCCCAGCACAGAAACAAGGCGCGGTGGGCGGCGCCTTCGCGCATCAGCCGCAGAATTTCCTCGAACAAGCGCGGCTTGGCCGCGCGGGCCAAGGCTTTGCGCGTCTCGACGATGGCGTCGTACGTCTCGGGCGTGATGCCGAGGTCGAGCTTGGCGCTGAACTTGATGGCGCGCAAAATGCGCACCGGGTCTTCCAAGAAGCGCACCACCGGCTTGCCGATGGTGTGCACGGCGCGCTTCTCGATGTCGGGCATGCCGCCCACCCAGTCGAGCACCTGGCCGCGCTCCAGATCGTAGAACAGCGCGTTGATGGTGAAGTCGCGACGGCGCGCGTCTTGATGCGCTTCGCCGAACACGTTGTCGTTGCGGATCAACAGATCGTCGGTGCCGCGGTCCTCGTCGGCCTCGGGCGCGCGCCGGAACGTCGCCGTCTCGATCACTTTGCCGCCGCCGAACAGCACGTGCACCAGCCGAAAGCGCCGGCCAATCACCCGCGAGTTGCGGAACAGGCGCCGCACGTCGTCCGGACGGGCGCTGGTGCAAACGTCGAAATCTTTGGGGCGGCGGCCGAGCAGCAAATCGCGCACGCAGCCGCCGACCAAGTAAGCCTCGTAGCCGCTGCGCACCAAACGCCGCACGACCTTGGCCGCGTCCTGATCGATGCGATCTTCGTCGAGCTCGATTTGATGAACGGTGGGACGCGGGCGGCCATCGTCCGGCGGCTCCGAGCCCGCGGCTGACGACTCCTCTTCCATGTCCTCGACCTTGTAACGAAACTCTTCGACCTCGTGGTCGCGCGCGTCGGCTGGCTCTCCCAACGGAAGCCGTTCGTCGGAGTCGTCTTCACCGTCGCGCGGCGAGGCGGCAACCTTTTCTGGACTTCCCGTAACCATGACGCTTGCTCGGTCGCGAACCCGCCGTATACCCAAAAACTAGGTGACGGGGCAGGCTTCGCGCATTTGTACACCGATTACCGCGTGCCTGCACGCGGCCTTGCGGCGCGCGCGCCACCCACGCCGCCGGGTCTGACCCCCGCAAGGCGTGAAAGCGCGCTGCAAACCGTGGGATCGAGGCAGGGGCCGGGCGGCGAGCTCGGGCGAGGCCAAGCGGGTCCCGGGCCGACTTTTCGATCGCGAACATCCGGGCCATCGAAGGTGATGGGCTGGCGCGTGATGAGAGACTCTCGTTCGCTAGCCGGCGCGAGCGGCAAAAGCAGCTCCGGCGTGAGGCCAATTTGCTGCAGCGGCTTGCCGTTGGGCATCACGAATTGCAAGGTGGTCATGCGCAGCACTCCGCTGTTCACGACCTGGTCGAAATACTCCTGCACGCAGCCTTTGCCGAACGTGCGCACTCCGATCAAAGTCCCTCGGTCGTAGGCTTGCAGCGCTCCCGCCAGCATCTCGGCGGCGCTGGCGGTATCGCCGTCGACCAGCGCCGCGACCGGCCCGCGGTAAGTGAACTCCGGCTCGGGTGCCTGCAGCACTTCGCTCACCTGACCGCGATGCACCAGCGGAAATAGCTTCGCGCCCGGCAGCAGCAAACCCAGGGACTGGACGGCGGCGTCGAGCGAGCCGCCGCCGTTGCCACGCAGATCGAGCAGCAGCGCCTGTGCGCCCGGCAGCTCGCGCTGCAGCACGTCGCTCAATTGCTCACCGAGGTCGTCGCCGACGTCGGGCACCACGACCCGCAGCACGCTCTGGTCGTCCGCGCCGTAGCGAATGTGCTCGACCTCGAGCCCGGCGGTCTCGGTCGACGCCTCACTGGCGACGCGCAGCGTGAGCGGCTTCGGCTCCCCCTGCCGGAGCACGCGCACCCGAAACGCGCCGTCCTCGCCCTCGCTGCGAGCCGCCTGTTCGATCTGATCGATGCTGGCGCCGGCCAAGTCGAGACCGTCGATGGCGAGCACCAAGTCGTCGAGCTGGAGCGGCGCGGTGGGAGCATCGACGATGCGCGCGCCAAGCGCCGTGCGCGTCACCTCGCCCCACAGCAACGAGCCGTCGTCGAGCGTATCGTCACCCGCGTAAAGCGCCCATTCCTCGTCGTTGGGGGCAAAGTCGCCGTGCGGATCCACGAGCGGCACATAGGCGCGGAGCGCGGCCAGGATGGCAATTTCACGCAACTCGACGCGGTCGGTCGGAAAGAAGCGGGTCCGCGCTTGCTCGGCCAACGCCGTTTCATCCGGAAAGCGAGCCACGAACGCGCCGATGCGGGTGCCCAGCTCCTCCGCGAGCTCGAGCGCCGGCCGCGTGACGGGGTCGTCTTCGAAGATGGGCTCGGCCACCAGCTGAAACAACCGTTCCACGGTGCGGGGCGCCGCGGTGCGCGCAGCGGCGAAGGCGGCGTCGTACGCGGCCAACGAGCGTTGCTGCCAGGGTTGCCAGGCGGCCGCCACCTGATCGGCGCCGGCGCAAGCTCCGGACTGGTCGAACAAGCTCGACAGCATGTCGGGCGCAGCGCGCGACAGCTCGCCCGGCAGCGGGCTGTCCGGCGCCGCTGACCACAAGCCGTGCGGATCGAGCATGCCGGCCCACAGCTCGCCAAGCTCGCTGGCCGGCGGCACGATGGGCGGAGCTGCCAGCTCTCGCTGCAAGAAAGCTGCAACTCGCTGCGCGTCCTGGCAGCTGATGTGAGGCGTCGCGCCGCTCGGCAGCGAGAGGGCGCGCGAATCCGGCTCCGCCGACGACGCCGGTTCGGCTGACGGTAGCGGGCGCGGCCGCGCGAGGCGCTGGGGCCCCTCATCGCTCGGGCGCAAGGTCAGGAAGCTGGCAACCAACAGACCGATCGACCCCAACGCCAGGAGTAACAGCCGCAGATGGGCGGGGCGCGCCGAATTTGTGACAGCCAATGGACTCGAGCTGTCACTGACGTCGTGATGCGGAGGAGGTGTTCGTCGTCGCATAGCCTGGTTTGCCCGGTTTGCCGGACCCCGCTGGTGTCCTCCAGCGAGCTGGTGCGTTGTGAGCGCTGCGACCAAGTCTACCCGAACGTCGGCAAGATCCAGTGCCTGATCCCGGATCCGGCCGGCTTCGTGCAAGCGGCGCTCAATCGCTTGCAAAGCTACCGGCTGGTCACGAGCGAACGCGCCCATGGCCTGCTGCTCGAAGCGCGGGCCGCCCATGTCTCGGAAAAGACTCGCCGCCGGCTCGAGCGGCTGGCCAGCGGGTTGCTGGCCGAAGCGCAATGCCTGGAGACGCTATTTGCGCCCATGCGCGAAACCGCGGCGACGCATCCGGCGCCGCTGGCCGCGCTCGCATCCGTGATGGAGGATCCGCGCTCGGCGGTCCAATACTGGGAGCACGTATTTCGTGATTGGGTCTGGGGCGAAGCCGAAAACGCCCGCACGCGCGCATTGCTGGATCCCTACCTGGTCGAGCCGCTGCCGGCGGTGGCGGTGCTCGGAGCCGGCACGGCTCGCTTGGCGCTGGATTTGGCGAACCATCCCCTGGTCGGCGAAGTCGCGGCGCTGGACCTCAACCCATTGCCATTTCTCGTGGCCGAACGCCTGCTGAGCGACGACACGGTGGAGCTCGTCGAATTTCCGCTGGTGCCGCTGGCCATCGAGCACGTGGCGATTGCTCGGCGCATCGAGCCGCCCGCGTTGGACTCCTCCAAGTTGAGCTTGGTCTTCGCCGACGCTTTGCGCGCGCCGTTCGCCGACGGCTCGCTCGACGCGGTCGTCACGCCCTGGTTCATCGACGCGGTCACGGCCGATTTGTCGGACGTGGCGCGGGAGATCAACCGCGTGCTGCGCCCCGGCGGGCTTTGGCTCAACGTCGGGCCGCTCTACTATTCCGGCTCCACCTCGAACGCGTACTCGTTCGAGGAGGCTTGCGACCTCGTGCAAATCAGCGGCTTCGAGCTGACGGGGCAGCAAGCAAAAGCGCTGGAGTACTTCGACTCGCCCGTCAGCGGCACGTGCCGCATCGACCGCACCTACGCCTTCGCCGCCCGCAAGGTCGCCGACGCACCGCCCGCCGCGGCGCGTGACAACACCGCGCCTTGGCTGGATGACCCTACGCTCCCGATTCCACCGAGCGCGACACTCTCGGCCAGCGTGCAGCGCTCGGTCGTCACCGCCGGCATCGGTTCGTTGGTCGACGGCAGCCGCTCCCTCCGCGAAATTACCGAAACTTTGAGCGAGTCTTGGGGGGTAGCGCCGGACGCGCTCTTGCCCACGATCCGGGCGTTCCTGAGCCGCAACTCGACCCGGTAGCACCACGCCGAGCGCCGAGGCGAAAGCTTCGGCTATGTTACGCGCCGTGAGCTTCGACGTGCTGGTCGTGCTGGGTTGCCGCGTGCAGGGCGGTCAGCTTTCGCACGCGGCCTTGCGTCGGGTCGAGTGTGCAGCGCAGGCCTACCGGGAACACGGCAGCACGCTCGTGATCGCCAGCGGCGGGAAAACCTGGGACGGCTTCAGCGAGTGCGACGTATTCGCTCGCGGATTGGTCGAGCGCGGGGTGCCGGCCGCGCAGCTCACGCTGGAGCGCGAGTCGCTCACCACGCGCGGCAACGCGCGCGGCGTCGCACGGATATTGGCCAGCAAGCCGCCCCAGCGCTTGGGGCTCGTCACCTGTGACTGGCACATGCCGCGCGCGTTGCGCCTATTTCGACGCCTCGGCTTGGCGCCCGTGCCGGTCCCGGCGCCGGCGCCGACGCTCCCTCTGCGGGTCACGCTCGTTCGTTCCGTGCGCGAACGCTTGAGCCTGGCGCTCGATCTATTGCTGGGACCGCTGTGGCTGTTGTGCGCGTTGACGCTGAGCGGTTGTTCGCAAAGCAGCGAGCGCGGCGCCAGCGCTCACGGCTCGAAAGCGGCGCCGGCCAGCAGCGCTCCGGTGTTGCGGGCCAACTTGCTGCAAGCCGAGCTGCGCCGCGATCCGACCGCCATCGGCAACGACGAGCTTCTCGCCGAAAATGCCGAGCGGCGCGCCAACGCGGTGCAAAGCCTGGCCCGCATTCGAGATCCGCGTTCCTTCGAGCCGTTGCTGGCGGCGCTGGCCGACGAGGAGCCGAACGTGATCGGTTGGGCGGCGTTCGGCGTCGGGCAGCTGTGTCGCGGGCACGAGCCCGAGGCGGTGCGACACCTGGCGCTGCGCGCCGCTTCGCTCGTCGCCGACCCCGCCAACGAAGGCGTCGATCGAGCCCTCGGTGCCATCGCGCTTTCGCTGGGGCGCTGCGCCAGCGACGAAGCCGAAAAGACTCTGCGCACCTGGCTTCGGCTCCGCCCCGCGATCGCCGAGCCAGCCGCGCTCGCCCTCGGGCAGGTGGCGCGCGAGCGGCAGCACCTCGACGATGCAACCGTCGCCGCCCTGCTCGACGCCGCGGCCAAGGCCCCGAACGGCTCCGCTCTCTATGCCATCGAAAGCTTGCCCACGCTGGGTGCCGCCGCACGCGAACGGTTGCTGGAGGTGGCAGGAGCGGCGCTGCTGGAGCCACGACCCGCACGCGCCTTCGCGGCGCGCGCGTTGGCCAAAGCCGGCCCGGGCGCGGCCGCGCCGCTCAGTCGTTTGCTGCAGGCCGATACCAGCAACGACGCCGAACGCGCCGACGCCGCCCGCTCTTTGGCCGCCCTGGGCGCGGTAGCGCAGTCAGACTTGGCCAAAGCATTGGCCGGCCGTGCGCGCGCGCTGATCGACGGCAAAAATTGGCTCACCAGTCAGCACGGGGTGGTGCTCACGCTGCTGGAAGGTTTGGAGCCGAAGAGCGCCGAGCCCGAGTCGTTGGCGGAGCTGTCGCGGTTGCCGCTCGAAGGTGAAACGCCGCCGGTGGTGCGCCGCAAAGTCGCTTTGCGCTGTCGCGCCGCGGCGCTGCTGGCCGGTCGCTCCAGCGCGAGCCCGGCCTTGTCGAGCTGCGATCCCGCACCAGCCGCACAGCGCCGCGAAGGCTCGCTGGCATTGCTCAAGGTGCTCGGGCGCGGCTCGCTGGAGAAAGAGCGAGGAGCGCGCTTTCGCGAGCTGACCGCGTCCGAAGATCCGGTGGTGCGCGAGGCCGCGCTCGAGTTGTTGATGGCGCACGACGAGGTGCCGAACATCCCGGAGCTGTTGGCCAGCGCGCTGTCGGCCAAGACTCCTGGCGTGCGCGCCACCGCCGCCAAGGTGCTGGCCCGTTACCCCGCGCGCGCACGAGCCGAAGCGCCGACCAAAGCCGGCGGCGACGCGCCGACCGCCACGCCCCCCGTCGACGCGCGCGTCGTGCAAGCGCTCACTCGACAGCTGGCCGACGCCGGTCCCGCGAGCCACAACGTCGAGGTTACGGCGTGGCTCATCGACGCCGCCGCCGCGCTCGAGCTGCTCGGCGCCAAACCAGCCGTCGAACGCGCGTGCGCCAGCGCCAACGTGACCCTCCGCCAGCACGCCGAACGCGCGTTTGCCGCGCTGGGCGAGCCGAAACACCGCTGCCCGGCCGTCGCCGGTACGGATAGCTGGAGCGCCGCCGCGAGCGGCGACTTCCGGCTTGCCTTCGACACCGACGTCGGCCCGCTCAGCATCACCCTGTGGGGTGACAAAAGCCCCTTCGCCGTCGCACGCTTCGTGGAGCTTGCGCGGGGGCATTTTTACGACGGGATGCTGATCCACCGCGTGGTGCCGGGCTTCGTGGTCCAACTCGGGGATCCGGACGGCGACGGCTTCGGCGGCCCCGACTTGCCCCCCTTGCGCTGCCAGGTCAGCCCCGATCCCTTCGAGCTCGGCAGCGTGGGCGTCGCCTTGGCCGGGCGCGACACCGGCCTCAGTCAATTCTTCGTGGCCCTACGCCGCGCGCCCCACTTGGTCGGCGAATACTCGCTCGTCGGCCAAGCCGGCCCCGGCTGGGAACGCCTCGCCACCGGCGACCGCATCCTGAAGGTGCAAGTGCTCGAAGGCACCGGCGGCCCCTGAGTCCAAGCTCGTCGCAAGGCCAAGCCGAGCCACCGCTTCGGGCTGCCGCCGTGCTGACGGGTCCTGTCGAGAGCCTCCGGGATTTCACAGGGAGGACGGGAGGCGAGAACGCATTTTTGTTTTTGGAGGACCAAAACCAAAAATATTTCCCCGTGAGAAGCCCGGAGGGATTGAGCCCGCGACGCTGCCGCAGACCCGCTGGCGGCAGCGCGAGCCCCAAAAATCTCGCCTCTGTCTCGTCCTCCCGTCCTCCCGTCCTCCCTGTGAAAAATCTCGATCGCCGAGGGTGGCCTCGCGCCGCTACAGAAGCTTCTGCGATTTGAGCTGCGGGTTGGCAGCCCCCGACAAATGGAATCGTGGGACTCGGCTGGGCCGCGTCGCTCGGATCACCACCAGAAGGTGGCTTCGATCTTGAAGACGTTTTCGTCGGGGCGGAGCGTGGGGGCACTTCGGACGTTGGCGTCTTGGACCTCGGAGTTGATGCCGAAGCCGTCGGGCGGAGTCGCGGCGGGCGGTGGCTGCACGCACAGCGCGGAGCCGGCGCTGCGGTTGCGCGCGAAATCCGCCGGTGACGTGGCGTTGCTGGCGCATTCACGTCGATTGTAGAGGTAACGTGAGTATTGAAACGTCAATTGCTCGCGCGTGACCCAATTGGAGGTGAACACGAGGCGTGGCGAGAGGATGGCGAACGATTGCTCGGGGATGTCGCTATTGGGCTGCAGGCGATCGAAGCGCAGGGCGGCCGTGAGGGAAGGCGTGGCGTGGTACTGGATGTCGGCGCCGTATTTGAGCTTGAGGTTGCCGTCGGTCCCACCCCAAACGGTCTTGTCGACGGGGCGGTAGTCGCTGTGGACTTTGTTCACCATGCCGTAGAGCACGAGCTTCAAGTCCGAGCCTTCGCCCCAGAATTTTTGTCCGCCTTCTTCGCTCATCTGCAGAAAATTGGTGAGCGAAAACTCGTACTGGGCCAAAACCGAATCCACGCTGCCGGTACCCGCGCTGCAGCCGATGGGCGCCGGCACCGGCGGTGAGCCGGGGCCGACCAAACCGCCTGTGCGCTCGGTGGGCCCAGCGGCGGGGTCCACGAACGCCGCCGTGCAACCGGGACCAAGGTAGTTGTCGACCACGCCGAGTCGGTACTCGCCGCCGCCGGAGGCGTGCAGCACCTCGAGCGCGCGGCCCACGACCAGCGCGTTCTTGGCGCCGATGTGCGAATAGCCGCCGTAGAAGTAACCAAAAGCTCCCAGGTCGACCCGCGCATCGGCGCCCGCCACCCACAGACTGCCGTCGGGATAGTCGACCACGGAGCTGGCATACAGCGTGTTCTGCTTGCTGACGTCGTAGGGCCGGTCTTCTTCTTGGGCCCAGCTGTACAACAGGTTCGCAGAAAACTGCAGGTCTTTGCCGCGATTCAGGCCGGCGTGGCCGTGGGCCAGCATGGTGAAGCGCGAGTTGTTGAAGCTGCTCGGGTCGGGACGTTTGCCGCCGACGCCTTCCTCCAGCCACAGCGTCCAAGCTTCGTTCAGATCGTATTCGGCGCGCAGGGTTTCGCCGATCACGTGCGTGCGACCGAACAGGTAGGTGTCGTATTCTCCGGCGTCGTACTTGCCGGCGGAGCCGTAGCGGTCTTGAGAAGCGCCGACCTTCAGGCTCAGGCGCATGTTTTCGTAGCCCAGGTCGGGCGTGAGGGTGACGAAGGCTTGCCCGATGCCGTACTGCATCTTCGGATCGTCGAAGCTCACGTCGGTGAAGTTGTAGCCTTGCAAGCCGACGGTGGCCTTGGCCCACGAGTTGCCGACGCCGAAGAACAGCTCCGCCCAGTCACTGCGGTTGTGCGACGTGGATTGCCAGCTGAGGTACTGCCCGTCCGGAATGATGGGCGCATGCAGCGTGAGGCTGCTCTGTCCCGGCGCTTTGTCGGCCGTATTCGACTCGCTCTGGGTGCTGTCGGGAATGGCCTCGGGCGCAGGCCGTGAGCCCAAGCCCAATAGAAATGGCACTCGAAAATAGCCATGAAAGTCGTTCTTCCAAGTGGAGCTAGCTTCTGAAGCCTCTTGCCCCGCGCGCGTGACCGGCGACACGCCCAAGCTGCTGCGGGGCTTGGCGGGCGCGGCGGGCTCTTGCGCCCGCGCCTGCAGAGCGAAAGTCGACCAGACGCTCACCAGCGACAGAACGGTTCGAAGTCGAGGCGCGCGCATCAGCCACCACCTCCGGAGCCGCCCGTGGCGGCCGGGGTTTCGCCGTCGCGGATGGCGCGGATGGCGTTGATGCAAAAGTCGAAGGGGGTCGGCGCGCCGGCGTTGGTGAAGACCTGAAACTGCAGCGCCTCGACCTGCGTTGGGTCGAGCGGATGTTTGTCGACGGCCCAACTGCCTTGCTTGGCCTTGGCGATGTCGAAGGTAGTGGTGCCGGGCACTTTGGCGTCGACGAAGTTGGAGTCGGCGACGCCCGGCATGGTCAAGTTGATGCGAATGCCCGCCGGCGCCGTTCCGCTGATATCCACCGAAAATCCGCGAATACCGGCCTTGGTGAGGTCGAACGCGCCCTTCACGGCGGGCGCGCCCGGCTCGCCGCCTTTGCTGTTCAAGTCGAGCGCCAAGCCTGCGCCCCACTGCGCCGAAAACATCTTGTCCATCACTTGGACGGCGGTGCCCTTGATGCACACGCGGCTCGCGTCGACCGACCAACCGGGTTTGCCATCGGCGCCGGTCAGGGTTGCGTCGGGCATGGTGCAAGGCAGACCCGACGGCGGATCGCAGTCACTGTAGAAGTAGAACGGTCCTTCGATCGCGAAGGGGTTGGTGTCGGGCGCGACGAAGCCGGTGGCGTCCCAAGTCAGCGCTTTGCCCGGCGGCAACGCACCGGCGCCGCCCCCGCCCGACCCCGACCCGCCGCTCTGAGCGCTGGCGCCGCTGGCACCGGCGGCACCGTTGGATACGGGATCAGCCGTGTCGCCGCAGGCCGGCAGCGCCAAAGCCAGCCCGAACGCACCGACAAAAATCAAATTCGATCGCGCAGCAACCTGCTCGTTCATCGACGCTCCTCTGGGTTTCGGCGCGCAGCACTGCCGCGCGCGCATCCGGCAACGCTTCAGCTACAGATGTGTCGCACGCGGCGAATCGATCGGACTAACGCACGATCGGACCAACGCGCGATCGGAGTAGCGCGCCGGGCTTCAGTCGGGGTGGCAAAGCAGCGCGATGTCGTCGACCCAGAAGTCGAAGCGCTCGACCGCCTCGGACTGGAACCGGACGCCGTAGATCTCGGAGGTGTTGACCGAATCGGGGCGCGGATCTCCCCAGCCCTGTTGCGTCAAGTCGCTCCAATACAACGTGTAACGCCGAAACTCCGTGCTCAAGCTGAGCTCGCTGCCGAAGTAGTCGCTGCACTGCGAATAGTCGGCGTACTCTCGGCATTGCCCGCCACGCGGGGCCGTCGCCGAATCGGTGACGGCGAAGCGCACTTTGTTGTAGGCGCCCGGCGAACGCCGCGCCCAGAACGTGATGCCGGCGTAGCGAGAAAGGTCGTACGCCTTCTGGTTGAAGAGCTCGAAGCCGATACCCGCGCCCCAATCACTGAAGCCGCCGCCATGGCTGCGAGCAGCAAAGTGGCTACCGGCGCGGGGTGGATCCAATTCCGCCATCGAGAACACCTCGGCGTACGGGTCGGGAATTTGCGTGCCGCCGGTCTTGTCGTTGAAGGAAAACCAGACGCCACCACGCTTCTCGGTGGTCTCGATGGTGCCGTCACCATCTTCCATCTGATCGATGACTTCGACGTCCGCTCCGTGAGCGCAAGTTCCCAACGTCTGCACGCCTGTTCGCGATACGTCCGTTCCGCCCCCGAGGCGATGGCTGTCGTCGCTGCAGCCCAGCGTGAGCAGCAAACACACGCCCGCCGCCCCCACCAGGGGAGCGTTAGGGCTCGGCCGCCAACCGGCGAAGTGAATCGACATGGGCGCTCTCGGGATGTTGGGCGATGATGCGGCGAGCCAGCTCGGCGGCGGCGGGTCTTTGGCCTCGATTCAACAGCACGCGAATGCGCAGCAGCGCGGCTTCTTGCGACAGAATCGAGCTGGGGCGACTGGCGGCGTAGGCGTCGAGCAGGTCGCTGGCGCGGTTGGTGTCGCCAGCGGCAAGCGCGGCGCGCGCCTGGTCCAAGGCGCGAATTTCGGTGGCCAAAGAGAGATTGGCCGCCGCTCGCGCCAAGGCGGGTTGGCTCGGCTCGGCCGCGAACGCAGCCTGCGCAGGCGTGGCCAACGGGGCCGGAGCTTCAGCAACCGGGGCGGCGCCCACGACGGGCCGGATTGCCCGCCGAGCGCCAGTCGTGGACGCAGGCGCGACCACCGCTTCTGGTTCGGGGGAAGCCGTCGGTGCTACGGCGTCGAGCGATTGCGGACCTACGGTGGGCAGGCGGGCGGCCTCCGAACGCCGAGGCGTTGGCGCGGCTGCGTTCACAGCGTGCACCACCGGTGACGGCTTCGGGGGCGACGGCGCGCGCACCCGATCGATGGCTGTCAACGCCACGAAACTGACCAGCACGCCGCCGAGCAGGCTCTTGCCCAGCGACGCGAGCCCGACCACGCCCACGGCGCTCGAGGCGCCGCCGGTCAACGCGCCGCCCGAAGCCGCGGACGCGGTCGGCGCCACCACCGACGCGCCGTGAAGGCTCACCGCGGTGCCGAGCGTGCCGCCCGCCGGCAGCGCCGCCGCCAACGCATTGGCGGTCGAAGCCGCCAGGCCTAGCGCCAACGCGGTGTCGTGCAGCCCCGCCGGACCCGGCAAATCGGCGTGCACCGACTGCAGCAGCGCGCGCTCGAACTCGTCGTCGCCGCTCTCCAACAGGGGTCGCAGCTCGCTCACGGCTCGCCTCCCGCGGCCGCGCGCGCGCGCAGACGCTTGGCGCCGACCTGGAACAACTCGCGCGCGCGGCGCAAGCGCGACGCCACGGTGCCGAGCTTGGTTTCGGTCACCTGCGCGATCTCCGGCACGCTCAAGCCTTCGAGCTCGAACAGCACGAACGCGACACGAATGTCCTCCGGCCAGCCCTCGAGCAACTCGTCCAGCGCCTGGCGTAGCCGCTTGCGATCGAGCAGTTGCTCCGCGGTCGGACGCGGGTCACGTTCGGCGGCGAGCGCGCCCTCGTCGGCGATCTCGTGCTTGACGTGCCAGGTTCGCCGGTAGTTCGCGGCGATGCGCACGGCCGAGCTGAGCAAGAACGTTCGCTCCGAGCCCTCTCTGACGTCGCCCAGCCGGCGCGAGAGCACGATGAAGGCGTCTTGGGCGGCATCGTCGGCGCGACCTTCGTCTACGCCCAAACGGCGAAGGGTTCGCCAGATGCAGCTGTAGTGCGCGCGCAACAGCTCGGTGAGGCGCCCCGCGTCTTGCTCACTGGGCGACACCACGGCACGAAGTCGTGCGGCCGTGACTTCACTGCGTGCGGCCGGGGTGTCCCCGTCCGACGCCAGGGGGTCGACCGTTGCCGGTAAGCCCGCGCCCATGGTGATGGTCACCTTAGTCCAGATGTGGACCCGGCCTCGAATCGATCAGAAAAAACGCAGGCCCAATCCGACGCCGAAGCCGAGCTCCCACCATGGCACCCGGTGCAGCGTTTCTTCGGGGTCGAGAAAGAAGCGCTCGCGCGAGAACGGAAAAATGAACTCACCTTCCCAGCCCAGCCACAGCGGTCCAAGCAGCTGGTAGCGGCCTTGCAGCATCGCCCCCGCGCTCGACCACACGATCGACTTCTCAGCGGGGTCGAACGTCTGAAAACCGATCCCGCGCAGGCGACCCAGCTGAAACGCCCCACAAGCTCGCCAGTCCCAGCCTTCGCGGGGTTGCAGGCTCAGCGGGCACACTGCCAATTCCCCCGCCACCCATTCGAGCTCGGCCGAGCCCGCCGACGCACGGGTGGTGGCGTGCGCCATGTGCGCGGACAAGCCAACGCTGGGCCGCATGTTCCAGCCATCGGCCGTGAGCATCACCCCCGCGGCTTGCCCCCACGTCAGCTGCGGGGCGATGGCCGTGTGAGCCGTCAGACGTTGCTCCACTCGCCAGCTCCAGGTGGCCAACTGTGGTGGGGGACCCGCGGCAGGACGCGAAGGCGGCGAAAAGCGCGGCGCTTTCACGGGAGCCCGCACGGCGCTGCCGGCCAGCGGATCCACCATCAAGGCCGCGATCAGCGCCATGGCCGACTCGACCTCGCGACAATCCAAGCCCGGCACCTCGCGCATGGTCAGGCTGCCGTCGGGGTGACGCACCGTGAGCTGCCCGCGCACGCCGCCGGCCACGCGAAACGTCTCGACGATCAGCGTGATGGCATGCTCGTCCTGCTGGGCTTCGCGCAGCAAGCTGGTTCGGCCTTCCAACTCGGCCAGGAAGTTGCGCGCGTCTCCGCAGCCCGCCGATGAGCTCCAAACCAGCCGAAATGGCTCGGCCATCGGGGGGCCGGCGCCGCGCGCTACCCCGGTCATGCTGCACAATGCCAGCAGCACGCCGGCCCACCAGCAGCCCTTACGCGAAGCCCAGAGCCAAGAGCCGCCCAGCACAACGCGCAACGTAGGCGAAGCTTCGCCTCAGGACAATGCCGAGCCGAGCGCCGTGCCCGCGTCAGGCGTCGAGAAGCAGCCACCGGCTCGACGTTCTGCACCACGATTGGCGTGGTCGGCAGGTGCGTCGGTTTTAGATCGCGACACACCTGATCCGAACGAGCACGGCGCCGACACCACGCCGGCTCACGGCGGCAGCGCGTCCGGACCCGCGGTGTAGCTGGCGCTGATTTGCGTAGAGCTGAGCGCGCGGCTGGGGGCCAGAAACGCAAAAAGGCGGACACCTTTCGGGGTCCGCCTTTTAGGCGTGGTGGCGACAGCTCAGTGAGCGGGCACTGCGACTGCCGACTTCTTTCGGCGAGTGACGGCGATGCCGATGAACGCGACCGTCAGGATGGCCGGCAGCAGCGCGACCTTGCCCAGCGCCTCGAGGCCGGCCGCTGACTGAATGGCCGCCAACGCTTCACCCGTCGGCGCCGCGCCAGCAGGGGTTTTGGCGGCAATGCCGGCGTCGTACCAGCCGCCGATGACCGGCAGCACGAAGCTCACGCTCAGCATGCCGGCGCCGCCCATGATGGCGAGACCGAGCGCGCCCGTCTTCGGGAAGTTCTCGGCGACGAAGCCGAGCATGGTCGGCCAGAAGAAGCAGACGCCGAACGCGAACAACGTGGCCGAAGCGAACAACATGCCGCCGGTGCTGTGCGACATCGCGAACAAGCCGAGCATGCTCATCACCGCGCTGGCGACCAGCATGCCGATGGGCGAAAGCTTGTGCACGAAGGGACCCGCGAACATGCGCCCCACGGCCATGAGCCCGGTGATCCAAACCAGCACCAAGATGCCGGACACGCCCGCGTTCTGCAGAATGGAGGGGATCCACTGACCCGGTCCCAGCTCCGTGGAGGCGGTGAGCAGCATGCAGCCGACCATCAGCAGGAAGCCGGGCGACAAGCAGGCCGCGAACATCGAACCCGTCGACTCACCGCGTTGAACACGGGCCGTCTGGGGGAACTTCTGACCGAAGAAGGCCACGCCGTAGCCCGCCAGCGGAATCAGCATGGTGGCAAATTGTGGCTTCCAGCCCAGGCCGAGCTTTGCAAATACGAAGGACAGCAGGCCACCAATCACGATGCCGCCCGGGAACCACACGTGAAAGTGGTTGAGCTTGGTGGTCTGATTCTCGGGGAACAGGGAGGCGACGAGCGGGTTGCAAGCGGCCTCGACCGAGCCGTTGGCGATGCCGAACAGTAGGGTGCCGCCGAACAGGCTCCAAAAGTCCCACGCGAACAGGGTGAGCACGATGCCGAGGGCGTGGCCCACGAAGGCCAGGCCGACGATGCGCCCCAAACCGAGGGCGTCGACCAG
>Ga0207667_10000934_pt1 | contig 37249 bp, 35 predicted proteins | sample KBSCornC52_FD_184301 | JGI IMG/M metagenome (GOLD analysis project Ga0207667, IMG submission 184301) | Corn rhizosphere microbial communities from Kellogg Biological Station, Michigan, USA - KBS Corn C5-2 (SPAdes) (version 2) | ecosystem: Host-associated > Plants > Roots > Rhizosphere > Soil ...
GAATCCCCACACCTCGGACCCTCTGCCCCATGCGCGCCACTCGCGGAACAACAATCAGCGTAATCGCAAAAAGAAAAATCGAGCCGGCGATGAACGCCAACTGCCCGTGTCGCAAATCCTCCAACGCCAACTTCACCGCAAGCAGTCCCAAAATCGCATAACCAATCTTCGTCAACTCCGTGAGGCCCCAGCGCGCTCCGCCAAATGCCAGACCCATTGCCGCGAGGCAAATCATCAATGTCCGGATGAACGCCAGATGGTGCGCTCCCGGAATCACCTTCAGCGCGATCAGCCCCATCATTTCCTGCACCAGCAGCGCCGTCACCGCTGCTGTGACCAGCAAAGCCAATACGATGGACATAGCTTGCAGGCGCCACTCTTCACTTCGATCTCGCGCTGCACCTGCATAACATGCAACGGCACAAAACGTAATGAAGTACACCGCAAATCCCGCAGCCCCCGCAGGCGTACCAGCCAGCTCGCTCAAGGCCCAGCTCAGCAATCCCGATCCCGCAGCCGCGGCCAGCAAAAATGCCAGACCATGGAGTTCCAGGTGCAGGCGCAATATCCGCGTACCCGCCCAGCTTGCGGCTACGCCCCAGGCCCCCAACAACGGCCATTGCACCTTCGCGGGCAAACAGAACATTCCGCCCGCCAGCATCAGCGCGCCGCTCCAGGTGGCAAACACTGCCAGGTTGCGCTTCTCTCCGGCCCCGCTGAATCGCATCAGCGTCACTGCATATCCAGCGCCCGCGAGGGCCAGGCAAACAATCCCGAATGCAACCGCGCTCCCCGCCGGCCCAAAATATAGAAGACTGGAAGCGGCGAGCAGAAACGCAGCCATCGTCTGCATCGCTTCGAAAACCGTGATCCGCTTTCTCGCAATTACAGTTCTCACGACCACGCTCACTCCGACGATCAGAAACAGAATCAGGCTCGGCAAAATCAGTGTTGTGGCGCTAAGTTTCGGATAGGTCGCTCTCGTACTCTCCGGGCTGCTGTAAATAAAAATCGTCCCCCAGATTGCCCCATCCGCAGCCAAAGACACCACAATCCGCACGCCGCTTTCTCTCCCCAGCAATGCTCCGCACTCGCCAATCAGGACCATCAGTAACAGCACCGCCAAAAATGGCACCACTTGGCTCGAAGCAACCGCGAGCCCCAGCGCAAGCGCCGCAGCCGTCAGATTCGCCACCCACAAAACTGGAGCAAGTTCGCGCTTCCATGCCAGCACGGAGGCAGCAACAGCAAATCCCGCCACTACCGTGGCCGCGACCGGTGCAGTAATCACGCTGAAGCGCAGCATCAGTTCCCAAAGCATGGGAGCAAGGATCAATGCAGATGTGCATGCGTAGATTGTGCCCGTAAGCCAGTCGCCGCTTTTTGCGCGCGAGGCCCAAACCAGCCAGCCCAGTGCGTAAACAATCGCCACTGTAGCCACCACGGCACTCGGCGCCACATTCGAGTCGGCCAGAGCACGCAGCAGGTAAGCGCCTGCAATGCCCAGCATCGATCGGCCAAGCAGAGAAAAAACACCCACTGCGGTCGCGGTGGGCAACTGCTGCATTGGTTCAACTGCAGCCACGGGCCGCGGCAGCTCAGCAATCGGGCTCGTCACCCCCACCGATTCCTCGAGAGCACAAACCCTCTGCTCCAGTGCATCGAGCCTGCTCGCAAGCCGATCTATTCCGTCGGGAAGATCTTCCATACCGCCACCCGAACTTCATTCAGTCCCGTCGCGTGCCGCTCAGTCCGCGGCCGCAGTCCCGTGCAATTCCTTGTCATGCCACGGAGGCAACAACTTGATGAGCACGAACAAGAAAATGAACGGCAATATTGTCAGCGCAATGGCTGGCAGCAACCCCTCGCGAGTTCCCAGCGCCATCTTGTAGGTCGTGTATCCGAGAAAGCTCTTCGAAAAAATCTGCCCGCCGATCACCACGTTCCAGCGCATCGCAAAAATGCCCACCAGCGCCAGCGAGCCTGCAATTACATACATGCGCTTGCGTACAATCTCCGGCAGCTTTACCACCTGTGTCAGGAACAGCAGCACCAGCGGCAACAGCGTCCCCAGACATATCTGCAAAACAATCTGTGAAATGAAGAGCTTCGAGTGCACCATGAAGTCCAGGCTGCGGAACGACTCATCCGCCTCATAGATGCGATGAATCAGGTCCAGCATCTCCAGGCTGAAATCAATAATGAAGATATAGAACAGGTACATGGCAATCGTATCCACACAGCGGATATCGATCATCTTCTTGCGCAGTTTAGTCACCCCCATGTACAGCAACATCACGGCCGCAATTCCAGAGACCATTGCCGAGAAGATAAACACCACTGGCATGAGAGGCGACGACCACCAGGGATTTGCCTTGATGGATCCGAAAATGAACCCGACATACCCATGCAGCATGAATGCCGAAGGAATACCGATGAGCGTCACGATCCAACCCACGCGCTCATCAATCGCCAGTGACCGCTCGCTGATATTGTTCGAGCCCAGCGTCATCACCTTATAGATCACGCGCAGCAAACCCTTCGACTGCTGCGACCAAAGCACGATGTCGCGCCGGTAATCCAGCCAGATTTCCAGTACCAGCACCGCCATCAGGTACCACAGGTACACATACCCGAACATCGCCATCGCCGAAGTCGCGTGCGGAGTAAAGTACATCTCCGGCGAACGCTCCGGATGCCCCAGATGCAATTGCAGTGGTAGCGGAGCATCCAGCAGAAACGCCAGCGCGGTCAACAGCGCCAGCCGATACGTCGGCTTAACCGCCTCAACCCGGAACACGCGCTCTAGCGACGCCAGAATGAATGCGCCCGCCACCAAGCCCGTGATAAAGGGATACAAAACGATCAGCACGCTCCACTGCAGCGCGATCTCGTTCGGATACATGAAGCCTTCCACACCACTCATAACTTAGCTCCTGCGTGCTAGCTACTAACTGCTCGCTTCTAGCCTTCTATCGTCAGGTCCGGCCACGTCTGCTTCAGGCCGCGACTCCAAGCCAGAGGCTTAAAGCTGGCAATCTGCGTTCCTACCGAACCGATCCGTCCAGCTCGTTGTAATAAACTTTGGCGCCTGTCGCCATCTGCGGTTTCAGCACCTGCACGCTGTGCGTCTTCAGGAACTCATGAATCGGATCCTTCGGGTTCTTCAAATCCACAAGCTGACGAGCGCCCGTCGGGCAATTCTCGCAACATGCGGTCGTCAATCCCTTGGTGATGCGGTGATAGCAAAGCGTGCACTTGTCTGCTACCTTCTTTTCCGGATGAATGTACCGGCAGCCATAGGGACAAGCCTGCACACAATATGCGCAACCAAGGCAGTACTTCTGATCAACCAGCACTACACCGTCAGGCGTCACAAACGTTGCACCAACCGGGCACACCTGCGTGCAAGGTGAGTCTGCGCAGTGGTTGCACATTTTCGGTACAAAGAAATACTTCCCTGCATCTTCCTGCACCGCCGGAAATCCTTCCTTGCCCCCGTCAGGCGAAATCACTTCGGGATTCGTCATGTTGCCGTCCGTTACGTGATACCGCTCCACCCAGGTCCTGAAGTGCCCTTCCGGCACATCGTTTTCCGCTTCGCAGGCCCTGACGCAATTTCCGCAGCCAATGCACTTGGGAATATCGATCAGCATTCCCCACCAGTGCTCTGCCTTGTTGTAGTTCGGGGCCTCCTCCGGAGTTCCCGCCAGCACGGCTTTCCACGCCACTGCAGCCGCCGGCACTAATACCAAAAAATGTCGCCGCGAAAGATTCACTTCGCACCTCCTGCATTCATTGCCGGGCTGTGTGGGTTATGGCACGTCTCGCAGGAAAGTCCGTTCGAGTGCTCCGCCGGCACAACTTGCGGGAAGTTCTTCGGCTTCGCCGCGCTCGCCGTGTGGCACCGTGCGCAAAGCATCGCGGTATCAGGCTTCACCGGAATCACCGACGCCGGATCATCCGCATGCTTCGCCAGCGCTCCATGGCAAGCCTCGCAATTCACATGCGCATGTTTGCCCGCCTTCTTCTCATCCGCTTTATCCGTGTGGCATGTCTCGCAGGCTTCATGCCCGGCAAACTTCACGGGCCTTGCCGCCATCTCACTGATCGCCGCCCCCCGATAATGCCCATACTGCCCAAATGACTTCGGAACTACCCAGTGGCGCACCACCAGAAACACAACAAACGCGAGTACGAATAAACCCGCGAATCTAAAAAGATGCCCTGCGTCCTTTAAGGAACTCATCGAAGCTTGTCTCCGAACTGACCGCTCTGTTGGTCTCGCGCAACTGCTCTGTGATTTGGAACACTTTCTGTTGTTCCAAACCTATAGAAAGCAACGCCAGCTGGTATGTGAGACAAATCACGCTCAGATGTGATGGTGGTCTCTTTGTATGTTTTGGATCACACCGCGGCAGTCCGCCCTCAACTCACCCGTCCCCCTCCCCGCCGGAAGAGATACGATAATTCTGGGAGAATTGAATGCCGAGAGTCCTCGACGGAGCTTCCATCGCCGCTGCCATCAAACACGAAGTTGCTCAAGAAGTTAGAACGCTCGCCGAACGCAATATCCGTCCCGGTCTGGTTGTAGTCCAGGTCGGCCACATCCCGGCTTCAGACATCTATGTCCGCAACAAGATCCAGACCTCCAAAGAACTTGGCCTCTACAGCGAACACATCACGCCGCCGGATACCGTCTCCACGCAGGACATGCTCGATCTGATCGCGCAACTCAATGCCCGTGACGAGGTAGACGGTATTCTCGTGCAGCTTCCCCTGCCCGCTCAGGTTGAAACCAAGCTGCTGCTCGATGCCGTCTGTCCGGACAAAGATGTGGACGGCTTTCACCCGATCAACGCTGGCCGCCTCCAGGCTGGCCGCCCGGCCTTGGCGCCTTGCACGCCCGCCGGTATCATTGAAATCCTCAAGCGCTCCGACATTCCCATCTCGGGTAAACACGCCGTGGTCGTCGGCCGTAGTGATATCGTGGGAAAGCCCGCAGCACTGCTCCTCCTCAACAACAACGCCACCGTGACCATCTGTCACTCAAAGACCAAAAACCTTGCAGAAATTACGCGTCAGGCAGACATCCTCGTCGCAGCCATCGGCCGGCCCGGGTTCATTACCGCCGACATGGTCACCCCCGGCGCAACCCTCATCGACGTCGGCGTGAACCGCATCGACTCCCGCCAAGAATTCGACCGCTTCTTTGCCGGGAACGCCAAGCGTGAAGCCGCTTTCGCCAAACGCGGTTCCACCATCGTCGGCGACATTCATCCCGCAGCATTCGAAATCTCCGGCGCGTACACGCCCGTACCCGGCGGTGTCGGATTGCTCACCATAGCCATGCTCATGGCCAACACACTGCGCGCCGCTAAACTGCGGCGTGGGCTCTGATATGCGCACAACTGCCCTTTCCAAAGAATATGCACCAAAACAGCGCTGCAATCCAAAAAGGCGCCGTGATCCAAAAATGCGCTGTCACACGAACTTGCCCCCTATTGCAAAATTGCGCTGCCATCCAAAACAGCGCTGTCATCCTGAGCGCAGCGAAGGATCCGCGGTCGCTTTTGCCTTTGCTATCAGCAAATCACTGAATGAACTTGGACCAGCCTCGAACGATACGGGCTTTACAACTCCAGGAAGAACTCGGCTTTCGGTATGTCCTGTAGCAGGGCCCGACTTCAGCCGTGTCGAACTATCCGCAAAATACAAGAGGGCTTTAGCCCGTGATGAACCTCGCACGCTCCTCGCGGAGGCACGGTAACCATGCTTCGTGTCGGCCTCACAGGCGGTCTCGGCAGCGGCAAATCCACCGTAGCCGCATTCCTGCGCGAACTCGGGGCCCACGTCATCGAGGCCGACTCTCTCGGTCGCCGAATGATGGAACCTGGCCAAAATGTCTACACGCAGATCGTCCAGACATTTGGTGCTGAGGTTGTCTCAACGGATGGCCGCCTCAATCGCCCCAAATTAGCCGAACTCGCCTTCCACGGCGGTCGCCTCCACGAGCTGAACGGCATCGTCCATCCCGCCGTCATAGGAGCCCAGCAAAAATGGATGGAGGAGGTTTTCGAGCAGGATCCGGCAGCTATCGCCGTGATCGAATCGGCCCTCATCTTTGAAGTTGTTCGCGACGCGCTCGCCCGCGGCGAAAGGGAAGGCCTGCTGGCAGACTGGCGCCGCCGCATCGATTGCGTTGTTCTCGTCACTGCACCAGACAACGTTAAAATCGCCCGGTATCTCGCGCGTCTCAGCCCCCCGGCTCCCGCCCGCGAAGCAGCCGAAACCGATGCCCGCCTCCGCCTTGCCCAGCAGATCCCCGATGCCCAAAAGGCTGCAATGTCCGACTACATCATTGACAACAGTGACGATAAAGCTGCTCTTTACGACCAGGTGACCGGCCTCTGGCAACAACTCAAATCCCGCAATAACAAGTCGCCCAAAAAGTTATCACTACAATAGAAGTTGGAACCGGTCGAACCCCGTGGAACCGCTGAGGCCGGTAACCGTACCGTATTCAGGAAGGTTTTCAGGTCTACGAAACATGAGATTTCGCAGGGTCATCTTGGTAATTCTTTTGGTAGGCGGTTTCTGGTATTTCACCACTCACCTTTCCAATCCCTTTGGGCCCCTATCCTTTTTCAAAACGGGTGTATCCTCCGCGCCCCTCCAGCTCACAGAAGCACACGCAGCGCCCGAGTACGACGGTGAAGAGCAGAACAACATCGGCGTCTACAAGAAGGTGCTGCCCTCTGTCGTCAACATCACGTCCACAACTCTGGTCTTCAACTTCTTCTACGGGACGGTTCCGCAGCAGGGCCAGGGCTCAGGCTTCATCCTCGATCGCGGCGGCCATATCCTCACCAACTTCCATGTTGTGGAAGGTGCAAACCGCGGCATTGAGGTGCAGCTCTCTGACAAGCGGCATTTCCAGGCGCGGGTTGTCGGAACCGATAAGGTCCACGACCTCGCACTCCTCCAGATCGACGCACCCAATCTCCAGCCCATCACCTTGGCCGCTTCCGCCGGCTTGGCAGTCGGTCAGAAGGTCTACGCCATCGGCAATCCATTCGGCCTCAGCGGAACCATGACCACCGGCATCATCTCCGCCATTCGCCCCATTCGCAGCGAGAGCGGTGCCCCTATCGAAGACGCTATTCAAACCGACGCAGCCATCAATCCCGGCAATTCCGGCGGCCCGCTGCTCAACTCGCGCGGAGAAGTCATCGGCATCAACACCATGATCGCGTCCAATGGCGCCGACCAAAGCTCCGGCATTGGCTTCGCCATTCCCATCGACACGGCAAAAGCCGTCCTCGCCGATCTCACCAAATTTGGAAAGGTTCGCAGGCCATCCCTGGGTATCGTGTCCTATGCCATCGGACCCGACCTCGCATCGCAAATGGGTCTCGACGCCGATTACGGAGTCCTCATCCAGCGCGTCATTCCTGGTGGAGCAGCTGAGCGCGCCGGGCTTCGCGGCGGCAATCAACAGGCATACGTCGGCAACACCCCCATCATGCTTGGCGGAGATCTGATCGTCGCCATCGACGGTCAGCAGATCACCGATCCACAGGACATCAGCGTCGTCATGGACAAACATCAGGCCGGGGACGTAGTCAGCGTTACCATCCTGCGCGGCCATCGCCAGATGACTCTCAAATTGCAGTTAGGCGAAGCCCATACCGACAACTCCTGAAAACGAAAACAATCGCTCCCAAACAGCAAAACGGGGCCGCTCCAAACGGAGCGGCCCCATTCATTTTCAACCTCGATTTTCCCGGTGCTCATTCACCACCGCGCCGGGTGCCGGAATTTTCGGTGCCAATTCAGCCCGTTGTCTGCGCATGAGTGAAAAAGCATGAACCTCAATACAGCACTTCAACCTGGGTGCCCCAGGTCCGGATTCTCGGACCTGGGAGACCAAAACCCAACTCACCAAATCAGAACCCCGCACAAATCTCCGCCTGTTGCACCTGCGCCACTTGTATCTGGGCCAACGCGACAGGTTCTCCGTAATGGAGCGCCACCATCTCGGCCGCACGCCGCTCATTCACTAACGGCAACACAGCCGAAATCTTCACCTTCGAAGCCGAAGCCATCTGCGCAACCGCCGACTTGCTTGAAACCGACTGCACCATTGCCAGCATCACCGTCACAACAGTTCCTACGGCCTGAATTGCCGCCAACGCATGTTGCTGGCTAGCCGGATTTACAATCCTTGCGGCTTGCAACATCGCCGTGTTCACCTGCTGCTGCAAAACCACAACCTGCACCTGCATCTGCGCCAGCGTCCCCTCAGAAGGATTCGCAAGATAAGCCTTCGCCTGCGTAATCAGCAACTCGGCCGCCGTGTCGAAACCTGCCGTGGCCGCTGCGAATACCGGCGCATCACCCGGCGATAGCAGAGCCCCCGCCGAATCCACCGAGGCCAAGGCGCCCCGCAGGGCCGGGGTCCAGTCCACAATGTTTCGCGCAACCGTCGTCCCCGAACACCCGCCCATGAACGGCAGAGGCAGCAGCAGCGCGATCAACGCTAAGCCACCCAGTTTCGATTGGGCCCCCGCTGAGGTGCCGGCTGCTTGCTGACGAACACAAGGGTCCTTAGCCAGCAGCCCAAGTAGCGCAGCAGCAAGCGCGCCCACCAGCGATACGACCGTCCCAGTTCCTGCCGCACCCAGGGTGATCCCCTGTTGCGACAGCACACCGGCAATCGTCGTAATCGCAATCAGCAACCCCGCGGCCGACGTCCGAGGATGCTCCCAAACATTCCGCACAAATTCCATAACGACTCCATTCCACAACATTCCGGCAAATCGGCGAGTTAACTACTTCCCGCTAACTTGCTGACTCCTAACTAGCTAACCTGCCGCCTTCGTCACATCTTCACGCCGAGACTTTTCATGAACGCCTTCACCTCCGGCCACGCAGCCTTCAGATCATGCGCCGTCTGAATGTCCAGCGGAATATTCAGCGGATTTGCTGCCGCGCCAGCCAACTCCGCTAGCGGTTTCTCCAGCGCAGCAGCCAGTGTGGCCAGTGCAGCAATTGCCGCAGGAGCCGCATGCAGCGCTTTGCCGGCGCCTACCAGCCATTTCAGAACGTCCTCTGCTCCAACCTCGATTCCCTTCTCTATGCTCACCAGATGTTCGCCATCGCAGTTAGCTCCTCTCTCGTTATTGCAACCAAAGCAGCAAAAGCCGCTCTCACCCCTGAATGTTGCCGTGGTTCCGGTCCGGCATTCAGTTGAGAGCGGCTTCGCGCAGCCAGAAACGGCCCTGCGCTCCGGCGCCATCCAGACGTGTGCTCCTGCCGTTTGCTCCAACTCGGCCTTGTTCTGGAGCGGCCCACATTCGGCAGTGCGCACACTGCGCATCAGCTAAATTGGGTTGGCATCGGAGAACGCATCGTGGGAGAGGGCATACTTCTCTGCCCGGCGCATCCGTTTAGGTTTGGCTATGTCTAAGCTTAGGGAATTAGCAGCATATTCTGCGCACAGGACGCACGCAGTCGATCAGGCATAAAGACAAAGACTTACACTCGCCATCCAGCTTCAGTTGCTTGACGCATTTTTGCGTTTCACAAAGCGTCGCCCGCTGATCTCATATTCGCCGCTCGCCACCATGGCAATGGCTTCGCTGTAGGCCGCGTGTTCCTCGCGCAAAATCCGCTCCGAAATCGAGTGCCCATCGTCATCGTCAAGCACAGGAATCACGCGCTGCACAAGAATCACTCCGTGGTCGAGTTCATCGTCCACAAAGTGCACGGTGCATCCGGCAACCTTCACCCCGTAAGCAAATGCCTGCTCCTGCGCCTCAAGCCCCGGAAAGGCCGGCAGGAGTGACGGATGAATGTTCAGAATGCGATTGTGAAACGCCGCAACGAATCCAGGAGTCAGTAGCCTCATGTACCCGGCCAGGCACACAAAATCCACTTTGTGCTCTTTCAGGCACGCCGCCATCGCCTGGTCATGTTCCTCGCGTTTTCGCCCCTTTGATACCAACTCGGCGTGCGCGATTCCCATCTCCTGCGCGGCCTTCAATCCGGGAGCATCGGCCACGTTCGAAATCACCACCGCGATCTCTACGTCTTTCAGTCGCCCCGACCGGATCGATTCCGCGATCGCCACAAAATTCGACCCACGCCCCGACAATAAAATCCCCAGTCGCAATGGATTCCGCGGCCGCAGTTCGCTCATGTGTAATGCACCCGGTGATCGCCCTTAACCACGCGCCCAATCACATAGAACTTCTCTTCTGCCCGATCCAGCAGATTCTTCGCTCGCGTAAACTTCGCTGCCGGAATCGCCGCAATCAGGCCCACGCCCATGTTGAACGTGCGCATCATCTCATCTTCTGAGACTTTCCCCAACTCGCGCAGATGTTCGAAAATCGGCAGCACTGGCCAAGATCCAATCTCAATCTGCGCCCCCGTATTCTTCGGCAGGATCCGCGGCAGATTCTCAGTGATGCCACCGCCAGTAATGTGCGCCATGCCGGTTGTCAATCCCGCTGTCACCAGCTTCTGAATCACGCTCAGATAGCTCCGGTGGGTCTTCATCAATGCCGCCCCAGCCTTTTCTTTGATCGCCGTAACATACTGCGTCGGCTTGTATCCGGCCACTTCAAACAATAGCTTTCGTGCCAGCGAGTAGCCATTCGTATGCAATCCGGTCGACGGTAGCCCTATCAGCACATCCCCCGCCTTGATGCCCGCGCCGGTCACCAGCTTGTCTCGATCCACCGCACCCACAATAAACCCGGCCAGATCGTACTCGCCATCCGCATAGAAACCCGGCATCTGTGCCGTTTCGCCGCCAATCAGCGCACACCCGTTGGACTTGCACGCATCGGCCAGACCGCTGACGACATCTTCCGTCACCTCTGGATCCAGCTTTCCCGTCGCTAGGTAATCCAGAAAGAACAGCGGCGTAGCGCCCTGCACCGCGATATCGTTCACGCAGTGATTCACCAGGTCGGCCCCCACCGTATGGTGCTGTCCCAGCTCAAACGCGATCTTCAACTTTGTGCCCACGCCATCGGCCGAGCTCACCAGGATCGGATTCTTCCATCGCTGCATATCCAGCCGGAACAGCGCGCCAAAGCCGCCTATTCCTCCTAACACATTGCGATTAAAAGTCTTCTGCGCCAGAAACTTGATGCGCTCCTTGGCGCGATCACCGCGGCTGATATCCACCCCGGCGTCTGCATATGTCACGGATTTTGGCTCGGAAACGCTAGGCACAGTAAGTGCTTCCTTTTCATGGGAGATTCGCCGGTGCGGATGCCCGGAAAAACAGATTCTAGCAGGTGTAGCGAGCGCTGATTTGCACCGAAACCAGCAGATTTATGCACCAACCCAGGCCAACTCGCCGCGCCGGCTGCCAGCCTCTCGCTACTTGCGGACACGCACGCAGCGGGGTTAACTCGCTGCGCCTTCCTTCTATACTGAACTCAACATGAGCCCCGAAATTCCCGCACCCAACCGTTCTCGTTCCCAGGCCCTTCAGCAACGCGCGGAGCGCTTCTTCCCCGGCGCTGTCAACTCGCCAGTGCGGGCCTTTCGTGCAGTCGGCGGTGCGCCACCATTCATTGAGCGCGCCGAGGGCGCCTATCTTTATGACGCAGACGGCAATCGCTATATCGACTACTTCGGCTCATGGGGACCGATGATCCTCGGCCACGCCTTTCCGCCGGTCGTCGAAGCCATTCAGCGGGCCGCACGGAACTCCGCCAGCTACGGAGCTTCCACCGCCGCTGAAGCCGATCTCGCCGAGCGCATTGTCGCCTGCTACCCCGCCGTTGAAAAGATGCGCTTCGTCAGCTCCGGCACCGAGGCCACCATGTCGGCCATCCGACTCGCACGCGCCGCCACCGGCCGCCATTTCATCATCAAGTTCGAGGGGTGCTATCACGGCCACGCTGACGGCCTACTCGTAAAAGCAGGCTCCGGTGTAGCCACGTTCGGCATCCCCGGTTCTGCCGGAGTTCCCGAAGCCATCGCGCACCTGACGCTCGCTCTGCCGTATAACGACCTCGCCGCCATTGAAGCAGCATTCGCCGCGCATGCTCACGCCATCGCCGCCGTCATCATCGAGCCAATCGTTGGCAATGCCGGCTGCATTCTTCCGGCGCCCGGCTATCTCCAGGGTCTTCGCGATCTCACCACTCGTTACGGTTCCCTGCTCATCGTCGATGAAGTGATGACGGGCTTCCGCGTAGCGCTCGGCGGAGCATGCCAGCTCTACTCTCTCGATCCCGATCTCGTCACGCTCGGCAAAATCATTGGCGGCGGACTTCCCGTCGGAGTCTTTGGCGGCAAGCGCGCGCTCATGGACCTCCTCGCCCCGCTTGGCCCCGTCTACCAGGCCGGAACGCTCAGCGGAAACCCGCTTGCCATGGCCGCCGGCCTCGCCACCCTCGAACATCTGCAGTCCAACGCAGCGCAAATTTACCCGCAGCTCGAAGCCACGTCCAAAGCCGTTGCCGAAGGTGTAGCCACCGAAGCCGCAAAAGCTCGAGTCCCACTCACGACAAACCGCGTTGGCGCCATGTGGACGTGGTTCTTCACGTCCAGCCCCGTTACAAACTACGATCAGGCGGCCAAGTCCGATACAGCCGTCTTCGGCCGTTTCCATCGCGCCATGTTGGATCAGGGAATCTGGCTGCCGCCAAGTCAGTTTGAAGCTGCATTCTTAAGCACCGCGCACGGCCAAGCAGAAGTAGAAGCAACAATCACCGCCGCCGCCAAAGCCCTGACCAGCTAACCAGCCGCTCCGCAGTGCCTATTCGCTGATTCGCCAACAATCCGAATCTTGCTGCGACTTGTCATCTTGACCGCCGGTCGCAAAGCGACCGAAGCCGAAAGATCCGCGGTTGCTTTTCCTTCGCCTAGTCGGGTGAGATGTCAATTTCAGAATCAGGACCGGCAAGGGTCTCGAACGATTAAGCTCGTCGACTTGTAAAGCGCCCTACCACTCTTCCAGCGTCACAAACTTGTGCGTCCCGCCATACCGCTCTGCCAGCTGCCCGGCCGCCGCAACCGAAGCACCCCGTTCGGCCGCAAGCTCCCGATGTCCGCCATCATGCAACACAATATTCGCGGCATACCCACGCCGGTCCAGCCCATCAATCTTCTTCATCAGCTCCGAAGCAATCCGACTCCCCGAGGGCTCGCTCCAATCGCTTGTCATGGCATTCCAAAGCACCACCGTCATCCCCAACTCCCGCGCGATCTTGAACATAACCGGCCGCCTGGCCCCGAATGGCGGACGAAGATACCGTACCGGCTTTCCCGTAATCTGCTCCAGCATGTCCTTGGTTCGAATCAACTCTTCTCGCACATCGTTCGCAGCAGTACGAGCCAGGTTCGGATGACTCCAGGAATGATTGCCGATCAGGTGCCCAGAGTCCGCCACTCGTTTAACTAGCGGCCCCTGCGCCTCAGCACGGCTGCCCAGCATGAAGAACGTGGCGCGGATATCGTATCGCGCAAGCACCTCCAGCAGCTTCGGCGTCCATGCCGGATTAGGCCCGTCATCAAACGTCAGAGCCAGTTCCCCTTTCCGTCGTGGGGCTCGCATTGCACGGCCAAACAAATCCGAGCCCGGCCAAAGCGAAGCATAGGCGTATCCGCCCGCCAAACCAGCCACTCCGGCCGCACCCAGTACCGCGCAAGTCCCTGTTGTGAGAGGAGAAAGCATCCTGCAATAAGTGTGCGGCTCCCACCCCCTCTCCCGCAATCGATTCTTCAAACCGGCTCGCATCCCAATCCAACCGGAATCAACCTTGCCGCCAATTTGCGCTTCTGCTCCTCCCGCGCGGAGTTCCATTCCACCGTTTTCTCCCGCAGGGAGGATGGAAGACAGTCCCGGATGGAGCGCAGCGCAATCCTGGGAATACGCGCCCCTGCAAAATTGAGCCCCTTAGGGGGGCGCGAACCTCAAGCGCCATTCAGTCGCATCTCGCTACGCCTAGGGCGTATACTTTTCTTGTTCGGGCTGCATCCTGAGTTTTCGGAGCGGCACTGGAGCTCAAATGTCTATCACCAACATCGGCCAAGGTGCCGACCCCTCGCGTTCCGCCTCAGCCCAGACCAAAGTCACCGTCCCAGCGCTTACAGAAATGAAGCGACAGGGCAAGCCCATCTCTGCACTCACCGCATACGACTATTCAAGCGCTCGCCTGGCCGACGAATGCGGCATCGATCTCCTGCTTGTGGGCGATTCCCTGGCCATGGTCGTACTCGGGCACGAAAACACCCTCGCCGTCACTGTCGATGAAATGCTTCATCACGCCCGCGCCGTTCGCCGCGCTGTCCGGCGCTCACTGGTGGTCATAGACATGCCCTTTGGCAGCTACCACGGTCCAGTCGCGGAGGGCTTGGCCAATGCTGTCCGCTTCGTGAAAGAAGCCGGTGCAGAGGCCGTCAAGATCGAAGGCGCGCGCGTCGAACTTGTTCGCGCTCTTACCCAGGCAGAGATTCCTGTCATCGGTCATCTTGGCCTTACCCCGCAAAGTGTGAACCGCATGGGCGGCTATCGCGTCCAGGCGCGCACGGCAGAAACCGTCAAACAACTCCGCAATGATGCGCTGGCCCTTGCCCGTGCCGGAGCGGGAGCGCTCGTGCTCGAAGGCGTTCCCCGCGAGGTCGCCGCAGACATTACCGCTTCGATTCCCATTCCAACCATCGGCATTGGCGCCGGACCCGATTGCGATGGCCAGATACTCGTCTATCATGACTTGCTCAACCTGACATTCGCTCCCCCTGCCAAATTTGTCCGCCGCTATGCTGATGCCGGATCACTCATCCGCTCGGCGATCGAGCACTATCGCGAAGACGTCGAGCACCGCGCATTCCCGTCGGACAACGAAAGCTACCATCTGCCGAAAGCCGCTGCCAGATCGGCCGCTCTCGATTACGAAGGCGAAAACTCCATCGTGAACCTCGACGCCTGGGAAGAACTCAACCAGCAAAGCAAGCCCTTCTGATGCAAATCTTCCGCACGGCAGTCGAACTTCGTCGATGGTCTCGCAACGCAAGGCTCGAATCGGGAAATATAGTTGGACTCGTCCCTACGATGGGCGCGCTCCACGCCGGTCACGCCTCGCTTATCCGTGCAGCCGCATCCTCGTGCAATCACGTTGCCGTTAGCATCTTCGTCAATCCCACTCAGTTCGGTCCTAAGGAGGATTACGCGCGTTACCCCCGCGCCTTCGATTCCGATTGCGCGCTCGCAGCCACCTCCGGTGCAACGGCCATCTATGCTCCCGCGGTTGAGGATCTCTATCCACCTGGCGCATCCACATTCGTCGACGTCGAACAACTCAGCAACCGTCTCGACGGCCTCTCTCGCCCCGGTCATTTTCGCGGAGTAGCTACAGTGGTCACCAAGCTGCTCATCGCTGCCGAAGCCGATCGCGCTTATTTTGGCCAGAAGGACGCAGCCCAGGTCTCCCTCATCCGTCGCATGGTCACTGATCTTCGCATCGGCACCGAAATCGTCGTTTGCCCCATCGTCCGTGACGCCCATGGCATGGCCCTCAGTTCGCGCAACGCATACCTCAATCCAGCTGAACGCGCACAGGCTCTCCTTCTCAGCCGCGCAATCCGACAAATCGAGTCGCTTGTATCCAGCGGCGAGCGCGATGCTAACGCGCTCATCAACACTGCGCGCGACATATTCCAATCCGAGCCCGCCGTCCGCATCGATTACATCGAATGCGTCAACTGGTCAACCCTCGAGCCAGTCAAAGTCGCCACCTCCGGCACCCTCTTCGCAGTAGCCGCATACGTAGGCACGACCCGCCTGATCGACAACACCATCTTGTAGCCAAATACGTCGAGTGAAGTAAAAGGAATGTCATGCTGAGCGCAGCGAAGGATCTGCGGTTGCCGTTGCATTGGCTTTTGCATAGCATCATAGCCGAGCCTTTAGCGGGGCCACGGAGCGGCGTAGCCAGCATCGTGCAACTCGTCGCAAAATCCTCATTGTATATAGGCACAACCCGCCTGATCGACAACACAATTGTCGTCGCCAAAATACGTCGAGTGAAGTAAAGGGAGCGTCATCCTGAGCACAGCGAAGGATCTGCGGTTGCGGTTGCCGTTGCTTTGCATTTGCCGTGGCTTTTGCACTAGGCTCAGCTCTTCTCATTTCGTTCTTGTCCCAAGAAGCGAGATGCAGGCTTAAGCCCGCTGAACCATAGCATCTAAAGCCGGGGCTTTAGCGTGGCCACCACGCCGCTTAGCCAGCATCGTGCAACCCATCACAAAATCCTCATTGATGGACAAACCATAAACCTGCAATCTTGTAATCAAATGCCGGAACTCCCCGACATCTCGGCCTACATCGCCGCGCTCGAGCCGCGCATCCTCGGCCAGGAGCTTCAGCAAATCCGGATCACCAGCCCCTTCCTCCTCCGCACCGTCGATCCACCTCTCTCCAGCTTCAGCGCTCGCACAGTGCAATCCATTCGCCGCATCGGGAAACGCATCGCCATTAGCATCGACGGTGACCTCTGGTTAGTAATCCACCTCATGATCGCGGGCCGTCTGCACTGGCGTCCGCCGCAAGCCAAACTCGCAGGGCGCCAAAACCTCGCCGCATTCGATTTCCCCTCCGGCTCCCTCGTCCTGACGGAAGCGGGAAGCAAGCGCCGTGCGTCTCTTCATCTCTTCCGCGGGGAACAAGCCCTCTCCACCGTCGATCCAGGGGGAATCGAAATCTTCTCAACCGATCTCGAAGGCTTTCGCACAGCTCTCACCCAGGAGAACCGAACGCTCAAGCGCGCGCTCACTGACCCGCGCCTTCTCAGTGGAATTGGCAACGCCTACTCCGACGAGATTCTGCATGCCGCAAAGCTCTCGCCCATTACGCTCACGCACAAACTCGCACCAGAAGAGTGGGAGACTCTGTACGCATCTACGCGCTCAACCCTCACCCTCTGGATTGACCGCCTTCGCGCCGAAGCTCTGAAGAAGTTTCCAGAGAAAGTCACCGCGTTTCGTCCTGAAATGGCCGTGCACGGCCGCTTTAGTCAGCCCTGTCCACGTTGCGGCCAAAAAATTCAGCGCATTCGCTACGCGGACAATGAGACCAACTACTGTGCCCAATGCCAGACGGGCGGAAAGATCCTCGCGGACCGAAGCCTGTCGCGCCTCCTCGGCTCCGACTGGCCGCGCACATTGGACGAACTGGAAGCTCTCAAAAGGCGATAATCGCGGATCCCATTTCTAAGAGCATTACCAACGTGAGCCGTCCCCTACCAATTACCTTGACTTTGGCATAGAGGTGCAGCAGAGTGGTTCCGCGACTCCTTGCAGCCTTTATGTGCGCTCTACCCAAAATCTCCGGATTGTGGGTCTGCAGGCGTCGAACATCAACGCGGAGGGGACTCGATGAACCTGTTTCACACCAATGTGCTGGCCGTGCTTGCTGCGGGAGTGCTTCAGTGGCTGTTCGGCTGGCTCTGGTACGGAGCCATCTTCAACAAAACATACAAGGTGCTCGCCGGAGTACCGGGAGGCGAAAAGCAGGGCAACCCCGGTGGCATCATGACCTTGGTCTTCGTCACGAATCTCGTTCTTGCCTTCGCCCTGGCAGAAGTGGTCATGCTCTCTGGCGTAACCCAAATCGTCAAGGGCATGTTCGTGGGCGTAGTCTGCGGGCTCGGATTCGTAGTAACACCGCTGCTTGCTCAGCATGTCAGTGAAGGAAAGCCCTTCAAACTCTTCGGCATCAACGCCATCTATTGGCTCATTGCCATGGGTCTCAGCGGCAGCTTACTCGCAGTCTGGCACTAAGGCGCTGTTGCAGAATTCCGCGAGATGAAAGAACTGCGAGTATTTACTCGAGGTAATGCTGAGCGTCCGGATCTCGATTTTTGAGATCCGGATAGGCACTCGCCTCCTCGTCACCGCCCCCCCAATTACAATCAATTTCATGAGCAAAACGGTTATCGCAACCGATAAGGCGCCTGCGGCCATCGGCCCATATTCGCAGGGCATTCGCACTGGCAATCTCATCTTCACCGCAGGTCAAATTCCACTCGATCCGGCAACCCAGGAATTAGTTGCGGGCGGCATCGCGGAGCAAACCACACGTGTGCTCGAGAACCTGAAGGCCGTCCTCGAGGCCGCTGGCAGTAGTCTCGACCGCGTTGTAAAGGCAAATGTGTACCTGAAGACCTTCGATGATTTCGCAGCCATGAACGCGGTGTACAGCAAGTATCTCGGCGCGGATGGTGCACCGCCAGCGCGCACCACTATTGAAGTCCCGAGTCTTCCGCGCAACGCGCTGCTCGAAATCGAATTCGTAGCCGAAGTTTGAAGGCTAGCGTGGCTGCGTCAATTCCTCCCCGCAAATGCGACGCAACCCAGCTCAGGCGAATCAAAATGCAGGAGGTCGTCCATGGATAAAGGGACGGATAAACCGACCGAGAAGATCATGCGCAGCGAAGCCGAATGGCGATCTCTCCTCACGCCGGAGCAGTATCGGGTTCTTCGAGAAAAAGGAACCGAGCGGCCCTTCACTGGTGCACTCACGCAGAATCACGAAACTGGTAATTACCACTGCGCCGGTTGCGGAGCACTGTTGTTTATGAGCGGAGCAAAGTTCGATTCCGCCTGCGGCTGGCCCAGTTTCATGTTACCGGCCGAATCCGACGCGGTCGTCGAACACGAAGATATGAGCTTCGGAATGCGGCGCATTGAAGTTACCTGCGCTCGCTGTGGTGGACACCTGGGCCACGTTTTCCCAGACGGCCCAAAACCCACGGGGCTGCGCTATTGCATCAACTCCGCCTCACTCACCTTCACAAAGCAGGAGCAGTAGCCCTAACCAGCGAACTGGCCGCAAGCGACGAGTCAACAAACAGACACAACAAAACCCCGTCGTTTTCCCGACGGGGTTTTTGCCATTCCAAATCCTTATTTTGATTGCGTGCTTTAGGCGGTCTTGGCAGCCACAGGGCCGGATTTGCTGACCTTGCCGCTCTTGATACAGTTGGTGCAAACGCGAATGCGCTTCGGCGCACCGTTCACCAGCGCCTTAACTGCCTGCAGGTTCACGTTCCAGCGCCGCTTGGTCACGTTGTGCGCGTGAGAAATATTGTTGCCGAATTGCGGGCCCTTACCGCAGATGTCGCATACCTGTGCCATCGTTCAACTCCTGACTCTTAAGTGCTTTACGGCTGCCAGAAAGGTTGGAGATGCACTACGCGCGACTTCCCCGCAGGCTTGCCGAATCTCCAGTATACAGGGAGTTTAGAGGCTCCGCAAAAGCTCACTCCCGCTCCTCAGGCATTCATCGCCAGCGGAAACCGCGCTCGGGGCTCGTATTCCGCTCCTTCCGGGCGGGTATGGCTCTCGTAAAGCAGGAACTCCGTGGCCGTAAATCCTGTAAACCGCATGGTCTGCGGCACCCGTTCTTTCAGCTTCCGGAGCGCTCTGTCCCGCCCATCGCCTTTGGCCCGCGCGAGGGTAATATGCGGATGATACGGCCTGCATTCCGCCACGAATCCGCACTTCGCGGTCGCTGCCGCAATGCTTTGGGCCAAGCCAACCAGGTCCGCGGTCGGAATCACATCGGCAAAAAAGACCCCGGCGCGATCGAAGAACCCAAGTTCCCCAACCCGCACCCGCACAGGCGCCGCATGAACCTCTCCCAATTGCGCAACTACGCACTCACAATGCTTCTGGTCCGTATTCCCCAGGAATTGCAGCGTGATATGCCACGATTCGGGAGACGTCCACCGCAGGCCGCCGTGCGGCGATTTCAACTGCGCCGCCATCTCCGAAAACTCATCGAGAACCTCGGAGGCGAGTGGAAGACCAACGAATAAGCGCATCACTAAAAGACCGAATGGCTATTTGAACAGTTTCAGATCAATGCCTCCGCCCATCGCCTTATATCCAGTATCCTTGGGGTGCAGGTGATCGCCGGAATCATACTCTGGGTTGAAGCGATCGGGATTCGCCGGATCACTCGTAATCTTCTCGAAATCGATCACACCGTCAAAGACGCTGCTGGAGCGTATCCAATTGTTGTAGTCCTTCCGCACTTGCTCGCCTTTTTCAGAAAAGTATCCGGCTCCCCCGTAGGGCGTAAGCGTAGCCGCGAATACTTTAATGCCATGCTCATGAGCGCGCTCTGCGAGTTGGGTAAGCGCGAGTTCCAGATTCTGCGCGGTAATGTCGTCTTCAGGCGCGAGGAACCGGGTGTTGGAGAGCCTGCCGATGTCGTTGATGCCTTCGAGAATGATCAGGTACTTCACGCCGCTCTGCCCAAGCACATCGCGATCGAACCGCGACAATGCGCTGGGGCCGGACTGTTCGTTCAGCACGCGATTGCCGCCGATACCCTCGTCAAGCACCGCTACGTTCTCTAATCCATGTTCCTGCTTCAGCCGCGCGGCAAGGATGTTTGGCCAGCGAAGGTTCGCGTTCCGCGTCGATGCGGTCCCGTCAGTGATCGAATCACCCAGCGTGACAATCGCGCGTGCGCCATCCACAGCGGGCACATCAATCCCGTCAAAGAAATACCAGGACATCGCCATCTTTGGCTCGGTGAGCGAGACAGCCGAAGTCTGATCGCCGTCGGCGACGAAATTATCTTGATCCGCAGCCAGATGCGCCGTCTCCGCGCGCATGTTCTGCGCCGGCACGAAGAAGGTCACTGCCAAATCCGACAGAGGCGCCACACTAAAATCGACCGGATCGGAGTAGATGACCCCTCCCGGTGGAATCCGTATACTGGCCGCGCCTCCAAACATCACTGCGTGATCGGTCCCCGTCTTGATGTCCGGTCCGCCGGCGCTCAGAGCCACGTGCGCATTCGAAATTGTCAGCGGATCAATACCGAACTCGTTCGTAAACCGGAGCCGCACCTGCGCGCCTCCGTTCGAAATATGCACAATCTCGCGCAAAGTTGAGTTCGTGACCGGGCGCATCCATCGGCCGTCCGCAAGCATGGGCGATGCAGCCCACGTCCCCACCCACTTCGGTTTTTCCTGCGAATGGGATACACCTCCGGCAACAAAAAGAACAGCCGTTGAAGCAAAAACCAACCAGTGCCTCGACATGGATCGACAAACCTCCGCAAACAAAAGAGATCGAAATGCAAACGAAGTCTATCACGCGGTGACGGCAGCCCAACGGAAGGCAGAGCGGAGACTCACACGTTTGTAGATTTCGCATCAAAGCTTCGGAGGAGAATGTTGATGCGAACAAGAAACATTGCAGTTTGCGCGGTAATCGTGGCAATAGCTTTCTTGGCCGGCTGCCGCCATAATGCTGTCGATAAAGAGGCATTCAAGTCGGCACTCAACGGCTATTACCACGGCCGGCAGGTATGCCTGTGGGACGGCGCGATTAAACTGCCCGCCCAGGCGGATACCAATGACGATGCCGAAACCAAACGATTCGACGCACTCACAGACGCGGGACTGATGACGCGCATGCCCACTGAGAAAAAGCGCTTTCTCGTCGGATCGAAGAGTGTCACTAACTACGATCTTTCTGCTGACGGCCGCAAGTATTGGACCACCGATTCCGCTCAACCTGGATACGGAAACTTCTGTCTCGGAACGCGCAAGGTCGATTCGATCCTGGCCTACTCCCCGACTGATCCGGACGCGGCGCAATACACCGTCAATTATCACTACTCAGTCGAGGCGCCGGATTGGGCAAACAAACCGGAAATCAAAACCGCCTTTCCGCAAGCGGGCCGCGATATTGCCGGTGACAATGCCACGGCAACATTGGTAAAGACCGATAGCGGATGGAACGTCCAGAACGTCACGAAGTAATTCCCCTTTCAGGAAGCTACTGGAGAGGGCTTGCCCGTCTCCGGGCGGCCCGCGTATAGTTTCCGAGAGGTCATACCATGAAACCATTGGTCCTCTCGGTTCTTGTGCTCTCGTCATGCCTGCTGCAGGCTCAGAGAAAATCGGGTAGCCCCATCGACGCGCTGCCCCCCAACATTGAAATCCTCACGCACTTCGGCGAGCGCGCCGACTTCTCTCCAGACAATCAGCACATTGCCTTCATGGACAAAAGCTTCGGAGACGCCTTCGAACTCGACCTGAAGGCGCACGTTATTCGCTGCCTCACCTGCAACGTACCCGGCGCTGCGTTTCTCCGCGTCATGCACCTCTCCAACGGCGACTACATCCTGATCGGCCCCGAAAAGTTTACCGACATCCACGTTAGCCGTTTGCGCGACAACGAACTCTGGTATCTCGGCGCCAAGCCTGGTTCCAAACCCGTCAAGCTTGGCGCACATATGCACGAAGGCGCAGCCATCTCCAAGCACAGCATGCTTATTTCTTATTCGCAAAACCGCGAAGATCATCCCGAATTCCCTGAGCATTACTCCCGCCTCATGGTGGCCCAGGTGGATCTCTCCGGCCCCACGCCGAAGCTCATTAACGAGAAAAAGGTATACGAGAGCTCCAGCGCAAACTGCGATCTCGAGGCGCAGGACTTCTATGACAACGACAAGAAAATGACTTTCACCTGCTATGAGCCGCACGGACTCGCCAGCGTCATGGGCATCGATCTCGCCACAGGCAAAGTGACCAATTTCTCCAAGGCTCCCGGAACCTACAACGAGTGTGAAGGCATCTTCCCTGACGGCGAGCACACAGCCGTAGAAGGCGATCGCCAGGTTGAGAAGTACGACAACAAGCACGGCTCCCAGTACATCGATCTTTATAAATTGAAGCTCGACGGCACTGGCAAGGACTTCGTCCGCCTCACGCACTTCAACGACTACGAAGGATGGAAAGCCTCCAACCCAGTCATCTCAACGGACGGCAAACTAATGGCATTCCAGGTTGCGCGCAGCTCCGACCCAGCCGGCGTGGGCTACGGCTTGCTCCTGTATCACTTCTAATCGCGGGGATATCAACCCAGGTTGCAGCGTACGAAGGGGCACGGCCTCATAGCCGTGCCCCGATCCTTCTAGATGCACGATGAAAAGAGATCGGCTGCCGTCTTCAGCCCTGCTACTGCGCGCGTGGCGCTACAAACACAAACATATTCCCATCCGGATCATTGACGACGAGTCGATTGCGTTCCTGCGTCACGTTCAGGCCCGCAGCCTGCAACTGTTTGGCAGCAACCGCAACGTCAGAGATGCGGAAAAGCGTAGCCGGTTTTGGATCTGCGCCCGTTGCGCGAATTTGGATACGAATGTCGGGTGCACCCGGCAATGTGAAACGCAGGCCGTTACGCGAATCGCGCGCTTCAAAACCAAGTCCGCTGACATAGAACTTGCGTGCTACAGCAAGATCCGGTACAGGAAGTTCAAACCCCACCATCAACTCAGACACGCGATGCTCGCCGAGGTGCTTGCCGTGATCGACCGTGTGGCGCGAGCCGGGCATGTACTGCGTAAACTCTGTCACGCGGCCCTCGGGATCCTTGATCACTGTGAGCAGATTCCCCGCACCCGCTTTGCGCACCGGCGACGGCTTTAGCCCATGTGCCTCGAGCGCTGCATATAGCGCGTTCAGATCGGCCGACTCATAGCAAACATGCATCCAGCCAAGTTGATCTGATCCCGCACCTGGTGGGTACACTTCGATGAACTGCTGATCATTGACCTTGATGAACGACTCGGTAACTTTGCCATCGGGGCTGGAGTTTGCGAATGCCTGCTCAAACCCGAGCTTCTGAAAAAACGCAATTTCCTTGTTGAGGTCGCTAGCGCGATAGGCGATGTGAGCGATACCGGAGATCCGGCTTTGCTGAGCAGTGGACTGCTGAAGCCCGGCAAGCAGTATTCCTGTGGCGAGAATTGTTAACCAGCGCGCTTTCATAATGCCTCCACGCAACTTTGAAGGAGAAGTGCCTGGGTTCGTGCTATCCGACCCATGCCGGGTTGCCACATTCATCGCAGCCTTTCGCGATGAATGGGTTGGAAGCTCGATTCACGCGTAATCCTTGCGGTAAGGCGTAAACACATCCAGCACTTCGCAATCTTCGAGGGCAGAGGCCTGGTGCTCTACGCCCCCGTCCACCACCAGGCTGTCGCCAGCGTGCAAGTTCCACTGGTTGCCTTCAGCCTCAAATAGAATGTGCCCTCGCGTCACGTACACCATCTGGTGGTGCGGATGGCTGTGGCGTGCGCCCGCCCATCCCTTCGTAAACCTATGGCGCACCATCATCAGATGCGGAGTGTAAGCGAGCACCTGCCGGATCATGCCCGGTTCAGGCGTACTCAAAGGAGTAGCGTCGGTAGCCGTGTAAGTGACTCCACTGGTAGTCATGGTTCTCCCACATACATAAGCGCAAATTAGCGGTTAATCCAGCCGCCATCCACTACGAGAATATGTCCGTGCACATAATCGCTGGCTGCGGAAGCGAGAAATACTGCCGCACCGCCAAGATCACCAGGATCGCCCCAGCGCCCGGCTGGAATGCGTTCAAGAATCTGGCGCGAGCGTTCCGGATTTTTCTGCAGAGCCTCAGTATTATCCGTCGCAAAATATCCCGGCGCAATTGCGTTTACATTTACTCCTTTGGATGCCCACTCATTCGCAAACGCCTTGGTGAGCTGGCCAACGCCGCCCTTCGCCGCCGCATACGAAGGCACAAGAATGCCACCTTGAAAACTAAGCAGAGACGCAATGTTAATAATCTTGCCGTACCCCTTGCTCAGCATGTGTCGCCCGGCGTGCTGTGTCAATCTGAACACGCTACTGAGGTTTACATCGATGACCGCCTTCCAGTCTTCCTCGGAATGCTCAACAGCTGGTGCGCGGCGAATGATGCCCGCATTATTGACAAGAATATCGATGGTGCCGAAGTGGCCAATGGTCTCCTGAACCAACCGCGCGCACACTGACGCATCACCCACATCCCCGGCCAGTGCGATGGAATCAACTCCCGCCTTGGCGACTTGTTTTTGAGTGGCGGTCGGCGGCTGGGATGATCCGTGAACGGCAACGTTGGCTCCAGCTTCCGCGAGCGCCAACGCAATGGCTGCGCCGAGCCCCCGTGAGGAGCCCGTTACCAGCGCGATTTTGCCCTTCAAATTGAATTTTTCGAGTATCAGGGTTCGGTCCTTTCTGAACAAGTCTCTAGCCTGCAAAAATCCGTATGTGTCAGTTTAATTGGTGAACATTCGCGTGTCCGCTACTTTGGATTGTGAAATTTTCATCCATGCAGGCTCCCACCGCGGTGTGCAAATGCGCACGCCGTAGAGCATAATCCTTGTGTCTAAATCGCCCCATGTTTTTCGGTTTTGAACGAAGGGGACAGCTGTGAAGAAGAGGGAACAGCGGTGAGCGAGAGAGAATTGACGCGCCGGCAATTTGTGTGGGCAACTGCGGGTTTGGCTGCCGTGGGAGCCGGATCGAAGGCAATGGGCAGCGCGAACACTGGTGCTGACGCGCACGTACATGTGTGGGAAAAACACGAGCTTGCGTTCACCTGTGAACGCACGTATGTGAACGCCTACACGGACGCCATCATCTGGGTCGATTTAACCGGCCCCGGCTTCAACAAACGTGTGTACGGCTTCTGGGATGGCGGAAAGAGCTTCAAAGTGCGTGTCACGGCGACTGCTCCCGGCTCATGGCACTGGCACAGCGGATCGGAACCGAACGACCCCGGCCTCTCCGGTAAGTCCGGTTCGTTCACCGCCAGCGCCTGGACCGAACAGGAAAAGCAGGAGAACCCTCTGCGGCGCGGGTTCCTGCGGCCCACGCCGAATCGTCACGCACTCGAAACCGCTGATGGCACGCCGTTCCTGGTCCTTGGCGATACGTGGTGGCCACTTGGCGCTAATCGCTTCAAGTGGTACGACGATGAAGTCGAACGTCCCCTGGGGCCAGCCGCAGGATTCAAGGATTACGTGCGCTACCGAAAGACCCAGGGGTATAACTGGGTGAACATGATTGCCGCCTGGCCCAATTGGGAAACCGACGGGCTTCCGTGGCACGTTGTTACTCCGGACAACATCACGGTTCGGTCGGCGTGGCTCGAATACGGAGCAAACAGCGCGAAGAACATGGACAACGAAGGCGGACGCCCGTTCCAATTCCCTGGCAAAGTGCCGGGATACGAGAATGTCTTTGCAGACGTGGATCACCTCAACCCCGAGTACTTCAAATACATTGACCGCAAGATCGATTACTTGAACGCAAATGGTTTTGTTCCGTTCATTGAAGTTTCCAGGCGCGATGCCAGCGTGCTGTGGAAGAAATACTACAAGTGGCCGGATTCTTATGCGCGCTTTATCCAGTACATTTGGGCGCGCTACCAGGCGAACAATACGGTCCTCAGTCCAATCCATCTGGACGTGATCAGCGAGAGCGTATCGGTTCCCGACTTTATGCAAGCCATCGATCTGGTGATGAAAAAATATGGCCCGCCGCCGTTCGGCACGCTCTTGTCGGCCAACGCGAATCCCTCAACCCTTGCCAATTGGGGAGAGGACTCGTGGGTCACGCTGCACCAGGTGGGCAACAAGCGCGAGCACGAATACTACTGGTACATGACCGAGATCTTCAACGAGACGCATCCAAAACCGGGTATTAATGGCGAATCGTACTATGCCGGATACAAGGATGCACGCGACGTGAACTACAGTCATGGCGCACCCGGTGGCAGCGACAAGGACGACATGTATGTCCGTTCTTCGATATACGGGAATTTCCTTTCCGGCGGTCTCGGTGGCTACGTTTACGGAGCCGAAGGCATTTGGAGCGGCGACATTGAGCCTACCGCGCCGACCAAGATGTGGGAGTCGTTTCAGTGGAAATCTGGCGCGCAGTTGCAGCACCTGAAAACATTCGCGTTCTCCATTGGCAAGCGCTACCAGGAATTAGAGCCTGACCCGGGTTTGGTCTTCCCAAACTCCACCCATAACGGACTCACCTATGAAGGCTGGGCTTTTGCTGCGCGAACGCGCGATCGGAACATCTTTCTGGCGTACTTTGAAAATGCCTGTCCACCAGGAGTGGTTCGCGGAGCGAAAACGATGAGCATCTACAGTGCACGCTGGTTCGATCCGCGGCAGGGCACCTGGCTGGATGTGGGCAACGGCACGCTGACGGCAAATAACACCGGCGAGATAAATCTGCCCAACTTCCCCGGCGAACTGGACTGGGGCTTGAGCCTTGTGTACCAGGGCCCTGCGTCGATGCCGGACCATTTTTAGGCACACGCGGGAGTGGTCCGAAACCGGCGCAAGCAGTCAGCAATTCCGCTCAGGCAACAGCTAAGTACCTGTACGGCATCAATCGGAGCGTTGCTTGCAGGCAGCTTCACTCCGGCCGTTGATCCTTTTCGGCAGTTCAGTTTCCGGAATGCGGTATAGAGGCAAACATTAGCTAAGCCAAAAGCTGATAGCTAAACACTGCTTCCCGATTCAGTGGGGCAAGCAAGATAGACCCCTGCGGCTTTACCATTTGAAAGAAGCGTAAATACGGGAGGATCGCACCTGATGACAACAGCAACGTCTCCGACGCTGCTCGTACTGGCCGCCGGCATGGGTAGCCGCTACGGTGGCCTGAAGCAGATTGAACCGGTGGGCCCCAGCGGCGAAGCCATCATCGACTACTCGGTTTTCGACGCCATTCGCGCTGGCTTTGGCAAGCTTGTATTTGTCATTCGCAAAGACATTGAGCCGGCGTTCAAAGAGTTTGTTGGCGCGCGATTTGAAAAACATATCCCCATCGAATACGCGTATCAGGAACTCGACAAGATTCCCTCTGGATTCCAAGTGCCTGCCGGGCGCACCAAGCCGTGGGGGACAACGCAAGCCGTGTTGATGACCGAGGGAATGATCAATGAGCCCTTCGCGATGATCAACGCCGATGACTTCTATGGTGCGGAGAGTTACCGCGTGCTTGCCGAGCATCTCAAGTCCGGTTCTGAGGATTACGCCATGGTCGGTTTTGTGCTGCGCAATACGCTCTCGGATTTCGGCACAGTTGCACGCGGCGTTTGCCAGGTGAGCAGCACGGGCTACCTCACAGGAATCGTAGAAATGACCGCCATCGCGCGCGACGGCAATCACGCCAAAAACACCGATGCTGAAGGAAAGGTCACGTCGTTAACCGGTGACGAGCCGGTGTCGATGAATTACTGGGGATTTACTCCGAAAATCTATGCGCAGCTCCGGGAACACTTCAACGAGTTCCTCAAAGCGAACGGCAACGACCTGAAGAAGGAATGCTACATTCCAAACACGGTGAATGAAATCATTGTTGCCGGCGAGGGCAAGGTGAAGGTCCTCAAAAGCAATGATCCCTGGTTTGGCGTCACCTATCGTGAAGATCATCCCACCGTTGTTGCGAATATTCAGCGATTGGTGAAGGAAGGAAAGTATCCCAAAAAACTGTGGGCATAAGCAAGGTAGATCGCGCGAGTGAGGTCGCGCGCCAGTTTCAAATCGAAGGCGAGATCCTCGAGGCGCAGCCCTTCGGGAGCGGCCACATCAACGACACCTTCCGCGTGATGTTCCGGAATGGCGGCGAGCCGTTCTTTCACATCCTTCAGAAAATCAATCGCAACATCTTCAAGAACCCTGACGCGCTGATGCAGAATATTCAGCGCGTCACGGCCCATTTAACAACTCAGGTACAAAACGAGCCGGACCGCGACCGCCGCGTATTGCAGCTGATTCCTACTCGGAGTGGCGACGCATGGCACGTCGATGAAGATGGAGAATACTGGCGCGCCTACCACTACATTATTGGTGCTCGCACCTACGATGCCGTTCAAAGCACGGACCAGGCATTCCAGGCGGCACGCGCCTTCGGACGCTTCCAGAGCCTACTTGCCAAGCTGCCGGCGCCACGACTACATGACACCATTCCCGATTTTCACAACACTCCGAAAAGATTTGAAGCGCTGATGATGGCAATCTCCGCCGACACGGCATGCCGCGCCGCACTGGCAAAGCCGGAGATCGAATTCGCGCTTTCGCATGAGCCGATCGTAAGCGTCCTGCTGGACGCAAGACTCCCCGAGCGGGTAACGCACAATGACACCAAGTTCAACAACGTTATGCTCGATGACGCCACCGGTGAAGGCATCTGCGTGGTCGATCTGGACACCGTAATGCCTGGCCTCGCGCCCTATGATTTCGGCGACATGGTGCGAACGACAACAAGCCCAACCGAAGAAGACGAACAAGACCTGTCGAAAGTCACCATGCAGTTTCCGATGTTCGACGCGCTCGTTCGCGGGTATCTGAGCTCCGCAGGTGGATTCCTCACCAAAGATGAATGGAAGCTGCTTGCGTTCTCAGGCAAGCTCATCACTTTTGAAATCGGCATACGGTTTCTTACCGATTATCTCTCCGGCGACACATACTTCAGGATTCACCGTAAAGGGCACAACCTGGATCGCTGCCGTTCTCAATTCAAGCTGCTTCAATCAATCGAACAGCAGCAAGACCGCATGGAACAGCTCGTAAATTCGTTGGCCTAAGCCTGGTCAGTTGGCTCCGCGCTAATAGCGGCAACGTCGCCGTCAAGTTCGGCGGCCGATGCAAGCGGCAGCGTGACCTTGATGTGTGCACCACCGGCCTCCCGGTTCGATGCTGTCACTTCACCGCCATGAGCGCGTGCAACCGCATCAATGAATGCCAGCCCAAGCCCGTGGCCGTTCGAGCCCCTCCCCTTCACTCGACGTTCAAAGATATGCTGCAGCACCTCGCTGTCGAAACCGGGGCCATTATCTTCGAGCGTCAACTCCGCGTTGCCATTGTCTCTGCGTACTTGGATGTCGAGCGTGCAATGCTGCGGCAGATGCTTCAGCTCGTTGTCCAGCAGGTTGGCGACCATCCGATGAATCAATGCTTCGTCTCCGTCGATCTGAACCGTCTCGCTGCAAAGTAGATTCACACGCAATCCGCGCTCCGACATGGAAGGCTCATACAGATCGATCATCACGCGAACGCGCTCACCCAGGTCAATTGAACTGCGTGTCAGCCGAAGTGCATCTGCGCGTGCTTCAGCCACATCAAGAGACTTGTTAAGAAAGTCAGTCAGCCGATCGAGCTCTTCGATGGCAGAAACAATCTGCTCTCCCTGCTCTCCATCCGCAGCTTGTGAAACCGACATTTCAAGCTTGCCCCGAATCGCCGTCAGCGGGCTGCGGAGATCGTGCGCCAGCGAGTCTGTGATGGTGTGCAGCTGATGTATGGAACTCTCAATCCGATCGAGCATGCCGTTGAGAGTTTCGGCAAGGCGGCTCACTTCGTCGTTTCGCTTGTTCGTGGGTACACGCTCTCTGAGATCCGAATGGCCGATGCGTGATGCGGCATCTGTGATTTTGCGGACGTGGCTCAACATTCGGCTGGTGGCCAGAAACACAATGCCAAACCCAAGCAACACAATCAGCAGCCACAACAACAGGAACCGCTGACGAAGACTCCACAGCACCCGCAGTTCATCGCGTTCGGAAAGCCCAAGATAGATCTGACTGCCGTCATCAGTGCCAATGCTGGCAACGCGATACGGCATGTTGGAGCCGGGTACGCGTAAGTCCGCCGGACGATCGGGGAGCAGCTTAATGGCTCGAATCGACTTCAGATACTCGTCCCCGTTGCCCTGTCCAACCCATAACTTCAACGCACCGTCCGAGCCCGCCTGCAGGAAGAAAACAGCATTGTCCGGCTCGCTTTCTGAAGCGATCTTGTTGGGAACTTCCCTACTGGCCAGTTCTGCAACTTCGCCCACTACGCGGTCGTAAAGATCGTCCTTCGGCGTGTGCTCGGCCACATCACCCAGCACCTCCACTTCGCCTGACAGCCATGCATCGGTGCGCCGTTGAATATCACCTGCCACAAAACTCTGCAGAAAAACGAACACCACTGTTGTGCCAACGGCAAAGGCAAGAGTAGCCCAGAGTGAAATGCGCCAGGCAGCGCTGCGGATTGGGCGCCTACCGGTCCTTGAGGACATAGCCCACACCTCGCATAGTGCGGATGAGCGGCGGCTGACCTGCGCCATCAACTTTTCCGCGCAACCGGTAAATGTGCACATCCACCACATTCGTGTCCGGCTGGATGCGCATGCCCCAGACCTCATCGAGGATCATGGATCGCGTGACGACACGCCCCGCGTTGCGGCAGAGGTATTCAAGCAGAACAAACTCCTGCTGCGTTAGCTGCAGCAACTTTCCGCCCCGCGTTGCTTCACGCCTCAACAGGTCCAGTTCAAGGTCCTGCACGCGCAGCCGCGTCGACTCGCGGTCTGCCGGGCTGTTTCGCTTAAGTAGATTGCGAAGACGCGCCAGCAGCTCAGCCAGCGCGAAAGGCTTCGTCAAGTAGTCGTCACCACCTTGCTCCAGGCCCCGTACACGATCATCCACCGAGCGCCGCGCAGAAAGAATCAGCACCGGCGCGCGCACGCCTAACTGCCGCAGGTGAAGAATCAACGTGATTCCATCCTGATCCGGCAGCCCGAGATCAACGATAAGAATGTCGAACGAGCCATCGATAGCAAGCCGCTCGCCGCTCTTACCGTCCGAGGCAACTTCAACCTGGTATCCGGCTTCCTGGAGCGAGCGGCGCAGAAAGCTCTGAATGTCGATTTCGTCTTCAACTAGCAGGAGGCGCATGTGGGGATATTAGTGCATTACGTCATTCTTTTCGAGCCTGCTCTATTTCCCGCTCCCCTGGCCTGCCACTGCGGTTCGAACATGAACATCATGTCATCTTGATGCTCCTGAATCCTCATCTCTCTTCCTGCTGATCTTTGCCATGATGCAGCTGCTCAGCGAGGACAGCTGGATCTTCATATCGACACGCTCATTCTGGTTATGGAACGGCAGCGTGGCAGCATATGTTGCGCTGATGAAAATCGCCGGATGGCATTCGTTCTGGCTAACGGACTTGCGTATCTCCATATCACGGGTTAGACCAACCACGGCCGAATGCCGAATTCATCCGAGCCGGGCTGTTTTGGCGATGGCAACCGTGCAAGCTGTGCATCACCTGAAGTATCGTAGGAGCGAGAACATCGGTACACTCCTGAGCCGATCGTGAGGTTTTGAACGCGCTCCTATGGGCCAAATTGACGCCAGCAAAGTAGCTTCGGCTGACCGCTTGCTCCATTCCACGTGGCGCAAGCGGAGTTCACTGGCGATCTTCATCTGCTGGGCTTTTTTCCTCAATCTTCTCCCCGCGATATGGGCGCTGGACCCGGCTACGGCGCTCACCAGCTATGCGCGGCAAACCTGGGTGATGGAAAATGGCTTGCCGCAGAACACCATCACCGCTCTGCTGCAGACCCAGGATGGGTTTCTCTGGATCGGAACCGAATCCGGCCTGGTGCGCTTTGATGGGTACGGATTTCAGGTCTTCGACCACAACTCCGATGCTGCGATCCCGGGCAATGACATCTGCTGCCTGCTTGAGGGGCCGGACGGCGCGCTTTGGGTAGGCACCAGCGAAGGCCTGGCGCGCTGGCAGAAGGGCAAATTCCGCGCTTACTCCACTCGTGACGGCCTGCCCGGCAACGGAATCCGCGCATTGGCCCGAACGAGTGATGGCCAGTTCCTCGTTTATACGGATCAGGGTACCGCGCGCCTGGTTGGTGACAAATTCCAGTCGCCTGCAGCGTTGCTTTCGCAGGGGTTTCCGGGTACGGTGGCAACCAGCGGGGTAGGCGCAATCTGGATGGGTAGCCCGTTGCGTGCAGAAGCCGCGGCAAGCTTATTCAAGCACATCGAGGAACAAGCGGGACTGCAGAAGGAATCTATTGAGTTTTACGCGCTTCTCGGGCCGGATGAACGAGTGATCGCTAGCCGGAGCACACTGGTGGTTACACGGGGCGATCGCGTACTGACGCAACTGCATGCCGGAAAGGAGTTGCCCGGCAGCCGCATCCAGGCATTGCTCGCCGACCGGCAGGGCGCATTATGGATCGGTATGAACCGCGGCCTGGCGCGCTTGTCCGCAGGCAAGCTGCAAGTGTTTCCAGCTACCGATTCGCTGGGCAACGAATCTGTGCTTTCACTGCTTGAGGATCGCGAGGGCAATCTCTGGATTGGCAGTGAGTCCGGAGGGTTACATATTCTGCGCGAGCAGCGATTCAAGACCATCGGTGTCCGCGAGGGCCTCAATTCAGACGCGACCACGGCCATCGTTGAAGATCCCACAGGAACGCTGTGGATTGGCACACAGGGCGCCGGCCTGAATGCGCTGCCAGCGGGCATCCCCACAGGCAAGGTGCGCACCGTCACGCTACAAAACGGATTGATGAGCGATGTGATTCTGTCATTGGCTGCAGCTCCCAATGGCGATATATGGGTTGGCACTCCGGATGGTTTAAATCGCATACGCGGCAACCGCGTGGATGCGTTCACCTCGGCCGACGGTCTTCCAGATGACTTCATACGATCACTTCTGGTCGACCGCGACGAGTCGCTCTGGATTGGAACGCGTCGGGGCCTTGTCCACTGGACCGGCGCTGATGGACATGCCCCCGATCTGCGCTCACAGACTGGGATGCAGGTACTGACGCAGGCAAATGGATTGGGTAGCAACACCGTAGGAGCGCTGGCTCACGATGCGAACGGCGATCTTTGGGTGGCGACCTTCGCCGGGCTGTCGCGTTTACACAAAGGCCAGATCACCAGCTTCACAACCGCCAACGGACTCTCAAGTAATGTTGTGACGGCGCTGTTGCCGCGCAGTACCGGCGCCATGCTGATCGGAACACAGGATCACGGATTGAACATCTGGAATGGCGAAAAATTTGCGCCGGTAACCGGAGCCGGTCTCGATCAGATCACGATCCATGCCATCCTCGATGATCAGAACGGCCACCTCTGGTTCGCGACGGAGAATGGAATTGCACGCTGCGACTGCGCAGACATCAAGAACGGTTTTTCGCACTGGATCGAATTTGGAACTGCCGATGGTTTGCGCAGCAAGGAGACTGCCGCAAACAGCCACCCCTCAGCAGTCCGATCAAAAGATGGGCATCTCTGGTTTGCCACACCGCGTGGTGTGGTCGAGGTAGATCCAGCGCATTTCCCCGTTAATTCCATTGTGCCGCCAGTTGTTGTGGAGCGCTTCGCAGTAGACGATGTGGACCAGCCGCTTGCGGGTTCCGACTCCGGCCCTCGCGTCGCGGCAGGCCACGTTCATTTCCAATTCGACTACGCGGGCCTCAGCTTTACGGCTCCGCTAAAGGTTCGCTATCGCTATCGGCTGGAAGGCTTCGACAAGGACTGGACCGATGCGGGCATGCGCCGAACGGCCTATTACACTAACATTCCGCCTGGGCAGTACACGTTTCGCGTGCAGGCCGCGAACAACGACGGGGTCTGGAACACGACTGGCGCTTCCTTTGCATTTGAGCTGCGTCCCCACTTCTACCAGACCACCTGGTTTTATCTGCTGCTGCTCACTGCAGTGGCTTTAGGCATTTTTCTTCTGTTGAAACGGCGCCTACGGATGGCCGAACGCGAATTTCAGGCCGTACTTGGCGAGCGCAGCCGGATCGCTCGCGAAATTCATGACACACTCGCGCAGGGCTACGTTGGTATTTCAGTACAGCTTGAGATGCTGGCGGAGTTGCTGCGCCAACACAAAGTCGATGCGGCGGCAAAGCAACTCGACACAACGCGCGGCTACGTGCGTGAAGGACTGGCAGACGCGCGGCAATCCATCTGGGCATTGCGCACGCAGGACTCAGGCGAAACCACGCTACCCGTCAAAATTGGGCGGCTCGCTGAATCGGCGGGAGGCGGCGGATTAACCGCACAGTTCAATGTATTTGGGGCATATCGGCCATTGCAGGCCGAGAAGGAACGTGAAATGCTGCGGATTGCCCAGGAAGCCATCCATAATGTAAAGAAGCATGCCGGAGCCAAAGAGCTTTTGGTACACCTCAAGTATGAGCCTGCAACCATCGAGCTTGAGGTTCGCGACGATGGCATCGGTGGAGCACAGGATCGCCACTCATCAACGCTTCACGGCGGTTTCGGAATGACGGGAATGCGCGAGCGTGCATCCGCTATCGGCGGCACGCTTGATGTGATTAGTATTGAGGGCCAGGGAACCACCGTGCGCCTGCGCGTCCCGGCAGCGGCAGAAATGCGCGAGCACTCGGGAGAGGTCAAGCGATGAAAGAAGCAATTCGCGTGCTGATTGTGGAAGATCACACCGTCGTCCGCCAGGGACTGGTGGCGTTAATCAACCTGGCTGAAGGCATCCATGTGGTGGGCGAGGCTGCAGACGGCGTTGAGGCCATCGCCCAGTTTCGCAAGTTGCAGCCAGACATTACTCTGGTCGACCTGCGCCTGCCGAAACTGAGCGGGGTCGAAATCATTCAACGCGTGCGCTCAGAATCTCCGCAGGCCCGGTTCGTTGTGCTGACTACCTACGATGGTGATGAAGACATCTATCGTGCCCTGAAGAGCGGAGCCAAAGCCTATTTGCTCAAGGGCATGACTTCTGAAGAACTGATCACGACCATCCGCGAAGTTGCCGCGGGTCGGTCGCACATTCCCCCAGCTATTGCCGAACGGCTCGCGGAACGGATGGGAACAGAGGATTTGACTCCTCGCGAAGCCGACGTCCTGGAGCAAATTGTCCAAGGTAAGAGCAACAAAGAGATCGCCACCGAGTTGGATATATCGGAGGCCACGGTGAAGACACATATCAACAGCCTGCTGAGCAAACTCGGGGTAACGGACAGGACGCAGGCCGCAACCGCCGCTATTCGGCGCGGCCTGGTTCCATTCGAATCGTTAAGGAAGCCAACGCAATGACCGGCGCAATGTTGAGCTTGTTGACAAGAAGGATCACTTTTTCGCTGTTTCTACTGCCTCTGGTTTGCTTGCCTGCGATTGCACAGAAAGCAGCATGGCGCCAAGCTACAGACACCGAACTTGCATCGGTTCTGCCATCACGCGCACACGTTGAAAGCGAACACATTGAGACGGAGATGCGGACTGCGTCCGGAATTGTGAATGCCCACGGACGCTATATTGCCGGAGTGGTGTTGCTTACGGCCGGCTATTCAGCCGAGGGGAAATACTCCCATTACCTGGTTGTGCAGGTGCCCGTGAGTATCGGAGGTGTGAAACTTGCACCCGGCAATTACGTTTTCGGGTGGACACGGAGCGGCGACACCCAGGAAGTGCTGCACGTCCACTTCAATGTAGCCGAAACAGGCGAGCAGGTTGGCGCGGCCGATGCCCGCTGGATTGCGAAACCGACCCGCGTTTCAAGCCTGCACATCTGGCCTCCGAACGACAAGTCGTTGATCCAGATAGGCCGGTTTGGAATTCCCTATAAGCTCGGCGCCGACTGACGGAAAACCTGCTGGCCCACGCCCCCAAAACCCGGAGGGATTGGCAGAGAATAACCCAGGGCAACGCCTGAGAATACTCCCCAAGAAAAAATCATTCGCGCTCAAGGAGGGGCGACGACGCAATCGTCCAGTCGCAGTACTTCTCCACCTTTTGGTTGATATTCCGCGCTTGTATCGGTCGCCTATACTTTTCCTCATGTTGCAAACACTGCGTGCAGCCACCATTCTGGGACTGTTAACGGCAGCGTTTCCGACCTTGATTTCCGCACAATCTCAAGGAACTGGAAGCCTTCCCCAGAAGCAGCAAACTGATCAGGCAGCTCCGCACGCCAGCAGCGGTGTGGAGACCGGCGCTCCAACAGCGCTGCAACTCGATGACGAGCATCGTCCCATTACAGCGGGGGGCTTTGTTCCCAGCGGTCCAGTGATCTTCAAGGACGTGAGTGAAAAAGCCGGCCTGACCAAGTGGAACCACAAGATGGGGACTCCGCTGAAGAAGTACATCATTGAAACCGACGGCTCCGGCGTGGGGCTGCTCGATTACGACAATGACGGCTGGCTCGACATTTACATTGTCAACGGCTCAACCTTCGATGCGCTCGACGGGAAAGAAACACCCCCCCACGCCGCGCTCTTCCACAACAACCACGATGGCACTTTCACGGATGTCGCAGCCAAGGCGGGCGTAACGAATGACCGTTGGGGTGTGGGAGCCGCAATTGCGGATTACGACAACGACGGGTACCCCGACATCTTCATCTCCAATTGGGGCAAGAACCGGCTGTACCACAACAACCACGACGGCACGTTTACTGACGTCGGCGAAAAAGCAGGTATTCAGCTTGGCAACTGGTCCAGCGGAGCAACATGGGGCGATTATGACGGCGATGGACGGCTGGATCTTTTTGTGCCGGGATACGTGCACTTTGATCGCAACAATCTGCCGT
>Ga0207667_10000935_pt1 | contig 37245 bp, 30 predicted proteins | sample KBSCornC52_FD_184301 | JGI IMG/M metagenome (GOLD analysis project Ga0207667, IMG submission 184301) | Corn rhizosphere microbial communities from Kellogg Biological Station, Michigan, USA - KBS Corn C5-2 (SPAdes) (version 2) | ecosystem: Host-associated > Plants > Roots > Rhizosphere > Soil ...
CTTAAGTAACCAGCTTAACCAACCATTCCAATGCTTATCTATCTGCTATAATTCGGCGCTTCTTTCGTAATCTCCACGTCATGGGCGTGGCTTTCGCGCATTCCTGCATTGGTTATTTTTATAAAGGTTGCTTCCTGCAAAGCACGGATATCTTTTGCTCCGCAATAACCCATTCCGGCACGCAAACCGCCGGTAAATTGGTGAACCACTTCATACAAAAACCCTTTATAGGCGATCCGTCCTTCGATTCCTTCCGGAACATATTTTTTGCTTTGTTCTTCCCCATCCTGGAAATAGCGGTCGCTGCTTCCCTGGGCCATTGCTCCAAGCGAACCCATTCCGCGATATTGTTTAAACTTTCTTCCTTCATAAATAATGGTTTCCCCGGGACTTTCTTCTGTGCCGGCAAAAACACCTCCCATCATTACACAATCGGCGCCTGCTGCTAATGCTTTTACCATATCTCCTGTATAACGGATTCCGCCGTCTGCAATGATGCCGATATTTTTATTTTTAATGGCAGCCGAAACTTCTAATAAGGCGGTGATTTGAGGAACACCGGCGCCGGCAACAATTCTCGTGGTGCAGATAGAACCTGGTCCAATACCAACTTTTATGGCGTCTGCTCCTGCATCCGCCAATGCTTTTGCGCCACTTCCCGTTGCAATATTTCCTGCAATAACCTGGAGATTCTTAAAATCTTTTTTAATTTTTTTCAAGGCGTCTATTACACCTTTAGTGTGGGCATGCGCACTGTCGAGGGCGATGACATCCACTCCTACCTGTTGCAATGCCGAAACCCGGTCGCCGACATCTTTAGTAATACCAACGCCTGCTCCGACTAGCAATCTTCCAAATTCATCTTTCGCAGAAAAAGGATGATTATGAACTTGTAAAATATCACGATAAGTGATAAGCCCTTTTAAAATTCCTTTTTTATTTACAACCGGCAATTTTTCAATCTTATATTTTCTTAAAATAGATTGTGCCTTCTTTAAATCGGTGCCTTCAGGAGCGGTGATGAGATTATCACGAGTCATTAATTCGCTCACCGGCCGCTTCATGTTGTCTTCAAACCTTAAATCACGGTTCGTTAAAATGCCCGCTAGTTTTCCCTCTGCATCAACGATCGGAATTCCGCCAATGCGATTTTCATGCATCAGCTTCAAAGCATTGCTAATAGTGGCATCCAGCTTCAAAGTGATTGGATCTAAAATAAGACCACTTTCGCTTCTTTTTACTTTTCTAACTTGTGCCGCCTGTTCTTCGATACTCATGTTTTTGTGCAAAAATCCAAGCCCGCCTTCTCTTGCCAAAGCGATCGCAAGATTTGCTTCCGTAACAGTATCCATTGCCGCGCTCAGCATTGGAATATTCAGCGTAATATTTTTTGTAAGGCGTGTGGTCGTATTTACATCGCGCGGCAATACTTCGCTGTACGCGGGAATTAATAAGACATCATCAAAGGTTAATCCTTCACCGAAGATTTTTTTTGAAGGAGCGGAGGGTTTATTTATTGTTGCCATGAGCAAAGATATGAAAACAGGATAAATTGACTCAAAGCGAATATCAACTTTGGTTTTTTCAATAATTTACTGATACCAGAAATAATCCTTTTGAATCCACAGAAAAATCTGCTTTTGTGCAATCCCTGTTTTTAATAATATCTTCGAATTCATTCAAAGTCATTTTGTCCGTTCCCACGCGTAACATAGTGCCAACAAGCCCTTTCACCATTCCTCTTAAAAAACGATTGGCTTCTACAGAATATACAAGTGTTTCTTCTTCCTCAATCCATTCGCTTTTTTTCAGGTCACAAATAAAATCTTTTACCTGCGTATTTCTTTTGGAAAAAGACGTAAAATCTTTATAATTTATTAACAGTTTTGCCGCATCATTCAGTTTATCTATGTCTAAAGGATAAGGATAATAAAATGCCCGGTCTTGCAAAAAAGGATTTTTATTTCTGAAGATATAATATTTGTATTTGCGTGATACGGCATCAAAGCGGCAATGCGCATTTTCATTTACCTCAAAAATTCTTTTTATTACAATGTCAAGTGGAAGAATGCAATTCAGGTTGTAAACAAATCCTTTTTTTTCTTCTAAAACAATATCACCATCGAAATGAAAATAATTTTGTAATGCATGAACGCCGGCATCAGTGCGTGAAGAACCCGTAAGTGAAAAAGGTTGTTTAAAAAATATCGCTAAAGCGTTTTCAATTTCCGCCTGGATGCTGTTGGCATTTTTTTGTACCTGGAATCCCGAATAATTTGTGCCCTTATAACTAACTTCTATAAAATATCTTGGCATAAGCAGCCTTTGAAATGATTATTTGCGAATCATGGCTTTAAAACGCGTGAGATAGTATTCATCCGTCAATTGAGATTCCAGTATTTCATATTGATCTGAATCCGATGTGTATGGATAGGCGGCGTCGAAGAACTTGTATTTTCCTTCATTAGTTAAAAAAAGATAGGAAAGATCTTTTATCTGCTCCGTGCTGAAGCACTTGCTTCTAAAATATTTCCTGGCAGTCTTCAACATATCATCCATGTTATTTTCTGCAGCCATTTTTTTACGAAGTTTTAAAAAATCTTCATTACTGGCAAATGCTTTACAGTCAGAATTTACTTTTGAAGCGGTTACTACCTTTGGTAAAACGACAATCTCGCTTTCAGGAGCTTTGTTGTTCTTGTTTTTCTGTTTTTCAGAAGAAGCATCGGTAACTTTTACGTCAGTAATTGCACCGGTTTTTTTACCGCTTGTCTTTTCGTCAGCATCTTCTTTCTTTTCGGCCTTTTCTTTCGCTGGCCCAATAGTAAAAACCTGTACCGACGCTGTTTTAGCATCATTATTTACGTAGATGCTGTCTTTTCTTGCAACAAATCCTGACGCGCTCGTATCGGTTGATGGCTTTATTATCGTAGGCGTAATCGTGTATTGGGCAGTATCAGTAGACGAAGAAACAGGTGCATTTTCATTTTCGGCAACTGCATTATTTTCAGATTGTTTCTTTTGAGCGGGCATAAAAACATTTACTGTATCTGTTTTGTCGTTACCATGATCAGCATAGATCATTTGCAAACCATCTTTATCGTGTTTGCTTAAAATTTTGGCAATTGGGTTTACAGTTGCAACGGAAGTTGTATCGGCAGGAACTCGTGTTGAGGAATTGGAAGTGTTCGCTGTAACCGCCGAATCGTTATTGATAGCAACAGCACTGTCAGCGGGTTTCGATGGCTTCGCAACAACCACGTCATGATTTTCTAAAATTGAAGAATCCTTTACCACATTTGCCAGCATTTTTGTAAACGGATCTGCATCTTTTTTTACAGGAGCCGAAGCAACTACTTTCGTCGTATCGGTTACCATTTGATTGGGAGGAATCAAAGCGAGTGTTTGCATATTAAATAACTGCAAACCCTTGTCTGCAAAATTTTTTATGAGAAAGCCTTCATTATTTTTATCGATCGAAAAAGTAAAATCTCCTGCAGGAATTTCATTTTTTGGAAAACCAACTTCGACTTCGTAAGTGCCGTCGGCGATATTCGGAATAATAAGATATCCTGCGGCAGAAGAGCTGATTATTTTGTTATTCAGTTTTACATAAAAAGGCTGCCCGTTTTCTGTTTGCAGATAAACAAAATGAGTTATTTGTGCTTTTACTGACAGAGAAAAAACAGATATCAAAAAAAGAAAAAATAACTTTTTGAACTGAAGAATAAACATAATCGGAAAATCTATTTTTTCAAATCTATTTCATTTCATAATAAATAATTGCCTTCTAAAGAAAAAATAAGAACTTTTTATCTTTAGCCACTATTTTTGTCGCTATAATATAACCTTTAATGAAAAAAATTTCTCTTGCCTTTTTGTTTTTTGCTATAATCGCTTCCGCCTCCGCACAACAAAATGAAGATTCCACAGATAACACTTTATCGACATCTGATACCGCCTGGAAACACATTTATCGTGGTACTTATCCTAAAATAAATGACCTGGTTCACACCAAACTTGCCGTGAGTTTTGATTACAACAAACAGTGGATGTATGGCCAGGAATGGGTGACGCTTCAGCCTCATTTTTATCCGACAGATTCTTTGACGCTCGATGCAAAAGACATGGAAATCAAAGAAATTGCAGTGCTAAATGGTAAATCAAAAGTTCCTTTGAAATACACTTATGATAGTTTGCAATTGAGAATTCATTTGGATAAAACTTACAAGCAAGGTGAAAAATACACCGTTTATCTTAATTACATATCCAAGCCGAACGAAGTAAAACAACAGGGCAGCGCGGCTATTACAGATGCAAAGGGATTATATTTCATAAATCCACTCGGCAAAACAAACGAGCATATCGAAATCTGGACGCAGGGCGAAACTGAATCAAACAGTGTGTGGTTTCCAACAATAGACAAACCTGATCAAAAAACAACGCAGGAAATATCGATGACTGTTCCGGCAAAATATGTAACGCTGAGCAATGGCCTTTTGGTAAATCAAAAGAAAAATGCAGATGGTACCAGAACGGATGATTGGAAAATGGATCTTCCGAATGCGCCTTATTTATTTTTTATGGGTGTGGGCGATTACGCCATTGTAAAAGATTCTTATAAAAATATTCCGGTAAATTATTACGTGGAAAAGGAATATGCTCCTGTAGCCAAAAAAATATTTGGTGAAACGCCGGCGATGATTGGTTTTTTCTCAAAAATTTTAGATTATCCTTATGCATGGCCCAAATATGACCAGATTGTAGGGAGAGAATATGTAAGCGGCGCGATGGAAAATACCACTGCCACGCTGCACCAGGACGGCGCTTATCAAAATGCCCGGCAACTGGTAGATGGAAATGCGTGGGAAGACGACATTTCTCACGAATTATTTCATCATTGGTTTGGCGATTTGGTCACCTGTGAAAGCTGGAGCAATCTCACTTTAAACGAATCTTTTGCCAATTACAGTGAATATCTGTGGCGTGAATACCGGCATGGAAAAGATGCCGCGGATGAGCTGAATTATGACGATATGCAGGGATATTTATTAAGCGGTAGTGAGGACAAAGACCTGGTAAGATTTTATTATAAAAACAGGGAAGATATGTTTGACGCCGTTAGTTATAATAAAGGTGGCCGGATTTTAAACATGTTGAGAAACTATGTTGGTGACGCTGCATTTTTTAAAGCCCTGAATGAATATTTGAATTTGTATAAATTCAAGTCAGCCGAAGCGCAGGAACTGAGATTGGCCTTTGAAGATGTAACCGGCCAGGATATGAATTGGTTTTGGAATCAATGGTATTATGGAAGTGGCCAGCCGACGCTGGATATTAATTATGATTACAGTAATGGAAAAGAAAGAGTGATTGTCAATCAAACACAGAATACCGGAAAGATTTTTAAATTACCTATAGCTATTGATGTTTACAGCGAGGGAGCTAATAAGAAAAGATATAAAGTATGGTTGGAAAATCCTGCCGATACTTTCTATTTTGCAAGCGCTCAAAAACCAACTTTGGTAAATGTGGATGCCGATAAAGTTTTGCTGGCAATAAAACATGATAATAAAACCGCGGATGAATTTGAGCAACAATATAAATATGCGCCAAACTATCTTGACAGAAGAGAAGCGCTGCAGTATTTTGCCAAAAATAAAATGAGCAACCTCGCTCTTGGATTAACTGATAAATATTACGGATTGCGGTTGTTTACTTTAAATAATTTAGACAACATAAAAGGATATTCTGAGGCGACGGTTTTAACTACTATTGAGCAAATCGCTTCAAAAGATCCGGACAAAAAGGTGCAGGCAAAAGCGATTGAAATACTTGCAAAATTGGCTGATAAAAAATACCAGCCGCTTTTTGAAAAATATGTAAACGATTCCTCGTATTCAGTATCCGGCGCGGCTCTCGAAGGGTTGGCAAACCTACAACCGGAAGAGGCTTATACTCTTGCAAAGAAATACAGCAATGATGCTTTGGGAAAATTAGGCGATGTGGTTTCCAATATTATCATGAAAACCGCTTCTCCTGCCGACTTTGATTTCCTTTTAAATCATTTTAAAAATTTACCACTTTCGGAAGAAAAAATAAAAGACGCTTTTACGTTTGCCAAATACCTCGCTACAGTAAAAAATCCTGCCAATGTAAAAGCGGGCGTTGATGAAATTATGAAATTTAGAAACCAGATTCCTGAACAATACCGTGGATTTATAGATCCGGGTTTTAAACAAGCTTTTAGTAAGATAAGCACCGCACAAAAAGTAAACGGCAATACTGAATTGAGCAATTATGTCAATGGATTATTGAAGTAAGCAGTGACAAAAAATAAAAGCGATTTACTTTCGCGGTAAACAAACAAATAATTCGATTCCTGCTTTCTTTTTAGAAAATTAGGTTAAAGCGTCATGTAACTCTGCAATGCTTTTACATAATTCTCAAAAGCTAGAATTCCTTTCGGCGTTATTTTACAAATGGTTTGAGGATAATTATTGTTGAACTGTTTTGTAATTTCTATATAGCCGGCCTCTTTTAATTTACTGATTTGCACGCTCAGGTTGCCGGATGTCGCGTTTGTTTTTTCTTTTAGGAAAGTGAACTCAGCTTCCTTTACGCTTATCAAAAGCGACATCACGGCGAGCCGCAGTTGTGAATGCAATATGGGATCAAGTTCTTTAAAATCCATTTCAAAAATTTTTACCTGCTACTTCACTTTTATATTTGTGTCTCAACAGATGTCCCGGAATAATCCACGCGGCTATAACGGCGGCTGCGGTTAACAATACCTGGTACTCGATATTGATAAAAGGAGAAATAAATGCCATTAGCCAGCAGAAAATTCCACCAATAATCAACGGCTTAAATTTTATAATAATGCCGGACAAAAACGTGGGCATCCCATATAAAACCAATAACAACGGATTTATCACTTCATATCTTTTAAATGCTGAACAGATAAAAATGGTAAGCATCAAACAAATAAAAAAGGTAATCCATACAAATCCGTTGATGTCTCTTGTATAAGTTCTTGTTCTTTGAAATCGCTTTATTCTTCTGTTATAAATTACCTGGAAAATCAAAACCAGGTATATCAGGAGCCATACAAGGTTTCCATTTTGGTTTTTGAAAAAATATACAGTCACAAATGAGCTGAGGCAACAAAACAGAATAACCCAGCCCCAAATCAGGTAAAATAACCCCGTTTCTCCGTAGAAATTTTTTGCTTTATTGATCATGGATGTGATCAATTGCATGCTTTCTGATTCGGACATTTGCATTTCAGAATCCATAAACATTTATTTGTATTGCGATAAAAAATAATTCAAACTTGATTGTCCCCAGCTTGGTGAAAGATCAGTTTCAGGTTTGAAATTGTCCATTAATTGTTTTGCTTTGGTAAACATGGGTTTGGCCGCATCTTTTCCTCCTCCATATTGCTCAGGGGTATAAAAAATATTTTGCGCCTGTACCAAAACCGGCCTTGGATTGGTAGAATCCAGTGCTTCTGATTTTTGAATGTTGTTGCTGATGTCCTGGCCATAAGTCATGTACCTGCTGGCCGGATCCACCATCATGTGAGCAGTCGCAATCATGCTTTTTATCACATCAGTTTCAGAATTTTCTTTTCCCAAAATGCTTTCCGCTTTTGTTATCAACTCAGTTGCTTTGTCTGCCAACGCATCTTTTTTTGAATTGTCTTTTTCAGTAAGTGCCTGCAGTGCTTTGCAATAGCTGGCATAGTAATAAGGAAGCCATTGAGTTTTTTCAGCATCACCAATCCTGATAAAACTATTGGCCAGATCGTCTTCGTTATTATTGACAACCAAGGAATCGAGTTTGCTGATGTTGGCTTTCATGGCGCTTTCATATTTGGCACTTTGAGCGAATGTGAATCCGGCGAATAAAATAAATACTGCGGATAAAATTGATTTTTTCATTTGTTTGTTTTTAATTGAGCATTCGCGTACAGCTTTTCGCATTTCGCTTCTACCCGGTTATTGTTTGTTTTTAAGTTTTTGATATTCTTTTTCTGCCCATGAATTGGTGTTTCGATATGCAGAGAGGTAATTAAAAAATAAACCAATTCCCCAACCAACCATCGGCCACACTGGCCATGGTATTTTATCGATCTGCGTGGGCGGATTTGGAGTGTTTTTCAAACTGAGATACCAAATTGTCCAGAAAAGAATATTCATGATAAAGTAAATGAGCACATGTGTTCTAAAACCGGCTCTTCTTTGAGCAATTTTCCATAATTCCGGGTCTTTTACATCTTGTTCCATAGTAATAAATTTAAAATTTTTAAAAAATGATTATTACAATTTAATTCATTTTTAATAACAGGTTTTCTTTCTATCCTTTGCCTTCGTCTTCTGCCTTGAGCCTTATAAATGATTATTAATCTCATCCTGCGTTCTGTCAATTCCAAGGCTTACAAAATATCCGAGGTAAATAAATCTTTTTGAAGGTGGTGATACGGCTACTTTATTTTGAGCGTTTACCGAAAAATTATAATTATACAGATTATCAAATCCCAAAATATTTGTTACCGACAACACAAAGACTGAAAATGCTTTTGCTTTTGCTTTGCCGATCGTTGGCAAATAATTTATACTAAGACTCAAATTGTTATAATCTTTTGTGCGTCCGCTTTCCGAGATTTTATAATTATTGTTGGTATTGTCATAGACCAAATCGTAATATGGTCTTCCGGATGCAAAAGTGTAAGACATATTAAACTGAGTTTTTAAAGGCATCACAAACTTTTTTAAAACCAAAGAAGCGGTGTGTTTGGAAACAAAAGAAGGCTCGAGTGAAAAAGGGTAATTTAAAAAATCACGTTTGGTGTCGAGATAAGAATAAGAAACCCAGTAATCGACATTCTTGATTGTCTTTTTATCACGCCAGAAAAATTCAATTCCTTTTGCATCTCCGAAACCGTTATTGTTGATTGCGGTAAAAGTTTCATTGTAAGAGCCGCCGGTTTTTATGAGGTCATCGTATTTTTTATAGAAAACTTCAGTCCGGAACGTACGGTTGCTGGTAATTTTTTCATACTGGGCAATGTAATGTGTAGCTTTTTGAAAATGCAATGCATTAAGCGATGGCAAATATTTTCTTTCCGGGTCCTGGTAAAACATTCCATACGCCAATGATACCTGGCTCTTGTCATGAAATTTATAAGCGAAGGAAATTCTTGGAGCGACATTCCATTTCTCTAATAATTGCGAGTGCTCAGTCCGCACGCCAACTCTTGCGGCAATATTATTCGTAAGATAAATGTCCGACTCGCCGAAGACTGACAATATATTTTCTTTTACCGTTTCCGGATAACTGGAGCCATTATATTCATGGTAAATTGATTTTTCATTGCTGTAATTATCTTCAACGCCAAAACGAATGGCGCTTAATGATTTTAAATTCTTATCAAATACCACTTTTCCGTTGGCATATTGTCCTTTATTGATAAGATTGAAATTTTTGTAAGCATAAAACGGTTGATCAAATAACTCCTGTTTTTCATTTTCACTATTTTGCAATTCATTTTTTATTTTATCCTTGTTTGTGCTGTAAGATGTGCCGGCATTTACTTTCCAGCCCTTACCTAAATGTTCTTTCCATGATAAATTGTGATACATGTTTAAATTGTTCAAACCAAAAGCATCTTTCATACTTAATGAATCCACATCCTGGTTTCTAAAGCCAACATCTGTAGAACTGAGATAACCATAGTATTTCAACATTCCGGTTGAAGAAGTTTTTATCCGGTAATTGATATCGGCTTCGTGTGTTTGAGGCACACGGAAATAATCAAATCTTTGTTTGGTAATGGCAAAAGCCAGCGCAAGATTTGCATAAGCATACGTAATGCCCCATGACGACTTTTTATTTTTTGAAAGTTTTTGAATTCCGGCGTTTGCAGCCAAATAAGAAATTCCAAAACTTGCCGAAGTTTTTTCAGGAAGATCTATTGATTCTAACAGCAAAACTGAAGAAAGCGCCTGGCCGTATAAAGCAGAATATCCGCCAGAACTAAAAATAGTTCCTTTGAATAAAAATGGATTGAACCTTCCACGCGTAGCCTGGCCTGGCTCGCTACTGTAATAGAAATTATTTACCAATGTGCCGTCAATAAAATATTTTGTTTCATCGGCGGTTCCTCCTCTTACAAATAATCCTTCGCTCTCTCCAACTTGTTGTGTGCCGGGTAACGTTTTTATTGCTGAAGTAATATCACCATTTGCGCTTGCAGTAGTTACGATGTCAATTGGGTTTAATGCCGTTGCTCTTTTTGCATCGCTGGCTTCAAAAGTGCCGGCGCTGATAACTACTGCTTTTAATTCTGTGATCGATTCTTTTAATTCTATGTTTACGATTATTGGTGTGGAACTGATGTTTATTTTTTGCTCAAAATCTTTATAACCTGATGCGGTTGCTTTTAAAATTTGTTCACCTTTTTCTGAAGTAGTAAAAGAAAAATTTCCTGCTGCATCTGTTGTGGCTCCATCATAAGAACCAACGATGCTCAAGCTAATTCCTTCTAATGCTTTTCTTTTTGTCTTGGTTACTTTACCACTGATTTTTATTTGAGCAATTCCAGATACAGTTATTAAAAGTAAACTGAGAAAAATTAATTTATACATTTTATAAATTTGACACAAACGTAAAGTAGTTTATAACATAAACCAAATAATTTAAAATATTTTTTTTGAAAAAAATGAAAATCAATCTTTTTTATGGCTTTATTCATTGATTATCAGTGAGTAATAAATTTGAAGTTGGATTGACAACCATATGTGAAAGGATAGAAAATTTATTCACATCGGCGAAAATTAATTTGTTTATCTGTTTGCAATTTGTAATTTAGCAATAGAATTTAATGGGTTAGTAAGTACAAAGAGCTGGTAGTGATACTGGCTCTTTTACTTTTATGGATTAGAGGGATTAAAATTGGTTGTTACAAAATACATCTTCCTTTCTAACTAACCTGTTTCAAAATCTCTTTCAGCAAAAGAAGAAATATCAATGATTTGTTTGCAACGGATTAAAATCCGTTGTTACAAAATGAATCGTTCCTACGGAACTGGAAGTGTTTTGGAAACGCATTCTCAGCAAAAGGATAAATATTGATTCGTTGCAACGGATTGTTACAGAATGGATCGTTCCTACGGAACTGGACGTGTTTTGAAAACCTCTTCTCAGCAAAAGGATAAACATTGAAGATTTATATTTTCATACATGGAAGACATCAGCAAATTAGCGCATCAGCACATTACCAATATTAATTACTACAATAGCAATTGTTACATTTGCACATTAGCAAATCAGGATATTAGTAAGTTAATTAAATGAGTAAAACAAAGACTGCTTTTTTTTGCAACAATTGCGGACAGGAATCTACCAAGTGGGTTGGTAAATGTCCGTCATGCAATGAATGGAATACATTCGTAGAAGAAGTAATTGTAAGAGGAAATGAAAAACCTGAAAGCGAGTGGAAAGAATATTCCGGATTAAGCGGTGGATTAAAAACCATTTCATTACAGCATGTTACAAGCAGTGAAGAAAAAAGGATTGTAACTGAAGATGCAGAACTGAACCGTGTGCTCGGCGGGGGAATTGTTTTAGGAAGTATTGTATTGATTGCAGGCGAACCAGGCATTGGTAAGTCAACACTTTTTTTGCAGGCGACTTTGCAATTGAAAAATATCCGCACTTTATACATCAGCGGTGAGGAAAGTGAACAACAAATAAAAATGCGTGCAGACAGGTTGCAAATTGTGAATGATGATTTTTTTCTTTTGACGGAAACGAATACGCAAACGATTTTCAAAGAAATAAAAAAAGTAAAACCTCAATTGGTAATTGTTGATTCCATTCAAACGTTACAATCTCCCTACATCGAATCCTCTCCGGGAAGCGTGTCCCAAATTAGAGAAAGCGCTGCAGAACTTCAGCGGTTTGCCAAAGAAAGTAACACGCCTGTTTTTTTGATTGGCCACATCACCAAAGACGGAAATATTGCCGGTCCAAAAATTTTGGAACACATGGTCGATACGGTTTTGCAATTTGAAGGCGACCGGCATTATGTTTACCGCATTTTACGAACCTTAAAAAACCGTTTTGGCTCTACTTCTGAATTGGGAATTTATGAAATGAGTAGCGAAGGAATGAAAGAGGTAAAAAATCCTTCAGAAATTTTAATAACGCAAAAAGAAGAACAATTAAGTGGCGTTGCAATCGCAGCAACGATGGAAGGAATTCGTCCGCTGCTGATTGAAGTGCAGGCATTAGTTACGCAAAGCGTTTATGGAACGCCGCAAAGAACGAATACCGGGTTTGATTTGAGGAGATTGCAATTGCTGCTGGCGGTTTTGGAAAAGCGTGGCGGGTTTCATTTTGGTGTAAAAGATGTTTTCATCAACATTGCGGGTGGATTAAAAGTAGAAGATCCTTCCATTGACCTTGCAGTTCTCAGCGCTTTACTTTCTTCTTATGAAGATACGCCGCTGCCCATGCAAATTTGTTTTTCGGGAGAAGTTGGACTAAGCGGAGAAATCAGAGCCGTCAACCGGATTGAACAAAGAATTGCCGAAGCGGAAAAATTGGGTTTCGAAAAAATAATTGTAAGCAAATACAATACGAAAGGATTGGGGAAAAATAAATTCAATATTGAAGTGGTTCCGTTGGGGAAAGTCGAAGAGTTGTACAGGTATTTATTTTAAAGCAGATTCAGCTTTAATACTTTTCAAATAAAGAGTTTCAGGACTAAAATCCTGTCCGTTTTTCCAAGAAATGCTTCCAAGATTTAGTCGAACATTTTTGAAATAATTTTCATCCGCAAGCTGCGAAAATATTCCTTTATCTAAATATGGTTTTGTATCAAAAAACCTAATTTCCTTTGTATCAAATTCAAGCTCAAGAATATAATTATCAAGAGGCTTAACTGAAATTACATTTTTCATGTTATTGTAACGGTTTTATGGTAAACAGTTGATTTCCATTAATAGCGAGTTCCCAGTTTGCATTCAATTCTTCGTTATGTAATTCAATCCATGCTATTACCAATTTCATTTTACCGGATGGGAAGTTGCCTTGAATAACTGAACCGTCAATAAACTTATCACACAATTGTATTCTCAATATTTTACATGAATGTGTGGAAGATGATGTCGATCTGGATCGAAATAGTACATCATAACAATAATGCGTAAACATTGAAATAACAGGCATGAACTTTTAGTAAAGATAAAAATTTATGTTCGTTGTTTTAGAATTATGCGAGACATTCCTAATTTTATTAAAAACGAAATTTATGGTATTTATGTCAATTGCTTTTGAAAACAGAATCGTGAAGATCGTAAGTTTTGTAATTTGATGCGCGGCTTATTTTAAATTTCTCATTATGCAGTCTCAAGACCAATCGTCCCTTTCAAGCAAAATTATTTCTGCTGTAAATTCATTGGATCAGATAACAAATGTGAAAATGAGAGAAGAACTGATTTCTTTAATTAATGAATTGATTAATGAAGATTTTCAGTCTTTAATACAATTACTTTATCGTATTGATGTAAACGAAAAGAAGATCCGGTTATATTTAGAAGAAAATTCCGACAAAGACGCAGCATCCGTTTTAGCAGATTTAATTATAGAAAGACAACTGCAAAAAATCGAAAGCAGGAAAAAATATACTTATAAAAATAATGCTGATGATCATGACGAGAAATGGTAATTAGCTTTTTTCATACATGAGCTTTCTTACTTCTTCTTTATTTTCCTTTTCTTTTTTTAAATCAAATCCGGTCCCAAAAACGCGGTCCCACATATGTGTGCTTACGCCAAAGCCTTTGTCTTCACTTTTATAATGATGCAAATGGTGATTGCGCCAGATCGGTTTCATCCACTTGAACGGGGGATTCCACGCGTGAATGGCATAATGCATACTTCCATAAAGAAGATAACCTAAGAGAAAGCCGGGAAAGAAAGCAAAAGCATTTGTTCGCATAACAGCATAGATTAAAAGAAATACAATCGATGCAATAATAAGACTGGGAACCGGCGGCATAAACAAACGTTGTTTGTCTCTTGGAAATTCATGGTGGTTTCCATGCAAAACATAACTAATTCTTTGAATGCGCGGATTTTCGCTTGTCCAATGAAAAACAAAACGATGCATGATGTATTCAAAAAACGTCCAGAAAAAAATACCTGTCAAAAAAACTGCAGTTATTGTTAAAGAAGAATAATCAAATTTTCTCGCGCTGTAAAAAGGTAAAAAAATAATTACCGGTAAATATAATCCCCAGATAACCAGCGGATGTGTTTTAGTAAAGTATTCTAAATATTGGCTTCTGAAGATTTGCGCCTGACCTTTATTATGGATTTTCTCAAATTTCATACGCTTACATTTCTGTTGCAAAAATAAGACGAAATATTGTTCCAACTTTTCCCATTCATCCATTCTAACTGTAAACAATTCAGGTAAAAAAATTGCCAGATATCCCCCTGACATTTTATGATCTGCAAATAATTACCTTGCAAGCCAATTAAAATCTTATTGAATGAAATTAGTTTCTTATTTAAAAGAAGAACAGGAGCAATTGGCGCTTTTAGTAAATGGATTTTTGTTTGATACGGATAATTTAAATCCGAATTTACCTGTAACGATGACGATGTTTTTAAACTATTGGGAAGATGCATTTCCAATTGCCCATTCTATCAATCGAAAGTTAGTAGAAGGAACCAGTCGTTATCGTGCAATACCTCTTGATGAAGTAGAATTAATAGCACCGGTAACGAGTCCCACGAGTTGCCGCGATGCTTATGCATTTCGGCAGCATGTGGCTACGGCCCGCAGAAACAGAAATGCGCCGATGATCCCTGAATTTGACCAGTTTCCCGTTTTTTATTTTACCAATCACAACAGCATTACAGGACCGGGAAAAATTATTTGTATGCCGGACCATTTTAATAAACTTGATTTTGAATTGGAAGTAGCCATCGTGATTTGCAAGCCGGGAAAAAATATAAAAGCGTCTGAAGCGGATGAATATATCGGAGGCTATATGATCATGAATGATTTCAGTGCCCGCACCCTGCAAATGGAAGAAATGAAATTAAATCTTGGCCCAGCAAAAGGAAAAGATTTTGCTACCGCCATAGGCCCGTGGCTCGTTACTGCTGATGAATTGGAAGAATTTAAAATTGCACCAAAAGAAAATCATACAGGAAATGCGTTCAATCTAAAAATGAAATGCAGCGTGAATGGCGTGCAGGTAAGTGAAGGAAATTTTGCAGATATGGACTGGACATTTGCGGAAATCATAGAGCGTTGCAGTTATGGTGTACAATTATATCCCGGCGATATTATTGGCAGTGGAACAGTTGGCACAGGATGCTTCCTTGAATTGAACGGAACCGGAAAACTAAACGATCCAAATTACCAGGAACAATGGTTGCAGCCAGGTGATGAGATCGAAATGGAAGTTGAAGGACTTGGGATATTAAAAAACACGATTGAAAAAGACGAAAGTGATTTTTCTATTTTGCATTTGAAGAAAAATGTTTCCTGACTTACCTGGTTGCAGTAAATCAAAAAATATCCGGTTTTCTTATTTTGAGCAAATCTAAGAATTAGGTTTAGAAAATGACAAACTACCGGTGTTGTTCATAAAAATTTACCGGAACCGATTCTTTCAAAATTTTCATCTCTTCTTCTGTTAGTGGCTTTTTATCTATTGTTTCAACTGCTTCTTTAAGTTGCTCCATCGTTCTGATTCCGACAACAGCAGCAGTAACGGCGGGATTTTTTAAAACATATTGAATTGCAGTCTGGGCAGCATTTCTTTCATTGGAAGAAACCGATTGAATTGCTTTTGCGGCAGCAGCGACTTGTGATTCATTAAAATTCAAATAAGGTTTTGCCGGTTTATTAACCAATAAGCCGGAAGCAACGCTGCCTCTTACCAAAACGCCGATATTATTTTCGTGTAACAATTGCAAAGTGCTTTCTTCCGGACGGCGGTCCAGTAAATTATACTGAGTCATCACACTGACAATATTGGATCTTTTTACAAATTCCCGTATCACATTCGGCCTGATTGACGAAAGCCCATAATACCGGATCTTTCCTTGCTTCACTAGTATTTCAAACGCTTCAATTGTTTCGTCAATATTGTCTTCCATTGTTCCTCCATGTGATTGAAACAAATCAATGTAATCCACCTGCAATCTTTTCAAACTTTCATCCGCGCATTTCAAAATATAATCTTTCCGCGGATTCCAATCCCATCCGCTGCCATCGGCACGCCATTGGTTTCCAGCTTTTGTTGCGATAATTACTTTGTCTCTTTTTCCTTTAAAAGCCTTTCCCAATAACGTTTCATTCATTCCTTTATCATACAGATCGGCAGTGTCAAAATAATTGATCCCAAGATCAATTGCCGCATCAATGATTTGATTAAAATCTTTTTGATCGCGCTTTAACGACATACAGCCAAAGCCGATTTTACTGATATGGAGCGAAGACTTTCCGAGAATTTGATATTTCATTCTTCAAAGTTACCTTTTTAATAAAATGTCTCCTTGCGCATGAATTGCGCGAAGAGGAAATCTTATTATTTGTTGCTTTACTGAAAGACGGCGCATTGGTTATTTTCTATCTACAAACACAATTTGTTCGTCTCTCAAAAGCGGCAATCCTTTGAATCTTAAAACCACATTGGCGACTGTAGCCACATCCTTTTCGCAATAAACAGAAATACGCTCCAGGTTTTTTTCTTTCCAATATACATTTCCAACCTGGCTGCCGTCAATATCGTCTTTTGGTGAGGGAACGCCGAGAACCGCTGCCAGCAACTTTAAAGAAGTGTAATGTTTGTAATCGCCAAAACGCCACAAATGCAATGTATCGAGTACAGGCGTTTCCCATGGTTTCATATTTTGAAAATCAAGGTAAGACGGGATCGGAATATGATTGATGAGCATTCTTCTGCATAAAAAAGGGACGTCAAACTCTTTGATATTGTGGCCCGCAAAAATCCAATTATGATGATTTGCATGCAATTGCTTCAGTGTGTCAATAAATTGATTTAAAAGATCTTTTTCATTGTCAGAACACAACGATTTTATCCTGAATTGCCATCCGATACTGTTGGAAGCGCTATTTTCTTTTTTGAAATAACCAAAACTGATGCACGCAACTTTTGCAAATTCAGCAAGGATTGCAGCGCGCATTCCATAATAATCTTCCGCACTTGTATCAGGAGGAAGCGACCGTGATATTTTTTCTGTCCATAACGCTTTCCATTCCTCGTCCAGTAAATGAAAATGTTCCTTTTCAGAAACTGTTTCAATATCTATTACAAATAAATTTTCGATAGCTATTTGGTTCATGTGTTTGTTTGGTAAAATGAAGCGATCATTAAAGATAATTAAAGACGCACATATACTTGTACTATAATTTTTAAAAAAAATCCCGGTTCTAACTCGGAATCGGGATTTAAATAAAGATAATTAAAGTCGTCTATTGTGTTTTGTCGTGTACCTGCGTATCTTTTTTCGGCGGCGGCATGTTAATGATCGAACTTCCTTTTTCCGGAGTAATCGTTTGAACCGGTTTTAGAAAGTATTGCTCCATTCCCTGGATCTGTTGTAGAAGTTGCTGTACGATCTGATTTTCATAAGCCAAAGCCTGCTGCTGATTGTCGTTAAGACTATTGAAATACATGATCTGCTGTTCCAGGTCTGTTCGTAAAGCATCTGAAACTTTTTTTGCAAGAACAGTATCTCCTGACTTATAAGCCGCTAATAAAAACTGACCTGAAATCTGATCCTGCTGTTGCCTGCGCGAAGCCATTCCATAAGGGAAATTTTCCTGCAGCATATTTTTATCGCATTTTTCCAAAAGCTGCCTGGCGTCGGCCATTTTTCCATGATCAGCAAGATCATTCGCCACTTGTGCATACTGCATTCTGATGGTATTCAAATGCCTCCGGTTTTCTTCATCAAAATACACTCCCGGAACGTTGGCATTTCCGAATTGGAATTTTTTCATCATCACATCATAAGCCCATGAATCATTTACTTCGCTGTTTTTAACAGGAACAAGCCGGTAAGTAAGTCCGTCGGTTCTTAAATATTGCTGAAAGCCCAAATCACTATAAGGGGATGTGAAATAGATCGGCCGCTTCCAATGGTTGGCAGCGATAATGTTCAGAATAGCGCTCTCATTTTTCATGAGCGCATTTTTAGGAATCGTAAAATCCAATTCACTCACAACACTATCGCCTGGATTTACTGTTCCGTTTTGCCTTACGAGGTTTGTATCCACGGGAACTTTTACATTCTTAGTAGGAAAAACATTCAGAAAATCTGACCCATTCTGATACATTCTTGTTGGATCATTACTTCCTGCATAATCTTTCATCATGGTATCCAGGTCCATAGGTTTAGTCTGATCCACTTTAGCTCCCGGCAAGTCAGGGAAATAATAGATCGCATCTCTGTTGCTTCCTATTATTTGCTCCGGAGTCCAGATAACCGGTATTGGCGCACTTTTATTTACCGCATAACGTAGCTGGTTGATGTACCAATCGGTACCAAGCAAACTGGAATTAATGACCCTGATATCTCTTCTGATTCCTAATACTTCCTGTGCAAACCAAAGCGGGTAAGTATCATTATCTCCAAAAGTGATGAGAATCGCATTAGGAGCGCAACTTTGTAAGTAATCAATTGCCAGATCTCTGGCTAATGTTTTATGGCTGCGGTCGTGGTCGTTCCACTCCTGGCTTGCCATCAGCACCGGAACTGCCAGCAGGCATAAAGCGCCTGCAACATAATTGGCGGTTCTGCTGTTCATATATTTTTCGAAAAGCTCTTTCACGTACATTACTCCGAGCCCAATCCAAATGGCAAAAGCATAAAAAGATCCAACGTATGCATAATCCCTTTCACGGGGCTGGTTTCCTGCCTGGTTTAGATAAAAAACAATGGCAATTCCCGTAAAGAAAAATAATAAAAAGACCACGAGCGTATCACGTTTATCTTTTTGATATTGATAAATAAGCCCCAATATTCCGAGCAACAAAGGCAAAGCAAATAACCTGTTGTGTGATTTGTTATGTTTGAGCGTATCCGGCATTTTACTTTGGTCGCCGAGTCTTGCATTGTCCCAGAAAGAAATTCCGGTAAGCCAGTTTCCATCGCGCACATTTCCCATGTCTATTCCCTGCAGATCGTTTTGTTTTCCTGCAAAATTCCACATGAAATAACGCCAATACATCCAGTTGAGCTGGTAAGCAAAAAAGAAACTGATATTATCAGCCATCGTAGGCTTGGAATAATATTTTCCTGTCTTCGGATCTTTTCCAATGCCTGCAAAGTTTGCATAATAATCTGCGTGCCCCTGGTCGTTGCTGTTGTCCCACATTCTTGGAAAAAAGTGAAGATCAGATGGATCGTAAACCGTTACAACCTTTTTACCTTTCTTTTCATATTTGTTTGTTCCTTTTACGTAAACATCTTCGTATTTCTGATCAGTGGGTTCATCTGTAAAATCCTGTCCTTTCAGAATGGGCCAATCGCCATATTGTTCACGGCTCAGGTATCCTTCAAGGCTGAGTGGGTTATCTACGTTAAACATATCAATTGCCGGATCTGCCAAAGAACGGATCATCGTAGTGAAATAAGTGGAAAATCCAAGAATTACAAATGCAAAAGCCCACATCGCCAACCGTAAGAAGTTCCAGTTCTTTTTCTTTGACAATCTTATTAAAATGAAAATAATCAATCCCAGCAATACAAAGAAAAAAGTAAATCCTGTGAAAAAGGGTGCGCCAAAACTATTGGTAAATAAAACATCAAAATCAGAAGCCAGTTTTATGGTCCACTGGATCATGGGCACCTGTACAATTCCGGTAATAACGCACGCTGCTACAAAAGCCCAAACCGTTCCCCATCTGGTTACTGTATACCGCTTAAAATAATACAGCATTACAATAGCAGGAATAACAAGAATTGGCAATAAATGTACGCCTACTGCAAGTCCGATCATATAAAAAATCAAAATCAGCCACCTATCTGCAGCAGTAAAATTTCCTTTAATTCCATCTAATTTTTCAATGGTTACCGCGTGTTCCCATTTAAGTGCCAGCCAAAAAACGATCGCAGTAAAAAAAGAAGAACTTGCATAAACTTCTGATTCTACGGCGCTGTACCAAAATGAATCGCTGAAAGTATAAGCAAGAGCACCTACTGCTCCTGCAGCCATGATCGTAAAGATTTGATTATTGGTCAGCGGATTGATATTATTTTTCTCATAAATCTTACGGGCAAAATGAGTAATGCTCCAAAACAAAAACAATATGGTAAAAGCACTCATCAAAGCACTCATGCTGTTCAAACCGAGGATCGCATTGTTTGGATTGGAAAATGGAATCATGAAGATCCTTCCAAGCATGATAAACAGAGGCGCTCCCGGAGGATGTGGAATTTGAAGTTTGTAAGCACTGGAAGCAAATTCACCGCAATCCCAAAAACTGCCGGTAGCCTCCATGGTTGATAAATAAACAACTGCTGCGATAGCAAATATCACCCAGCCTGTTATGTTGTTCGTGCGTTTATAGTTCATATTTTGGATTTAACAGGGGGCAAATATAAAGCTATGATTCGTACATTTCTACCGGCTGGTTTTTTTTTATACAAAGGATTGTTAATTTGTTTTTGTTTGCTTTGTCCAGCTGAAAACTTTCGCCTGATATCCCCGACAAATAAGCTTTGATGACAAACAGCCGGTATTTGTGCCGGCACACCAAACTATTGTAGTACTTCAATGGCTGGCTAATTTATATTTGAAAGGAATCTGCGAGGTACTTGTTCCATATCCACTACATGTCTGCTTCGATACATGGATCGAAGCGGTATCGAAGATGTATCGAAGGTGTATCGAAGCTAAATACAGCGAAATATAGTGTCTTATACTGAAAAAACTTTATAGGTTACGGTGATAATACTGCATAGACTTTACAGTCCTTGCAATAACACTGAATAAGCTTTACAGTTTTGATTTTTTAATTCCATTTTTTAAAAAATGGTTGTTTTGCTCGTATCTCGTCAATTAAAGCTTTAGCCTTGATACTCTATAGCTGGTAAAAAGCAATCGATCGGTATTTTCAAAGAAACGTAAATTTTATTTTTGACGCTCCTTCATTTAATTTTGACTTTTTATTTGCATGTTAAGAACACCAAATGGCAATAATTTGGTAAATACTTTTCTCTAAAAAACAGGGTTTAAACTTCATTGAAAAAAGCATTCCTTCAACTTCATTTTGCGGTAATACTTGCTGGCTTTACTGCAATTTTAGGAAAACTGATCACCTTAAATGAAGGGCTTTTGACCGCTTACCGGATGCTTTTAACGGTTGTAATTCTCGCAATTATTTTGTTTTTTAAAAAACAATTAAAAAAGTTGTCGTGGAAAAACACACTTACGCTTTTTGGTGTAGGCGCGATTATTTCTTTGCATTGGGTGAGCTTTTATGGAAGCATCAAATATGCAAATGTTTCAGTATCAGTCACCTGTTTATCTACGATTGGGTTTTTTACTTCTTTGTTTGAGCCATTGATCAGGAGAAGAAGAGTGGATTTTGTAGAAGTATTTCTTGGAATGCTGGCAATTGCCGGAGTTTATCTCATTTTTAATTTTTACCCTGAATATAAAACCGGCATCATCTTCGGAATTATTTCTGCCATGCTTGCCTGTCTTTTTCCCATTTTGAACAAGACATTATTGAACCGGTTTTCACCCAATACGGTAACACTTTATGAAATGAGCGGCGGTTTTATCGCGCTTTGTTTTATTCTTCCCATCTATCTTCAGTTCTTTCCTGCGTCTTATTTTATTCCTACTTCTACTGATTGGTTGTGGCTGCTGATACTTGCCGGCGTTTGTACGGTTTTTGCTTTTAACCTCAGTTTGCATGCGTTGAAACACATTTCTGCATTTACCACCAATCTTACTTACAATTTTGAACCTGTTTATTCCATAATTCTGGCCTTTATTATTTTTAAAGAAAACAAATTTTTAGGTCCGGGATTTTATTTTGGGTTTGCTTTAATTCTGTTAGCAGTTTCCCTGCAAATGGTAAGGATTTACCAGGAAAGAAGGAAGGAAAGAATACAATAGTTAGCCACGTTTCGAAATAGAAAAAAGGGTTATTTGTTTGTTTGCCGGAAATTAATAATTCTCTTCTGCATTTATTATTTCTGAAGAAATCTGCTTTTCATTTACCGATGCCATTTTGCTTAATTTTAAGAAAATATAATTTGGACTGTAATTAGTGTTTAGCTTATCTTTGCATTCGTAAAAGATTAGTGAAAGGGAACGGAAGCGTTCCCTTATTCTATTTCTAAAACAGAACACAGAATAATGATCACAGAAACTGAGAAGATTGAAGAATTTGTAGAACACTTTATCACAAAAACGGATGGCTTGTTTCTGATAGAGGTAAAAAGTGCTCCGGGAAATAAAATAACCGTTTTACTGGATGGCGATAAAGGTGTTACCATAGAAAACTGTACCGCTGTTAATAAAGCTCTTTATAAATATATTGAAGAAACACAGCTTTTTGGAGAAAACAACTTTTCATTGGAAGTTTCTTCATTCGGAGTAGATAGGCCGCTGGTATTATTAAGGCAATACAAAAAAAATATTGGCAGAACTGTAGAAGTGGTGTTGACGGATGGACAAAAGTTAGACGGGAAACTGCTTGACGCAAATGAAGAACAAATTATTATTGAACAAAAAACAGGTAAAGGAAATAAAATGACAACAAAAACAACAACAATATTATTTAATCAGATAAAGCACACAACTGTGCTGATAACTTTTTAAAATCACCGTATGGCAAGTATTAATTTAATAGAATCCTTCCAGGAATTCAAAGACGCTGAAAACATTGACAGGCCTACCTTAATGAAGGTAATGGAAGACGTTTTTAAAACATTGATCCGCAAAAAATACGGTTCAGATGAAAATTTTGACGTAATTGTAAATGATCAGAAAGGTGACCTTGAAATTTTCAGAAGGCGCACCATCGTTGACGACGACGATCTGTATAATACGCTCACGGAAATAGAATATAAAGACGCGATAAAAATAGAACCCGACTACCAGGTAGGTGAGGAATTGTATGAAGAAGTGGATATTCAAAAAGAATTTGGAAGAAGGGCGATTCTTGCAGGCAAACAAACCCTGGCAAGCCGTATCAATGATTTGAAGAAAAATATTCTGATCAAAAAATACGAAGACCGGGTTGGTGACATCATCAGCGGTGAGGTGTACCAGGTTTGGAAAAAGGAAATTTTATTACTTGATGAAGAGGGAAATGAAATGCTGCTTCCAAAATCAGAACAGATTCCATCTGATTATTTTAAGAAAGGTGAAACAGTAAGAGCGGTTGTAAAAAAAGTAGAATTAAAAAATAACCAGGCAGTAATTATTGTTTCAAGAACTGATAATTCGTTTCTGGCAAAATTATTGGAAATTGAAGTGCCTGAAATTTTTGACGGCCTCATCGTAATCAAGAAAATTGTACGCGATCCGGGAGAAAGAGCAAAAGTAGCTGTAGAAAGTTTTGATGACCGTATTGATCCGGTAGGCGCATGTGTCGGTATGAAAGGAAGCAGGATTCATGGCATTGTACGTGAATTAAAAAATGAAAATATAGACGTAATCAACTGGACAAATAACATTCAATTGCTTATTCAACGTTCGCTTACTCCCGCTAAAATAACCAGCATGGAAGTGGATATGGAAGCAAAACATGCAAGCGTATATTTAAAACCCGACCAGGTTTCGCTGGCTATCGGCCGCCGGGGCGTAAATATCAAATTGGCTTGTGAACTTACCGGCCTTGAGATTGATGTCTTCCGCGATAACGAAGGCGAAGTAGAAGAATATGATGTGGATCTGGATGAATTTACAGACGAATTGGAAACATGGGTGATTGATGAATTAAAAAAGATTGGTTGTGATACAGCGAAAAGCGTGTTAGACTTGTCTAATGAAGAACTGGAACGCAGAACCGATCTTGAAAAAGAAACGATTGCTGAAATTAAGAAGATCCTAAATGAAGAATTCACAAATGAATAAAGCATTGAATCGGAAAAATGCCTTATTTGTTTGTTTACTATAAATAAAAAATAATAAAAATTACCTCCTATAAATAGAGGTAGGAAAAGTTTTAATGGCAGAAATAAATACACCACGATTGATGGCTGCGGCCAAAGAGTTCAATATAGGAACGAATACCTTGATAGACTTTTTGGTATCAAAAAATTTTAGCAGTGATGATCTGAAGCCGAGTACAAAGCTATCGGAAGAGATGTACCGTGTGCTGCAGGTAGAGTTTCAGCCCGATAAGGTAGCCAAGCAAAAGGCAGAGCAAATTGATTTGCCTAAAAATACGCCTGCGGATAATAAGAAAAGAAAAGATGAACAGGATCTTTCTTTTACCAAAAAGGAAACTGTAAAACCAGTAGTAAAAGAAGAAAAACCGGTAGAAGAGCAGAAACCTGAAGAAATTGTAGAAGAAATTATTGCTGAAAAGGTTGCGGAAATTGCACCGCAGGAAATTCCCATAGCTGCTGAGGTCAAAGTAGAAAAAGAAGAACCAGTAGAAGAGCCCGCTTCAGTAGAAGAGCTGGCAAAACCAGAAGTGACTAAAATTGAAGCACCGGAAGTAGAGGGTTTGAAAATAATAGACAAAATAGACCTCAGTGCCATTGATTCTTCTGTAAGACCTAAAAAGGATTCAAAAAGCAAAGAACAAAAAGGCAAAGTAAAAGGCGTTATTAATAAAGAAACGCCTGCTGAAAAGCCCGAGGAAACTCCTCCTACCGCTCCGCAAGGTCCTGTTGCACAACCCGAAAAAGAAGCTCCGGTTGTTATTACCAATATTAAGGCAGTAAAACTGGAAGGTCCAAAGATCATGGGCAAAATTGTATTGCCCATAAATAATGACACCAGGCCAAAACCAGTGGATGAAAGGCGTAAACGCAAACGCATCATTGTAGAAAAGAAACCTTTTGGAAATCATCAGCCTGGAAATCAACAGGGAAATCATCAGCCTCATACAAATGCTCCGAGGCCTCATGGCGGACCAAATCGTCCACCGGCACCAGGACAAGGCGGAGGAAGATTCAATCGCAACGCTCCTCAAACGCGCCGCGAAGAAAAGGAAATCGATCAAAAAGAAATCCAGGATAAGATTAGAGAAACACAGGCCAAACTTGCCGGTACCGGCGGAAGGGGAAAAAGCCTGAAGGCAAAATACCGTAAACAAAAAAGAGAAGAAGCAGCAGAAAACGTAGGAGAAGAAGTAGCAGATAACAAATTGCTGGTAACTGAGTTTATTTCTGTAAGCGAATTTGCGAATTTAATGGACGTAAGTTTTGCGGATGTGATCAGTAAGTGTATGAGCCTTGGAATCATGGTTTCTATAAACCAGAGGCTGGAAGCAGACGTGATCGAACTTGTCGCAAGTGAGTTCAATTATGAAGTAGAGTTTATTGATATAGATGATCAGCAGGATATGGAAGAAGAAGAGGAGGAAGATAATGAAGAAGATCTGGTTCCACGTTCTCCAATTGTTACGATCATGGGGCACGTAGATCATGGTAAAACATCTTTGCTCGATTATATACGACATGCAAATGTAATTGCCGGGGAAGCAGGTGGAATTACCCAGCATATCGGTGCGTATGAAGTTACGGTAAAAAATGGCCGTGCCATTACTTTCCTTGATACACCAGGGCACGAAGCGTTTACCGCGATGCGTGCGAGAGGTGCGAAAGTTACCGATATTGCCGTAATTGTTATTGCTGCGGACGATGCGGTGATGCCACAAACAAAAGAAGCCATTTCTCACGCGCAGGCCGCCAATGTACCAATGGTATTTGCGTTAAATAAAATGGATAAAGAAGGTGCTAATCCTGAAAAGATAAAGGAACAACTGGCTGGCATGAACATATTGGTGGAAGACTGGGGTGGAAACTTTCAAAGTCAGGAAATTAGTGCCAAACAAGGAATAAATGTAGATGAACTTCTCGATAAGGTTCTCTTGGAATCTGATCTGTTGGAGCTGAAAGCAAATCCGGCAAAAGCAGCGAGCGGTACGGTCATCGAAGCATCTCTGGATAAAGGGCGCGGATATGTAGCAACGATTTTAGTGCAAAATGGAACTTTAAAACAAGGCGATCTGTTGGTTTCGGGTCAACATTACGGGCGTATTAAAGCGATGTTTAATGAACGCAATCAACGCGTAAATGTAGCTCCTCCGTCAACGCCAGTATTGATATTGGGATTGAATGGCGCGCCGCAGGCGGGTGAAACTTTCAAAGTTTTTCAGGATGAATCTGAAGCAAAAGAAACCGCAAACAGAAGATCGCAAATATTGCGGGAGCAAGGTATTCGTGCCAAGAAACATATTACCCTGGATGAAATTGGACGTCGTTTGGCATTGGGTAATTTCAAACAATTAAATCTCCTTATTCGCGCCGACGTGGATGGTTCTGTGGAAGCGTTGAGTGACTCTTTACAAAAATTGAGCACTGAAGAAATTGCAGTAAGTGTGGTTCACCAGGGAGTGGGTCAGATAACAGAAACTGACGTAATGCTTGCCACCGCGTCTGATGCCGTTATTATTGGATTTAATGTGCGCCCGTCATTGCAAGCTTCCAAAATTGCTGAACATGAAGGTGTGGAAATTAAAACTTACTCGATCATTTATGATGCAATAGACGAAGTGAAGAGCGCAATGGAAGGAATGCTGGAACCTAAGATCCAGGAAAAAGTGCTTGGTATCGCCGAAATAAAGGAAACTTACAAATTCGATAAAGCCACTGTTGCCGGATGTATGGTTATAGAAGGAAAAATCGCGCGCAATAATCGTATTCGTTTGGTAAGAGACGGCATTATTATTCATACCGGCGAATTGGGTAGTTTGAAACGCTTTAAAGACGACGTAAAAGAAGTAACTAATAATATGGAATGCGGTATGATCGTGAAAAATTATAATGACCTGAAACAGGGTGATCTGATCGAAGCGTTTGAAGAAATCGAAGTGAAGAGAACACTGTAAGATTTGGGTTTAGATTGTTTAGAAAGGATTTAGATTGTTTGGAAAGATTGGGAGTAAATCAATCATTATTAATTCACGAATCGCAATTCATAATTCACCATTTGTTATTTCTTTAACAAAAGCACGTCATCTTTTAACTTTCGAAAAAAATAACTGACGCTTTACCGCTGTATTTTTGACCAAACATTTTTAGAAATTGTGACGGCATTTCCCGCAATTCCAAATAAAAAAAATTAGATGAAAAAAAGTTTGTTTACGCTGTGTTTTTTTGCAATTGCTTTTGCTTCTTTTGCCCAAACAAAAAAAGTGGTTGCCGATAAAATAATCGCAACGGTAGGCGATAAGATCATTTTGAAAAGTGACATTGAAAACAGCATTCATGATATGCAGCGTCAGAATATCGATGTTCCGGCAAATGCCTCCTGCCTCCTTTTGCAACAGGCACTGGCGATGAAAGCATTGGTATTACAGGCCGATAAAGATTCACTTCCTGTTTCCGATGACGATGTAAATGCAGAAATCGACAACAGGGTTCGTTATTATATAAATACTTATGGCTCAAAAGAAATTCTGGAACAAATAGCCGGAAAAACAGTTTTTCAGTTGAAAGAGGAATTCCGACCGGTGATCCGTGATCAGAAACTGGCCCAGGCAGAAAGAGATAAAATTGTAGGTGATGTCAGAATTACACCAAAAGAAGTAGAGGCTTATTATAATAAAATTCCAAAAGACAGTTTGAAATTTTATGAATCCCAGCTTGAGATCGGGCAGATTGTAATTTACCCAAAAGCCAGTCGCGATGTGGAAAATTATGCCATAGACCAGTTGAAAGAATACAAAAAAGAGGTGGAAGACGGCAGTAAAAAATTTGAAACGCTGGCCTCCCTTTTTTCAGATGACCCTGGAAGTAAAGATAACGGTGGGTTGTATGAAATAAACCGTAATGAAAAGCAATGGGACCCGGTTTTTTTGGCAAAAGCGTTCAGCTTAAAAGATGGACAGATTTCCAATGTTTTTAAAACGAAATTCGGTTATCATATTATTCAAATGGTAAGCCGCCGCGGTGATGATGCAACCATCAGGCACATTTTAAAAATTCCACAAGTCAGTTCCATAGAAATCAATGCCGCAAAAGAAAAGCTGGATTCTATAAGAACGCAGCTGCAAAAAGGAACCATTACATTTGGCGAAGCCGTAGCAAAATACAGCGAGGACGATAACAGTAAGTTTACCGGTGGCCGCATTACCGCTAATGACGGCAGTGGAAGTACTTTTTTGACTATTGATCAATTGGACAAAGACCTGGTGTTGATGCTTAAAGATTTAAAAGTAGGCGAATATTCAGCTCCTACAGAATTTATGGATCAATCTGCCAGGAAAAAGGCGGTAAGAATTGTTGACATTTTAAGTAAAACAGAACCGCACCGGGAGAATCTGAAAGATGATTATGATAAGGTAGCACAAAGAGCCCTGGAAGAGAAGAAAAATGCCGTCTTGGATGAATGGTTTAACAAAATGATCCCAACGTTTTATATAAATATTTCAAGGGATTATGCTTCTTGTCCTGAAGTAGAAAAATGGACAGAGAATACGATTACAGCTACTAAATAATTTTTTCGTTTCAGCCAACAAACAAATAATACGGATTTTATTCCCTTACAACTTTTAAAGAACTCCCTTTTTTTATCGTTGTGGCAATCCAGATTAATGCGCCTCCCATAATTATAGCAGAGTAAAATAATATAATGTTTGCATAAGGCAAAGGTTCAAAATTTAGTACTTCAAGCCCCTGAGCCATCAGGATAAATTCCTGCAACAGCACTCCTATAGTAAAAGTAATTACTCCGCCACGCGAAATATTTCCGCCTTTTTCGCTTAATACCTGGTTGATATAACCGAGGACAAAAAAAGAAATAATTCCAAGGAATGATAAATGAAGATATCCAATCACAATGGGCCGGAATCCAAATGCGTAATTACTGAAAAAGGGAATAATGGAAAACGTTTGTAAAATGATCTTCAGAATAAAAGCAATGGCGGCCATCGTCCACAAATACCGGGTAGTTCCGGTAATCTTGCGGGGAATATTTTTTTTGACGGCAGGAAATAACCTGACAAAGTAAAATAAAACCAGTAATTGAAGGATTGCGGAAATATTTGCCAGCAAATGCAGTGAGCGCGGCAGCTTTAGCCAAAGAATCGACAACAGATAGGTAGGTGCGACAGTTATCGCCATGATGATAAATAAATGTTTATTTATGGCAACGGTTGGCAGAAATCCTTTGGTAAATAAATGAGAAAATAACAGAGCAAAACAAACAAATAAAAACCAGCCATTATATTGGAAATGCAGAAAGAAATACAAAGCCGCGAAATAATAATCTTGCACGGTGCTAAAATTCACCATTAAATAAGCAAGTGTAATTTCGCCCAAACTGGCAATAGCCATTAGAATTAATGCAGCTTTAAACCATTTAGGAGCGTATGACTTATCAATTACTTTATTCAGATCGAACCAGTAATAGAAAATAAAAACCCACGAAACGAGTATAGATAATATGGAAAATGAAATTGAGAAATATCCATAACCCTGGATAATAAAACTTATAAACATTCCATAAGCCGTAAAACATCCTGTGATCAGTATCCAATTGTATTTTTTATAATTGGTACTTACACCATGACGCAAAAGGTAGTTGACCATTAAAACCATCAATACGATCGTTACCCAGCCCATAAAAGCAAAGTTGGAGTGCGCATATAACAAATGCTTTTGATTGACAACAGGAAGGGCAAAATTTATTTTATAGCGCATCGTGATTCCTGCTAGCGCCACCACACAAAAATTAATAATCGCTATCTGAATCCAGGTTTTTACGGCAAAAAAATCTCTTGTCATATTATTGAAGATAATATAATAATGGGGGAGTACAAATAAAAAAAATACTCTTGGTATGAAATATGATGCAAATCATTCAAATACTTTTCTTCTCTATGATTAATGTCATAAAAAATAGTATCTTGTTTTCTGTAATATTGCAAAGTAAAATAAAAACCCATCGTTATGAAAAAAATGATCCTCATTTGTTCTTTAGCTTTTTCTTCAGCCGTGTTTTTTGCATGTAATGGTTCAGGGAATAAAGAAAACAATGCTTCGTCCGATACGTCCGCTACAACCGCCACCACTGACACTGGTTCAACAACAGCAAACGGAAATCCATCCTACGACCCAAATCGCGGAGAAGGAAAGTTTCATGATGTAAAACTGAGCGATAAACTGGATCCGCATGAAGCAGAAGAAGGCCAGAAAATCTATGAATTAAAATGTTCTTCATGTCATAAACTTACCGATGAAAGACTCGTTGGCCCCGGATGGAAAGGCGTAACCCAAAGACACAAACCAGAATGGATCATGAACTTTGTAACAAATACCGATGATATGCTGGATAAAGATCCAAAAGCACAGGCGATGCTTGAAATTTGTATGGTACGTATGCCCAATCAGAATTTGAGTGATGACCAGGCACGGCAAATTCTTGAATTTATGCGCAAAAATGATGGCGTAAAATAGTTTTTTTCATTGTTTATAAATATAGATTTGCCGGGTATAAGCAGCTTTATACCCGGTTTTTTTTGTGAGACTTTCAACAAACAAATAAATAACCCAGATTCTTATTCGATAAATGATTCGTTTTCTATTAACCAGGAAAATGCCGGACAATTTAGCGATAATACACCGGTATATTTTGTTTTACATTTGCCCTCATGTCTGTCAGCATTTCCAATCTCACAAAAATTTACAGCCATCAAAAAGCGGTTGATGATATTTCATTTGCATTAGGTAACGAGGAAATTGTAGGTTTTTTAGGTCCAAATGGCGCCGGAAAATCTACAACGATGAAAATCATTACCGGCTATCTGGCTGCAGATTCAGGAAGTGCTGTTGTGAACGGAATTAATGTAAATACGAATCCGCTGGACGCAAAAAAACAAATCGGCTATTTGGCCGAAGGAAATCCTCTTTATTATGAAATGTATGTAAGGGAATATCTTGAGTTTATTGCCGCAATTCATCATTTAAAACATGATGTAAAGAAACGTATTGAAGAAGTGATTGATTTAACCGGTTTGCGCATTGAAAGCAACAAAAAGATCGGGCAGCTGAGCAAAGGATACAAACAAAGAGTTGGCCTAGGTGCAGCGCTGATTCATGATCCGAACGTATTGATCTTAGACGAACCCACAACAGGCCTGGACCCGAACCAGATTGTTGAAATACGGCAACTTATTAAAAACCTAGGAAAAAATAAGACCGTACTTTTTTCGTCTCACATCCTTCAGGAAGTAGAAAGTATTTGCGACAGAATTATTATCATTAACAAGGGAAAAATTGTGGCGGACGATAAGTTGACAAACCTGCAATCCTCAAATAGGAATCAACATGTTGTAATAGTTGAATTTGCCGGCAAAATAAATATTGAACTTTTAAAGAATCTTGCCGGCGTTGAGCACGTGGAAGAAAAGGAAAATCAATATCATATGCAAACTGCTGATCCTGATAAAGTGAAAAAACTGTTATTGGAATCTAGTCTTCAAAATAATTTGGACATTCTTTCTTTGCAAGGCAAAAGTAAAAGCCTCGAAGAAGTTTTTCGTAATCTTACTTTATAGGCCCCTGATTACACAAATTTATACAATGATTTCATAAGCTTTTCTTCGTGAAAATTAGTGTAATCCGAAACCTCGGATCGTTGCAAAAATTCGGTGGAAATGCGTGTAATTCGTCGGCATAGATAAGTCATGTAATTATTGGCAACAAAAATGTGCGGCAAATGAAGCGCCATAAAAGCTATTTTTGATAAAAAAATAATGAAAGCACCTCTTTTCATCTCAGTTCTCATTCTTATTGCCACTTCTTTATTTGCCCAAAATATAACCGGTAACTGGCATGGAAATATTGATATAAACGGGGCACAGCTTCCGATCGTATTTCATTTTAGCAAAGACGATTCGGCTAATATCACCGGGAAATGGGACAGCCCAAAACAGAATGCGAATGGATTGCCTTTTAGTGCAATTAATGTCAGCGGCGACAGTATTGATTTGGAAATAAAAATGATTGCAGGATCTTATCGCGGTACGTTTGTAAATAATGATTCAATTTCCGGCGTTTGGAATCAAAACGGCCATGAAATTCCTTTGAATTTTTCAAGATCAGGTGAGAATCAAAAGTCGCAGACGACAAGTTCCGCTTATCCAAATGAAAAAGAGATTCCAATTACTTCAGCCGGAGGAAGCAAGCTTTATGGTACATTGTTATCAAAAAATAATCACCAAAAAATAGCGATTATTATAGCCGGTTCAGGCCCTACAGACCGCAATGGAAACAGCACAATGAGTGCTGCGACAAATGAATACGAACAACTCGCTCATGCACTCGATTCGCAAAATATGGCCACGTTCCGTTATGATAAAAGGGGCATTGCAAAAAGCGCAGTAGCAGATTTTAAAGAAAGCAATCTCGTTTTTGACGATTATGTAAAAGATGCTGAAAAGATTTTTGATTATCTCCACGATACACTTGGGTTTAAAAATATTTTTATCATCGGGCATAGTGAGGGTTCATTAATCGGAATGCTTGCTTCTCAAAAAAAGAAAGTAGCCGGTTATATTTCTGTTGCCGGCGCAGGCCGTCCTATCGATGTAATTTTGGAAGAACAAATGCAAAATCAACCGTTGCCAGATTCAGTAAAGCAACAAATATCGCCGATTTTTAATCAGTTAAAAGAAGGAAAAGAAGTAAATAATTTCCCTGAAATACTGGCACCGCTTTTCAGAAAATCAATTCAGCCATATATGATTTCATGGTTAAAATATGCTCCGGAAAAAGAAATAAAAAAACTGAACTGCCCGATTTTGATTATCCAAGGCGGGTGTGACATACAGGTAAAAGTAGAAGATGCGTACAAGCTTCATAATGGAAATAAAAAAAGCCAGTTGGGCATTATTCCGACGATGTCGCATACGTTAAAAAATGCGGGCGCAGACTGCATCAATCAACAGAAAACCTATACGGATGGTTCCATGCCGATAGATCCGGTTTTGGTAGATGATGTTGTGAAATTTATAAAGAAAAACTGACCTGCTTTTCCTGAAAACCACTTGCCAATATGGAATTATCTCAAATTATCAAAAATAAAATCCGGCAACAAGGGCCAATCTCTTTTCATGATTTTATGGAAATGGCACTGTATTATCCTTCGCTTGGATATTATAATTCGGACAGAAATAAGATTGGCAAAGAAGGAGATTTTTATACGAGCCCGGTTTTGAGTTCTTTATTTGGAGAAATGATTGGAAAACAGATAGAAGAAATGTGGTTTTTGCTGGATAAAAAGCCTTTTACAATTGTAGAATATGGCGCAGGTACCGGTGCTCTTGCAAATGATATACTGCATTATTTAAAAAATAATACGGCCTTGTATAATGAACTTACTTATTGCATCATTGAGAAAGGCGAAAAGATGCGGCGTCTTCAAAAAGAATTACTGAACGAAAAAGTAAGCTGGTATGAATCGCTAAATGAAATTTCCGGAATAAATGGTTGTGTGTTATCAAATGAACTGCTGGATAATTTTCCGGTGCACAAAGTGGTCATGGAAGACGAATTAATGGAAGTTTTTGTGGGTTATAAAAATGGTTTTGAAGAGATTTTACAGCCTGCAAATGAAGATCTGAAAAATTATTTTAGTGAGCTGGATGTTGTTTTGCCTACAGATTATTCTACGGAAATAAATCTGAATGCAATTCAATGGCTGGAAGAGATTTCCAAAAATCTACAATGCGGATTTGTTCTTACGATCGATTATGGTTTCTCATCTGCTGATCTTTACAGCGATAAAAGAAGTGCCGGTACAATTGTGTGTTATAAAGGACATGAAATAAATGATTCACCTTATCAAAACATTGGAGGGCAGGACATTACAGCGCATGTAAACTTTTCTGCACTGGCACTTTGGGGCGAAAAGGTGGGTTTGAAATGTTGCGGTTATACTTCACAATCCAATTTTCTGCGTTCATTAGGGTTGATGAATTATTTAAGAAAATTAGAAATGGAAAATAAAGGCTCAGAGGATAAAGATCATATTTTCCAAATCAACAAATTGCTGGTAGATATGGGAAATAAATTTAGAGTTCTTGTGCAGCAAAAAGGCTTGAAATGCAGAATGCTTACAGGAATGCAGTTCGCAAATCCATTTCCCGTTTAACCCTATAACGTTTCCAAAACCTTACAGCTTTTTTAAAAATCTGAAGGAAATGTTTCCGGAACTTTTTTTCTATCGGGATGCAATGGCAAAGGGTGCAATGCTTTTGTCTGATCTATAAAAACCAATGCATCATATCGCTCCGGTAATAACGACGGAACGTAGTTTCCATATTTTTCCATCGCCGGATCGTAAACAACACCAATGGCACGATGCGGAATTTTATCCAAATAAGCCTCATCAGTATCCTGGCTAAAAAGAAGATACCGGTTCTTAGTACTTTCCTCGTGCAATCGTCTTTCAATACTTCCGGAACGCGCCTGCGGCACATCCATCACTTCCATCGGAGCGCCCCATTCTTCACCCGCGATTACTGTGCCTTCGAAACTGGCAAACCCACACAGGTAAACGTTTTCTTCTCCATATTGTTCACGCGCTAATTCACCGATATTTACCATTCCAGCGCGGCTCATATCCGTTGCTCTCGCATCGCCGATATGGGTATTATGCTCCCACACAATTCCTTTGGCTTTGGTTCCATGAAACTTCATCAACCGGTCTAAAGTTTCCATCATATGGCGGTCACGAACGTTCCAGCTTTCATTATCAAAACCAATCATGGTGCGGTAATATTTTTCAGCGTTTACGGCAATCAAAGCATTTTGTTCTGTATTAAATCCTGCTTCACGATCACCATCTAAAAACTGTGCTTTTAACCGGATTTCTCTTAGCAAGGCCAAAACTTCATCGCGGCAGCCCGCGTCATTTAAGGTATAACGCGCATAATGCTGCTCGTTCTCATTGAATGGCTCAAAACAATGAATCGCTTTTTTTACAGATTTTGCGGCTTGCGGGTCTTCCGTTTCCAAATAACTCATCATCGCCTTCATCGAATCCCAAAGGCTGTAAACATCAAGACCATAAAAGCCTACCTTTTTATCGGCAGATAAGTTTTTATTAAACCCGCGCAGCCATTCTGCAAGGCCGGCAACTTCCCAGTTTCCCCACATCCAGGTAGGCCAGCGGTCAAAATTTTTCAAAACATCTTCTATGTCTTCGCCTGCATCTTTATATCCTTTTACATAACGATTGATCTTGTAACAATCCGGCCAGTCCCCTTCAACCGCAATAAAATTAAATCCCTTTTCTTCTATTAATCTTTTGGAAATCTGGGCGCGCCAGGTATAAAATTCATGTGTTCCATGAGATGCTTCACCGAGCATTACGATCGGCCGGTTGCCAATATCTTCCATTAGCGGATCAAGATCTTTGGAATTATATAGCAGATTCATAGTAGCTTTATTTTTTATAAAAAGCCACAATTAACCTGCCAAACGAAACCGGATAAAACCATGTTGATTTTCAAATAAAAAATACGAATCTGCAATATTTATTTGTTTGCCGAATCCATCCTTGGAGGTTGAGCTTCAATCTTGAACCAAATTACTCATAATGCAATGCTTCAATAGGATCCAATCTCGAAGCTTTTACTGCCGGATAATAGCCAAAAAATATTCCGGTAATTCCGCAAACGGCAAAGGATATGATAATAGAGGAAACAGAAATAAGTGTAGGCCATTTTAAGAAAATACTGATTAGCTGTGATACGCCAATTCCGAGTAAAACGCCAATAATGCCGCCAATAATACTGATGACAATTGCTTCAATCAGAAACTGCATCAAAATGTCGATGCCGCGTGCACCGATAGACATTCTTAAACCGATTTCTTTGGTTCGTTCAGTTACAGAAACGTACATGATATTCATTATTCCTATTCCTCCGATCACTAAAGAAATAGCAGCAATTGCAGTAAGCAATACAGTAAGCAATTGGCTGGTAGAACTGAATGTATTGATCAGCTCAGACATGGTACGAATCAGAAAATCATCATCATCCGACGGTTTTAATTTATGCGATTTGCGAAGGATATTCGTCAGTTCCGCTACTGCGGAATCTGTAGTATTTGCACTGGTAGAGGCAGCATAAATATTCTGAATGTAAGGGATGGCAAGAATCCGCTGCTGAACCGTTGTATAAGGAGCCAGAATGATATCATCCTGGTCTGAACCAAAAGCATTTTCTCCTTTTGCAGCAAGTACGCCGATTATGGTAAAAGGTATTTTATTGAAACGAATAATTTTGCCAACCGGATCTTCGCCAGGATTAAAGAGGTTCGCAACAATCGTTTGTCCTACCAGGCAAACTTTTGCTGCGGCAGCAATATTTTCATTATTAAATGAAACACCTTCTTTTAAAGGCCAGTCGCGGATCTTCAGATAATCGGCGCTCACGCCAATGATCTGTGTTGGCCAGTTTTTATTTCCATTAATTACCTGCCCGCGCGCTGATACTGCCGGCGAAACCTCACTAATATATTTTGATTGAGATTGTATCGCTTTTATGTCATCTAATGTAAGTGTTTGCAAACCTGTTTGATCCAAACGGGCACCACCACCAACAGTTACATTGCTATATGGCCGTACCGTGATCATATTGGATCCCATACTCGAAAGTTGGGCCTGGATGCTTTGTTTAGAACCCTGGCCAATCGCAACCATTGCGATTACCGCTGCCACACCTATGATGATTCCAAGCATGGTAAGCAATGCTCTCAGTTTATTTCGCTGCAGCGCCCTGATGGCTATTTGCAAAAGATTGCTCAGTTTCATTTTGAAGTTTTTTTGACAAATAAACCAAAACACTTGCATCTAAACCGCCTGATCTTCAGCTTTCAACCTTCAATTTCCTCGCCAACCGGCAATTCCGCAAGTGCTTTTTTGGCTGATTTGATATTTTCATTTCTCGAATCCCGGATGATCCTCCCATCTCT
>Ga0207667_10000936_pt1 | contig 37241 bp, 32 predicted proteins | sample KBSCornC52_FD_184301 | JGI IMG/M metagenome (GOLD analysis project Ga0207667, IMG submission 184301) | Corn rhizosphere microbial communities from Kellogg Biological Station, Michigan, USA - KBS Corn C5-2 (SPAdes) (version 2) | ecosystem: Host-associated > Plants > Roots > Rhizosphere > Soil ...
GAAAGTGTGGGATAATTAAAAATAGAAGAATATTTCGCTTTGCCGCTAAGCAATTGATCGATCATTTCTTCCCGTGAAATATTCAAAGTTTCTGCCGCGCAATATAAATACAATCCGTGCCCGGCTTCATCCTGCACTTTAGCAAGCAAGGTGGCTTTTCTTTTTAATGAAGGCGCTCGGGTAATCCAGTTAGCTTCCGGAAGCATACCTACGATTTCGCTGTGAGCGTGCTGGCTTATTTGCCTGATTAGCATTTTACGATACTCATCCGGCATCCAGTCCTTAGGTTCAATTCTTATTTCCCGGTCTATTTTATCATCAAATGTTGCCAGTAATTTTTCTGCTTGCATGTTCTGAAACTTTATTCCCAAAGTTACTGATTATAAAAACAGCATCTACGCTTCATCATAATCTACTACAACCTTTTTGCTCCGTGGATGCGACTGGCAGGTTAAAATAAAACCATCTTTTACTTCACTTTTTTCAAGACCGTAATTTGCCTCCATTTCCACTTCGCCTTCAATGAGTTTGGCTTTGCAGGTGCAGCACACACCGCCTTTGCATGCAAAAGGAAGATCTGCGCCTTGCGCCAATCCCGCGTCCAAAATCGTTTTCCCATTGTATTCCAAGTTAAAATCAAAGCTGCGACCATCTATTTTTAGTGTTATCTCAGCTCCTTCCGGTTCGGTTTGTTCTACCGCTTCATAAATTTTTGTATGTTCTCTTGTTGGAGTCGTAAATAATTCGAAGTGAATTTTTTCGGGTTCGATGCCCCAGCCGCAAAGGAAATCTTTCACGGTGTAAATCATTTTTTCCGGGCCGCAAATAAAAAAATCATCGATAATATCGAAATTGATGAGTTTCGAAAGATGATTGCATTTAGATTCATCTATCCTTCCATAATTGAAATCTGCTTGGGTTTTTTCCCTGCTCAGGATATAATACACCCTGAATCTTTTCAGATATTTATCTTTCAGCGCTTCTATTTCTTCTTTAAAAATGATGGATTGCAAATTTTTATTTCCATACACCAGCGTGACCGCACTATTAGGCTCGGTTAGCAGAATTGTTTTTATAATAGAAATAATGGGGGTAATTCCACTACCGGCAGCAAATAAAATATAATCATTCCGATCTGAATGCATTGTTTTGGGATAAAAATTCCCGGTAGGTGGCAACACTTCCAGCACATCTCCTTTTTTTAGATCCTTATTTGCAAAAGTGGAGAATATTCCGCCTTCTACTTTTTTCACTGCTACACGCAATTCATTTTCAAAAGGGCTGCTGCAAATGGAGTATGATCTGCGAGCTTCTTCACCATTATTAAAAGTTCTGATCGTAATATTTTGTCCCTGGATAAAAAGAAAATCTTTCTGTATCTCTTCTGGAATTTCAAATGCAATGGAAACACAATCCGCGGTCTCCTTTCTGATGTCTTTTACTTTAAGTTTATGAAAATGTATGGCCAATAGAATATTTTTTTAAAAGGTTCCAAAGGTACGCCAAGAAAAGAGCATATTTTTTTAAAATGCCGCTGCTTACTTTTTTTAGAAATTGTTTATAAAAATTTAGAATTTCATCAGGTCAGATTGCCTAATTTTGCCTCGCAAAGCTTTATTCAAATGGAACTACATCCCATAGATACAGTTGAAAACATAGAACCGCAACATTTCAAGAACGAATATTACCTGCCCAAAAAACCACTCGTCATTACGGGCCTCGCCAAGGAATGGCCTGCTTATAAAAAATGGTCTTGGGATTATTTTAAAGAAATAGTAGGTGATCAAAAAGTTGCGCTCTACAACAATATTAAAAGTGATGCATATACACCAATCAATACGGCTGATGATTACAAGACTTTTGCAGAATACGTGGATATGATTCAAAAAGGACCGGCAGCCTGGCGGATCTTTTTGTTTAATATTTTTGATCATGCGCCGCAGTTAATCAATGATTTTACATGGCCGGAGCACCTGATGACCGGTTTTGTAAAAAAATACCCAATGCTTTTTACCGGAGGCGAATCTTCTATCACTCACATGCATTTTGATATAGATCTGTCGCATATTTTACATACACAATTTGCCGGCAGAAAAAGGGTATTATTATTTCGTCATGAAGAACAGCACAAATTGTACAGAAAGCCGTTTGAGGTACTAAGCCTCGCCGATTTTTCAAATTATAGTAAAAAAGAAGGATCGCCTGATTATGAAAAATTTCCCGCTTTGCGGCATGCCGTAGGGTATGATCTGACATTAAATCCTGGTGACACTTTATTTATGCCGGCAGGATACTGGCATCACATGGAATATATTGATAGTGGTTTTGCGATGAGTTTGCGTGCGCTTCAGAGTTCACTTGGAGGAAAAATGAAGGGTGTTTGGAACTTATTTGGGATGAGAAGCATAGATACTGTTTTAAAAAAAACCGCACCAAAATGGTGGTATGATTATAAAATAAAAAAAATTGATCAGCTTGCCGCAAGGGAGTTAAAAAAATATTCAAACTAAACCGGGTAAAATTTGTTTTTATCAACAAATAAATATTAATTTAGCAGCCCCATCCTTTCTTTCCTATTCCTATATTTAAAAAAACCGTACACAAACCCAATAGACTTAATTCAATTCGGATTTAGGTTTTTTGTTTTTATATAATTAGTCAAAACAGCTTACCGTTTTTATTTTTTTAGAAGAAAAAACTAAACTTTTTCTTGTGGTTTCAGAGGTAAGCAAGGCCGGTGATTTTTATCACTGGCCATTTTTTTATGTGTTTATTAAACGCTTGAAGATCTTTCGAAATTTTTTTCCGGCAATCTTTTTTAAAACCTGAAAAAACTTAAATAAACGCTGGTGTAAGAAATTGAATTGAATTCTTTACGAAAAAAGAATTGAAATTTCGCTTATTTGTTTGTTTATTGAGAAGGGCGATTGATGAATAAAAATAAATGCAATTTCCAATTTTTGTATTTTTAATAATTAAATTATGATTTTATGAATGTTAAACTAATGACCGCATCTTTGATTATCAGCGCGATGTTTTCAATTTCATGCAACAATTCTTCCAATAAAAATTCAACACAAACCGCAGTGGACTCTACAACACAAACGTCGCCAGTAAATATCAAAGAAGATTCAATCCATTATCAAATGGATGGAAAAACGTATAAAGGATATATTTTTTATAACGAAGACCAAAAAGGCAAACGGCCTGGAATTGTGGTCGTTCATGAATGGTGGGGATTGACAGATTACACTCCGATGCGTGCAAAAGAACTGGCAAAACTTGGCTACATCGCACTTGCAGCTGATATGTATGGTAATGGCCAAACTGCTCCGGACCCAAAAGTTGCACAGGAATTAGCAACACCTTTTTATAAAGACCCTTCTTTGGCCAAAACTAGATTAGATGCAGCGATTAATTTTCTGAAGACATATCCGCAAACTGACACATCAGAGATAGCTGCCATTGGATATTGCTTCGGTGGTTTTGTGGTTTTAAATGCAGCCAAACTTGGTTCTGACCTGAAAGGGGTCGTGACTTTCCACGGTGGGCTTGAAGGAGTAAAACCACCGAAAGGTATGAAGACAAAGTTTTTAATTTGCCATGGTGGCGATGACCAATTTGAAAATCCAAATGTAGCGGAATTCAAAAAGGAAATGGATTCAGCAGGCGCAGATTATGCTTTTAAAATTTATCCAAACGCCTCACATTCCTTTAGCAATCCGCAGTCAACAGCAATGGGGGAAAAATTTAAAATGCCGATCAGCTATAATGCAGCAGCAGATTCTGCGTCATGGAGTGATATGAAAGCGTTTTTGAAAAAATTATTTTAGATACATCTTCGCACTTTTTTTATGTAGAAAGAAACGTCTTTTATTAAATAAATTTATTTCTCACTTTTTAATGCATTCATTTTAAATTCGTACCACAAAATAATTTTATGATTCAACGTGTACAAACCCTGTGGATGCTGCTTGCTGCTTTGGCTGCCTTTCTTACTTTAAAATTTGCTTTTTACGGAGGCACGCTGATGTTGGAAAACGGAGCCAATGCTGTGACAACTATGGCAACAGATGGGACGTATCATTTGTTAAAAGCAACTGATAATTTTTTAATTCTGATTTTGACAAGCGCTCTTGGCACAGGGATATTCATCAATATTTTTTTGTACAAACACCGCAGCATTCAGATCAGAATCATTATTGCTGCCATCATTGTAGAATGCCTGATTATCTTTTTATACTTTCGTGAAACCAAACATTATTCACAAGGAAATTTTAATATCTGGGCCATTCTTCATATCCTCATTATCCTGTTTTTAATTTTTGCGGCAAAAGGCATTTATAATGATTCAAAACTGGTCAAGGAAAGCAACCGGCTGAGATAACATTCAAAAAGCGAAACAGGAATGTTAATTATTTCTTCGTTTACTGTTGAAAAAAACGGGATAAAACAATCGTTTATCTTTGCAATATGAGTAAAGTAAGAGTAAGATTTGCGCCCAGCCCAACCGGCGGTTTGCATCTTGGCGGCGTTCGCACCGCTTTATACAATTATTTATTTGCTAAAAAAAATGAAGGCACTTTTGTTCTCAGAATAGAAGATACTGACCAGACAAGATATGTGCAAGGCGCGGAAGATTATATCATTGAATGCCTTAACTGGTGTGGAATTCTTCCCGATGAAGGACCATGGAAACCTGGTGAATATGGTCCTTACAGGCAAAGTGAAAGAAAAGAAATCTATCGCAAATATGCAGAACAGCTCGTAGAATCTGGTCATGCTTACTATGCTTTTGATACTCCTGAGGAAATTGAAAACCTTCGGGAAAAATTAAAAGCGCAGGGGAAATATAATGTGCAATATGATTTTCAAAACCGTCTCAATATGCGCAACTCGCTTGTGTTGCCAAAAGAGGAAACGGAAGCATTGCTTAAAATAAATTTTCCTCATGTTGTCCGGATCAAAATGCCGCGTGACGAATATGTTCATTTCAATGACATGATTCGCGGTGAAATTGAAATGCCAACTGACGGCGTGGATGACAAAGTTTTATTGAAAGCTGACGGAATGCCGACCTATCACCTGGCAGTTGTTGTTGACGATTATCTGATGAAGATTACGCATGCTTTTCGGGGTGAAGAATGGCTTCCAAGCGCTCCGGTCCACGTGTTGTTGTGGAAATATTTTGGCTGGGAAAAGGATATGCCAAAATGGGCACATCTTCCCCTGATTTTAAAACCGGATGGAAATGGAAAACTGAGTAAAAGAGATGGCGAAAGATTGGGCTTTCCTGTTTTTGCTATAGAATGGAATGACCCTAAAAGCGGCCTGGTTAAAGGTTTTAAGGAATTAGGGTTTATGCCGGAAGCATTTATCAATATGCTCGCTTTGCTTGGTTGGAACGATGGTTCTGAACAGGAAATTTTTACTTTACCGGAAATGGTAGAAAAATTCTCGATGGACAGAGTGCATTCTCATGGAGCGAAATTCGATTTTGAAAAAGCAAAATGGTTCAATCACGAGTGGATCAAAAGATCATCAGTAGGAAGATTAAAGCCTCATGTAAAAAAAATATTTCAAGAACATGTTGTCATTCAGGATGAAAATAAGTTGGAAAAGATCATTGAACTGATCAAAGACCGTTGCACTTTATTAACTGATTTCTGGCCTCAGGGAAGTTTCTTTTTTGTTGCTCCCGCTGAAATCGATACCAGTTCGATTCTTCCGAAATGGAATGAAAATAAAAACCAGTTCTTCATTGAAATGATCCGTTCGTATTCCTTGATGAATTTGTGGGATACTGAAGGCATTGAACATACCTTTAAAGAACTTGCAGCAGCAAGTAAATTAAAACCAGGTGAATTGATGGGCGCGTTCCGCCTGATGCTTGTTGGTGGAAAATTTGGCCCAGGTGTTTTTGAAATTTCATCAATTTTAGGAAAAGAAGAAACCATCAAACGAATCGAACATACTTTATCTTTATTGAAATAATATGGCTCAAAAAAATTCTTCTGAATTACAACGACCGATTCGTGTTTTAGTTGCAAAAGTCGGGCTAGACGGCCACGACCGGGGAGCAAAAGTAATTGCGACTTCGCTTCGTGATGCGGGTATGGAAGTAATTTATACAGGATTGCGGCAAACTCCTGAAATGGTGGTGAATGCTGCATTGCAGGAAGACGTAGATGCAATTGGCGTTAGTATTTTGACAGGAGCACACAACACGATTTTTCCCAAAATATTATCATTGATGAAAGAAAAAGGCATGGATGATGTGCTCGTAACCGGCGGCGGAATTATTCCTGCAGACGACATGAAAAAACTAAATGACATGGGCGTTGGAAAATTATTTTCTCCGGGTACTTCTACAACTGATATCGCTGAATATATAAAAGATTGGGTGAAGGAAAATAGGAATTTCTAAATAAAATAATTATGAGTTTTTCAACAATACAAACTTCTCTCGACGAACATATTCTCACCATTACCATCAATCGTCCCTATAAATTAAATGCATTGAATCAAACCGTTTTGAATGAACTAAACGAGGCAATGGACTTGGTTTATAAAGATGAAAAAATAAAAGCAGTAATCATCACCGGCGCAGGAGAAAAAGCATTTGTTGCCGGCGCAGACATTGCTGAATTTGTGTCTGTAAAAGATGATGAAGGCGGATCTCTTTCTAAAAAAGGACAAGATATTTTTTTAAAAATAGAAAATTCTCCAAAACCTGTAATAGCGGCGGTGAATGGCTTTGCGCTGGGTGGCGGCTGTGAACTCGCCATGGCTTGTCACTTCAGGCTGGCAAGTACCAATGCAAAATTCGGACAACCCGAAGTAAACCTTGGTTTGATTCCCGGATATGGCGGCACACAACGGCTGACAATGCTGATTGGAAAAGGAAAAGCAATGGAAATGATGATGACAGGAAATATGATTGATGCAAACGAAGCTAAAACCCTAGGGCTTGTCAATTATGTAGAAACGCCGGAAAATTTAATTCCGAAAACAAAAGAAATTTTAAATGTAATTCTTACCAAATCTCCGGTTGCAATTTCTAAAATCATCGAAGCAGTGAATTTTTATTTTGACAAAAAAGGGTTTGATGAAGAAGCAAAATTATTCGGTGAAGTTTTTTCAACTGATGATAAGAAAGAAGGAACTGCTGCTTTTTTAGAAAAAAGAAAACCGGTTTTTTAAATAAATACAAATCTTTCTGATAATATCTTTTCATTTTTATTGATTGACTATTTGCAAAACAAAAATCAAAATCATTCTTATTTATTTCTTTACTGCGACCGTTGGCAGAAAACTATTTGTATTTTTTCCTCCCTCCTATTGGTTTAAATTTGCACTATCGTTTAATAAGTTTAACAGGAAAAATTATGGATTACAGAACAGAAAAAGACACGATGGGCGAAGTGAAAGTGCCTGCTGATGCCTATTACGGGGCACAAACAGAACGCAGCATTGAGAATTTTAAAATTGCGCAGGACATTAATAAAATCCCGAAAGAAATTATTCGGGCATTTGCTTATTTAAAGAAAGCAGCAGCAATTACTAATTACGATGCAGGTGTTTTGCCAAAAGAAAAACTGGATTTAATTACCAAAGTATGTGATGAAATTCTTGCCGGAAAATTGGACAAAGAATTTCCTTTGGTCGTTTGGCAAACGGGCAGCGGCACACAAAGCAATATGAATGTAAATGAAGTGATCGCTTATCGGGGACATGTGCTCAATGGCGGCGAACTTTCTGACAAACAAAAAGCGTTGCATCCAAATGATGATGTAAATAAATCGCAATCGAGCAATGATACTTTTCCTACAGCCATGCACATTGCGGCTTATAAAATTCTGCACGATCTTACATTGCCAGCTCTTGAAAATCTGAAAAAAACCTTTGAGCAAAAGTCAAAAGACTTCATGCACATCGTGAAGATTGGAAGAACGCACTTCATGGATGCAACGCCACTGACCTTAGGACAGGAATTCTCAGGATATGCATCTCAATTAGATCATGGAATAAAAGCAATCAAAAATACATTGCCGCATTTAAGCGAGCTGGCACTTGGCGGTACGGCTGTTGGAACCGGAATTAATACACCGCCCAATTATGCAGTGAATGTGGCAGAAACGATTGCAGAATTAACAGGACTTCCATTCATTACCGCAAAAAATAAATTTGAATCTCTTGCTTCCCATGATGCAATCGTAGAAACGCATGGAGCTTTAAAAACGGTGGCAGTAAGCCTGATGAAAATTGCGAATGATATTCGTATGTTGTCCTCAGGTCCGAGGAGCGGCATTGGGGAAATCAGCATTCCTGAAAACGAACCTGGCTCTTCTATCATGCCTGGTAAAGTGAATCCAACACAATGTGAAGCATTAACCATGATTTCAGCACAGGTTATGGGAAATGATGTAGCAATTACTGTTGGCGGCGCTACCGGCCAGTTTGAGTTGAATGTTTTTAAACCGATGATCATCTATAATTTTCTGCATAGTGCAAGGTTATTAGGAGATGGCTGCAACAGTTTCAATGAAAATTGCGCAAAAGGAATTGAGCCGATTAAAGTGAACATCAAAAAACATGTGGACAATTCGTTGATGCTGGTAACAGCATTGAATCCGAAAATCGGTTATTATAAAGCGGCAGAAATTGCCCAAAAAGCACACAAAGAAAATACAACATTAAAAGAAATGGCGGTGAAATTAGGATACGTTACCCCCGAAGAATTTGATGAATGGGTAAATCCGGCAAATATGGTGGGAGAATTACCGGAATGATTTGAGCTAATGCAGAAGCAAAAGCGACAAAACAAGATAGAATGGTTACAAATCAGTTTAGTACTTTTTTCATCTCATCTCCAACAATTCATTCAAATAAAAAAGGCGTCTTTGAAGGGCGCCTTTTTTAGCTTTGTTTTTCACTGTTAACGTGAATTGCTTTCATTCTTCTTTTGGCTATCGCGGCTTGAAGAAGATTTCTTCTTGTCTTCATTTTTACTGTCGCGGCCATGATCTTTTTTTGTAGGCATGATCTTTTTTTTTGAGTAAACTCACAATATTGTGATTTAATATTTATACGAAAAAATATGCCAGTTGAAAAAGGGTCAAAGGAGCCGCTTAATATAGTTATTTTGTAGAATTTTATTCTTTACACACATCCTCTGTGGTGAAGCATCTACAAAAATACTCATTTATAAAAATTGCACTTTCAATCTTATAAAACAGTAGCGGTTTTCCGTTTGTGCCAAACAAATTTTTAAAAAATGGAAAACAGAAATTGCGGTTTTTGTTTGTTTGCTGAAAAGCGGGTTTGACAGAAGAGTCTGTTTACTCGGGAATAAACTTGTTTGACCTGACAAGTCCATTAGAAATCGGCTCTTTAGTTTTGGCAGGATATTTATGTATAGAAAGAAATAAATCAAACCCTATTTAAAATGCGCATCTCAATTAAAAACAGAGCCAACAATTTCTTTCACAATCTTGTGAAGAAATCTCTTTTTATTTTTTATTACGGCGAATAAGGAGTCGAATAAATTTAAAAAAAGTACAGTACAAAAGCTGTGGCTATTCTCAAAAGGAAAAATTCATTTGCAACGAACAAATAAATAAGGCAAATTCTTATTTAAAAAGTTCTTCTTAAGTAAGAAAAAAACCGGTAATCAGTTGATAGTTAATTTACCATTAGTGATCTGAACCTGATTTCCGTTTGCATCTTGTGCTGTTCCGGAAAAAGTTATATTAACAACAGTAGCTTCCACTGAAAGTACGTTAACCACAAATTCTCCAACCAGTTTATTCGCAGAATATATTGCAGAACCAGTTGCGTCCGTGTAAGAAAAAGTAGCTTTGAATTGAGAAGCATAATAATTGCCGGTTGTTAATGTATCGCCGTATAGATACAACAGGAAATTCTGTTTTCCATCCATTGTTTTGCCGGTAAAAGAATATTGATTAGGGGTTCCGCTATTTGTATGAAAATCGGCGATGTAACCTGAATAATTGGTACCGCCGCTTGTAAATTGCCAAAGGCCTGTCGGGGGCGCCATTACTTCCGAACTGTATTCTTTAGCACAGGAATTAAAAAAAACAGCGATCAAAAAAGTATAAAAAACAATCCTGAGAGTTTTCATGTGGCCGTTTTGAAGGTTGAGGACTTGCATTTACTGAACGTGTATTCCATCATTTACAACTGCTTCTGTTTCTATCTTTTTTTCCAGAGCAGAAGCATGCGATTTGAAAAATCTTTTTTGAAAGATAAAGATAGCAATGATTCCTGTAGAAATAGAAGCGTCTGCTAAATTAAATATCGGGCTGAAAAAATCAAAATCCTGTCCGCTCCAGATCGGAAACCATGATGGAAACCGTGTATGTATAATGGGAAAATAAAGCATGTCAACCACATTACCATGCAAAAAACCGGCGTAGCCATGTGCAGGAAAAATGTGGGCAATGTTCATAGCATCCATACTGCTGTTTTCGAAAATGAGTCCATAAAACATGCTGTCGATTAAATTCCCTAAAGCCCCTGCAAAAATTAATGCAACACAAATAATAAATCCGGCATTGTATTTTTTTTCCACGATCCTTTTAATATAAAAAACACCAAAGATTACCGCCGCCAGCCGGAATAAAGTGAGCGCCATTTTTCCAAACTCGCCTCCAAACTTCCACCCGTAAGCCATTCCTTCATTTTCAATGAAATACAACTGGAACCAATGCCCAAGTACAGGATGAGATTCGCCGGCGTAGAAGTGGGTTTTTACATAGATTTTCAGAAGCTGGTCAGCAATTACAATGAGGCAAATAATTAAAAAAACACTTCTCTTTTTCACTTAAAAAATTTACTGGCAAAGATAATAAAATTGAATAAGGCCTATTAGCCCATTCGTTAATTATTCGCTAATGGAAATCGCCTGGTTTTCAGATAAAGTCTTATCCTCCAAATGAAAAAAACGTTTTCTAAAAAACAGAATGATGATCACGCCGACAGAAACAGAAGCGTCGGCAATGTTGAAAATATAGTTGAAAAATGAGAATGGCTTTCCACCAAAAAAGGGAATCCAGCGCGGAAGCTGATCCACGTGAACCAATGGTAAATAAAGCATGTCCACCACATTTCCATGTAAAAATCCTGCATAACCTTTCTTTGGAAATAGGGTCGCAACTGCTGACGTATCAAAACTGTTGTTGTCGAAGATCAAACCGTAAAACATGCTGTCAATCAAGTTGCCTAATGCACCTGCAAACACGAGCGCAACACAGATGATATATCCACGGTGATAGTTTCTTTTAATAATTCTGTTGAGATAAAAAACTCCAAAAATGACCGCAGCAAGACGGAATAGCGTAAGCGTTATTTTGCCCAAGCCGCCGCCAAGTTTCCAGCCATAAGCCATTCCTTCGTTTTCGATAAAATAAAGCCGGAACCAATGTCCCAGGACGGGGTGCGATTCTCCGGGATGATAATGAGTTTTTACATAAATTTTCAATACCTGGTCAGCAATGACGATCAGGAAAATAATCAGAAAGACGTTTCTCTTTTTCAAATAAAAAAATTGTGAGTGAAGGTAAGATAAACTGATTTTAATGCAATGAACCTTGCAAAGGTTGCAACATTCAAGAGATCTTTTGATTTGAAAAAATGTTTTTTAAAGATTGCAGCCTTATGTGCAGCAACAAGCTGTACAGGAAATAAAAGCTGTTTAAAAAAAATTATTAATAAAGGTATATTTTTACAGCTTGCTGTTTATTTTATTTCCAATTTTGTTATTTAATTGATTTTATAAAAAATAATCCAAATTTTAATTTATTATGCAGGTAAACATTGACCTTTCTGATTCCCTTGAAAAAATTCCCGTTGAAATTTTTAAAACTCCTAAGGACGGTTCCCGTTATGTAGCCGAAGTGATCGCTGTATTGATTAGAGAAAAAAATGCGGAAGGCAAAAAAGCGGTGATCGGCCTTGCTACCGGATCAACGCCAAAATCATTGTACGCGGAACTTGTAAGAATGCACAATGAAGAAGGACTGAGTTTTAAAAATGTGATCACTTTTAATCTGGATCAATATTATCCGATGGAAGCGGATGCACTCAATAGCTATCATTATTTCATGCGCAAATACTTATTTGAACAAACAGATATTGATCCGCAGAATTACTTTTTACCAAATGGAATGATTCCAAAAGATAAGATTAAAGAACACTGTGCCAATTATGAAAGAAAAATTGAAGAAGCCGGCGGCATAGATCTGCAGATCCTGGGGATCGGAGTGAACGGTCACATCGGTTTCAATGAACCTGGCTCGCCCATGTACTCAAAAACCCGTTTGATTTCTTTGGATAATTCTACCCGAATTGCCAATTCACAGGAATTTGGAAATATGTCGGAAGTGCCGCGAATGGCGATTACGATGGGGATTAGTACAATCATGAAATCAAGGCGGATCATACTAATGGCGTGGGGCAAAACAAAAGCTCCGGTAATTCAAAAAGCAGTAGAAGGCAAGCCGACTGAGGAAATCCCGGCTTCGCTTCTTCAGCATCATGATAATTGTTTGTTTGTTTTGGATGAATTTGCGGCATCAGATCTTACAAGGTTCAAATATCCTTGGCTCACAGGCGAATGCGAATGGACACCTAAAATTATTAAAAGCGCTGTGGTAAATATGGCGTTGCAATTAAATAAACCGGTTCTTAGTCTAACCGATCATGATTATAACGAAAACGGGTTAAGCGATTTGCTGGTTGAAAAAGGAAATGCTTATGAAATAAACCTGGAAGTGTACTACATGCTTCGTGATTCTATTACCGGCTGGCCCGGTGGGAAACCAAATGCCATCATGCCGAATCATCCAGAAAGAAGCGAACCATATCCAAAAACTGTATTAATTTTTTCTCCGCATCCTGACGACGACATCATCAGCATGGGCGGCACTTTTATGCGCCTGCACGACCAGGGCCATAATGTAAATGTGGCTTACCAAACCAGTGGAAACATTGCTGTTACGGATGAATTTGTTACCCGATTTTTAGATTTTGCAGTTGGCTTCGAAAAAATATTTCATATTGACGACACGATCAGCCGTAAAGTATTTGAAACCGCTTCTAAATTTTTACAAGACAAAAAAACAACCGAGCAGGATAGCCCGGAAATCAGGGAAATAAAAGGATTGATCCGCCGTTGTGAAGCACGCGCTACCTGCAAATACGTTGGACTAACAGATGACCAGATTCATTTCATGAACCTTCCTTTTTATGAAACAGGAACCATAGAAAAAAAGCCGATGGGCAAAGAAGATGTGGATATAACGGTAAAGCTTATGCGAAAATTAAAACCGCAATCCATCTTTTGTGCAGGCGACCTGGCCGATCCGCATGGAACACATAAAGTTTGCCTGGATGTGGTTCTTGCCGCACTGAAGGTAATTAGAAATGAACCCGATGGCGAATGGTTAAACGATTGCTATGTGTGGCTTTACAAAGGAGCGTGGGAAGAATGGGATATCAGCGAAATTGAAATGGCTGTACCGATGAGCCCTGAACAGGTTCGGAAGAAACGTTATGGAATTTTTATTCACCAGTCACAAAAAGATTCTGTTCCGTTCCAGGGAAGTGATGAGCGCGAGTTCTGGCAAAGGGCCGAAGAAAGAAATGCAAATACAGCTGACTTGTACGCAAAGCTTGGCCTTACTAAGTACGCCGCTATGGAAGCTTTTGTAAGATTGAAAGATGCGAAAAAAGAATTTGGAGGCGAAGAGCTTTAGCAGGTTCGTTTAAGATTGAGCAACAGCGGCTCTTCTCCCGAAAGATGAAAAAGAAGTTGTAAATATTTCTTTGTTTACTGTAAGATAAGTGTTAAACAAATGGACAATTTGCACACCGCACCTGGCAACTGTAGGTGCGGTGCTACACTTTTTTTATTCTTTGTTTGTAAAAATAGATCTTCACTATTGCAATATTCTTTCTCAGATAAACAACTGTGAAAATATTATTAGCGAATCTTTAATAAGTTATTTCATACACAATAATATTCTTCTTCTATACCTTTGCCCGCAAATGAGAAAGCTCCTTGCTTTTATTCTACTAATTTCTCACATGAATACGTCCATGTTTTTTCCGCAGGTCCCGGAAACCGATGTATATGATAGCAAGGGCAATCAGGTAGATAATATTACGAGCATAGTTGAATGGATAAGGGTGAAAACAGGATTTGACCATACTGCCGACAATGAAAATGGCGATAGAGCCCAAAACCTTCACCAGGTTAAAGATTTCCAATACACATTTGATCCAACATCATTTACGAAAAATATCCACTCCCATTATAAACTTGTGAATATTCATTATCCCGAATATCGCAGTTCAAAAATCACTTTTGTTTCTTACGACATCTTAGTGCCTCCACCAAAGGCATAAATCCGGAAAGCTTTTCTGCTTCATAAAATCTCTCAACAAATTTACTTCAAATGGTGATGGAACCGGTGTAGCCATAACCGGGTTCCATTGTAATTATTGGTTATTAAACAAACTGAAATGAAGAAAGTAATTCTATTACTGGTTTTCACTCTGTGTATTTGTATTTCATATTCACAGGATACCACACCCTACCATCAAGATACATTACGTTTGACATTGCCCCAGGCAGAAAGTTTTTTCTTAAATAAAAATCTGGACCTGATTGCGCAGAAATACAGTATTGACTCTGCAAGAGCAACCGTCATCACTGCCAAATTATATGACAACCCCGATTTTTCTTTTTCAAATGCACTTTATAATTCACAAACGCATCATTTTTTTGATCCCGAAGAATCTGTGCAAGTATCGCAGCTGATAAAGCTCGCAGGTAAAAGAAATAAAGCCATTGAATTAGCAAAGTCAGGAATTAGTATCGCACAATTTCAGTTTTATGATCTTTTAAGAACGCTCCGTTTTACCTTACGAAACGATTTTTATAACATTTATTTCTTAGAGCAATCTTCCAAACTTTACAAGATAGAAATAAGTTCTCTTCAAAAATTAGTTCCCGCTTTTGATGATGAAGTAAAAAAAGGTTACATGGCGCCAGTCGATGCGTTGAGAATTAAGTCTCAGTTGTATACGCTGCAGGCAGAGTATGATAATCTTAGGGTAAACCTTGATAATATACAGAATGAGGTAAAAGTTTTGATCCGCGCAAACCCTTCTTCATTTATAGTGGCTGAAGCGCAGCCTTCTGGTTTTAATAATGATTTAGTTACCCAAAGTAATTACCAGGCGCTTGTTGATTCTGCAATTGTAAACCGGCCTGATCTTAAAGGATTAAACGCAAATATTGAGTTCAGCAATTACAATTTAAATCTTCAAAAAGCATTTGCAAACCCAGATATTACGATTGGCGTCAGCTACGACAGGCTCGGTAGTTACGTGCAGGACTACAACGCTATTGGTATATCATTTCCGCTGCCGCTTTTTAACAGAAACCAGGGAAATATCCGGAATGCAAAAATACAAACTGAAATAAGCAAAGTTCAATACGAAAGCGGTTTGGAAAGAGTAAAAAATGATGTGACCACAAATTATATAACTGCTTTGCGGTCAGAAAAATTGCTCCTTGGTTTTGACCCAACCTTTGAAGATAACATGAAAAATCTGATCGACCAGGTAACAATAAATTTCCAAAAGAAGAATATAACACTACTGCAATTTTTAGATTTCTATGAATCGTATAAGCAAAACGTACTACAAATGAACCAACTAAAATTTAATAAAATGAGCGCGTTGGAGCAATTGAATTTTTCTATTGGTAAAATAATTTTTAACCAGTAAACAAACAAATAGAGCCAATCCTTCTTTTTCATTCTAATATCAACACAATGAACAAACTAAATATCTTCTCATTTATAATCGCTTTTGTTTTTATTATTTCCGGCTGCAAAACAGAAAAGAAAACCTCCGATGACAGGGAAAAATTTGTAATCTCAGACTCGTTATTTAAAACCCTGAAAATAGATTCTGTTGTGAAATGTCCGCTGGTAAACGCATTAACCTTTACAGGACAGGTATCTTTCAATGAAGATAATGTAGCCCGGATCTTTCCGATGGTCAGCGGCAATATCACCAATATATCCGTGCAGTTAGGAGATCATGTGAATGCAGGACAGCGGTTGGGCGTGATCAGAAGTAGCGAAATGGCAGGATATGGCAATGACCTCGTGACTTCAGAAACGAACCTGCTGATAGCGCAGAAAAATATGGACGCCGCTAATGATATGTATAAAAGCGGCCTCATGTCTCAGAAGGATTATATAACAGCTCAGCAAATGTATAAACAGGCCCAGTCACAACTAAACAGATCTAAGGAAGTATTGCAGATAAACGGCGGAAACACCGAGGGACAGTATGTTGTAAAATCACCGGTTAGCGGTTTTGTAGTTGAAAAACAAGTCAACAACAATATGGCGATCCGCCCCGATAATACCAACGATTTATTCACGATTTCTGATTTAAAAAACGTATGGGTTTTGGCTAATGTTTATGAATCAAACATAAGCCAGGTACATCTGGGAGACAATGTAGATGTAACAACACTTTCTTATCCGGGACGGGTGTTTCATGGAAAAGTAGATAAAGTCTTGAATGTGCTTGATCCAACTAACAAAGTAATGAAGCTTCGGGTGGTTTTGCCAAATCCTGATTATGCCTTGAAGCCCGGAATGTTTGCAAGCATTACGGTGATTAACAACACCAACGATGAAACACTTTGTGTTCCTGCCGGTTCCGTCATATTTGAAAACAGTCAGTATTATGTTTTGGTTTATAAAAGCAAGTCTGATGTTCAAATTACTTCTGTCCAGGTAATAGGAACCAATGGAAATAAAACCTACATCTCCGGCGGGGTGCATGTGGGTGATAGGGTTATCGGATCGGATGCTGTTATGATTTACAGCGCATTAAATTTTTAAAAAGAAAAAACGAATCAATGTTAAAGCTCCTAAGATCAATCATAGCATTTTCTTTAAAGCGCAAATATTTTATACTATTTGCCACTTTAGTTTTATTAATAGGCGGGATTATTACTTTCAAAAATATGCCGATTGAGGCGTATCCGGATGTTACCAATACTGAGGTTTCCATCATCACCCAATGGCCGGGACGAAGCGCTGAAGAAGTAGAAAAGCTGATTACGATTCCAATCGAAATAGCCATGAACCCTGTACAGCAAAAGACAAGTTTGCGGTCAACCACTGTCTTTGGCCTCTCTTATGTAAAATTAATTTTTGAAGATAAGGTAACCGACGAGCAGGCGCGGATACAGGTGAATAATTTATTGGCTAATGCAGATCTCCCTGCAGGAATACAACCGGTTGTGCAACCGCCTACTGGCCCCACAGGTGAAATATACCGGTATTCTTTAAGAAGCACTTTTCGTGATCAAAGGGAATTAAAAACTTTGCAGGACTGGGTTGTGGATCGCCAGTTGAGGTCTGTCCCTGGCGTAGCTGATGTTGTAAGTTTTGGAGGCGAAACAAAAGCATATGAAATAAAGGTAGATCCAGGAAAATTAAGCAACCTCGGAATTACATCTTTAGACGTTTTCAATGCTGTTACCAGAACCAATATTAACATCGGTGGTGATATCATTAATAAAAACAACCAGGCTTATGTGGTGCGTGGCATTGGCCTTCTAAATGATATCAATGAAATCAAAAACATTATCATCGAAAATGTAAATGGCGTTCCTGTTTTAGTAAAAGACGTGGCAGATGTAGAAATTTCGAATGTTCCCAGGCTCGGGCATGTGGGCAGAACCGATGCGATAGATTCTGCGGGGACCAGAGTCGCCAGGGATGAACCGGATGTGGTGGAAGCGATAGTTTTAATGCGTAAAGGTGCAAATCCGACAGACGTCATTAACGCCTTGAAACAAAAAGTTGAAAAAATTAACAGGGAAATATTACCACCTGATACGAAAATGGTTCCGTATTATAACCGCGAAGACCTGATCAGCTTTGCAACTGGAACTGTATTGCACAACCTGGTAGAAGGCATTTTGCTGGTTACTTTGATCGTTTCGCTTTTTATGTTTAACTGGAGAACTACCTTAATCGTTTCCATCGTAATTCCGCTTTCTCTTTTATTTGCTTTTATTTGTTTACAATTAATGGGCATGTCCGCTAATCTGTTGTCCTTAGGGGCCATTGATTTCGGGATTATCATTGATGGATCGGTAGTGATGGTTGAGGGAATTTTTGTGATCCTTGATCAAAAGGGCAGGGCAGTAGGCATGGAGAGGTTCAATAAGCTCGCCAAACTGGGAATGATCAAAAACAGCGGCGCTGAGCTTGGCAAAGCCATCTTTTTTGCCAAATTAATCATCATTGCGGCGCTGGTACCTATTTTTTCTTTTCAAAAAATTGAAGGAAAACTATTTTCTCCTTTGGCTTATACGTTGGGCTTTGCTTTGCTTGGCGGTTTAATTCTAACGCTCACTTTGGTGCCGGTTCTTATTAGTATGCTTTTGAGAAAGAACGTAAAAGAAAAGCACAATCCTATTGTGCATAAGCTCACTCACTGGATGTTGAAAGGATATGATTTTACTTTAAAGCATAAAAAAACAGCCATTATTTCTTCAGTAATTATTATCATCCTCGGTTTATATTCCTTCAAATTTTTAGGAACTGAATTTTTGCCCGAGCTGGATGAAGGTTCTATATGGCTTCGGGTTCAGTTGCCTTACAGTATTTCATTGGAAAAATCGGTAGAGGTAGCGAAGCAGGTAAGGGAAAAGATGATTGCTTTTCCACAGGTAAAAAATATTGTTTCTCAAACGGGTCGGCCGGATGATGGAACAGACGTAACGGGATTTTATAATAATGAATTTGACGTGATTTTATATCCTGAAAAGAGTTGGAAGCCGCGAATGACCAAGACCGAACTGATTGCTAAGGTGAATCAATCGCTTTCGGGAATCCCAGGTGCGGATCTTAATTTTTCACAGCCAATTTCCGATAATATAGAAGAAGCTGTTTCAGGCGTAAAAGGTTCCATTGTTGTCAAAATATTTGGAGATTCTTTAAACTATATGGAAGGAAAAGCATTCGAGGTACAAAATGTGTTAAAGGATATTAATGGTATTGCAGATCTTGGGGTAATTCAAAACCTCGGACAACCGGAATTGGATATAGATCTGGATCAGCAAAAGATGGCATTGTACGGTGTGGCTACGGCTGATGCCAATGCAGTAATAGAAATGGCGATCGGCGGGAAAGCAGCCACACAATTATATGAAGGTATCCGCAAATTTGATGTTCGGATACGCATTCCTGAAGAGTATCGAAAATCTGCGAAAGATATTGGAAACCTGATGGTTCCTACACAGAGTGGCTCAAAGGTGCCGGTAAAAGAAATCGCGGATATTACTACCAAAACCGGTCCTGCACTCATTTTCCGCGATGATAATGAAAGATTTTCTGCTGTAAAATTTTCTGTGCGCGGCCGGGATATGGGAAGCGCCGTAGCAGAAGCACAGCAAAAAGTAAAAGAAAGAGTAAAATTAAAGAATGGCTATACCCTGGCATGGCAGGGAGATTTCGAAAATGAGCAGCGTGCTACCAAAAGATTACAAGAAGTGGTACCTATCAGTTTATTGCTGATCTTTCTCTTATTGTTCAGCATGTTCGGAAATTTTAAAGATGCATGGCTGGTCTTTCTTAATGTTCCTTTTGCCATCGTAGGTGGAATTGCCGCATTGTATATTACCGGAACAAATTTCAGTATTTCTGCCGGTATAGGTTTTATTGCCTTGTTTGGTATTTGTATCCTGTTTGGCGTTTTAATAATAACGGAAATCAAGCACAATCTTGAAACCATAAAACGAGGACACCATACCAGCCTCGGGGCAGCAATCCGCGCAGGAGTGCGTTCACGTGTTAGGCCGGTAATGATGACAGCTTTTATGGACGCGGTCGGATTATTGCCAGCAGCAATTTCTACAGGTATCGGGTCAGAAAGTTCAAGACCATTGGCAAGAGTTATCATTGGCGGGGTATTGTGTGCAATGTTTTTTTCAATCTGGATATTCCCGCTATTTTTTGCAAGGGCTTACAGTAAATTCGATCCGCAACACAAACAGGAGGAAGATGAAGGGGCTTTTGACGCGAGCTAATCATTATCATTTATGAATAATGCGGATGGTGGAATACAGCTCTTTTTATTCCATTGAACTTGCATTCATTCTGCTGATGATTTAATAATTTTGCCGATAGCAAACTTGGTATCGTTGTTCAATCCGCTCCGGTTTAAATTTCATCATCAAACTCTATGGCTTTCTCCTGCCCGTTGTATATTTTGGGAAGAAGAAAGTGCGTTGATTTTGTCAGATCTCCATTTTGGAAAATCCGGCCATTTCCGTAAATCCGGAATCGGCATTCCTCAAAATATTTTTAAAGAAGACCTGCAAAAATTGTTCGCACAAATCGCTTTTTTTAAACCAAAAATGTTGTTGATTGCGGGAGATATGTTTCACAGCTCAGCCAATAAAGAAATGGATTTTTTTATAAAATGGCGTAACGATTTTCCAAACCTGGAATTTAAACTCATCCGTGGAAATCACGATATTCTAAGCAACAAATATTATAAAGACGTGAATATTGATGTCGTCGAAAATAAATTATTGATTAAAGACTTCTGCTTTACTCACGATATTGATTCGGGTTGTAATGATGAAAAAAATAAACATTTTACTTTTTCCGGACACATACATCCGGGGATAAAAATGAATGGCAGCGGGAATCAAACCTTAATGCTCCCTTGCTTTTATTTTAGCAAAAAATTTGCAATCCTGCCGGCGTTCAGCGCTTTTACCGGGTTGGCAAAAATAAAGCCATCCGCTTCCGACAACGTTTTTGTCTTGCTAAAAACTGAGGTAATGCAATTACAATAGTGATGGCAGCAATGCATGAGCGCAATGTGCTTTTACATGAACTAACCATAACAGGAAAACAGAAATCGTTCTTATTCCTTTGTTTGCTGCTGACGCCTTTGCTGAAAACCTATCTTTTTGAAGACGCCAATTCCGTTTTGGTTTTGTTTACAACAGAAGTAACGCTTGAGATCACTCCTGCAATATCAGAAAGATCAGCAGGAACGATCATGGTATTATTTGTCTGCGCCAGTTTGCCAAATTCCGTGAGATACTGCTCAGCAATTCGCAGGTTTACAGCGCTCAAGCCACCTTCTTCATTGATGGATTGTGCTATTTCGCGGATGCCTTTTGCAGTAGCTACCGCCACCATTTCTATTTCAGAAGCTTTTCCGCTCGCTTCATTTATCCTTCTTTGTTTTTCACCTTCCGATAAAGCAATGGTTTGTTGTTTTTCACCTTCCGCACGATTTATTTTCGCCTGCTTATCTCCTTCTGATTCCGCAATCAGCGCTCTTTTCTCGCGCTCCGCTCGCATCTGTTTTTCCATTGCGTCTTTGATACTTTGCGGTGGTGATATATTTTTTACTTCGTATCGCGATACTTTAATTCCCCACGGACCGCTGGCTCTGTCCACTGCTTCTACAATGGTTGCATTCACAGTTTCGCGCTCTTCAAAAGTTTTATCCAATTCCATTTTGCCAATTACGCTTCGCATGGTGGTTTGTGAAATCTGAATTACCGCGAATTTATAATTATCAATTCCATAAGATGCTTTTTGCGGATCAATCACCTGCAAATATAGTACGCCATCAACCTCCACGGCGATGTTATCTTTGGTGATACATATCTGGGATGCCACGTCCAGCGCTTGTTCCTTTAAGTTCTGCTTATAAGCTACCTTATCAATGAAGGGAATTAAAATATGAAAACCTGCTTCCAGTGCACGGTTAAATTTACCCAATCTTTCAATGATGTAAACGGATCTTTGCGGCACTACTTTGAAAGTAGATAAAACTGCCAACAATAAAAAAAGGATTACAAATACCAGGATAATGGTTGAGGTCGTCATAAGTGTTTAGTTGATTTTACAAGTAATAAAATACTTTCGTTTCCTATAATAATTACATTTTCGCCTTTTTCAATGGTATCGTCAGAAGCTGCCTGCCACGTGGTTCCTTTGAAATCTACTTTACCATTTTCACCAGGCAAAATAGCAGTTAAAGCTTTAGCGGTTTTACCTAAAAATTCATCTTCCAAAAGTTCAGTAGAATGTCTTCTTTTCCATAATATTTTTGAAAACCATTTTCTAAGCAAAAGAATTGTTGCGATAGAACTGATTAAAAAGATAATTAATTGCTCATTAATAGTAAGATCGATGAAGAGACAAAGAATGCCTACCATCCATGCCCCAACAGCAAAAAAGAAAAGTATGAGCCCCGGTAACAGGAACTCTAAAAGAAATAAAACGAATCCTATAATAATCCAAATAACAGCAGCGTTCAGGAAACTCTCCATGAAATTGAGTTGTTTGATAATGAAGTGTCAAATATAGATTAATAAAGTCAAAGTGATGTTTGCCTCTAATTCCACACACTAAAACCCTTCTAAACTCTTTGCTAAATCTGTTACATTCTCAAATTTTTCTACGTTCAGAAACAGAAGGTTTAATGCTTTCACTTCTTCTAAAATGAGATGATCAAATGCTATAGCTCTTGCCGCAAATTGATCAATCAAATATTTTTCCTTGTTGGATTTATTAAAATAGTTGGACGATTTATAAATTCTGTCTTTTAAAAATTGATCGGAAGCGGTAAGCCAAACAGCCGTTATTTCTTTTGAATTGATGCTATGAACTAATCTCGGCAATAAAGCCGACCCTTCCATTACCAGGTAATTTGTGTGCGATTCAATAACGGATAGAACAAGTGGCCATATTTTTTCGTAATGCTTTACTACATCCACAAGCAATTCGCCTTGCGCCAAATTGAAATAATGTTGCTGAACATGCAAAGGAATCTCTTCCGGTCTTTCTTTCCACGGGCGTCCCGGATGTCGTGCAAGTTTATCAGTTGATATATTGATCAATTGAAATTTAGCTGCTAAAAATTCTGCAAGTGTAGATTTTCCGGTATGTGAAGTGCCACCGATTAGAATGATATTTTTTTGAACTTGGTTCAACGCAAGCTTCTTTTATTGCAGGAAATATTTTACTCAATTATCTCAATAAAATAAATTTCATTTTTTTGAAAAAATTCCTTCCGCATTTGTGGTTGTTTGAGACGCAACTTCTTCTACCGAAATATTTTTTATTTCCGCCAGCTTCTGAACAATATATTTCAGATAACTGCTTTCATTTCTCTTTCCGCGAAATGGAGCCGGCGCTAAATACGGCGCATCAGTTTCCAATACCAGGTATTTTAAATCAACATCTTTTATCACTTCCGCTAATCCTGCATTCTTAAAAGTAAGAACGCCACCAATACCGAGAAGGAAACCTGCCTCAATAATTTCTTTTGCATTTTCCAATGTTCCACTGAAACAATGAAAAATTCCAAAGAGATTTTTTCGTTTATATTCTTTCACCAAATCAATCGTTTCCTGCATCGCATTTCGTGTATGAATAACCAGGGGTTTTTCATATTGAATCGCCCACTCTGCCTGAGTATGAAGGCTTTCATATTGTTGTTTTGAAAAAGTAGTATCCCAGTAAAAATCCAAACCGGTTTCACCAATTGCTGCAAATTCTCTTTGAGCTAATTGCTGTTCAATTTTTTTTAATTCTTCTTTATAATTTTCTTTTACGGAACAGGGATGCAAGCCAGCCATCGCAAAAACTTTTTCCGGAAATCTTTTCTCCAGGTTTAATAGCGCTTCATTTTCTGAACTATCAATTGCAGGCAAATAAAATTTTTCCACGCCTTCTGCCTCAGCTCTTTCAATTACTGCATTTATATCGTCTTTAAACTCTACCAAATATAAATGCGTGTGGGTGTCTATCAATTTCATAAGGCAAAGGAAAATGTTTTTTTTAACTCTCGTAAAAGTTGCTTTTTTAAACTTTTAAAGCAATTGTTAATGGGAAAATGTTGCCCTGTAAAAAAATATTTTTCCGCAAGAAAAAATTGTTGATAATTTGTTAAATAATATTTAACTTCACGGCAGTTTTCATAGGGTACGGATTAAAAACGGGCTTGAGTATCTACTCAGGCCCAATTTTTTTTAGAAAAGTTCTTTCCGCAAACTTTGAAATTGAAACCCTTTCTCAGAATAATACTTTAATATACGTGGAAGCGCGTATTGCAGTACAGTAAAGGCTTTGGCACTATCATGAAAAACGATGATCGAACCGGCCTCGGAATTATTTACTACATTAAGATAACAATTTTCACCGGTTACAGAAGCGTCAAAGTCACCACTTAAAACGTCCCACATAATCGTTTTTAATTGAAGCCTTTCGCCACTGATAGCCTTTGATTGGAACTTGGTAATCCTTCCATAAGGAGGCCTGAATAGATCAGAGTCAATAATTTTTGCTGCTTCTGATATGTCATTGAGATATTTTTTGTCGCCAGTTTTCCAGCCATTTAAATGGTGGAAGGTATGATTTCCCGGTTTATGACCTTCTTCAATAATTCGTTGATAAATGGGAAAATGTTCTTTTACATTTTTACCAATACAGAAAAAAGTGGCTTTGGCATTATATTTTTTTAATTCTTCCAAAACGAATAAAGTCGCTTCAGGATGTGGGCCATCATCAAAAGTCAGGTATAAAATTTTTCCGTCTGTTTTTATATTCCAAACCCGTTCCGGAAAAATCTTTTTCAATATCCATGGTGTCTTTTTCAAATAAAGCATGAGGATAAAATTACAGTAAAGCGATAAATATTTCTGTTTCCTATTTTTCGTTTCAGCAAGGAGGAAAAAGGATGATCTTTTGTAAGAAGCAACCATGTTTTATGATTCTGCGTTTGAAAGATTATAAGGCCTATAAAAAACAATTGACAAAATCAATAATTGGTATTACCTTTGCGGCCTTAAAAAATCATGCCGTAACATGATAAACGGCCAGTAACATGGCATAATATCTCTGTAACACAGTAAATGGCATGTCAATTAACTTTTAAAACAATAATTGTACATGAAATTAAGTCAATTTAAATTTGACCTCCCTCTCAATCTTATAGCACAAAATCCGACCAAAAGAAGAGAAGACAGCAGAATGATGGTGATCGAAAGAGCCACCGGAAAAATCGAAAACAAACATTTTAAAGACATCCTTGATTACTTTGATGATAAGGATGTTTTTGTAGTGAACAACACCAAAGTTTTTCCTGCAAGAATGTATGGAAAGAAAGAAAAAACCGGCGCTAAAATCGAAGTTTTCCTTTTAAGAGAACTGCACCGGCAAAACCGTCTTTGGGATGTAATTGTAGATCCTGCAAGAAAAATAAGAGTAGGCAATAAATTATATTTTGGAGAAAATGATGAACTGGTAGCCGAAGTAATTGATAACACCACCAGCCGTGGAAGAACCATTCGTTTTCTTTGGGATGGAACAGAAGAAGAATTCAGAAAAATGTTGTATTTCATGGGCGAAACTCCTTTGCCAAAATACATCAAACGCAAGCCGGACGAAGAAGATCGTGAAAGATACCAAACCGTTTATGCAAAACATGAAGGCGCTGTAGCCGCTCCCACTGCCGGTTTGCACTTCAGCCCTGAATTAATCAAACGTTTGGAAATCAAAGGTGTGAAGTTTGCAGAAGTTACTTTACACACAGGTCTTGGTACTTTCAGGCCAATAGAAGTAGAAGATCTGAGCAAGCATAAAATGGATGCTGAATATTATCGTATAGACGAAGAAGCATGCAAAATTGTAAACAAAGCGAAAGAAACCGGCCACAGGATTTGCTCTGTAGGAACGACAACCATGCGCGCTATGGAAACTTCTTTCACTGCACAAAAATTATTAAAACCGTCGGAAGGGTGGACCAATCATTTTATTCATCCGCCTTATACTTTCAATATTGCCGATTCATTAATTACTAATTTCCATTTGCCAAAAACCAGTTTGCTGATCATGGCTTGTGCATTTGCCGGTTATGATCTGATGATGGATGCGTATAAAAAAGCCATTAAAGACAAATACCGCTTTTTCAGCTATGGCGATGCGATGTTGATTATTTAAAAATATTTTTTTATCAGGATAAAGTTTTCCGCTTGATGATCTTTTCGTCGGCCGGTTTTGTTTTCTAAAACAAGCTCCTTTTTTGCAGGAAACAAAGGAATAATGGAATTTCTTGTTCCAAAAACAGATTGAAATTTTAGGTTAAAAGCATAGTTTTTATTAATCCTGCAACATGGTTTTATTCCTCTATTGACTTACCTTTGCAGCCCATAATTAGAAAAAAATATGAGTGGCGCATTAAAAGAAGTCAGAAACCGGATAAAAAGCGTTCAAAGTACCCAACAAATTACCAAAGCCATGAAAATGGTGAGCGCGGCAAAGTTAAGAAGGGCCCAGGATGCCATCATCCAGATGAGGCCTTATGCTCAAAAGCTGCAGGAAATGCTCAGCAATATCGTTGGCAACGCTGAAGGTGATATTAATCTTGCTCTCGCAAAAGAAAGACCGGTTGAGAAGGTTCTTTTAATCGTTATTACCAGCGACCGCGGTTTGTGCGGGGGTTATAATAGTAATCTCATAAAGTTAGCAAAACTGGATATTCACGAAAAATATGCTGGCCAATTTGCAAAAGGAAATGTCCAAATCCTTCCTCTCGGAAAAAGAGGTTATGAGCATTTTACAAAAAATCATTACAAGGTAATTGACCGTTTCTGGAACATTTTTTCTGATTTGTCTTTTGAACATGTAGCAGAAGCAGCAAAATATGCCATGGATGCTTTTTCAAAAGGAGAAATTGATGCAGTTGATGTTGTTTACAGCGAATTTAAAAATGCTGCTACTCAAAAATTTATTGCTGAACCGTTCTTGCCTGTAAAAAAATCTGCACCACAAAAAGGCGGTACAAAAGCCGATTTTATTTTTGAACCTGGTAAAGAAGTTTTGTTACAGGAATTAATGCCAAAAATCCTGAACACACAATTATACAAAGCAATTCTTGATTCACATGCAAGTGAGCACGGTGCACGAATGACGGCAATGGATAAGGCAACAGATAACGCAAATGAACTTTTGAAAGTGCTGAAAATAAGTTATAACCGTGCAAGACAAGCCGCAATTACTACAGAGCTTACAGAAATCGTAAGTGGCGCAGCTGCTTTGCAAGGATAATTAATTGGCTGATTGGCTCATGAATTAAAAATGGAATTAAGCGTCATCATCCCACATATTGAAGCATTAATATTTGCCAGCGACAAGCCTTTGGCAATAAATGATCTTGTTGAATTGCTCAACAATGCAATGGGTTTTATTGAAGATCGCGCGACTCCTGAGCAGATAGAAGCAGCCGTAAATGCGATTAAAGAAAAATACGATTCTGAATTTTATGCATTTGGCCTGCTGGAAAGCGGTGGCGGCTGGCAGTTTCTTACCAAACAGGAATATCATAAAACTATCGCTCAATTAAATGGCGATAAATTTCTAAAAAAATTATCTGCAGCATCTATTGAAACCCTTTCAATCATTGCTTACAAGCAACCGGTTACCAAGTCCGAGATTGAACTGATTCGAGGAGTGAATTGTGACTATGCTGTGCAGAAACTCTTGGAAAAAGAACTAATCGTAATCTCTGGAAGAAAGGAAGATGCTGTAGGAAAGCCGTTGGTTTATGCTACTTCTAAGAATTTTATGGATTATTTTGGAATCAATTCTGCTGAAGACCTTCCTAAAATAAAAGAGATTCTGAAACAGGAGATAACGGAAGCAACAAAAATTGAAAGAGAAGAAAATATAGAAAATAAAGAAGAAGCTGTGGTAAAAGAAATTACATCAGTAACTGATGAAAGCAACGGAATCAAAGAAGACGATTCGACGGAAATTCCTCAATGATTTTCTAAAAAAAGATTTGCGATTCCATCACAACAGTTTTCTTTTTTCTATTTTTATAAACTTTTCTATTTTTCGATCAAATGCTTTTAAATTTTTTATCCTTTTATAATGTCAGAGGTTTTATCTCATAATCAACTGGCTGCAATTGCTGATGAATTTGGAACTCCTGTTTATGTTTATCATGGCGAAAAAATTGCTGCGCAATATCAAAAATTAAAAGATGCTTTTGCAGGACAGGATGTGGTTTTCTTTTATGCGTCTAAAGCATTAACGAATATCAATGTGCTGCAATATATAAAATCACTTGGCGCTAATGTAGATTGCAGCTCAGTGAACGAAGTGAGACTGGCACTGCATGCAGGTTTCCCCGCGGAAAAGATCTTATACACTTCCAATGGAATTGCTTTTGATGAAATTGAAGAAGCAAAAAATCTCGGAGTGCACATTAACATTGACAGTCTTTCTAACCTGGAAAAATTTGGAAAAAAGTTTGGTCATTCTTATCCCGTAGGAATCCGTTTGCGTCCCAATATTTTAGCCGGAGGAAATCTAAAAATCTCAACCGGCCATGATAAAAGTAAATTTGGAATTCCGGTCGATCAGTTTGAAAAAATAATTGAGTGTGTTGAAAAAAACAATCTCTTCATACAAGGTTTACATATTCATACAGGAAGTGAGATCAAGGATGCGGATGTTTTTGTAAAAGGAATTGAAAAGCTGTTTGACATCATTCCTCATTTTAAAGAACTTGAATTTATAGACCTTGGCGGAGGTTTTAAAGTTCCTTACAAAGAAGGCGATTCAGAAACCGATATCCATCTGCTGGCGCAAAAAGTAAAAGAAGCATTTGCCAATCATCCCAATCCAAGGCATTTGCAAATCTGGTTTGAACCGGGAAAATTTTTAGTAAGCGAGGCAGGATATTTTATTACCCAGGTAAATGTTTTAAAGAAAACTTCGTCAACAATTTTTGCAGGCGTAAACAGTGGTTTCAATCATCTGATCCGGCCTATGTTTTATAATTCTTATCATAGAATTGAAAATATAAGCAATGCAACAGGTCCGAAAAAAATATATACCGTTGTTGGCAACATTTGCGAAACGGATACATTTGCTGAAGACAGGGAAATCAATGAAATTAAAGAAGGTGATTACCTCGTTTTTTATAATGCGGGAGCGTATGGATTTGAGATGTCTTCTAATTTTAATTCACGACTAAAACCTGCGGAAGTATTGGTAAAAAACCGGACGCCGGTATTGATAAGAAGAAGAGATGTTTTTGAGGATTTGTTGAGAAACCAGTTGGAAGTGCAGTAAAATTAGAAGCGCTTGAATCCTTTAGTATTACTTAGGAAAATAAAAATCTGAGATATTTCTTTGTTTGTTGAAATGGCAGAAAGATTAATAAAATAATTATGGAAAAGATAATCATTGTTGGTGGCGGTGTGAACGGGCTTTGCGCTGCTTATTATTTGCAAAAAAGTAATTCTGAAGTAACCGTTATTGATAGCGGTGACATTTCGAATAATTGTTCTTTTGGCAACATGGGTTTTTTATCGCCAAGCCATTTTGTGCCGTTGGCGTCTCCCGGCATTATTTCTGAAGGATTAAAGTATATGCTGAGCAGCACCAGTCCTTTTTACATCAAGCCAAGACTAAATCTGCCTTTCATTCAATGGGCGTTAAAATTTTATCAAAACAGCAATCAAAAAACAGTGGAAAAAAATTCACCACATCTGAGTGAATTATTAAACCTTAGTCGCAGGCTGATGAACGAAATAAGAGATGATATTGGCGATGTATTTGACATGGAAGAAATCGGTTGTATGATGATGTGCCATACACAAAAAGCTTTTGAAGATGAATTGAAACTATTGGAAGGAGCTAAAAAGTTCAAACTTGAAGTAGAAGTTTTAAATCGGGAAGAATTGCAAAAACGTGAGCCGGACGTTGAATTGGATATTTATGGCGCCTTGCTGTTCAAAGATGACGCGCATATTCAGCCTGGCAAGTTTATTGTTGCCATGAAAAATTATTTAGAAAAAAATGGCGTTAATTTTCAATTGAATACAACCGTTACCGGGTTTAAAAAGAATCACAAAAAAATAGAATCAGTAATTACCGATAAAGGCACTTTTACAGCAGATGAAATTGTACTGGCGGCTGGAAGCTGGCTGGCAAAAGTGGCTAAGTTGGCTGGAGTTAAATTATTACTTGAAGGCGGAAAAGGATACAGTTATACTTATGAATATGTTGAGAAAAATATTCGGTATCCTGCAATTTTAGTTGATGGCCGATGCGCTGTAACGCCGTGGCATCACATGCTTCGCATAGGTGGCACCATGGAATTCAGCGGTATCAATGACAATGTTTTAATAAAAAGAATGGAAGGAATATTTAATTCTGTAAAAAAATTCTATCCGGGTTTAAAAATTAACTTTCCTCCAAAAGATCAAATTTGGACCGGGCTTCGTCCTGTATCTCCGGATGGGCTGCCCTATCTGGGCAAAGCGCCGGATTTGGAAAATCTTTTGATATCCGGTGGCAACGCGATGTTGGGAATTTCTGAAGGCGCAGCCGCAGGCCAGATTATTAGTGATATTATTGAAAAAAGAAGTACACCAATCGATATCAGTGCGTTTAAAGTCGGAAGGTTTTAATGCCTCCTACTATCTTTGGAATTTGGCTTTATCCCGTGCTATTTTTTCTTTAAACATCTGGTTAAATTTTTCATTTGCTCCTTTCAGAATAATGATGAGCGAACCATGTTCTCTTGCATAAGGATGGGTAATGCTATCATAGACAACAGCAGATTGAAAATCTTTTATAAAAGGATGCTGCATTTCCTGCTGATCATCTGTAATCAACAATAAGTTCTCAATATGAACACTATCGGGAAGCCAATATAAAAAGCTGGCGTTATTACTGTAAACAGTCGGGAAGTTGTATTTTCTTCCATAGTAATTAATGGCTCCTGCCTGTCCATAATTATCAGCAAAAATGAAGGTGTGCTTTTTTTCTTCTTCACTCAATGATGAGTAAGCCTTTACTGTCTTTTCTGCCATTTCTTTCCAGCCAAGCATATCACCAAAATCCTGCGGTAACGGATGATCTTTTAAATCTTCCCATCTTAAAAAGCCTGTTTTTTCAATGTGTTTTGTTTTATAATACGCCGCTAATTTTTCAGGTTTATAAACAGGCAAATACAAAGGAATTAAAGGAATTCCGAGAGCGAATGGAATTAGGACAAAAACAAACTTCCAAACGTTGGAATGCCTTAGAGCAAAGCGTTCCAGCTGTATTGCACCAAATGCAAATAAGACAGGATAAACTCCCAATGAATAATAATTTTTTCCCTGGAAATAAAGCAAAAGCAGGATCACTAATAAATATGCCCAGGCGAAAACACGATATTTTCCCTGTTCTTTAAAAATAAGAAAATACAAGCCGGCAATCCAGATAAAAACTACCGGTAAATTCATCAGTAACTGGTCAATCAAAAAACCAACAGGACTTACATATTGCAATTGAAACTGGTGTAACTCGCGCATGTGCTCAATTACCGGAAAACCATGTCGGAATTGCCATAACAGGTTTGGAAGAAAAATTAAAAAGCCAATAAGCGAAGCAAAATATAAATGCTTGTTTAAAAATATTTTCCGGTTTCTTGTAATCAACAATGCCAGCAAAATACTGATGATAAAAAATGCAACAGAATATTTGCTGACCATACCCAAACCCGCGCTGATACCAAACAAATAGAGGTAAATATTTTTTTCTGTTTGTATAAAGCGGAGAATGGTGAATGCAATCATCGTCCAGAAAAATATCTCCAGGAAATTCGGTTGAAATAAAAAATGAACCCTTAGATAAGCGCTAAAAATAAACGGCAGTAAACCGAGAAATAATGCGAAAACTTTTCCTCCAAAAGAAAGAATGATTCTGCCAACAATAAGATAAGTGAGTGTACCAAACAAAGAAGGCCAGAATTTTAACCAAAACATGCTTGTTCCAAATAAATTGGTAACCCATGCAAACACAGAAAGCAATGGCGGCACTTCCATATAACCCCACGCCAAATGATGCGCTTCCGCCAAATACAAAAATTCATCGCGCTGTGGCTGATAATAACTGTTTTGTAAAAGATAAGGAAGGATAAATTTTATAATCGCAAAAGCGTATAAGAGCTTGTATTCCTTTTTCATGGAATTTTTTAGAAAGTTAATTACTTTTTATATTGAGAATAAAAATGCCACTCAAAATATGAATGGCATTTTTTGTTTTTTGACTTATTTATTTCAATTCTTTCAAAATATCTTCTACGGCTTTTTCAATCTGCGGATCTTTATCATTCATTCTATCCTCAAAGGTATTTTTTACATAAATATCAGGTGAAACGCCGGTATGCTCCAGGTTCTTTCCATCCAAGCTGAAGCAGCCCCATGAAGGCAACCTCACCGAAGATCCGTCCACCAGTGATTTTGCGCTGGTAAAGATGATCCAATGATAGGTGTCTGTTCCGACTATTTTTCCAAGCTTTAATTCTTTAAACCCTGCAGCTGTCATTTCTGCATCGCTTAAACTTTGTTCATTTACCAATAAAATAATTGGTTTGGCAGCAGGAGCAAAATCAGGCTGCGGGCTCATTTTTCCATCGCGATATTTCCATTGCAAGTATGGACGCCGCGACAAAAACTCCAATACTTTATCATGCACATTTCCACCGGTATTATATCTTAAATCAAGGATCAATGCTTTTCGTTGATTGATAGAATCAGAAACCATTTTCAATTCAAATTCTTTCAATTCGTCTGTACTCATATCTTTCATATAGACATAACCGATTTGCTTATTGCTCAATTCATCTACGCGTTTTCTGTTTGCGTCGATCCATTCATCATACAAATGACGTTGCATTTCATTAGGCGTCGAAGGATGAATTTTTACATCAAATGTTTTTGCTCCGCGTTTAAAACCGAGCACCATTTCATCTGGCTTTTGAGAGCGCATAAAATAATATTCTCGGCTTTGGTTTGGATCTACTTTTTCACCATCAACATTTGTCAGAACATCTCCTTTTTCTATTCTATTATCAGAGATATCTGCCACTCCGTCTTTGATAACATGATCAACTTCATATGGATTGCTATTGCTGAAAACCAAACCTGTCGTAGCTGTTACGGTTTTATAAAAGGTTTTTTCATCATTGCCAAACGTGGAAAAACCATAATGAGAAGTATTCAACTCTCCCATCATATTGTTTAATAAAACGCGGAAATCATTTCGTGTTTGCAGTTGCGGTAAAAACGCTGCATACCGATCACGAATGTCCTTCCAGTTCACTCCATTAAAATTTTCATTGTAATAATTTTCCTGCAAATCGCCCCAGGCTTCATAAAACATTTGGTTGAATTCATCATTCATGTTTATGGTAAATGGAAAACTGATATCTACTTTATCAATCGAATTTTTATCTACATCCAGTTTATTAATAGTGCCCTTGTTCAAAACATAGTAATGATCTTTATATCCTTTGATGTTCAGCTCATATCCATCAGCATCTTTTACTTTTTCTGTTTTTGTTTTTTCAAAAGGTTCTAAGGTTAACTTCCATAAAGCAGGTTTACCGTTTTCATGATTTGAAATAAAAAATACAAAAGTTTTATCGTCATTTTTAATAACAAACAAATCCGACTGATCACCAAAGTCTGGTCCGATCTGTTCAATGCGGTCCATCATATCTCTGAAGTCAATTTTTATTTCGGGTTTGGGCGCAGCTGTATTTTTTGCTGTTTCTGATTCTTTCTTTTCCTGTAGTTTCTTAAGATTTTTCTTTTTTGTTTCTTTTTTTGTTGTATCAATTTTCGGTTCTTCTTTCTTTTTTACAAATAAAGAATCAAACATATCAGAGCGGTAAGGTTGTTCAATTTTTTGCAAAGGCATGCGATACATCTTTTCATTTTCAGCGCCATAAGGATAAGAAGGATGCGTTCTGTCTGAAATGAAATAAATGTATTTTCCATCGGGCGACCAGAAAGGATTTGATTCGGTAACGCCTGTGTTGGTGATGTTGAATATTTGTTTATCTGCTAAGCGATAAAGAAAAATATCCTGCTCAAAATTGCGATGAGCAGTATACATTACGTATTTATCATCGGGAGAAAAATAAGGAGTTGAATTTTCCAACCCCCAGATTTCATCTGTTACGATCGGAGTTTCATGCATCGTTTTCAAATCCAGCATGCGTACCTGGTTCGAGCCGCATAAATAAACGGCTTTCGTTTTGTCGCTATTGAAAGTAAAGCTGCGTCTGTTTTTAGCATCATCGGTGATTTGTTTTTCCGGTTCGTCACCTTCTGCATTTTTTGTAAAAACATTTTCAAATCCTTTGAAAGTTTGTCCATATAATAATGTTTTATTGTCTTTTAACCAAAACACTTCTTTTACTCTTTCCTGCGGCAATGTTTTTATTTCCCGAATAAACTTTCCTTTATTATCCGACACAAATAATTTCCCACGCGACACAAATGCTAATTTTTTTCCATCCCCTGATAAATCAAAACTGGAAATGTTTCCACTCACATCCATATTCTGAAATGCCGACAGCGTATTGTTTTTATAGACCTGCAAAGGAATTTTTTCAGTTTGTTTTGTCTGGATATTATAAGAGAATAATTGGAAATCTTTTTCAAACACCACTTTATCACCGGCGGCATCTACATAAGGATTGAAGATGGAAGTTTCAAAATTGGTCAGTTGAGTTTTTTTACCATTTACAAAACTGTATAAATTGTATTGGCCGTTTGCTTCATCGGAAACAAAATAAATATTTCCGGTTTTATCAATGCTCGCCCACATATCTTTTCCTTTCCAATCGGTGTATTGCTTGTATTTTTTGGTAGCAGGATTATAGGATTGAATGTCAGGATTGAATGGCCCCTTGTACCCAAGCCGGTTTGCAAAAAACGAACTTTCAAATGTGTCGTCAAAAAATATTTCGCCTGTCACCGGATCTTCAAAAGCATTATGTGTATAATCAAAATTATTATTGCTGAACACCCGCAAAGGTGTGCCACCATTGACGTTCACTTTGTAAGTTGACATGCGGTCGTATCGGTTAGAAGTAAAATAAATGTACTTGCTATCCCACGACCATGATTCTACATTATCATTTCCTGAATGAAACGTAAGCCGTTTTATTTCGCCTCCGTTCAATGGCATCAGGTAAATATCATAAGTACCAAATTGTGAATTGCTGAAAGCAAGCCATTTTCCGTCAGGCGAAACACGAGGATTGGTGGCAATTCCCTGCATGCCTGTAATTCTCGTAGACGTACCCCCATTCGACGAAGATTTCCACAAATCTCCATCATAACTATAGATCAATATCTGGCCATCGGGAGTTAGAGTTGGATAAGAAGCAAAAAATGGATTCGCATTTTGCGCTAGAATGGCTCTCTGCAAACATATCGTTGCAAGCAGTAGCAGTAAAATTTTTTTCATTTAAATAATTCGAAAGATTTAATAAGCAAGAAGTAAAAAATAAAAATAGGAAAAAAGATTTGGTGCGTGTGAAAAAAATGATAAATGGGATTTCATCTTATTTGTTGCTTTGCTGATTACTGAACAGGCGGGCTAATTTTTTTTCCTAAATTTATAGACATTAAATCATAACCGTTATGGAAAAAATTAAAATTCTTTCAATTGGCCGCGACCCGCTGTTGCTAAAGAAATTGTCTACTTTCATCAATGAAAATCCACAATGGCAAAGCACCGCGACAGTTGATGATGAAACCGCTATAGAACTTTTTCACCAGCAGAAATTTGATATGATCCTGTTGATTGATCAGATCGAAGGGGAATCAGAGAAGAAATTAAATTCTGTTTTTTCTTTCAATAATCCTGATCTTATGTTTGTAAAGCATGTGGGCGATTCTACTCAAATACTCGCAGAAGAAATCCAGGAAGCATTGGATAAAAGAAAGAAACCGGTGAATATTGTAGATGACGTTTTTAAAAATAAAAACGAATAATCGTTAGAAATCATTTTGCCTGAAAAAAGCACTGGTGTTTTAAATAAAATTATGAATAGTTTTGATTTATAATTATTGTGCCATAGATTTGTCAGATTATCAAAGCAAAACACCCCCACATGAAAAAAATGACAAATGCAGTTAGTCTTGTTCTTTTATTTACTTTCTTTTTTGTAGCCTGTAAAAAAGATGACAAAAAAACAACCGCAGAGAAAATTGAAGGCACCTGGAAAATACACAGCGATGTTACTCACGCTTTTGTGAATAATGTGCATTACTACGATACAACTTTTGCTGAGCCGGGAAGTACTATTGAATTTAGAAAAGATGGAAAGGTATATTCCTTATATCAGAATTCAAAAGACACGTCAACTTATTCTCTATCGGGTGATACAAAGATCATTATCGATGACGAGCCATATGATATTAAAACGCTGAATTCAAATACTTTTGAGATTTCGTCAAAAGAAGTTCAGGGACAGAATTATGCTGAAGAAATTTTGAAATTGGTGCGGTAAAAAAACATAAAAGTTGAAGGTTGGTCGACAATCAACCTTCAACTTTCAATTTTAAACTATTCCAGTTCTTCATCAGAAAAAGATTGCGAGCTCAGGTTGATCATACTTCCCATCAGGTCTTTAAATTCGATTTTCCCCTCCAGCACTTTTTTGCTGATGAGAGAAAAAGTAGATAAACCGTGTAATACAAATTCCATTAATAAAGCATTTTCTCTTGCATTTGCACTCGGAAAATGTTTTTTTACGAGACCATAAAGCCCGTCAACTTTATAAAGCAATTGAATTTTATCATCATCTTTTAAGTCGAAAGAAATGTTCAATTGATTTCCCGCATCAAACCAACGAGTGATTGCTTTATAGGGGTTTTCTTCAACGACAGATTCCCTTGTTTTCCTTTTTTTATAAGTCTCGGGATTGGGAAAATATTTTACAAACTGTGTACGAATCGCTTTTTGTAACAAATTATAAGCTACCTGGTAAGGGCCTTCCTGCTCGCCTTCATAAACCAATTCTATTTTTCCGGTTATCGATGGAATAATGCCGGTAAGATCGCTTATCCAAACCTGCGTTTCTTTTTCCTTATTCCTGATTGCGCGCCTTTCTGCAGCGCTCACAGAATTTTCGTAAGCAGAGATGGTAAGCCTCGCAGATACACCACTTTTCTTATCCACAAATTCACTTCCGCGCGCTTCAAACGCAACCTGCTCAATCAATCTTTTTACCAGATCACTTACCTGCACTTTTTTTACTTGGTCGCTGTG
>Ga0207667_10000937_pt1 | contig 37218 bp, 29 predicted proteins | sample KBSCornC52_FD_184301 | JGI IMG/M metagenome (GOLD analysis project Ga0207667, IMG submission 184301) | Corn rhizosphere microbial communities from Kellogg Biological Station, Michigan, USA - KBS Corn C5-2 (SPAdes) (version 2) | ecosystem: Host-associated > Plants > Roots > Rhizosphere > Soil ...
GCGTGATCTCGTGCAGCCACTCGCTTTCTTTCGAGACGCCGCTCTTGCGCATCGTCCAGCGGTAGCGGCCCCAGATGAACACCTTGTCTTCGGCCGCCAGGAAGCGCAGCGGCTCGAAGGTGTGAAACTCCTGAGCTTCCGCCAGCTGGGTGAAGAACTCCGCGCCCCCTGCCTTGCCATCGAAAATCGGAGTCTTAGGGTTCAAGACCGAGGAGGGCCAGGAGTTTGACGTTCAATCGCCAGCAAGATGGATTGCGTTTGGGATGCCTGACCATCTGGCCGCCCACCACCAGCGAAAGCCGATGCTCGATCTTCGAGGATCTGGCCGATCTCTTCGGGGCCGACAGCAGCCACGAGGCGGTGCGTCTGCTCAAAGAAGCGCTCCGGCAAGACGGTGTCAGCGGGCGGGTCGCGGTGGACGCCGAAGCGGACAACGTGGCTATCTTCATGGGAAAGGCCATCGCCGTCGATGTCGCGCTGGCGATCCTCACGCGAACTCGAGCCGCTCTCGCCCGCCCTTCCGACGACACGATCAGCGCAGCACGCCGCGAGATCGCGGCGTGGAAGAAGCCAACGCCGCGTCCATGGAAAGCAGGTGACTTCTTCTCGTTCCGCTTGCGCGACGGCGCCTTCGCCTTCGGACAGGTGCTGGCCGAGCTGGTCGTCCACGCGCGCGCCGGCGCCCGTCAGCCGACCTGCGTGCTCCTCGAGGCGCACGCCACCGCGGGCGAGATGGCGCTCGAGACCCTGGCGCGCCTGCGGCCGCTCGCCATCCTGCACGTCTCGCAGGATCACCTCGATAGTGGGCGATGGGTGATCATGGGCAACGCGCCCCCGGTGCTTCCGGCTTACGAAGGACCGTGCGGACATCCCTTTCAGCGTGGGGGGATTTCGTGGGACGGCCTTGAGGACCTCGCCCACGCCTGGTTCGGCCTCGCTCCCAGGAACGCCTATGCCGACGAGGACTACCTCGACCGCTACCTCCTTCCCGGCGCTCTCCGGCCCAATCGCCGGCCCTGACGAAGGGCCGCAACCCCAGTCGTGTCCGAGCCGGCGAACGGGTCGAATGAGTTCACCTCGTTCCGAGAACAGTCGAACGAGCAACTCCATGAACACCAGCGGCATCTGAGTCTGGTGGCCAGTTCGAGGATCGCCCCCCGCGCTCGGTACCAAGGAATCGCCTTCACGGCTCCGTCGCGGTAACGTTGGGCGCACCTATCGTGACCAAGAGATTCTGGCTTTCTGCGGATGACATCGAAGATCTCGCGACGGGACACGGCGGATGCATTGCGACCGACCAGATCACCGTGCACGGCAGGGGCGTTGGGTACATGTATCGTGAGGCGCCGGAGTACGAGGACGATAGTGGCTGGCGCTTCATGTCGGGCCATGAATCTCAGGAGTACATGGACAATCCGCAGAACCATGCGGTCTACGACGTGAATACGATCGCAAACTATGATCGGGCCATCATCCCCTTCCTGAACGCGCCGGTTGGTTCGGCTTACGAGCGCGGCACGGGCGGCGTTTTCGTGGAAGTCGAGATCTCGCCGGATTCCGACTCAGTGCACTGATCGACTGTGTTGGCAGGCTAGAGGCACGACGCCGCGAGGGGCGCTTCCTCGACGCAAGCATCTCTGGAGAGCCGATAGGGCCGTACGTTGTCGGCGATTGGCGAGTGGGCACACGAAGTTAAGGGTTAGCCTCGTGGGGCCCCACTCCGCAACTGGGCATATTGCAATCGGGAACCGGTTCCGCAATCATGGTCTCCATGAAGATCGGGCTCTGGCTTGGTTTTGGCTTACTGACCCTTGGATGCGGACAAGACGGGGAGGGCGACCGGCTCCCGAGCAGCCAAACCTCGGGCGCCGCGGGCAGTTTCGCGTCGGCGCCGGGCGGCGGGGGTAGCCCGGAGAGGGCGGGTGCAGCGGGCGCCGCGGCGAGCGGTGGTGGAGGCTCAGCCGCAGGCGGCAGCGCCGCGAGCACCGAGGTTTGCACGTTGGGGCCGGACCCGCTCGAAGGCTGTCCGGAGGCCATCCCCAAGACGGGAGAAAACTGTGACACTCCTCTTTTGTGCCCTTACTACTTGCCCGACCCGGAGTGCACGAGCGACCAGGTAAAACTCTCGCTCGCGGTGTGCCAGTCGAAAAAGTGGAAGCTCACCCGCTTCGACGATTGTGAGCCTATTCTGCAGGAAAAGCCTCGTGGGGAGTGGGGGCGCGACGCCGACCTGTACACGACCGAAGTGTCGGGCACCTGCGGCCCCCTCGAGATGCTGATGCTCCGGCGCGGCTCCACCGAGCTCAACTACCAGTCGTGCGAAAAACACACGCTGACCGCGACCGCCTGCCAGTTTCGAGGCACCTACGAGGGTTGTACCCTTCCATCGCAACCGCGCGACACATCCGATTACGAAATAGACCTAAAGTGGGCGGGTACGACCTGGGTGGGCACCTACTCGATCACGCTCGATGGCTCGTTCGTGGATTGCAACGGCACCTACGCTGCGTGGATGAAGCCCTAGCGGTCGATGGGCCTTGGGTACGGTTCGGCGCTCGCGCGTAGCTAATTTGATCGGGTTTGGCGGAGATGGCCGTCGCCACTCCTTTCGCCCGAGACCCGGTAAGCCCCAAATGAGCGGCGTCGTCATCTCCCGCAAAGCCGCCCCGACCGATTCGATCAGCTCTCGAACAGCTGGCGCCTAGTGAGCTCGGAGATTATCGAGCACCACGACATCACCACGACACACGCGTGTCTCGTGAGAGCAACGACGCGGTGTTCTTGAAGGGCTTCAGCGGCAACGCGAGCATCGTCGGCAACGTCATGGCCCACGCCTCATCGGCCATCGGCACGGGCGCGGGTGCCGCCGGCATCAAGATCTGGCACAACACCATCGTCGCGAACGCGGCCACGGGCGTGATCGCGAGCTCCGCGAGCGCCGTCGACCTGCGCAACAACATCCTGGCCAACAACGGCGCGTACGGTGCCAGCGGCGCCGACAGCAAATTCTCGGACCAAGACTACAATCTGTTTTTTGCGAATGGCACGGCTGACTGCAACTCGTGCACGCTCGGCACCCACTCGGTCCAGACCGACCCGCTATTTACCAACGCCGCGAGCGACGACTACACGCTCAAAGTCGGCAGTCCCGCCCTCAACGCGGGCACGTCACTCGGCGCCGATCGCAACGGCGCCTCGGCGGGCACTTTCAACGGCAGCGCCCCGGATTTGGGCGCCTGGGAAGGTCCCTAGTTACGTGTCGTCCTTCGCCCATTGCGAGGCGAGTGGCGCGATGCCGACCCCGGAGAAAGCGTCGGCCCTTACCGGGAGGCGCGAGCAATGCTCGAAGAATGGGCCTGGCGCGCAGCGTCCAGTCAGAACGACCCGACCAGCGGGTCAGCGCGCTCCCCGCCACCAAGAATGAACCCAGAACCAAAGCCCCGCGCACCCTACATCACCGGCCACCGTTGGCTACCGGAACGGCCGGCGGCGGGGTAGGTGGCTTTTTGGTGAGCTCGTCCGACCAGACCCGATTTTGCGCGGCGAGCTCTGCTTCGCAGTCGAGGATGAAGCGCGCTTGCGCGTCTCCGGTTGGTGGGGAGGCCGTGAAAGCGATACGTAGGTTGTCCAGGCGCTCGGCAGTTTTGGCGTAGGAGGCGGCCAAAAACTCCAGGCGCGTTGCGTGGACGTACGCCGTCGCGCTGGCGATGGCCGTCGACACGACAGCCACCCAGACATTGATGGACACCAGCTTCGTGCCCGCGATTACGCCAAGCACTACCGCCAGGAGCGAGAGCGCTCCTGTGAGCAGCCGCCAACGCCCGAGCTCGCTAGCGTGCTTTTTCGCCCCCTTCTCGTGCTCCTTCAACTGATCCTTGAGACGACGCTCGACGTATCCCGTCAGATCGAGGAGGTCGTGCGGGCGCGCACTGACCCGCGAAAGGTCGGCGTCAGGTAGCGCGGCAGGCCCGCCATACTCTTGGACTAGCGCGGCAATCTTCTTCGCCAATTGTGCAGGTGCGGCGACGGGGTCGGAGTACGGCGGCGCGGCGGCAGCGTAGATATAGCCTTCGGCCTTGAGCGCTTCGCTCAGCAAGCGAGCCTTGACCCATTGCTGCTCAGTCTTAGGCCCGAGCAGCGAGTGCGTCAGGAACGTGGACGCTGCCACGAGCACTGGCCCGACCATCGTGACACCGAGCACAAGCCACGGATTCGGTGCCGGCTTGGGTCCACCGAGCAACGAGACCAGAAAAGGTGTGACCGTGGAAAGAATGACGCCCAAAAACGATGCCGCGAAGACCCAACCTCGCCAGCCGACTCCGTCAGCCTTGAGTCGATCTGCTTGTTGCGACCAACGACTCTGCTTCTGCCACAGCTCGTGCAGCGTCTGTTGCCAGGCGCTACGTGCCGCGCTCGGCGCTGCTGTTGATGTCGGGTTGACCGCTCCCGGAAGCGTACTGGTCGTCACGGTAGACCATTCAGATACCCGGTTGCCGCTCCCGTCGCTATGAGAATTTTTCTTAGCTTGCTCTGGTTCGTACGCCTGGGTGTGTCGAGAAATACCTATTGTAGAAACGTCGAATTGAGACCAGGTTCGCGCGCCCAAGAGCGCTTTTGCGGAGACGACGTGCGCGCCCAACTTCCAATTTGTGTCGTTGTGTTTTGCAATACGACCCTTCGGACGACGGCTCGCTTCCGCCCCCGCGCGTCAGCACCGTATTCTCCCCCGGACTTGCCCTGCGAATCGGGATCAAGGGCACTCCGTTTAGCCTTTCGCCAGCGGTCTTCTACCGACCAGGCCTTCGTGCCAGCAGCAGCGACCGCGACGCCCCTGCAGCCAACGCCCTGCAGTTTGGCGTCAACGCATCCGTTGACGTCACCCTGTTCGAACTGGGGCGCTGGCACGCAGACGTGAATTGAGGCGCGTCGGCACTTTGAGCGGGAGTGGGCCGGGATGGCCGTCACCACTCCCACCTTCCCAAGACCCACTGCGCCCCCCGAGCGGCGTCGTCACTTCCCCCAGGCCGCGCCCTGCCTACGCCGTGCGCTTGGCCGAGGAGGCAGCGTGATACGCCTCGGCTAGCATTGCCGTGTCGTTGTGCCCCCGCCAGGCCGTCATCTTGCCATCGCGCAGCGTGATCTCGTGCAGCCACTCGCTTTCTTTCGAGACGCCGCTCTTGCGCATCGTCCAGCGGTAGCGGCCCCAGATGAACACCTTGTCTTCGGCCGCCAGGAAGCGCAGCGGCTCGAAGGTGTGAAATTCCTGAGCCTCTGCCAGCTGCGTGAAGAATTCCGCGCCCCCTGCCTTGCCCTCGAATATCCCCAAGAAGGGTGCGTCCTGTCGACGCCCAACGATGCCGATCGTGGCGTCCGGAGTCATGGTTTCGAGGACAGCGGGAATGTCACCCCGACCAAAGGCCGCGTAAACACTTTGAACTAGCTTCAGATTCTCTTCGCTCATGGGTTTTCTCCTGGTTTTTCGTGCCAGAAGCCCAAGGTAGCTAGAGCACCTAACGGACGCCTGAGGAGGATTCCCTAGAAACGCGATTTAGTGCGTCAGCCCGTGCTCGATTGCGAACAGAGTGGCGCCGGCGCGGGTTCGCACACCGATCTTCGAGTACAGGTTCTGAATGTGATTGTCGGCGGTCTTCGCGGAGATTCCGAGCGACGCGCCGATCTCTTTCATGGTTTGGCCGCGTGCGATCAGGCGTAGCACGTCGAGCTCGCGAGCCGTGAGGCCTGCCAAGAGCTCGCGGCGGACCGGCGGAACCCGGTGCCCCGCCGCTTCCAAGACCGCGGACACCGCTTCGCTATCCAGGCGCCCCTCACGTACCTCGGTGCGCAGGGTCGAAGCTGCCTGCTCGGCGCTGAATGCGGGGCGATGGGGGCGCGCTTCTACCAATGCTCGATAGACTTCGGCCGCCGCCAAGATTTTCGCCAGCGGCGACAGCTCGCCGCGGGTACCTCGATGGTAGCCGGAGCCATCGAGCCGCTCGTGGTGACCAGCCGCGATCTGCGCGATGCGCGCAAGCTCCGAGGGACGCGCCAGAATTCGCTCAGCGTGATACGGGTGCAAGCGAATTTTCTCGCGCTCCGTGTCCGTCAAGGCGCGCGTTTTCGCGAAGATACCGCTCGAAATCGCGGCCTGCCCGATATCGTGCAGCAACGCCGCTCGCTTGAGCACGGTCAGCTCAGCCTGAGGCAAACCAGAGCCGCGCCCGGCCTCGACGGCCAGTGCCGCCACCGCTCGAGAATGACCGAACGTGAACGGTGACTTGATGTCCGCAAAATCGGCCATGGCCAGGTACGCCTCATCGAGCTCCGATTCGCCGAGCTGCACGTGGGGCTCGGGCTCGAGCGCCAAGATTGCATCCCACGACGCAGCCTCTTCCAAGCCCGTCAGCAGCTCTCTTGCCCGGGCCAGGAGCACATCGGTCATGCGCGGGTCGTACGCCCTGCCCCGCCGTTTCTTCAATGTAGCGAGCGCGGCATCCAGGCCGTGCGCCTCGAGCAGCACGATTGTGTCCTGGGCCAGCGTCACCACGCGCACCGCCGGCGCAAGCGCCTCCCCGCGCAGCCCGTTGGGAAATCCCTTGCCATCCCAGCGCTCTGGAAACTGCCCGAGCTGCCGTACGATCTCGTCATCGAAACCGAAGCGCCGCGCAAACCGCTCCGCCGTTTCGCAGTGAGCCCGGAACCCAGCAACCGTTTCGCTCTTGGCGCTCGCCAGGCCCTTGAGCACGCCCCAAACCATTGCCCCCAGCGGCTGCCCCGCCTGCGCCCGTGCAATCGCACGGAGCAGCACCGGCGCTAGCTGCGCGGGGTCGCCCGCATCTATCGGCGCCAGCGTGCGTCGCAGCTGGATCTCGTCGCCGAAGAGCGCCGCCAGCGCGTCGGTCTCGGCGTTGCACCCAATGTATCGTAGTAGCGCGTGAGCGTAGACTTGCCGCAAACCATCAGACTGAAACCCGAGCGCCGTGGCCAAACGCATGGCGAGCGCACAGGCCTTCTGCGCGTACTCCACCGGCTGACCAATCGCCAGATCGGTAGCGTGAGACAAGGCGACCATCAGCTCGACCCGACGAATAGCCACGATGCGCCATTCTTACCAAAACGAGCGGGCTACGTCGCTACGCCAGCGTCACGTTTTTCTTAGCTTCCCCACAATCTGGATCAAGGCTTCGGCGTACTTCCAGGTGTAAGTAGCCTCGCCCTTGATGCCAAAGCGATGATCGAGCAACGAGATGAAAGACTGGATTACGAAGTGGATGGCCGTGGCGCCACCAGCCAAGAGGACCGAAGTTCCCACCAGGAGCTCGAGCCGCAGGTCGGTGAGAGGAGCGTGCAGGAGTCCACAGGAGATGAGGACGGTTGCCAGAAGCACATCCTCCAGGACTTTCAGCGAGCGAGCGCCCCACGGTCGCTTTGGCAAATAGTCCGCCGCAGGGCGCGTGCCTTTGCCCGCCCGGACAAGCTCCAGATTCTCGACGAATGCAGCGATGCGAACCCGCGTCTCCTCTGAACTGACGCGCCGATCATTCTGGTTGTGACAGAGAGTGTTGGCGACTTGTAGGGCGGGGCCATTGCCCAACCAGGCCGGATTGCAGCGCGCCAGCGCATATTCGTCGGCATGGATCTCGTCGTGGAGACGAGCCACGCGATGATTGTAGCGGCTCTGAATTCGCGAGAGCACCACCCACACGATCGACAGGAACATCAACGCCGCCAGTTGTGGGGGCGTGCCTTGCACCTCGACCGCCGCGTAAAGAAGGAACACGTAAGTGCTGCGAATTTGCACATCTCGACCCTCGAAGGCGGTGCCCTCTATGCTAGTGTGGCCGATCTCGTGAAGCGCAACGAAATGCTGTGGGCCGCTCATGTCCTTGGGGTGCCAAGGCAGGACGACCCAGCCTTCAAAGGGTGCGCCGTAGGTCACGCTCGTGGCGAGTCCGGCCACGCCGTCATCTTGACGTCCTTCGGCCGCGACGAGGCGCAAGCGATGGGACATGAGAGGTGGCCACCACGGAAGGGGGGGCTTCCCTCTGCGGCCTCGTGGACCCTTCGCGCGTTCGACAGAGGCCACGTACTCCTTCATTGATATCGGCATGTACGCGCAGCGCTGGCTCGGTCGTTGGTCGCGCAGAGCTTCCGCTACGAGCGCGGAGAGATAGCTTGTTGATCCGATCCCGGTCGCACCCAAGAACGCCACCACCCCACAAAGCAGCATCACGACTACACGCCAATCCCACGACAGATGCCATAGAGCCGCTCCCTCGATCCAGAGGAACGGAAAGCCCAGTAGCGCGCGCGCCGAGCGGAACAGTTGGGGTCTCCTACGTCAGGTGCGTCGTACTCGCTCCGCTTCGGCCTTCACCACCGCGGCTAAAACGCGCTCCACGAAAGCAGGGTCGTCGGCTAGTCTTCGCGCCAATTGCTCGTCTTCCAGCGCTCGCCGCTGCACCTCGGCCGCTACCTCATCGGCGCGAGGAGGAACGGCGGCGTCGACGTTTCGGCGCGGCCAGAACCCCTTGATACACCCAACGACGGCTACGACGCAGTTCACGACCTGAATCGCACTTTCCAGACTGATGTGGCGTCCTCCGTCCGCACTCATGAACGACTTCCCAGTGACGATCCCCTCGACGAGCTTCGGCCCAAGCAAGTCAGCCTCCAGCGGACAGACCCTCCGGATGACTTGGATGATCAAGGGACGATCGCCCGTGGGATCGCTGGCCGAGGTGCTTTCCATGGACGGCATTCTGCCACAAACAGGCGCAGCCGACGCGCCCCCGACGGTACTCTGCTGTAGCGACAATCGGTCTCTGCCAGCCCCGCGACTGGGCGGGGGAGAACCAGGGAAACCGCCGCTTCATGCGGGCTAGTTCGGGCTGTGTCTCGATCTAAGGAAATGGAGCATCTTTCAGCCGCGAGGGGGTTAGTTGATCGTGCCGTCACACCAGGTGACGCTAAACGCAACGCCGTCCACACTCGAGCTCACGCTCGAGCACGTATCCAGACGATGTTCGGCAGTGAGCCTGTGGACTCGTCGCTGCCGAATTGATTGATGTCGAGACCGAAGACCTGAAAGTGGGCATAGGCGCCGCGGAAGCTCGGCCAGCGGGTCGAGGTCGAGATCGGGCGCTAACCGCAATCATCGTAAGTTCATAAGGACTCGGGGCGGGCCAGTCTGAGAAGCTGCGCGTGAGGTTGGCGGACAGCAATAACGGCGGTGGGCAGCACCGGGGGGCAGACGGGGCGGGGCGGGGCCGGGAAAGGACAACCTCGGGGCATAGGCTTGCCGTGGGCGCTAGTTCGGCGCTCACGGCGAGTCCGCCCGTTTCAACTCCGCGAGTCGCTGCTTCAGGGCGGGCAGGTCGCGCGTCCCGATGACGAGCGTTGCTTCGTTCAGAGCTGCTCGACCAAGCTCGCTCCGGCCGACCCGGTCGTACCAAGCCGCGAGGTCGCACAACGTGTGCGCGAGGTGCAGCGTCGCGCCGGTGGTGCGGTTCACCTCGACCGCGCGCTGGAAGTGTCGTTCCGCGTCAGCGTGATGGCCCCGGGTTGCCGCCAGCAGGCCCAAGAACCGTTCGGCTGAGCCGAAACAAACGATGCCGGCGTAGCCCAGCACGACCAGACGCGACGCGAACGGCCGCAGTCGAGCGTAAAGGATCTCAGCGCCCTCGGCATCGCCCTGCGCGCTACATATCTCGGCCAAGAGCGCCATCGCGCCCATCCAGATCAGATCGTCGGGGAGCGCGAAGCCAGTTGCTTTCAAGCTTGCGTACTCGACAGCGCACTCCGCTCGGTGGCCCGCGCGAAGGAGTGCGTTCGCGTAGACCGTTCGCCAGCCGACGATACGCGGGTAACGCGCCGCGTAGTCCCGAACCAGCGGGAGCGTCTCTTCGGCGCGCGATTGCTCCATCCGGACCAGGGTCAGGTCGAGGCCGAACGTGCCCAACGCGTTGTGATCCTGAACGCGCTGGCCAGCCATCAAGCACGCCCCCGCCAGTTGCTCTACTTGCTCCAGATCTCCCTGCATGAAGAGCCTGCAGGCGCGCTGAGCCGACGCGATCCACATCGTTTGCGGTTGCTTGGCTTTCTCGGCCAGCATTCGGAATGCGTCGGCTTCGAAGGCTTGGCCAGCGAGATCGCCGAGCTCCAGGGCTATCGCGGCCCGTTGCAGCCGAGTCAACATCAGGCCGTCGCGGTCTCCCACTCGCTGGCAAAGCTCGAGGGTTTGGTCGGAGAGCGCACGCCGCTCCTCCAGATTGGACGGCCGCAAGAGCGCGAAGAGACGAGCGGTAGCGGCGGCGGCCTTGACGTCGTCGCTGCCGACCTTCTGGCTGAGCGCCTCCGCTTCGTCGCAAATGGCAGCGCGCTCGGCAAACGAGTCCGACCAATACATGGCCAGCGCCAGCCTCGCCAGGAGCAGCGCTCGGCGCTTGGGGTCCTGGTCGGCCACCACCGACAGCGCCTCCCGTAGCAGGCCAACGAGGCCGGGGTCGTACACACCGGTCTCGATGGCGAATACCCCCGGGGCCAGGTTGAGCGCGACGCTCGTCAGCTCCTCGGCTCCGCCAAACTGCCGTGCCTTTTGCGCGGCAAGTTGCAGGGTATCTTGACCTGCGTCGCGCTGGCCCGCGCTGATCTGAGCCAGGCCCAGATCCAGGAGCACCGCGCACTCGGTGGCCTGGTCGACCTCGGGTGACAGTGGCAGCAGTCGGCTAGCTTCGGCAAAATGCCCGATTGCCTCTTCGTAGGCGAAGTTGCGTAAGGCATAGGCACCTGCGCGAATGGAAAGATCGATCGCAAGGCTCGCGCCTCCGCAGTGAGCCGCCACTCGAAAATGATGGGCCAATAGCGCGGCGTAGCGTGCTTCCTGGTAGCTCGGCTGGACCTGCAACGCTCGGGCGACGGCTAGGTGTACGGCCGGGCGCTCTGCCGCAGCTAGCTCCTCGTACAGCACCTCGCGAATCAGGTCGTGAATGAATCGATACTCGTTCGGGCTCGACGCGGCGATGATGCGAAAGTCCTCGGCTTGGCCCAGGAGCTCGCGACAGCGCGGCACGGGAAGCGCTCCCGCGCGAGCAAGCGGTAGGATATCGAAGCTCTGCCCGCATACGGCTGCCACGCGCAGCAGGCTCACGCATTCTGGCGCCAGCGCCGACAGTCTCCGTGAGATGGCTTGGCGGATGGCCGCAGGTAGCGGAGCCTCGCCGGGGCTTCGCACGTCCTGGCCGGAGGTGAGCACGGACAAGAAGAAAGGATTGCCGCCCGTGCGCGCGAGGAGCGCGTCGCCGGTCGCTTCTCGTGCATCGCCGGAGCGCCCGGCGACGAACTGCTCGACCTCTTCGCGGCTGAAGCCCGTCAGCGCGATCTCGTCCCGGCAAGCGGCTCGAATCCTACCGAGCGTACCTTGCTGCGACGGCTCGAGAACAGCATGCGCCTCCCGCATCGCCCCCAACAGCAGCAACGGGGCTTGCGGTTGCTGGATGAGGAATTCGAGCAAGAGCAACGACAGCGAATCGGCGGCGTGCAGATCGTCGAGCACGATCGCCAGCGGCTGTCTTTCGGCAAGCCGACCCAGTCCGCGTACGATGGCGTCGAATGCGCGAAAGCGTTCGCTGGGTGAATCCCAGCCCAGCTGGTCCTGCGGCTGCCAGGCGTCCGTACCCAAAAGCAACTTGCGAGCCCCGCTAGGGGCGTCTTCGAAAGCGCGGCGTACGACCTTGATTGACCGCTGCTTGATGATCGAGCGGAAGCAGTCGTGCCAGACTTGAAATACCGGCGCGCCTTCGAGTGCCGAGCAGCGCGCCCAGTGCAGGTCGATCGAAGGGGGGGCGGCCGCCGTCGCTCGTTCGAGCAGCCTGCTCTTGCCAATGCCGGCTTCGCCGCAGACCAGGACGAAGCCGGACTCGCGCCGCTCCAACCCGTGCAGCGCCTGCGCGAGGCGCGCAAGCTCGGTCTTTCGCCCGATGAAGGACCGTTCCTGCTGTACGCGGGGCGTGACGGCCGCGTCAGCCTGGCTAACGTGAGGCTCCGCTGCGGTAGTGGTCTGGCCACCCGCAGCCGGAACCACCGCCACCGGCGCGACGAATTCGTAACCGTGGCCGTGCGAGGTGCGGATGAACCGCGGCGTTTTGGGGTCGTCCCCGAGTAGCTTGCGCGCGCAACTGACACAGCGGGTGAGCACGCTTTCGCCCACGACATCGCCCGCCCAGAGGCAGTCGAGTAGCTCGGCCTTCGGAATGACACGGCCGTGGTGTCGCATCAGGTAGCTCAGAAGCTCGAATACCTTCGGCTCGGGCGTGACCACGTCTTCCCCCACGCGCACCTGCCAGCGATCGGGCTCGAGCACCACGTGGTGACTGGCATAGCGAAGGACGGCCATTGGCGACCGCTAGATACCGCGGGCCGTCGATCGGTGGAAGGCCGCGAGCGACACTATTTTGCCCCACTCGCCCGGGAGACGCTTTCGGCGTAAGCCGCATGATATCGCCAAATCATGAGCCAAGAATCGCGAAGGGAATGGACCATGGACGCACGGCCGCGCTCGACTAACGCCCACCCCGCACGCGCAGGGCGAAACACCGTCACCCCGGACGACCCACGTTACGACGAGCTCCTGCAGCGCAATTTCAACAAGCGCTTCATGGGCAAGCCCGACTACGTTCATCTTGTCGATTCGAGCGAGCAGGTCGTGCAAGCGGTGCAAGCCGCGGTAGAACGAGGGTTGCGCGTGGTCGCTCGCAGCGGCGGTTGCTGCTTGGAGGGGTTCGTGGCCGACCCGAAGGTGCGCGTCGTGATCGACACCTCGTTGATGACCGAAGTCGCCTACGATCCCGAGCTCGCAGCGATTGCGATCGAGCCCGGCGTGACCCTAGGCGAGGCGTATCAGAAGCTGTTCTTGGGTTGGGGCGTGACGCTGCCGGCCGGGCAAAGCCCGTACATCGGCATGGGTGGGCACGTGATGGGCGGCGGTCACAGCTTCCTATCGCGACAGCACGGCATGCTCGTCGATCATTTGTACGCCGTCGAAGTGGTATTCGTCGACCAGTCCGGAACTGCGCGCAGAGTCGTTGCAACTCGCGAGCCGGCTGACCCGAACCGCGAGCTGTGGTGGGCGCACACGGGGGCGGGCGGCGGCAATTTCGGAATCGTGACGCGCTATTGGTTCCGCTCGCCCAACGCCAGCGACACGCTCGCGCCGCTGCCCCAAGCACCCAGCTCGGTCACCACGTTCAAAGCCGAATGGGACTGGAAACGAATGAGCGAGGCCGCGGTCAAGCGGCTGCTCGCAAACTACGGGGACTGGTGCGAACGCAACGGCGCAATCGACTCGCCGTTCACGGCCTTGTACGGAGTGCTCACGTTGGCGCGCCCCGCGTGCGGAGGCAAGATCGAAGCACGCGGCATGGTCGTGGCCGGAGCCGAGTCCGAACGTTTGCTGGATCAGCACCTCGCGGCCGTCAACCAGGGCGTCGGCGTCGGCCACACTCGTGAGGTGGCTCACAGCTCCTGGCTCGACTTCGCGCTCAACCCGTTGCCAGAGGTATTCGCCACTCAGCCCGGCGGCGTGGCCTCGTCCAAAGCCAGATTCAAGCTCAAAGACGCCTTCTCGCGCAAGCGTCACAGCGATCGCCAGCTCGCGGTGCTGTACGAGTATTTGGTGAATGGCCCGAACGATATCGCCGGCGGCATCGGGCTCGCGACCTTTGCGGGCCGGGTCAACGCGGTCGCCCCCGACGCCACCGCCTACGTGCATCGCGATTCGTCGATCAGCACCTCCTACTCGGTAGGCTGGCAAAATCCGGATGACGAAGCGCGCAGCCTCGACTGGCTACGTCGCTTCTATCGAGACGTCTTCGCCGACACGGGCGGGGTGCCGGTCCCGGGCGAGGTCAGCAACGGCGCGACCATCAATCACCCGGACGTGGACCTCGCGGACCCGGAGTGGAACACGTCCGGCGTGCCCTGGCACACGCTGTACTTCAAGGATAATTACCCGCGGCTACAACGAGCCAAGTTACGTTGGGATCCGCGTAATGTGTTCCATCACGCGCTCTCGATTCGCTTACCGTAGCGGCAGTCGTCTCTTCTGGAGGGAGCCGTCTTCTAGGGGGACGCGGCCGCCGGGGCTGCTCGCCGGTGCCGCCCGGCTAATCTGCCGACGGTGAGCGCAGGATGCGCTACCTTGGAACCAGTACAATATGAGCTCCCGTGGCTTGATTTACCTCGTGTCTTTGATGGCTCCTTTGGCGTGGCTCGTCGCCTGTAGCTCCTCGTCCGCTCAGCCCGACCAAGCAGGCACCACCGGCGGGCAAAACAGCAGCGCGGGCACGAACGCGCTCGCCGGCACCGTCAGCACCGGCGGCAGCAACGCGGTCGGGCAAGGGGGCTCGGCGTCGGGCAGCGCCACGCTTGGCGGGTCCAGCCAGGGCGGGTCGCCCGGCGGCAGCGCGGGAGCTGGCAGCGGCGGTACGCCAGTCGGTGGTGGGTCGGGAGTCGGCGCGTGGCAAGCGCCCAAGGCGGCCGCTGCCACCGATCAGCTGCTGCAAACGGAATACGCAGCCTGGAAGAGCGCACACGCCCAAGCGTGCACCAACGGTAGCTGGGTCGTCGTGAAGGACGGTAGCGTGGTGTCGGAGGGCATCGCGTACGGCATGTTGCTCGCGGTGGGCATGAACGATCAGCCGCTGTTCGACGGCCTGTATCGCTATTACACCGATCACGCCGACAAGAACGGTTTGATGAATTGGGCGACCGGACTCTGCGACGCGCCCGGCAACAACATGGCCAATGCCGCCACCGACGCGGACTTGGACGCCGCGATGGCACTGTTTCAAGCCGCGGCGCGCTGGCCCGGCGGCACCTACCTCGAGCAAGCCAAGGCGCTCACCGGCAAGATCGCCATGTTCGAGACCGAGCTGTGCGGAACGCGCCGCGTGCTGAAGCCCGGCGACGCATTCGGCGGCTGCAGCGACAAGAACGGCCAAGACAAGCTGAACCCGTCGTACTTTGCTCCGGCCTACTACCGCGTGTTCGCGCACTACTTGCCCGAGCAAGCCGCGGATTGGAACGCCTTGATCGACGGCTCGTACGAGCTGTTCGCGATCTACCAGGCCCGCATGGACAATTTGGTACCCGACTGGAGCAAGGTCGACGGCAGCGACTGGTACGGCGCCGCCTACTACTACGACGCTTGCCGCACGCCGTGGCGCGTCGCCACCGACTACGGGTTCAGCGCGGACACGCGAGCAAAGTCGTTCTTGAACAACGTCTCGAGCTGGATCGACGCCAAGGGCGGCCTGCCCGGCGCCGCGCAAGAGCACAACAGCGCGTTCATCGGCGCCTTCGCGCTGGCGGGCATCACCGACCAAGCCAAGCTCGACGGCTACGTGAACGCCTGGCTTGCCGACACGCAAGGCGACGACAAGCCCTACTTTCAGGGCACGTTGCGCGTCCTTTACCTCATGACGGCTGCGGGTCGCTTCAGCTCGAGCCTGTAACGGCCGGGCTCGGACGTCGGCCGCCGCCGATCACTTACTCTTGGCCATTGACTTGCCGCTCAGCACGGCGCTACCGATAGAGGCCGCTTTGATCTTGTCGACCATGGCTTTGGTCAGCGATGTACCGGCACCCGGGTCGATCGTCTCGACGTTGAGGGCGTACAGGGTGAACTCGTAGCTGTCGAGCGTGCCACCGGGGCACGGCCCGAGGTAACCAGACGGGACCTGCTTCAGGGCCACGGGAGTCGTGAGAGTGGCGCCATCAGGCAGATCTGCGGGCAGAGCGCGGGTGGCGGCCGGAATATTGTAGGCCATCCAATGGTGGCCGAGTGGGTTGGCGGTGTTGGTCGCGGTCAGCGTGATGTCGATGAACGTCAACGCGAAGCTCTTCGTACCGGCAGGGGGCTCGGTCCAGGCGAAGGCTGGCGATTCGTCGTCGCCGAAGGCCTTGCCATTGCAGGTGTTCTTGTCCTGGAAGGTGGCGCCATTCATGAGGTCCGCGCTCGTCAGTGCGAATGTGCCGCTGCCGCCGCTGCCGCCGCCGCTGCCGCTGCCGCTCGAGCCTGCGGCGCCGGCGCTGCCGCCCGTGCCCGCGCCACTGCTTGCGGAGCCACCGCCGGCTCCGCCCGTGCCAGCCGTCGTGCCACCGCTTGGTGTGCCGGCGGAACCAGAACCAGAGCTAGTGCCGGCGCCGCCCGCGCTGACGCTACCGCCGGCGCTCGCTCCACCAACCGTGGAAGCTCCTCCGCCGCCCGTAGCGGCCCCCCCACCCGCCACGCTGGCGCTACCGGCCGAGGCGGGGCCCGGCGTGGCGTCGTCGCTGCAGTTGGCGAGGAACAGGCTGCCGGCTCCGAATACTAAAAGGGTCGAGATTTTTCGAGCTGACATCGGGAGACCAAAGGCGCTGCAAAGCGGAGGCGCGTCCAAACAGCGCGTTCGCGCAGGCCGCCACGACAATACGTGCGTCGCTCATGCAGCGCGGCATGAGATATTTCTCATCTCGACCCTGTAATTTTCGAGGAAGCGAGACAGGTCGCTTGGGCTAAGTTAGCTTGTGATGATGCAGCGTTCGGGGCAGGCTGTCAGGGGTCGCTTGAAACTGAGCCGGGTGAAGCCGGTCGTGCTCGTGTTTTTGGTGAGCGGCATCTTGACGCAGCTGGAGCCCAGCCTTGGCGTGTGGTGTGGCGCATTGAGCTTGCCCCTGCTCGCAGTCGCTTCGCTCTTCGTAACGCGTTGGTGGGCAACGACGCCTCCGCCATTGGCCGTCATCGCCGTGGCTTTCTCGACCATGCCCGCGGTGCAGCACGCCTGGGTATTCAACGTGGAAGGCAACGCCATCTTGGCGTGGTCCTGTTTGTTCGCGCTCGTGCCCATGCTGCTGGTCGTCGCAGTGGCGTTGCGCGCGGCGCTGGTGCGCCAGCTTCGCGAGCGGCGCGTGGTCTTCGCCATCATCGCCGGGGTGAGCTGCTTCAGCTACGGCATGGGCGCCGCTTACTTTGCCAACACGTACTTCGACCGCGGCTCGGCGCAGTCGTTCCACGCCACCGTGACAAGTCGGATCGTCAGCAGCTACGTCGGCTTTCTGTTCAAGCAGTACGATCTCAACGTGAGCCCTTGGGGAAGTCACAAGACCCCGGATTCCATCAACGTCTCTTCCGACGTGATCACGGCCCTGCGCGTCGGAGATGACGTGCGCATCGAGCTGTCACCGGGGCTATTGGGCGTCCCCTGGGTGCGGGTCGCGGCTCCCTGAACGCATTTCTGCGGCGCGCACACGAACGGCTCAAGCGCGTGCGATGGTCGCGAAGCCGAGCGGCCGCCCCAGCAGGGCATTGAGGCAAGGCACGGTCACTTCACGCGCGGCTTGGTGATGAGAAGGCGGCTCGACGACGCTGGCGGCGATGCGGCGCCGCACTACCGGCGCGTCTTTAGTCAGCGCCCAGCGCAAGAAGCGAAACGCGAGCTCGGCGTGACGCTGCTCATCGCTGGCAATTTTGGCGTAGACTTCTCGGAGCACCGGGTCGGTCGCGGCGTCGGCAGCTTCGAGCGCGTCCAGCGCCGCCGAGGTCTCTCCGAAGCAGCCCTCGGCCAACACCAAATCGACGATGTCGCCCAAGGAGACGCAGCCGAGGCTGCCGCCGATGTCGAGCGGCCCGGGTCCAAGCGCCTGACCCGCGTAGCTGCTCGCCAGCTTGAAACAGACCTTGGCGTGCCCGGTCTCGTCGGCCAGCGCTTGCGTGCACGCCTCGACCAGCTCGGACGGCGCACCCAACGCCAAGAGCTGCAGGCTGAAGCGCGCGAACGCAGCGATCGAGGCGTGCTCCATCTGCCCGAGCCGCTGCCAATGCTGAGCGAGCGCGGCGCGCTCGGCGGCCGTCAGGTGGGCGACCTGGGGCTGAGCCAGCGTCGAGCTGAGCCAGGCCGTATTGGGAGTGACAGCCGCCACGCGAGCCTGCGCTTCGATCAGAAACGGGCGGCCGCAAGCGCCAGTGAAGCAGGTCCGCGCATTCTCTTCCGCTTCGTTGCCAGCCCTGCTCTCGGCGTTGCCTCCGCATGCCAGCGGGACCAGGCCGATGGAAGCCAGGAGGGAGAGCCGTAACGAATTCCGCGCATTTCCCAGGGCCATGGCAAACGGATAGCAGCAAGCGTGCCAGGCGATGGAAGGCTCCGTTCCGGCGTTGCTGGCACACGGTGTGCCAGTCCAGCGCTAAGGCCAACGTCGCGCGTCATGGCCCAAGTCATCGCGATGATTCCGATCGCGACGCGCGCAAGAAGTGCGCGCAAGTTATCGAGGCGAGCGACGAGCACCCAGGGCGCTACCGCTTTCGAATTCGGCGATCAGCGACTTGCCGCCGTCCGAGCTCAAGAATGGAGCAGCTTGGCCGCGCCATGATCCACGACGTGCGCGCGGATGGCTCGCTGAGGCTGCTCGAAGCCAAAGACATCGCCGCCATCTCGGCGGTCTGACTCGCGCTCCGTCCGCTGACGCAGCTTGTGCGCATTGCGCAGTGCGTGCACCCCACTTCCGTCAGTCGCAGCTCGTGCGTCGCTCTTCCGTCAGTCGCAGTGCATGCGTATCGCCAGCTAGCGAGATCCGTCGATAAGGCTCGACTGTCTCGCATTGACCTGCTTGTATCGCTCGAGTCGCGGAGCCTTGGGCTCTTCGGTTAGGTCGGTCGGGACAGGAGAACGTCGAGCGAGCGGGCGCGCTCGTTGCCGACGGGTGCGACCGGCGAAGTCTGCGCGTGTCGTTGAAAGGAAGGGTGATTGCAATGGGAAGATTTCATCATTGGGTCAGGGCACTCGTGTTGGTGCCCGTCGGCGCAGCCTTTTTCGGCTGCGGTAGCGGAGTCGACAGCGGCGAGGAAAGTGGGGAGTCTCGCCAAGCGCTCGTTGCACCTACGAACATCGGCGCTTTCGTCTTGCTCGCGTCTGGCCGTATCACGATCCAGGATCGCACCCAGGTGAGCGGGGGCGACGTCGGGGCCGCCGCCACCACCGGCGACGCAATCAATACGACGAGCGCAACGACGATTGCCCTCGGTCGTGCCACCATCGGGCCGCGCATCGTGCTCGGCGACCAAACGGCGGCCGGCAACCTGTTCGTGAACCAGCTGGTTGCGCCGCACGCCACCTTCACGTCTCAAAATCCCTTCGTCGCTCCGCCCGTGCCGCCAGCCATCCCGGCGTTCAGCGCGGGCAGCGCCGCGCTCACCGTGAATGGCGGGCAAACGGTGACGCGCGCGGCTGGCAGCTTCGGCCAGGTAACGGTGAACGGCACGCTCAACCTGAGCGGCGGCACCTACCAAATCCAGAACATCACGCTGGGGCCAGACGGCGCGATCGTTGCGACGGGGCCGTCTCTGGTAGAAGTCGCGGGCAAGGTTTCCGGCGCCGACCGTTCACGCCTCGTCGGCAATGCAAACGCGGGGGCGCTGCGTCTCTTCGTCGCTGGAACGACCGATACGACGGGCGGGGTGGTGCTCGGAAACGACGCACGTCTAACGGCGTTGGTCGTTTCCCGCGCCCAGTTCCGGGCGGGTGATCGCCTCATCGCGTCCGGCGCCGTGGCGGCGCGTGACATCGCGCTCGCGCACGACTCACGGTTCACCTTCAACACCGGCTTCGGCTGCAACACGGATGCCAGTTGCAACGACAACAACGGCTGCACGACCGACACTTGCGTGGAGGCCCAGTGTCGGCACACGAACGTTGCCAATGGCACCGCTTGTTCGGACGGCAACGCCTGCACTACCGCGGACAGCTGCCAAGCGGGAGCATGCGTTTCGGGGACGGGCATCAATTGCGACGACCACCTCTTCTGCACCGGCACGGAAACGTGCAATCCCGCGACCGGCTGCGTCGCCGGAACCCCACCGGCTAGCGACGACGGAGTCGCCTGCACCGTCGATGCTTGCAACGAGGCGAGCGACCACATCGACCACACACCGAACGACGGACTGTGCCCGTCGGGGTTTGCCTGCAACGCCGCAGCCGGGTGTCAGGACATCGACGAATGCGCGGCCGGAACCGCCAACTGCGACGTGAATGCGACGTGCACCAACTCGGCAGGCGGCTTCACGTGTGCGTGCAAACCCGGCTACACCGGCGACGGCAAGACGTGTGTCGAGGAGTGCAAACGTATCACGGTTGGAAACGGGATCGAACGCTGCGTGGTCGCCCGCCAGGATGGCACCATCGATATGTACCTCAACCCCGCTGACCTCAGCACGCCTTGGGACGTAGCGGGGCAATTCGAGCAAAACGACCCACCCTACGAAAATGGCTGCGGCCCGATCGCGGGCCGGAACCTGCTCATCTGGTACGGGATGGACTCGTTGAACGACGATGACGCGCTCTGGAACGATATCGGCAGTGCCATGCACGTGAACACTTGGGACGACGACAAGCTATCCGATGCCTGTTGTCCGGACCTGTGCGTGCCGGCCACGGGGATCTGCACCCCCAACCCCGCCTGCCAGGCCGCGTGCGACTTCATCGTCGGCGAAACCCTAGGAGCCGTCATCAATCTCGGAACCCTTCCCGAAGACGTACTTCCGGTTTTGGATGCTCGCGTGCCTCCAGGTTACGTCCGTTGCAACGATACCGAGAACTTGAGCTTGCCGCAGCTCCAGTGGTCGCTTTCGCGCGGAAATCCAGTCTACTTCCTGGGCAGCGAAGGCTCGACCAACCTCCATTGGGCGGTCGCCACGGGCATCCGAAAGGAGGGCAACGATTTCAAAATTCGCATCGCGAACTTGGACGCCGATCTCACCGTTGCCGGGTTCGAGCACTACCGTTCGCTCGACGAGCTCTTCTTCTCGTCCGCCTCGAAGTTCTTTTTGGACGAGACCCTCGGCATCAGACCCTATGTCATCCGTTATGCGAAGGCGACGGACGTCCTGCCGGGCAACATTTGCGACGACTGGCACAGCAACGACCTGACGAACGCCGCCACCACGACGGGAGGTCAAACGACGGGCTCGAGCGCGATTGTGGGCTACGAGACGGCGTGGAACAGCCAGCACCACATCGACACCATCGGTGACGACCGCAAGGTTCACGAGTACTTCTATTCGAACCTCTGGACCCACAACAACCTCACGGATGCCGCGACGACGCCGACCGTTACGGTACCGTTGGTCGCCCCCGGCTCGGCTCTTGCCGGCTACGTTTCGACTTACAACACGAACCAGCAGCACGTGATCTTCCTCAGCGAGGATGGTCACGTGAACGAGCTATTTTTCACCGAAAACGACGACGCATGGCATTACGCCGATCTGACCGCTCGCGTTCGCTCGCGCGGCCAAGCGGCTCCGAACGCCATGCTCACGAGCCCGTTGGTTGCCTATCAAACAGCGTTCAACAGCCAGCAGCACGTCTTCTTCCTGACGGCCGACGGTCACATTCATGAGCTATTCTTCGCCGACAATGACTGGAGCTGGAACGACCTGACGCAGGGCTTCGGTTTTCCCGAAGCTCAACCGACGAGCCCTCTCGTCGGGTTCGTGACCAGCTCGAATCAAGAGCAGCACCTCGACTACGTCTCGCAGAGCAACGGCCACCTCAACGAGCTGTTCTTCGCCGGCGGCACCTGGAACTGGGCCGATTCGACCGCACGCGTCCGCATGCAGCAGCCCTCGGCCCCGGCCCCCAAGACGGGCAGCCCACTCACCGGATACGAGACCCTGGCGGGCGGCATTCAGCAGCAGCACATCGACTTCGTCGGTGACGACGGCCACGTGCACGAGTACTTCTTCTTCAACGGTGACTGGGAGTGGCGAGATCTATTCGTCGACGCCAGCGTACCGGGCGGAACCGCACCAACGGGGGCGCTCCACGGCTATGCGACCACGTACAACGTGCCACAGCAGCACGTGAACTTCACTTCATCGAATGGTCACGTGTACGAGCTCTTTCACGACACTTCCTGGCACTTCCGCGATTTGAGCGCCATCGCGGCTCCCCTGCCGCCACCGGCCAGGCTCACCAGTCAGCTCACCGGCTATCAAACGACCTACAACAGTGAGCAGCACGTGGGCTTCATCGCCTCCGACGGACGCGTTTACGAGCTCTTCCTCTAGGCGCGTAGCAAGAGCAATGGCGTGGACGGGCGGACCCAAGGCCTCCGCCCGTCCACGAAGCCGGTGCGACGTGTCAAAGCGTTGACGCATGCCCTCCCCTCGACCCGGCAACGTCACTTAAGACAGCGCCGAACTGCCCGTCTTCACAGTCGGCCCGAACGGGCGCCATGGAGACGGAAAGACATGAACATCCAATCGTCCGACGTGGAAGAACGAGCTACCGAGCCCGTCGTCGAAAGCCTGGCCCCGGCCGCGGACGCCGCGTGGGCATACAGCATGGCCGACATCCACGAAGCGCCCACCCTCTTGCCACCGCCGCCCGATGAGTCCCTGGAATCCGAGCCACCACCGACGGCTCGTTGGACGCCTCCACCGGCCCTGATTGCGTCTGCCCGCTTCGGCGGCGCCGATGAGCTGCGCCTCGCTGAGCACTCGCGGTGCGCCGATGCCGTATGGACCGACCGCTGAGGCCACGCCTCTTCGCCCGCGCGGGTGACCGAGTCACTCGGCCAGCCAAAATGCGGCGGCAAGTGCTGCGAACATCAACGAAAACGCCAGCCGTTTCCGTCGCTTGGGTTCGTGGTACGGCGCTGGGCGCTTGCGGGGTACGACGGATGCGAGACTCGCTCACGAGCTGCCGCTAGACTGAGCGAGTGAAACCGGTACCGACTCGCGGGCGTTGGCTGAGCAAGCTGCAGCGCGGTTTGGTGTTGGCCATCCTGGTTGCGAGTTGTGAGACAAGGCTGGAGGTGGGTGAGTTGGTGTGCCCGCCCTCCGAGGGAGGCGGCCCCGGCTTCGATGCCAACGGCGTGTTCAGGCCTTGCATGCTGCCGTCCGCTGCCGCCGGCAGTGCGGGCCTGGCGGGAAGGAGCAGCGGTGGCGCGGGCGGAGAGATGACCGGCGCAGCTGGCGCTGGCGGGGACGCTAGCGAAGTATGCCCCACTGGGGGCGCGCACGACGGCGACTTCCTCGGCCCGCTGCCGGCGCCGTGGAAGACGAGCTTCGACGCCGGGTTCTGCAGCTACGACGACGAGGCGGGGTTCTGCTACTCCGATCCCGATTCGTCCTACCGCTTGGTCACCTCGCCGGTGCACAGCGGCATGTTCGCGGCCGCGTTCGACATGGATCCCAGCTCGGTCGACCGCCAGCGCCAAACGCGCTGCGTTCGCGAAGGCAAGCCGCCGAGCGAAGCCTATTATGGCGCCTGGTACTACGTGCCAAGCGACTTGACCGGCGCCCACGATTGGAACCTCTTCCATTTCCAGGGCGGGGCCCCCGGCACCATGCTCCACGGCCTGTGGGACGTCTCGATGGACGACAGCGCCGGCAATGGCCTCGAGGCCTTCATCTACGACGCTATCCACGACGCCCACTACGGGCAAACGGATCCCAGGCCGGTGCCCACCGACCGCTGGGTCCACCTCGAGTTTTATTGGAAGCGCGCCACCGACGCTACGGGCGAGGTCGCCCTCTTCCAGGACGGCGAAGAGATCGTCCGCCGCTCGGGCATCGCCACCGATAACAGCTCCTTTGGCCAATGGTACGTCGGTAACTACACCGCGTCGCTCGACCGGACCGCCGCGCCCGTGACGATGTACGTGGACGACGTGACGGTTCGCCTGCCTTAGAGGCCGCCGCGCTCTTTGGCGTGACCTATTGCTTTTCGTTCTTGTCGGTCACGCTACCAATCGTAGGACTGATCGTCGTTTCGCAGAATCCCTATTTGATCGAGATGATGAAGGAGGCACCGATCGGATTGGTGCGAGCAAAGACGAAAGCGCTGGAGAACCCGCAATGGCTTCTGAACGTCGGGGGCGTGGTGACCGAACCGCCGCAGCCCGTCGTCTCACTGCTGCCCATCGCGCCCAAGCCTCCCGCCAAGCAGCTCGCGCCCGAACCCTCCGGAGTGGCGGCCCCAACCCCGAGTGGTGGAGGGCCATTGGAAGTCGTCACGGAGGGACCGCCGGCGCCTTCGGCGGTGGCGCTCGTTCCAAGTGCACCGGTCGACCCGCCAGGTGCAGCACCCGAACCCTCGCCCAAAACGGCGAAGGACGAAGTTGCCCCGGCGCTGGGCGCCACCGTCGTCGAAGGAAAACCGCACGTCGAAGGCGGCCTGGCGATCCCGTTCTACGTGCTCATCCTGGCCGTGTTCGGGTCGGGCATCAACATGATGCGCCGAGTTCCGGCTATTCAGGCGGCGCACGTGCAGCGCCTGCCCGCGAGCCCCCGTGGCGCGTTCGCGGCTGCGCTGCGCATGCCGGTTGCACTCTTTTCCCACGAGGAGACGTACGGTAGCAAAGAAGACCACGAGCTCGGCTGCGACATTCGGCAACAGATCATCGAGCAGTACATGTATCTGCTGTCGGCTCCGTTTCTTGCCATCGCCGTGTACTATTTGCTCCAGGTCATCGCCGCCAATATTTCGGAGCCGGTGCTCGTGTTGATGTCGTTCTCGGCCGGGCTCGTGTCCGAGACGATCGTCTCCGCGATCATCGAATTCGCGGAGCGCACACTGGGGCAGCCGAACGGTGAAGAAAAGGGCAAGGCAGAGACGACAGCGGCCACCTAGCGTTCTCGCGCGTCGGCGCGGCCCATCGCCGTGAGGCCGCGCTCGAGCGAGGACAGACGTTTTACGGAGATTCACAGATACGCGCCTGCATGACTTGGGCGCGGCGCGGTAGCTCTTCGTCGGTGAGGAACGAGGACAGCGTGACGGAGCCATTGGGGGATTCGGTGAGGTGGAAGCCGTCTTGGGCGGGGCCGTCTTGGCCGTGGCAGCCGGAGCAGGTGCCGCGCGAGAACGCGCGCTGTAGGGATGGGTCGGCGGGGAGCCAGACGACGGGCTCGACGGGGGCCATGTCGGTGAGCCAAGTGCTGGGCACCAGGTGGGCTCCGCGCTCGATGGCGTCGGCGTGCTCATGGGCGAAGCGAGCCAGCTCGGGCGAATCGGCGAATTCGGAGCGTGGCGTGTTGCGCAAGCCGCGGCGGTCGAGACGGCCCGCCGAGTCGAGCGCGAGCTCGTAGAGGCGCGAGGTGCCGGAGCGCGCGTCATTCACGCGGATTTGTGACAAATGGGGCGCGGACGAAGCGGCGGGCGCCGCCGTGAACGTTTCGACCACGGCTCGAGCAGCGGCGCTGCGCTCCGGCGCGGGGACCGCGGCCAGGTCGTGAAAGGACGCCGCCCAGTCGCGCGCTGAACGCGCGGAACCGAGCGAGTATTCGAAGATCACCGTGAACGGTTGCGCGGGCGAATCCGCCGAGTCGCCGGGCCCAGCGGTCAGGGTGTAGACCAGCCGCGCCTCCCCGGCGGGACTTTCGGGCGCGAGCACCTCGGAAAGATCCGTGCGATTCACGAGCGCGAGGAGGCGAAATGGCAGGTCGGCTCCGACGGCGGGCTCTGCCTGCCCGATGAGTTGCCACAGCGCGCTCGGGTCGAAGTCGGAGCGAGCCGTGCGCAGCGCCTCGAGTTGGTAGGCAAAGCTGAACGCTCCGGCATCGGCATTCTTGGCGCGCTCGTCGCGACGCAGCCAATCGGCGGTGACCAAGAGCTCCGAATTCACATCGATGGCGAGCGTGCTGCAGTCCGGATCGGGCAGAGGCTCGCCCCAGAGCGCGCAGCTGCTGCTGGTTACGGCGCAACACAGCGCGAAAATGGGCGTCCTCATAAGCTCGTGCTCACTCCGCAAAAGAGGATGAACGGCGGTCCGCCAACCCAGTCGCCGCCCGCCAGCCGCGCGCCCCGAAATACCAAGGTCAAGTCGACGAACAACCGCGAGCGCTCGCCAATGGCGCGACTGGCAACGCCGTTGAGCGTCCACCACAGGTCCGCGCGATGACGACGCAGCGCACTGCCGTAGGCGCTGGAGCTCAGCGAGGTTTCGTCGTCGCCGAACAGCGTGCCGTGCGTCGCCACCGCGACGATTCCGCCCCCGGGCGCCAGTTGCCACGCGGGCGTCGGACGCCACTCGAGCGCCAGCGACGGGCGCGTGAGCCACCAGGCAGGGCCGTCGACGCGCCGCGGATAGAAGACGACGGGCGCGCTGACCAGAGCGCGCCAGTGTTCGGTAAGCGGCACGGCGCCGCGTGGCCGCGCCCCAAAGCCCGCGACGATCGGCGTCGTCCCACCGAGCACGCCGAGCGCCGCGTAGTCGGTGATGCCCAGCGTGAGCTCGCTCATGACCAAGAACGGCACGCCGGTCGCTATCGCCGCATCGACCTTGCCGGCACCGGGAAGCCAGCCGTCGTGCGCGGCGCTTCCCGCAGGCGCGCTGTCCACCGGCGGCTCGGCGGCGCGAGCGCGGTGCTGGCTGAACAGCAGCGTGAGCGCCAGCAGGGCCGCACAAGGTGGGCGTCGCGCGGGGCCAGGCGGGTGGGCTGTGCGGGGGTAACCAACACTCATGGCAACGCCCCAGTGCGATGAGCGTGCCAGCGCCGGCCACGCCGCTTTCGCGGCGAATGGCCGCGTTTTGGTGCACGCTGAGCCCGAATGTGTGCAGGCGCTGTAAAGCCCAGCGCACACACTTGGCGGCTCAGAGCAGGGCCCGAAAGGCGTGTGGTCGCGCATTTTCGGCAATTTGCCAGTTGCCCACGCCTGGCACGTCCCCTGCTGTAGCGGCCGTTCGCGGAGCGGCCGAAGCCGTCGCCCGCTTGGAGGATGAAGCGATGCGAACATGGCTCATGACTTTTGCGCTGGCGACCACGTCAGCGTTCGCCTGCACGGAATCAGAGCCGGCGAAGAACAGCCCGGGCGATTGCGCCGGCGGCGGCGGCCTTGCCGGAACGGCAGGTAAACCTTCGGGCGGAGGTCAGACCTCCGGAAATGGTGGAGCGGGCGCGAACGCCGGCTCCGAGACGGCGCACGCGGGGACCGTCTCGGAGCCGGCCGAGGGCGGCGCTGGAGCGGGGGGCGACGCCGGCGCGGGAGGCGAGCCCGGCGCCGGGGGCGATAGCGGCGCTGGCGGCGGTGCGGCCGATAGCTGGCGGTTGCGCGCGCTGACTTACAACACCGCGCTCGCGCCCGGCTTCGAGCCGCTCGTCCCCGAGCGCAAGCCCGAGGTCGAGAAAGCGCTGACCCAGGCGGCGCAGCAGCTCGACCTGCTATGCGTCCAAGAGTACTGGGACGGCGCAGAGTTCGACGACCTGAAAGACAGCGTCGCCAACGAACTGCCGCACGTTTTCCGACAAAATCCGGTGCCGGGCACGGGCGCCTGCACGGAGCAAGACTTGGGCGGCTTGGTGCAATGTTTGGGCGCCAATTGCTCAGACGCGGATGGGCCCGAGCTCGTGCAATGCGCTCAAGAAAAGTGCTCGCAGCCGATCATCAACATGGACGGCGGTTGTCTGGGCTGCGTGCTCGGCCACTTGGAGCACAAGGACTTTACGGGGTGCCTCGGCGAAGCCCCCAGCGACCCGGCGCTGTTCGGCGGCGCTTTCGATGTCGGCTTGCTCAGCCGCTACCCGCTCCTGCACGAAGAGGCGCTGAGGTTCGACGCCTACTTCGTGCGAGCCTCGGCGCTCTACGCACAAGTCGAGCTACCGGGTCTCGGCGCGGTCGACACTTTCTGCACGCATCTCGGCTCTTCGCTGGGGGTGATTCCGTATCACGGCCCGCACGGCAGCTGGGACGGCGAGCACTCGTACCAAGTCGCGCAGCTGTTGGCGTTCATTGCTCGCAAGAACGCCGCTCAGCGGCCATTGCTCTTGCTCGGCGACCTGAATACCGGCCCGGCCAGCGCCGGACCTTCGCCGCTCAGCGCGGAGCTACCGTTGGACTACCGGCTGCTCCTCGACTCCGGGCTGATCAGCGCCGTCACCGAGCCAGAGTGCACCCTTTGCCCCGACAACGTGCTGCGCGGCGCAGGCTCGCGCGCGCTGTGGCTCGATCACGCGCTACTGCGCGGATTCGAGGCTCGGATTTCGAGCCAGGTGAGCTTGACCGACACCTTTCCGCTCGGTGACGCAACCAGCCCCATGCCCATGAGCCTGTCCGATCACTATGGCTTGCGCGTAGAGCTGACGAAACCCTAACCGGCTGTGTATATTTCTTTTTAGATATGGGCCACGAGACCTTGATCAGCGCTGCGGCCTGCGCAGGCTACCTAGCATTCGCGCTGGTGCTTTGGCTGCGGCGCGATCGGGGCAACATTGCGCTACCGCTAGCGCTGCTGTTCCTGGATACGTTCGCCTGGACGTTCGCGGAGACGGCCTACGCGCTCACCGGTCTGCGTGAGTGGCACTGGATCGATCACGCCTTCTCCAGCTGGATGCCGGTGTTGATGGTGCAAGTCATCGCCGGCTTCGTGGGGCGCACGCGCGAGGTGCGAGGCATCTTGCTGGCGTTGTACGTGGCGGGGGCGTGCGTGGCGTCGTTGGCGGCGTTCGGCCAGTGGTGGTGGCTGCTGCTCGCCTACGGACTGGGCGCGATGGCCTTTTGTTGTGCGCTGCTGGTGCAACACGGCCGGAGGGTGTCAGAACGGGCCGAGCGCCGTCGCACGCTCGTTTTGCTGCTAGCAGTGCTGCTCGGCACGCTGCTTTCGAGCACCGACTTGTGGGTGGACCGTTTTCCGGTGCTGCCACGGCTCAGTCGCGTGGGCATGCTCGCGACCCTCAGCCTGGTGGCGGTGTGTGTGATGCGCCTCCGCCTGCTGGGGCGCGACGTGCCGGCGCTGCTCGTCGTTTACGCGTCGCTGAGCGGCGCATTGTTGTCGGCCATGTCCCTGCTCCTGGTGCGGGCCCTGCCCTCGTACGGTGCGATGCTGACGCTGCTATTGCTCTCGCTGTTGGCGGTCGGAGTCGGCGCCTGGCGCGAGCTGTCGCGCTCTCGCGCGGCGGCGGCGGAACGGCTTCAGAGGTTGGTGAGCTTGGGGCGCTTCTCCGAGCAGCTGGCACACGATCTGCGTAACCCGCTGGCCGCGCTGAAAGGCGCGGTACAGTACCTTTTGGTGGAGCGGGAGCAAGGGCGCTCGCTCGACGGACAAGAAGAGTTCTTACGGCTGATGTTGGAGCAGGTGGATCGCACCAGCCGGGTGGTGGAGGAGTACCAGCGCATCGCCAACGTGGAGCCGATCAAATCGCCGACGTCTCTCAACGAGCTGGTGGCGAGCGTGCTCGAGATGCAGCGCTACGCCCCGAGCGTCGACGTGAAGGTTGAAGCCAAGCTCGAGCCCAGCCTGCCCACCTGCGAGCTCGATCCCGAGCTGGTGCGAACGACGCTGGAAAATCTGCTCAGAAACGCCTTCGACGCCATGCCTCAGGGGGGCCGCATCACCGTCGAAACCGCGCTGGCCTTGGACCACGGCGCCAAAGGCGTGGCGCTCAGCGTCAGCGACGAAGGGCAAGGCATGGACGCGCGCATCCTCGAGCGCGCCACCGATCAATTCTTTACTACCAAGGCGACCGGCTCGGGCCTGGGGCTCGCGTTCGTCGATCGCGTCGCTCGTGCCCATCAAGGACATCTCGAGCTTTCGAGCGAGGTCGGCCGGGGCACCACCGTTCGGCTCTGGATGCCCCTCTAGACACTGTGATAGTGGCTGGTATCAGCGATGGCCAAGGACGCAGCGCTGATTTTGCTGGTGGATGACGACGCAGCCATCAGGGCCGTGCTCGGGTCGCTGTTGAAACAAGAGGGCTACACCGTGCTAACGGCGGCCTCCGGCGGCGAGGCGCTGGCGCTGCTGGACAAGCAACCCATCGACGCCGTGGTGACCGACCTGCGCATGCCGGGCATGGACGGCATGACCTTGCTGCGTCGCGTGTCGCAAGCGTGGCCGGAGGTGCCGGTGGTGGTGCTGAGCGCTCACGGCACGGTGGCGCTGGCGGTCGACGCCATGAAGGGCGGCGCCGCGGATTTTCTGACCAAGCCCTTCGATCGTGACGAGGTGCTGTTCGTGCTCGCCAAGGTGCTGCGCGGCGCCGCCAGCGGTCAGCGGCGCGGACAAACGGCCTTTTCGCCGCTCGGCGCCTCCCCCGCCATGGCCGAGCTGCGCGACACCATCCGGCGCGCCGCCAGCAGCAGTGCCACCGTGCTGATCTTGGGCGAGAGCGGCGCCGGCAAAGAAGTCGTGGCCCGCGCCATTCACGAAGCCAGCCCGCGCGCCGACAAGCCGTTCATCAAGCTCAACTGCGCCGCATTTCCGGAAACTTTGTTGGAGAGCGAGCTGTTCGGTTACGAAAAGGGCGCATTCACCGGCGCCAGCCAGCGCAAGCCTGGCCGTATCGAGCTGGCACACGGCGGCACGCTCTTGCTCGACGAAATCGGCGAGGTCCCGTTCACCACGCAGGCCAAGCTGCTGCGCGCCATCCAGTTCAAAGAAGTCGAACGGCTCGGTGGCACGCAGACCACCAAGGTGGACGTGCGCTTTTTGGTCGCCACCCATCGTAATCTCCAGCAGATGATCGAAACCGGCGAATTTCGTCAGGATCTCTTCTATCGCCTAAACGTGATTCGGTTGCTGGTGCCGCCGCTGCGCGATCGTCCCGAGGATTTTCAAGAATTGGCCGAGCATTTCGTGAGCCAGGCCGCCCAAAACAACGGACGCGGCGCCATGACGTTGGCGGCCGACGCGCTCGAGCTGCTGCGCGTGCAGAGCTGGCCGGGCAACGTCAGGCAATTGGAGAACTTCATGGAGCGCCTGGTCGTGCTTTCGGACGGGCCCACGCTCACGCGCGCAGACGTGACGCGCGAGCTTTCGCGCGACGAGCAACAGGTGCGTAGCTCGCGCAGCTCGAAAGCTCCTCAGAGCGAGCCTCGGCTGGAAGACCACCGACGCGAAGCCGACCGCAAGGCGATCGCCGAAGCGCTCCAACGCGCCGCTGGTAACCGCTCGCTGGCCGCACGCCTGCTCGGCATCAGCCGGCGCACCCTCTACACCAAGCTGGACGAATTGGGCCTGGTCGAGCTGGAGCCCGATTCGAAGCCCGACGGCCCCAAGCCCCGCTGAGCGGGTGCACGCCGGCTATTTCAGCCGGCGTGGCTTGAGCGGAGCTACGTCGGGTACGCCAAAAGCCTGGCCGAACGTGAGCTGGGTCATGACCCCGTCAAGGTCGGCGCCGTGCGCGTCCAGCGGCAGCGCCATATCGAAGCGCAGACCCGAGCGCTCCAAGATCGGTGTGACCAGACGTAGGCCGGCTCCGACGGAGCTCTTCTTTTGCAGCGCTTCGTGGCGCGTCGTCTCGACGGCGGCGGCGTCGAAGAAGACGACACCGCCGAGCTGCTCGGTCCACAGCTCGAGCGCCGGCGTGCGGTATTCTACGTTCATCACCGCCGCGCTCGCACCCGTGACGTTGGCGGAGCCGCGCAAGCGCCCCGAGTTGCCGTAGCTCGGAGCGGCCCGCAACCGCGAGTCGTCCAGCGCGAGCCTACCCTCGGTGTCGACCACGAAGCGTCCAAAGCCCAGCCGGGGGGTGACGGCGCGCAGCCAGCCCTTGACGAACGCGGCGTCCGTGTCGTCGGGGCGAAAATCGCAGCCGCCCTGCACGCCCACCCGCAAGAAACCGTCGGAAAAGGCCACGGTTTCTTGCGCGGTCGCGGCCACGCCCAATACCGCGCGAAAGGCTCCTATTTCGCCGTCGAACATGCCGGTGGCGCGCCCGGCCGGATTCACGTCGAGCAGCAGATCATGGCCGAGCCGAAAATCCTCTTGTAGCCCCAGAGTCTCGACCTCGTAGGTTCGCAAGAAATCGCTCGTGTACAGGTGCAGCTCTGCCAAAGGACCCACGCGCCGGTTCGGCGCGACCATTTGCCGATCGCGCGTGCTCGTCGCGGCCGGATCCGGCTGGTCGCGCGCCGCGTCGAGAGGCCGATCGGAAACCATCGTTGCCGACAGCGCCAGCGTGATATCGGTCTTGTAGCGCCAGCCGTATGAGCGCGTCAGCGCAGCGACACCGTACAGCTCTCGGTGGTGCCACTCGAAGTCCATTTGCCGTGGACCGGCGTCGCCCAGCTCGCGCGTGACCTGGACGTCGTAAGTCCGCGAGTGTTGCTGTCGCCACCCCAGGTCCATGAACCACGCCCAGGGGGCACGGTTGCTGGCCGGCACGCCCTGCGCTTGCATCCCTCCATACGAGCCTTCGAGCTTGTCGTTGGCGCGGTTCACGAACACGTTGGCGTCTACCAAAAGGCTCAAAAAGCGGCCGTCCAGCCGCGGGATGCGATAGTCACCACCCAGCGAATAGCTGCGCGGGTCGCGCCAATAGCGAACGAACGCCGCGTGATGCAGGCCGAACAGATTTTGCTCCTTGGGCTCCAGCAGGAGCTGGCCTCCGCTCGAATCGAAGTCCGGGTCGAGGAACAGGCTCCAGATGTCCTTGGTGAGGATCAACACCTTCACGCGATCCGGTCGGCTGCCTCTCAAGGGCGCGCAAAGCACCAAAGACAGCTGCGGCAGGGCTCGCAGTCGCCGCGCGCTCTCGTCGCACAGCGCGTGACTGAAGCGCCCCCCTGGAGCAAGCACCAACTCGCGCAGAATCACCGATTCTCGACTCTCCATGTGCAGGGCGTTCAGCGCCTCAGGTACCGGATCACGTGGCTCGATCGGCTCGAGCCTGCGCACCACGATCGCTTCGATCAGCTTGCCCTCGGCCGCGTCGTCTCGCAGGCTTCGTAGCTCGCGTTCCGCCGCTCGCAGCGCTTCCTCCTCATACGGCGAGTAGCTTCCGCTCACCACGCGAGGGGCCTCGGTTGCCTGCGCGTTGCCCGAAACCGGGAGCAGGCAAGCCACGCAGACGAGCGTGACCGCTGCTCGCCGGTGCCGTCGCGCTCGAGAGGTCTTCGTCATGGGCCGCGCGCGGGTCAGCAAGCATCGTGCCGACCACACCCACTCCACTACTAGACGCGAATGCGGCCGAAAACGAGTCCGCGTCCGGCACCGGCAGCGGCGAGCGGGGCTCACACCTGTATCGCCCGCTGCACGGCGTCGACCGGAGTTGCCGCGATTGGGGTTGGGCTGTCACGGGCAGGGCGCACAAGTAGGGAGCGGTGAGAAGCCGCGCATCAGGTGAGACGGGCGCCTGGTGGCCCCGTCCTCGACATTCATCGACTTCTGCGAATGCCGCGCACGAGCCCGGCCTCGCCATGTTCAAAATCGTCATTGAATTGCCTCACCGGCGGAGGCTGGCGGTACCCGTAGCTCATCTTGGAATTGGAGCGTTCGAACATGAAGCTTTGGTCGATTGGGGCGGCGGTGGCGATCGGAACGGTGATGGCCGGGCAGCTACTGCTCGCCTGCGGAACCGCGGATCCTGGCAGCGGCGCGGCGACGGCAGGTAGCGCGGGCAGCGCGGATGGCTCAGCCGCTGGCTCGGGGCATGGTGGTCAGCCGGGCGTGGCTGGCAGCTCGAGCAGTGGCAGCGCCAGTGGCGGCGAAGGGACGAGCCCCAACGGCGGCGAGCCCGCGGCCGCAGGCAATGGTGCTGGTGGCGAGCCAGCGACGAGCGACGCGCCGCTGTTGCCCTGGAACGTCGGCAACTCTTGGACCTACGACGTCAACAAGAACGGAACCGTCACCGAGAAAACCACCGTGGTCGGCGCGCTCGAGGTCGTTGGCGGCAGCGGACCGAGCGCAAAGCTCGAGGCGTACCACGTCACTACGTCCAAGGGCGCTGGCTCGAACGACCACACCGACAGCTGGCAGGGGGCCGACGCGGCGAACCCCGAGCGCATCCTGCGCTTTCGCGAGCTGACCTACGATCCCAAGACAGGCATGCTGCAAGACGAGGTCTATTGCGACCCGCCCAAGCTGCACATCGACGGCTCACCCGAGCACACCGTGAAGGGCGCGAGCTGGCTCGAAAAGTACACCGAGACCACGCTCACGGTCGGCTCTCCCGTGACGAGCCACGCCGTGAGTGAGCGATGGACCGTGGTGGACGACAACGAAACGCTCGTCGTTCCGGCTGGCACGTTCATGCACGTGATCCACTTGCAGAAGACCGGCGCGGCGTCGAGCAAGGACTATTGGTACGCGCGCGGCGTCGGCAAGCTGAAAGAGACTGGCACCCAAACCGAAGAGCTGGTGAAATACAGCCTGGCGCCGTGAGGTGGCGCCGGCGCGTCAGCTGCGGAAGCGGGGAGCCAAGGCGCCAGGAACATCCCATCGTGAACGGAGCGATGACGGTGCGCATGGTAACATTCACCGACTGAGAGTCGCTGGGGTTGCTGAGCAACTGCTCGACAGCTTACCCTCTTGTCAGAGCAAATGGGCGGCGAGCGACGACCGGCGCGGTGGTGGCTGCAAGTAGCGGTCGCGGTCGCGCTGTCGCTGCTGGTCTTTGTGCTGCTGGCTACGCGGCGGGGTGGGTTCGCCGCGCGCACCGTGCAAGTGCCACTCTATACGGCATCGAAGGGCGGCTCTTTCGTCGTTCTCGGCAACACATTGCGGGACATCGCGAAAGCCGATCACGCACCGATCGAATTCGTGCCGGATCGTACCGACGGCTCGGTCGCCAATCTCAAAAAGATCGTTCAGTTCAAAAATGCCGTCGGCTTCACGTTGGTTCAGGTGCCCAGCATCCTGCGCAATGAAGAATACCTGCAGGTAGTTCGCTCCATCGCCTGGTGGAATACCGACGTCATCTACGTGGTTGCTCGCCGAGACATCCACGACTTCGCTGAGCTCCTCGCGCTGGACGAGGGCAAGCCCAAACACAGAGTGTATGTCGGCTTACCCGAGAGCGGAACACGCGAAGCCGCACACGATGTCATGAAGGAGACCGTGGCGCGGGGCCTAGCCCATGGAGACGTCGAGCGCATCTTGAAGACTTGGGCCAACGACTTCGGCACTTGGGGTTTCGAAGACGCGGCGAAAAAGCTCGATGAAGGTGAGCTCGACGCGACCATCTTCGCGGTCGGCCGCGGCGCACCAGTCGTGGAAGAGCTAACCAAAAACCCGAAGTTTCACTTGATCGAGCTCGACGAAGCGGTCAGGAAGTCACTCATCGAGCGAGACGGCTACGTCCGGGCCGATGCCGCAACGGACGTTCCGAGCGTGGGAGCGAAAGTTCTGATCGCCACGCACGCGGATACCGAGCCTTGGATCGTAGAAGAGATGGTTCACCTTCTCCGAGCCCACGCAAGCGAGATCGAAAGGTTCCTCACTCCCTCTGCCATCCCGATGGGATCGCCGCCGAGAATCGTAACCGACCCTGTGCGTTTGGACACGGGCCAGTTGAGGGCCCACGAGGCGGTGCTTCGAGACTGGAGTTGGACGCGCGGCGCCTGGTTCACCTCACTCTTCTGTCTGAGCCTGCTCGGTCTGCAGCTCGGCCTGCTCCAGCGCTGGTCGCCATTCCCTGCGCCTGTAGTGAGCCACCGGAGACCATTGGCCGCCGGTCCACCGACGGCAAAGAAAGTCTTTCTGTCGTATGCCCGTGAAGATCGGGAAAAGGTCGCCGACATTGCCGCAATGCTGAGCGCGGCCGGCCTCGACGTCTTCTTCGACATGGAGTCGTTGAAAAAGCCCTCTAGCGATAACTACTACGAGCTCATCCAGAAAAGTGTCTGGGACTGCGACCTGTTCGTGTTCTTCGTGAGCGCTCGCTCGATCGAGAACACGTATGCAGTCAACGAGCTCGAGTGGGCCAAAGAGCGCTGGCCCAACCCCGCGGGCCGCGTCTTGGCAATCCGACTGGGCGAGTACGCGGAGGCCAGCCTGCCAGCGTTCATTCGCGCGAACGTATTTGTCAACCCGCTCCCCCGCAACACCCATTTCCAAACTAGCGCCTACGACTACATCTTGGAACAGGCACTCGCATTGGAGCCGGCGGAACCGTATCGCCGACAGCGACCCGCGGCGACGGCGTAACGCCGTTCTTGGTGGTGCTTTCACAGGGAACCTCACGCGCCGCAGGGCGGAGCGGCTTTTTTGGCGTGACCTATTGCTTTTTTCATTCTTCCGAACGGCGAGGAAAAGAGCAACGCAGAGACGACAGCGACCACATGACGCTCACGCACGTCGTAGGGCGCGCGTTCGGCCGATCGCCGCGCTTGGGGGCGATTTGCACCACGGCGCTACGCGGCAAAGAACCGAGGTCGTGGGAGCGGTAGCGCGCGCCGGGGTTTTCGCTAGAGTCGTTGGGCCGTTCGGCGGCAAGTCATGGCGGACACGAATGCTGCGCGCAACGGTTGGCTCCACCGGGCCTGGGGGTTGTTGCAGAGGCATCCGTGGAGCTTGTCGACGTCGATACTGTCGGCGCTTTGTTTCGTTCAGTTGGCGCTTGAAATGCGAGAGGGTGAGATGGCTGCCTTCGATGCGCTGCTGGGCGGCGGCCTCGCGCATTGGCGCGGCAGCGTGGACCCGCTCATGCTCGCTCTCACCCGCTTTGGTGGCTGGCGCTCGCTGACGTTGGTGACGGCAGCCCTATTCGCGCTGCTGGCCCTGCGCGGTCGCCCGAAACAAGCGGCTTACCTGGTGCTGGGTGCGGGCGGTCCGGTGCTGCTCAATTGGGCGTTGAAGCTGCTCTTTCACCGAGCCCGTCCGGACTCCTCGGTGCTCTACCTGGTGGCGGCACCGACCTCGTTTTCGTTCCCCAGCGGCCACGCCATGTGCTCGGCGGGGGTGCTCGCGAGCATCGCGGTCGTGATCCAGACCGTCGGCTGGCGACGCGCGTGGGCGCATTTGCTAGGCGCTCTTTGCCTCGTGCTGGCGGTGGGAGTGGGCCTCTCGCGCGTCTATCTGGGCGTGCACTTCGCTTCGGACGTCATGGGCGGCCAGCTGGCAGCCGCGGCCTGGGTCAGCGCGCTGACCGGCTGGTTCTATCCGCATCTGCTACCCGGTGAAAGCGTCGAGCCAGAGTCCCCCTCGTAGTCCGCGACGAAACGGCGCTCAGTCCACCGGCAAAGGTGTACGCTCCGGTCTGGAGGTGGTGCGTGTGGGCTGAAGAGCGAACGAAGGTCTTTGCGGCTTCACTGGCGGTGGTTGCAGCGGTTGGCTGCGGGAGCAGCGAACATGCGGGGATGCCCACGTCCGCAATGGGTGGCAGCGCCGCCGTAGCAGGGAGCGGCGCTCGAGCCGGTGGCGATTCGGGAGCCGACGCAGGCGGAGGGAAACAAGGTGGCTCCGACGTCGGTGGCAGCGAGGCCGCGGGGGAGAGCGGGTCGCGAGGCGGTTCGAGTGCGGCTGGCGGCAACG
>Ga0207667_10000938_pt1 | contig 37175 bp, 32 predicted proteins | sample KBSCornC52_FD_184301 | JGI IMG/M metagenome (GOLD analysis project Ga0207667, IMG submission 184301) | Corn rhizosphere microbial communities from Kellogg Biological Station, Michigan, USA - KBS Corn C5-2 (SPAdes) (version 2) | ecosystem: Host-associated > Plants > Roots > Rhizosphere > Soil ...
GGTTGGTTTTAAATTCCTGTGAAACGTCGTTCACAGTAGCCGCAGCGCGTTTTCACCGCCCGTGCGCTGATATAATCCTTGCGGGAATGCACCGATCGTTTATTCGAAGGGTGTGGAAGGCCGTCCAGCCTCCGCCCCCTCTTCCGGCGCGTCGCCGCCTCAATCGCGCCCAGCGCCGACTGATTCGCGTAACTTCGATCGCTCTGGCTCTCGGCGCGAGCACCTGGGCGGTGTACGCTTACATCGCATCGGCTCCCGACCGTGCCAGCGGCCACTACCAGCAGGGCATCCACCTGCTGGGTCCAGGCGATTTCCAGGGGGCCGACACGCAGTTCACCCAAGCCATCGCAATCTTCCCCAAATATGCCGACGCCTACCTGGGGCGCGGCAAAGCACGGCAGGCTGCCGGTCAGAGTGAAGCCGCGCTGGCGGACTTCGAGAAGGCGATTGCCATCGATCCTACCTTGGACACCGCCTACATCGCCCGTGGCACCATCGAGGCGTCACAGGGCAATCGTCAAAAAGCTCTGGAGGACTTCACGCGCTCCATTCGTCTCCATCCCACGGCGGACGGCTACTATCAGCGCGGATTGACGTATCAAAAGCTCGATGAGCCCAAGCTCGCGCTAGCCGACTTCAACGCCGCCATCACTTATGATCCCGGTGCGCCGTCTATCTATATGGCTCGCGCCCGGGTCAATCGCGATTTGGGAGACCTGCCAGCCGCCAAGGCGGATCAGGACCAGGCAGAGCTAGTGGAGAAGACTCAGTAGTACATGTTCGTTCCGCTTACTCCGCTCCGCTGCCTGCATCGCGCCGTGGATCTGTTCGGATCCAGAATCGGCGTCGTTTCCGGGGATCAGCAGTTCACCTACGCCGAACTCGGAAAACGTGCGGAACGGCTCGCAACCGGCCTGCAGAAGCTCGGGATCGTGCCCGGCGATCGCGTGGCGTATCTCACTTACAACAACCATCAGTTGCTCGAAGGCTACTTCGGCGTGCTCCAGGCGCGCGCAATCCTAATGCCTCTGAATATTCGCCTTTCCGAGCCGGACCTGGCTACGATTCTTCGTCATTCCGGCGCGAGGATGGCAATCTTCGACGACGATTTCGCGGACACCGTCCGAGGTCTTCGTCAGGCGTGCCCGGATGTGAATCGTTGGGTCGCATTGCGGCAGAGGATTCCGGAGTCGGATCTGCTTTACGAAGAAATCCTCGATCAAGGTTGTCCTGAGCGCGCCGATGCATTTTCCTACGACGAGATGGCTATCGCCGAGCTCTTCTATACCAGCGGGAGCACCGGTGCGCCCAAGGGAGTGGCTCTATCGCATCGGACGCTTTATCTTCACGCGCTCAGCGTGGCGTTGGAATATCGGGACCCGGAACTCATGGTGGATCTCCACACCATTCCTCTCTATCACGCCAACGGTTGGGGACATCCGCAAGCGTCCACCCTAATGGGCATCAAACAAGTAATGGTGCGGCGGTTCGAACCGTCGGAAGTATTCCGGCTCATCCAAGAGCATCGGGCCACCAACCTGTGCGTGGTCCCGACCATGGCCAACGCTCTCGTCAATGCTATACATGCCCTAGATCGCGATCGGTGGGATCTATCCAGTCTGAAAACGATGAACATCGGCGGCGCTCCCAGCTCCCCCGAGCTTGTAGAACGCGTAGAGCGCGCGTTCCCTGGCTGCGCGTGCATGGGTGGGTATGGGCTCACGGAAACTTCTCCGGTGATCACCATGGTGCAGCCTCTGGATGCCATTCATCTCAGCGATACGGAACGTCGCGAACACCTGGCCATGACCGGCCGCGCCGTGGTGGGCGCGACTATTCGTGTCGTAGATGCGAATCTTCGCGACGTCCCGCGTGACCGCAAGACGATTGGCGAAGTGATCGTAATGGGCGACCAGGTCATGGACGGCTACTTCGGGGAACCGGATGCCACGTCCGCCGCGATGAGCGGACCCTGGCTGCACACCGGCGACATGGCCGTCTGGGATGAGGACGGCACCATTCAGATTGTCGATCGCAAGAAGCAAGTCATCATCTCCGGCGGCGAAAACATTTCGTCTTTGGAAGTAGAAGCGGCGATCTTTGCGCATCCCGCGGTGCTCGAGTGCGCCGTGGTGGCCGCTCCGGATTCGAAATGGGGTGAGGTTCCGGCGGCCATCGTAGTTCTGAAAGACGATGCGGCTCTTACTCTCGAGGATCTGAACGGTTTCCTGCAAGAACGTCTGAGCAGGTTCAAGCTGCCTAGAATCCTCGAGTTTTCGGAAAATCCTCTTCCTAAGACCGGAACCGGCAAGATCCGCAAGAACGAGCTGCGCGAGCGATTCTGGGCTGGAACACAAAGTGTCAAACGGGTGCAGGGCTAATGGTTTTTGTTCGCCTGGAGAATGCCGATGAATTGGTCACCCTTCGGTTATGGGAAGCAGGCACGCTCGGCGTCACCGAAGGCGACGGTTTCGTGGACGCGTTTTTCGAAGATGCGAACGTTGCTTCGCAATTCGGCGTACCGGAGGCGGTCGTTGACGTAGACTGGGTCGCGCGGACCGAAGAAGGGTTTCCACCGCTGCTGGTGGGCGAGAAGTTCTTCGTCGCCGCGCCGTGGCGTACAGAGCCGACACCGCCCGGAAGAATACGCCTGGTGATCAATCCTGGGGCGCAGTGCGGCACGGGCTACCATCGCTGTACGCAGCTGTGCCTGGAGGCGATGGAGAAGCTGATCCGCCCAGGCGACTCGGTACTCGACGTCGGTAGCGGGTCGGGCATCTTGTCCCTTGCGGCCAAATTGCTGGAAGCCGGTCGCGTGGTCTCTTGCGATATCGACCCCGATGCTGCCGGACCCGAGTGTTTCTTCGTGGGCAGCGTCGATGCCGTGCGATCCGGAACGTTCGATCTCGTGGTCGCCAACATCAACGAAGACGTGATCGGTTCGATGCGCCCGGACTTCGAGCGTGTGGCTCCAAAGCGCATCCTTTCCGGCTTTCAGGACGACGCCGGTAAGTGGACTTGCGTGATCCTTTAGTCTGCGTTAAAGTCGCATTAGCGCGAAGGGCGCATCCAGTCCGCGGAAAGGGCTTTGCCCACCTTTTAGCAAAATAGTGAAGGTTACGAACCTTCTTTCAGCCTGATTCGGGCGGACTCCAGGCGCAGTTATGAAAGGAAGGTCGTAATGGACGCCAAAGAGCTACCCGCTCGCCCTAACTTAGAGCATTATAAGAAACTCGCCAAGGATCTTCTCAAAGCCTACCAGTCCGGCGATGCCGCCGCGCTGCAGCGCTTTCGGGAGCACCTTCAAGCGCCGCAACTAACCTGGGCTGATTTGCGCAAAGAGGCACAGGCGCGCCTGCGCAAACTTAGGGCGTCGAAGATTGTCGGCGATAAGCTGACTCTCACCGACGCTCAGCTCTTGATCGCACACTCGTGCGGCTTCGAGAGTTGGCCGAAGTTCAAGAAACACATCGAGGCGGCCCTTCGCAAGAGTTCACCGGTCTCCAAATTCGAATCCGCGGCGGATGCCGTCATCACCGGCGACGTCGCGACGCTCAGGCGACTGCTGCGTGAGAATCCAGAACTGATCCGGCAGCGTTCCACTCGCGCGCATCAATCCACGCTGCTTCACTACGTGTCGGCCAACGGAGTAGAGGATTTCCGCCAAAAGACTCCGAAGAACGCCGTGGAAGTCGCGAAGATCCTGCTCGCAGCCGGCGCTGAAGTGGATGCGGAAAATACCGACTACGGCCGCGGCACGACCCTGGGGCTGGTCGCAACCAGCGCGCATCCCGCTGAGGCAGGCGTGCAAATCGCGCTCCTCGATACATTGCTCGAAGCGGGTGCGTCCCTCGACGGCCTGCCAGGAGGATGGAATCCCCTGACAGCAGCGCTGGCAAACGGACGCAGGGAAGCTGCCGAGTATCTCGCCAGGCGCGGCGCACGCCTGGACTTAGAGGGAGCATCGGGCGTGGGACGGCTCGATATCGTCAAAGGATATTTCAGTCAGGACGGCAGCTTAAAGGCAAAGGCGACCAAGAAGCAGATGAAGGACGGCTTCGCGTGGGCCTGCGAATACGGCCGGAGCAACGTTGTCGAGTTCCTGGTCGACCAGGGCATGGAGATAGACGCGCGACTCCGGAATCATGGCAATACCGGCCTCCACTGGGCGGCATTTGGCGGCCACGTTGACGTGGTCAAGCTTCTGTTGGCGCGAAAGGCGCGGCTCGACATCAAGGATGAAAGCTTCGGGGGAACGCCCTTGGAGTGGGCCATCCAAGGCTGGGGTGGCCATCCGGTCGATGGCCATTACGAAGTTGTTGCGCTTCTCGTTGCCGCAGGCGCGATCTTGGATCCTGGATGGCTTGCCGATCCCGATCCGCCCCGCGCTGCAAAAGTGCGCGCCGATTCCCGGATGCTGGGGGCGCTGCGAGGCAAAACGTCCTAAACCGGCTTCTCCGGCCACTTGTGCTTGGGATACCGCCGCGAGAGTTCCTTGCGCACTTGCGGATACAGCCGCTCCCAGAAACCGGCCAGGTCCGAAGTCACCTGCACCGGCCGTTGATTCGGAGCCAGAAGATGAACGACTACGGGTGCGCCCCCGATCCGCGGAGACTCGCGCATGCCGAAGAAGTCTTGGAGTCGCGATTCGATCCAGGGCGGCTTGCCGGGTTCGTAGTGAACCTTGACGTCGCGGCCGCCGGGCAGCTTGATTCGTTCCGGAGCCGCATGGCTGAGATGGGACGGACGAATTGCAGCAAGGGTGTCGGCGGCTTCGAGTTCGGCGAAGGTGGTTCTTCCCTGGCACTGCGCGACGAGCACCGCGTCTACGTCGATAGCGATTCCGCCGAACGCCGCACGAGAACGCACCTGCTCCACGGCGTCGCGGTCCGCGAACCGGCCGATACCGGCTTCGAGGGCCTTCTGCGCAAGGAGGCACGAAACGTCTTCACTGGGCCCGGCGGGCGCGCGCGTCTCTTCGATGACCAATTGGTCGTAGACCAGTGCCGTCACCTGCTCGACACGCTCGGCAGTGCGATTCCATTCGAGCGAGACGCGTTCCGTGGCACGGTCCAGCAGCCATTCGGGCTCAATCGGCGCGGCGAGGCGAACGAGAGGCACGCCGTGCTCGCGGCGTTCCTCGATATCGATGGCGACGAGAAACTCCCAGGGGCAATTCGGAAAGCGGGCCGAGCCGCCAGCAGATAGGAGTAACTCTCCATCGCGACGATGGCGCGCCACACGATCCGGAAACGCGGCGAGAATGCTTTGCAGGATGACAGCGTCGCCTGCGTTTCGCGCATCTCGTCCCGAGATGTTCTTGCGGAGCTGATCGAAAACCCGATGCGTCTGCGGTTGCCAGTCCGACTCCGTCAGGGCCAACAGATCCGACGTTCCGCGTTCGCCCGCGCTAAGCACCGCAGCCACGGCGCAACCCTTTTCAGGAACACCGCAGCGTTTGGCTTCGACCACCAGCTTCGCGAGCCGCGGGGGTAACGGCAGCTCCGCCATCTCCGGTGTGACGCCTAACCGGTCGAGCAGCGCGTTGGCTGCGCTGAACGCAGCCTCCGGCGCTCGATCCAGCCAGTCAAGCTGCGTGATCTTCATGGCGCGCAGTTGCAGGACCAGCTGTGAAAGTTCGCGGCGCAGGATCTCGGGGATGTCGGTTTGCGGACGGCGATGAAAGTCCTCGGCCGAGTACAGGCGGATTACGCGGCCCGGAGCGGTGCGTCCAGCACGACCGGCGCGCTGCGTCGCCGACGCCTGGCTGATGCGTCGCACCTCGACCGAAGGCAGTCCCGTCCACGGCGAATCGGCGGCGACACGTGCGAGACCGCTATCGATGACCGCAGTGACGCCCTCGATGGTCACCGAACTCTCGGCGACGTTGGTGGACAGGATCACTTTGGGACGATTGGCGGGTCCCACGGCGCGGTCCTGCTCGGCTGGTGACAGGTCGCCGTGGAGGGGCACGACCAGAAGCCCCAGTCGGGACGCCAGGGCCTCTATGGCTCGCCCCGCACGACGGATTTCAGCGGCGCCCGGGAGGAATACGAGTACGTCGCCAGTGACGCCGCGCTGCGTGAGTTTCTCGAGAGCCGAGGCTACTTGCTCTTCGAGCGGCGCAGGCGAGTGCGGCGTGTATTCGATTGCCAGCTCATACAACTTGCCTTCAGAGCGTAGTATCGGGCAGCCGCCGAGGTACTTCGCAATCGGAGCCGCGTCGAGCGTCGCCGACATGACGATCAACCGGATGTTCGGGAGACGTCGGAGCAATGCCAGCGCCAGATCGGAATCGAGATGCCGCTCGTGGAACTCGTCCAGGATCACGGTACCGACTCCCGCGAGGCTCGGATCGGACAACAGCCGCCGTGTGAGCACGCCCTCGGTCAGGAATCGCAAGCGCGTGCGGGGTCCGCTCACGTCTTCGAATCGCACTTGATAGCCGACGTTTTCACCCAGGCGCTCACCCAGTTCGCTGGCGACACGTCGAGCGGCAAGGCGTGCGGCTAATCTCCGCGGTTCGAGCACCAGGATCTCGCCACGCTCGCACGCGAGTAAGGCGGGAGGGACCCGAGTCGTCTTCCCCGCCCCCGGAGGCGCTTCAATAACAAGATTCCCAGAAGCCTCGACGATGGCCGGAAGCAACGCGTCGATCGGAAGCTTCATTCTTGTGTGACCGCCCGAATCGTTTCCGGCGAGTTGCCTTCCAGGCGATTGTTGACGAAGATGTACGCGGCTCGGCGCTCCTCGCGCATGCGCTGGATCAAATTGCGCAGCGCATCACGCGCCTCAGGATTCTCATCCCGAACTCTATCGTAAGGAGCGAATTGCTGAACCGCTTCCTCATACGCCCGGCCTTGGCGCAGCAGCGCCCGCACCACCGTAAAATCGGCCGGGAAGGCATCCGGAATCGCCATCTGCTCGGAAAGCACCGGCATTTTGGTCCAGGCGTTCAAGACATGCGCCGCGCGATGTTGGCGCAAGATATCGAAGTAGCGCGGCTGAAGATACTCGCGATTGCGCACTTCGACGGCGTAGCGAAACGTCGCCGGCAAAGCGCCCAGGAATGGATCCAGCTTGGCCGCGAATTCGCGCGGACTCGCCCCACGCGCCCCGAATTCGAAGATCAACGCGGGGATGCGCGCGCGATACGGCTCCAGCGGGTCTAAAAATAGCGCGGCGACTGCGTCCGCGCTTAAGTACGACTCATTGACCATCCCTGCGCGCGAACCATAGCGAGCGTGTTTGGGAAATACCTCGCACGTCACTTCCTCGGGAATTTTGAGAACAAACTGCAACTCCGGCGGCGCGGAGCCGAACAGCTTCTTCCAGTATTCCGGCGACGGGAACTGATAGAACGAAAAATCTCCGCAGACGATCGGGAACGTCTCCGCGAACTCCGCCAGGCACTCCGCTTCGAAACGTTTCTGCGAGAACTTGCCGCGTGTTAGATAGCGATCACGCGTATAAATCTGGTCCAGCCAACCCGGATACTTCCAGGAACTGGTACCTATCCAGATGTTCTCGTTCGCCAGCTCTCGGAGGCGTTGCGCCAGCGCCGACCTATCGAAAGAAGGGGCGAAAGAAGGCGGCGGATCGAAGAGAGGAAGCGTCACCGCGCGCGGGCAGAACGGTTGTAGAACGGGTCCGCGCCAGCTTCGATGATTCCGCCGGGCATCAGCCGGATCATCACGGGAGCCGCGCCGTTGTTATAGCGCGACATGATCTCAACTCTGTGACCGCGCGCCGCCAGATCCGCCGCTACCGATTGCGGAATGCGCTCATCGAGTTTCAGATTCCCCAGCTTCCAGGGGTGATCGTCGAAGCTCTCCACCAGGTGTTCCGTCATGAAGCGCGGCGCCTCAATGGCGTTCTGCGCGTTCATTCCGTAATCGATCACGTTCACCATCAACTGGAGCAGCGCTTGCTCCTGGTCGTCTCCTCCGGGAGTGGAGAGCGCCAGGAAAGGCTTCCCATCGGGGTGCATGACCAGCGTCGGGCTCAATGTGACGCGGGGACGTTTGCCGCCGGCCAGATCGTTGGGATTTCCCGTAACCAGCACGAAGCTTTGCGCGCGTTGCGTCAGCGGGATGCCAGTATCGCCCGCGATCACGCTGGGCATCCATGCGCCCGAGGGGGTGGCGGAGAATACGATGCCGTCGCTGTCCATGGTATCGACACAGGTGGTATCGTGTGCCTTCAGCACTTCGTCGACTTTGTACTGAGCCATGTCCGCCAAGGCTACGTGCTGACCGAATTTGCCATCGATTGCGCCGGGCTCGAACTTCAGCGAGGCCCGCTCTCCGATCTGCTTGCGGCGCCCCGCCGCGTAGTCCATGGTCAGCAGCGCCTGGAGGTTCCAGTGATTAAACTTGGGGTCGCCATAGTAAGTATCCCGGTCCGCGTAAGCCAGCTTCAGCGCTTCCACCGTGCGGTGTATGTAGTCGGCCGAATTGAACGCCGGGCGGCTATCGAAGCCATCGATGATATTCAGCGTCTCGAGCATGGCCGGTCCCTGGCTCCAGAATCCGGACTTGTAGACGATGTATCCACGGAAGGTCGTCGAAAGCGGCTCCTCCGGCGTGACCTTGAAGCCCGCCATGTCCTCATAGCGGAGCAAACCGCCGTTGGCCTTGCTGAACTCACCGATCTTGCGGGCGATCTCGCCGCGATAGAAGTAATCGCGCACCGCGTCGATGCCGGCCTGGCGGCCGCCGCCCTTGGCCAGCGCCTTCTTCTCGGCATCCACCATGGCTCGCAGAGTCCGGGCCAGATCGGGCTGGCGGAAGATCTCGCCGATCGCGGGCGTGTGGCCGTTCGGCATGAAGTGCGCCTTGGAGGACGGCCACAAATCAAAGAACGGCACCGCGGAAGCGAAACTGCGCGCGCGCATCTCATCCACAGCGTAGCCATCGGCCAATTCGAGAGCCGGCTCGATCACTTCCGTGAATGACTTCGTTCCGAACTCGCGCAGAGCCACCAGCCCCGATTCCACCATGCCCGGGACTAGCGCCGGCATCAAGCCCGCGTCCGGAATGATGCCTCTCAGATGATCGCCCGGACCGAGCCGAAATGTGATGTCGCCCAATTGGACCGGGCGCTTACGGAAGAGATCTGCGGAGGCCAACTTGGGCATCGGACCCACCCCCGCGATCGCGTGAACTTTGCCCGCCTTGGTGCGTATCAGGATGGGCGCTTCCCCCCCCATGCCGAAGTGCGAGAGCTCGGTCACCGATGCCGCGAACATGGTGGCGATACCCGCGTCGACCGCAGTGCCGCCCTGATCGTAAAGGCGCATGCCGGCATTGGTGGCCCAATCGCTGCCGGCGGCGACCGCTCCATGGGTGCCGCGAACCGGCTGGCGCAGAGGCGGATCCGCGCGGCGGGTCTGCGCGTTGCCAATGGCTATTAAGCTGGTGGAGGCGATTAGAAACGATCTTCGATGCATGAGGCTTCTCGGCCTTCATTATAATGGTTTCGCGGTGGAGCTTACTCCGGGATCTTCAATAACTCAACGAGCGAAAGAGGGTTCTGACAACGAACCCATGCTTTACTGTCCGGTGTGCAGCCGCCGTCTGGCCGAGCGAAAATGCAAACTATTCTGCGAACAGTGCGGCTACTACATGAGCTGCGCCGACTATTATTGACTCCGAAGCGACTATTACTGACTCTATGAGCGATCTGGCCGATATTCTTGAGCGCTTCCGCCGCGGCGGTGAATTGCTGGCGATGTCCACCACGGGCGCGGCTGGATCGGAGCTCGATTTTAAACCCGCACCCGATAAGTGGAGTGTGCGGCAGATCGTGTGCCACTTGGCGGATTCGGAGGCGGTGGGTGTGATGCGCATCCGCCAAATCGCGGCGGAGGACAATCCTACGCTCCAAGCCTTCAACGGCGAGCTGTGGGCGGACCATCTGGACTACCAACGACGCAAGATTTCGCAGGCGCTCGAGACCTTTCGCAAGCTTCGCACTGAAAATCACGAGCTTCTCAAAGCTCTGCCTGAGGATGTTTTCTTGCGCACCGGCAACCATACCGAAAGTGGGCGGCTGACGCTGCTCGATCTGGTTAAGGGCAATGCCGAGCACGTAGAAGGGCACGTTCAGCAGATTCAGCGCACGCGCGCGGCTTACAAAGAGCATCGCGCGAAGCAAGCGGCCCAAGCTCCAGGGCACCCCTAACTCAAGTTTCAGCCGTAGCGGATACCATGCAGAGAATGACTCCGTGGACGCAGCGCGGCCTGATTGCGGTGGCTGTGGCATTTGTCGCTGCAGGCATGCTATTCGTTCCGCGGCTGGGCATCGAAGCGGATGAGGCGATCGTCGCCAATGGCCTCTACGACCACGGGAGCGCGTGGTATTCGTGGAACATCGCTGGTGCGGAAGTGCCGGTCATGCTGATCAGCTACCTGGGCGCGGTCAAGACCTGGTTTTACAAAGGGCTGTTTATCTTCGCGGCGCCGCGCCCGATCGTCCTTCGCCTTCCCATGCTAATTTTCGCCGCAGGCACGCTATGGCTGTTCTTCGAATTGCTGGATCGGACAATCGGCCGCCGGGCTGCCTGGATTGGTACGCTGCTACTGGCCACCGATACCAGCTACCTTCTTTTGAATACGGCGGACTACGGTCCAGTGACGTTGCAATTCGTTTTTAAGCTGGCAGCGATGGTGCTACTGGTTCGGTTCCATCAAAATACGAACAAGAAGGATCTAGCCTGGGCGTTCATACTTTTAGGATTGGGAATGTGGGATAAAGCCTTATTCGCATGGGTGCTGTTCGGACTCGCGATCGCCACGATCGCCGTGTTTCCACAGGAGTTACGGAAGCATTTCAATCCAGCAAACATCGCCGTGGCCGCGTTGGCGATGCTGGGAGGCGCACTGCCCCTGGTGATCTACAACATCGCCCGTCCGTTCGAGACATTGCGGTCCAACGCTCACCTCGGCCGGACTGAACTGCCGCACAAGGCCGATATTCTCGAACAAACCATGGATGGCTACGTGATGTTCGGATTCCTGACCGCCGGGGAACCCGGGCCGCAACCCGGCGACCCTAAGCACTGGTATCAGTCTCTGTCACTCGCCGTGAGCCGCTGGACGGGCCGTCCGCATCGTAACGCCATGCTGGTGGCGGCAATCGCGTCGATGTTGTCTATAGTGTTCCTTTGGAAATCGCAGGCCCGCAAACCGATTCTGTTCGGACTGATCGTTTGCGCCGCCACCTGGCTACCGATGGTTGTGACCGCGGGAGCCGGTGGTGCGGCCCACCATGCGATCCTGCTGTGGCCGTTTCAATTGCTTCCGATCGCGGCGGTGCTGGCGCGCATCCCGGCGGCTCCGGCGGCGCTCGTCACCGCGCTGCTGTGCGGATCGAATGTAGCCGTGACCAACCAATACTACGCGGACCTGATCGGCAACGGCCCTACCGTCCGCTGGACCGACGCGATGGACCCGCTCGACCGCTATTTGACGGATCTTCATGCCCGGCAGATCGTCGCCGCGGATTGGGGATTCATGGAGACGATGAACCTGCTGAGCAAAGGTTCGCTTCCCATCGTTTACGCCGATACCGGCAGCGATGAATCCCTTAACCCCTTGCTGAGCGATCCTCTGAATGTCTTCGTGGCGCACACGGGGGGAGCCGCGTTTCATCCGCAGGAGCGCGCGGCGCTGGAGGATCTCGCCCGGCGCGAGCAGTACGAGGAAGAACCACTCACCACGATCTACGATCGCAACGGGAGGCCAACGTTTGACGTTTTCCGATTCAGAAAACTTCACCTGTAATATCTGTGGGGCTGTGTGCAAGCGGCTCGCGGGCCCGCCGGGCCGCGAGGTCCCGAGCTGCACAGCGTGCGGATCCACAGTGCGCTTACGGGGCCTGATTGCGCTACTATCGCGCGAACTTTTTGGCGTCGAGCTGACGATTCCTGATTTCCCGGTGAGCAAGGGCATCCGCGGCTTTGGCATGAGCGATCCGCCGGAGCTCGCCGGGCTGCTGGAGGAAAAGTTCGAGTACACCAATACGTTCTATCATCAGGAACCGCGCCTGGATGTCGCCGATCCAACAGCGGAACAACTCCAGGCGCGCACGGGCCAGTACGATTTCATTCTGTCGAGTGAAGTTCTGGAACATGTTTCGCCGCCTGTGGAACGGGCGTTTGCCAACCTGAACAAGCTGCTCAAGCCAAATGGACTGTTGCTGCTCACGGTGCCGTATCGAATCGACGGACAAACGGCCGAGCATTATCCCGAGTTGCACGAGTATTCGCTGGCCGCGCCCGGCGGCCGCACGGTGCTCGTGAATCGCCGCCGCGACGGCTCTATTGAGGTGTTCGAAAATCTTTCGTTCCACGGCGGCGACGGATCCACCCTGGAAATGCGCATCTTTAGCGAGCCGTCGCTGAAGGAAATTCTTGCCAGGGCGGGTTTCACCAGCGTTCAAGTCGCCACGGAGGATATCCCAGAATTCGGCGTCCTGCATGACGAGACATGGTCGCTTCCGATCGTGGGCCGGAAGGGCCGCTTTCAGCCGCCTTTCGTGGAGATCACGGAGGCCTACGCGCGCGCTGTTCGACGGGTGGCGCTCCTCGAGCGTCAACTGGAAGACCGGACCCAATGGGCGCGAGCGCTGCGTAAGGAGAATGAGACAGCCTTAGCCGATTTCCAGACTGTCGCAGCGGAAGCGAAGCGCGCCGCCAATTACATTCAGTCTTTGGAACAGGACCTGGCGGCAGCGCGGGCCGCACTCGCAAAGTCTCGGCCGGGTCGCTGACTGACGACGAGCAATTCTCATTGCCTATTGCGGAGCAGGGACCGCTCCTGTCGAAAAAGGTTGCGTTTGCCGCGCTTGGGTTGCGGCCCATGCCGTCTGAACCTGCGCGGGGAAGGAAGCGAGCGCCGTCAGAATTCGGCCCTGGATGTCCTTCACGACCTCCGGATGGGCCTCGCCACATTCGTAGCTTTCCTCCGGATCTGACTCAATGTTGTACAGTTCCGGTTTTGGTAGAGGTAAGTTGACCCGGCCTTCTGAAGGTGCTTCCACCCAGGGATACGAGTTGTAGCGCGCCACATGCAATTTCCATGGGCCCACACGCGCGCACTGAAGATTCCACGAATCGAAATACAGCAAAGCCTCGCGCTCAAGTGAGCTTTGATTGCCAGTCATCATGGGCCAGATGTCGATGCCGTCGAGCGGGAGCTTGGGCAGCGAAGCGTTTGCCAGGCCGGCAAAGGTCGGCAGTAAGTCCATTAACGAGCCAAAACCAGCAGGAGCAGTTCCGGCCGTGATCACACCGGGCATATAGGCCACAAAAGGCTCGCGCACGCCCCCTTCGTAGGTTTGGCCCTTTCTTCCACGGAATCGCCCGGCACTCCCTTGGAACCACGGGCCGTTGTCACTGGTGAACACGGAGAGCGTATTACCTGAGATTCCAGCGTCGTTGAGAGCTTGCATGACTTGGCCGACGCTCCAATCCATTTCCTCTACCGCATCGGCGTAGAGTCCGAGGTCCGATTTTCCCTTGAATGCTGGAGAAGCGCCCACCGGCACATGGGGCACGTTGTGCGCCAGATAAAGAAAAAACGGGCGGTTCTGGTTTGCCTTGATAAACTGCACGGCGGCATTTGTGTATTTCTGAGTAAGCAAGTCGTTGTCGGTATCCGGTTCCATCACCGTCAGGTCATGCATCAGGGGCAATGGCCGCATATCGTTGCTGTAGGGCACGCCGTAAAACGTGTCGAAGCCCCGATTGGTCGGAAGAAACTCATGAAGGGATCCCAGGTGCCATTTGCCGATGCAGGCGCTTACGTATCCGGCCGGCTTGAGCACTTCAGGAATGGTGGTTTCCGTGGTCGGAAGCCCGTACGTGTCGTTGGCGTAAAGAACATTGGGGATGCCCATGCGCGTGGGATAGCGTCCCGTTAGGAAGGCGGCACGGGAAGGCGAACATACGGGGTTACCCGCATAGAACTGCGAGAATTGAGCGCCGGCCGCGGCCAGTTTGTCCAGATTCGGGGTCTTGATTCTGGATCCGGTGAATCCCACGTCGCCGAACCCGAGATCGTCGGTCAATATGACCAGAAAGTTCGGGTGCGAAGGCAGCGCGCTCAAAAAGCCCTGGCCGAAGCTTCGAGCGGCCAGGAGAGGCGCGGCGGAGGCAACCTTAACAAACCGGCGTCGGGTAAACATCCTAGTTACTGGATCCTCAGTATCGTAGCATTAACCTAAGTTTCCCTCCACCCGCTGGATGCCGCTTCAGTTCCAGGACCCTTGAGGTTCCAGGACCCTTGAACCATCAACGAGTCTCTCTGGCGCTTGAGGCCGTAAGCTCCTTAGATTCAAACCTATCCCGATCTGCCGGACGTCACTTGATGCATTGCCAAACGGCATCGCTAAGCTTTTGACCCAAATACGTCGATTGAAGAGTAGATCCATCTGTAACGCACCCTACTACCACTACTTATCGCCGCCCAAGGTGCTCATAAAGGAAAAGGGAGAAATGGCCAGTTCCGGTTTGCAGTTTATCCGTATGGGAATCGCAGGGCTTGCGTTCGCGGCAATATCCTCGGCGCAGATGACCATCACGCTGACGTCTTCGCTACCTTCGCCCGCTCCGGTTGCGACCATGATTACGTGGAACGCCTCGGTCCCCAACTCTGCGGCCGGTATGATCTGGTACCGATTTCGGGTGAGGGAGGTTGGCGGCGATTTCGCCATGATTCGAGATTATGGTCCGCTTGCATCCCTGGACTGGACCGCGGCCGATCACGAGGGTCTCTACGAGATAGAGGTGTCCGCGAAGAATCGGCAAACGGGTGAAGTGGCGGCCACATCGAGCGTTTACCGAATGCTATCGCGGGTAAGCCCGGACGGCGGCCCTGTAGTCAGTCCCACGGCCCACCCGCTGGTATTTCTCTACAGCGCTCTTTGTGCAGGTGGATCGCGGATGAAAGTACAGGTCCAAGGACGCGATGGAGCCATTCAGGAGACGCCATACAAAGCCTGCGAAGCGGGGCGCAGCATGAATTTTTACCTGGCGGGACTGCATTCAAATGCCGAGTACACCGCCCGACACATCATTGACGCCGCGGGACAACTCGTTACTGGTCCAGACATCCTTTTTGGGATGAGCCAGGCCGCCGCCGGCTTGTTCACAGAGACGGTGATTCAGCCACCTGCGGCAGGCCTATCGAGTCCGATCCTCCTGGGCAGTTCCCTGGCAGGAGCTGTTGCGCACGATCTGGAAGGGAATGTCGTCTGGTACAGCAACAACGGAATTTATACTGTCACGCGGCCCGAGGAAGGCGGTTATTTCTGGGGCACGATCGAGAGCGAGCAGTTCGATGTGTCCCACCAGATCATCCGCAAGTTCGATCTGGTTGGTATGACCGTTCTCGAAACGAATGCGGCCCGCGTGAATGAGCAGCTGGCCGCCATGGGCAGGAGACCGATCACCGGCTTTCACCACGAAGCCAGGACACTGCCGGACGGGAATATCGCCGCACTGGCGGGGGTCGAGCAAATACTCACGGACGTCCAGGGTCCGGGGGCGGTGGACGTGCTCGGAGACATGATCGTCATATTGGACAGAAACCTGAATGTAGTCTGGACTTGGGACACGTTCGATCATCTGGATGTCGCGCGCAAGGCGGTTCTGGGCGAAACCTGCGGACCGGTTAGCGCGTGCGCTCCCTTTTACTTGGCGAAAGAGGCCAATGACTGGACGCACGGCAACGCGCTTCAGCAAACGCCGGATGGGGAGCTGCTGTATTCCAGCCGCCACCAGGATTGGCTGATCAAGGTTAGCTACCGGAACGGGAAGGGAGATGGTCATGTGATCTGGCGCCTGGGCAAGGACGGCGATTTCCAGTTCAATTCCTCGGACCCATGGCCTTGGTTCTCACATCAGCACGATGCGAATTTCGAGTTTTCCGATCCGTCCGCTCTCCTGGTCTTCGACGACGGCAATACCCGCGTAGGCAGCATCGGTGGAAACAGCCGGGGCCAGGTTCTCAGGCTGGACGAGCAGAACCGCACGGCATCCTTCATCCTGAACGCCGACCTCGGAGTCTATTCACTCGCCGTCGGGTCGGCACAACTGCTGCCGGACCACAACTACCACTTTGATGCCGGATTCGTGCCCGAGGGCACCGGGGTTGCGTACTCGATCGAAGTGGATGGAACCGGTCACGTAATCTACGAAGCGAAGTCGAATGCGATTCTGTATCGCACGTTTCGTATGACCAGCATGTATTCGCCGAACTGATAGCCCCGCAAGTTCGCGCCACGCTCACCGGATGACGTAGTATATCCGACAGGAGTGTGCGATGGATCTGCCTGCGCTTATCCCGATCGTGGTAATCGCTCTGTACGTGCTTTCCAGCATCAAGATCCTGGCGGAATATGAGCGAGGAGTAGTCTTTCGGCTGGGACGTGTGCTGCCGCATCCCAAGGGTCCGGGCGTGGTTCTGGTCTTTGCTCCACTGGATCGCATGGTGCGCATGTCCCTGCGCGTGGAAGCCATGGAAGTGCCGGCGCAGGACGTGGTCACGCGGGATAACGTGACGGTCAAGGTGAACGCTGTGATCTATTTCCGCATTGTGGACCCGACCAAGGCGGTTATCGAAGTGGCGAATTATTTGTACGCTACATCGCAGCTCGCGCAAACGACGCTGCGCAGCGTGCTGGGAGAAACGGAACTGGATGAGCTATTGAGCCAGCGTGAGAAACTCAATATCCGCCTGCAAAGCGTGCTGGATCAGCACACCGGCCCGTGGGGCATGAAAGTTACCATGGTGGAAGTGAAGCAGGTGGATCTGCCGGAGCAGATGATCCGCGCCATCGCACGCCAGGCAGAAGCCGAACGTGAGCGCCGCGCGAAGATCATTCATGCGGAGGGTGAGATGCTGGCCGCAGTCAATCTCGAAAAGGCGGCGGAAATGATGGCGCGCCAGCCGGTCTCCATCCAGCTCCGTTACCTGCAAACGCTGGTCGAAATCGGCGCGGAGAAGAACACGACAGTTGTGTTTCCGGTCCCCATGGATATACTCTCGTCATTAACGAAGCTGTTGGACAAATATTCGAAGGAAGCCTAAGTGCCCAGGAACGACGACGGCGAATTTGAATTGATTCTCGGGAACCGCCAGTTGATGAGCGTGTTTTTCATCGTGGTGATTCTGCTGGGCGTGTTCTTCGCGATGGGCTACATCGTAGGGCGGAACTCGTCACCCGTGGGTGCTCCGGAAGTAGCCTCCCGTCGGCCTGACGCCAAGCCGGTGGACGCGGATACGCCTTCACCCGCGCGCGAAACGACGAAGGCGGCTCCCGTGGATGTGCCGAAAGAAGTCGATTCACAACCCAAGGAAACCGCTTCGCAGCAAGGACCGGCGACCAAACCCGCGCCGCCGCCCGAACCAGCTCGCGCTCCCGTGACAACGTCTTCTCGCGAAGCGACTTCCAGCGAGCCGCAGCCGGGCCGGTCTTATTTGCAACTCTCGGCCATCGACCACGATAAAGCTGAACTCATGGTTGAGATGCTGCGCAAGAAGAATTTCCCCGCCATCGCCGCTGAGATCCCGGAGAAACCGGGCGTGTTCCGGGTTTTAGTAGGCCCGGTTTCCGACGTCGCCAAGACGCGGGCCGATCTGCAAAGCGCGAGTTTTCCAGGTAAAGAAGCCCTGGTAAAAACCTTTTAGCGCCGGACTTCGCAGGATATGGACGCGCTGATTCAACTCACGCCCGCTGGACCGCGTTTGCCTGAGTGGCTTCGTAAACCCCGCACGCACTTTGAATCCGTGCATCACCTCAAATCCGAGTTCCGCATGCTGAATTTGCACACAGTCTGCGAATCGGCGCGCTGCCCCAACATGCATGAATGCTTTCACCGTGGCACGGCGACGTTCATGATCCTCGGCAATCTGTGTACGCGCGGTTGCGGATTCTGCTCCGTGCCTAAAAGCGCGCACCCTGGGGCGCTCGATCCCGATGAGCCCGCGAACGTGGCGCGTGTGGCGATAGCAATGCAATTGCGCCACGTTGTGATCACCAGCGTGAATCGCGACGACCTGGCGGACGGAGGCTCAGGACATTTTTCGATGACGGTGCGCGCAGTTTGCACTGCGCTGCCTGAAGCGCGTGTGGAGGTTCTGACGCCGGATTTTCGGGGCGATCTCACGGCAGTGGCCCGCGTGCTCGACGCCGGGCCTCACATCTTCAACCACAACATGGAGACCGTTTCGCGATTGTATCGGCGGGTCCGGCCGCAGGCGGATTACCGGCAGTCGCTGGACGTACTGAAATTCGCGAAAAGCTATCGCCCCGCGGCCTTGGTAAAGTCGGGAGCGATGCTCGGCCTGGGTGAGACTTCCGACGAACTTCATCAGCTCATGCGCGATCTGCGCGCCGCCGACGTCGACATCGTCACCCTGGGACAGTATCTGCAGCCGACGCGCCGGAATCTGCCGGTGGCTGAATTCGTCCCGCCAGCGCAGTTCGATGCCTATCGCGATTTCGGACTTTCGCTGGGCTTCAAAACGGTGTTCAGCGGACCCCTGGTGCGCAGTTCGTATATGGCAGAACACGTCGGAGACAGTACGGCGTGAATCTGATCCTGTCACTGACTTCGGGCGTTTTGCTGGTCCTCCTTTTTCCGAACTTCAATTTCACCTTGCTTGCGCCGGTGGCGTTGGCGCCGCTGCTGATTGCGTGCGCACGTGAAGATTCTTGGAAACGGCGATTCGTCCTGGGGTGGGCCTCGGGATTCGTTTTTTGGTTCGCGGTTTGCTCGTGGATCCAGTTCGTGCTCGAAGTTCACGGCGGCATGGGGCGCTGGGGCGGATGGGGCACATTCACACTGTTCGCGCTGCTCAAGGGTCTATATACAGCGACGTTCACCACGCTGGTAGGCCCGATCATGCGAAGACCTTGGGCGATCCCCGGCGTAGCGGCTCTCTGGACCGCTGTCGAATATGCGCACGGGACGATAGGCCTGGCATGGATCGGCCTGGGCTTCGCGTGGCTGGATCTGGGAAACGCGGCGATCGATTTGCCTCTGCTGCCACGCTTAGCGCCGATCACCGGCGTCTGGGGATTGTCTTTCGCACTCAGCGCGATGAGCTGTGCGATTGCGCTCGCGTTCTTGCGCCGGCCGTTAACGCACTTTATGTGGCTTGCGGCATTCGCGCTTCTGCCGTTGCTGCCGCAGCTGCCTGCGCAGCGTGCGGGAACAGAACGGGTGCGCGTAGTGCAGCCGAATATCGACACCGAAGCCGACTGGACTCCCGAAACTTTCGCTGTGCTCGAACAGCGCATGGTCATGCTTTCCGAACCCGCCAACGCGCCGCTCATCGTGTGGCCGGAAGCGCCCGCACCGTTTTATCCGACGACGGATTCCTTTCGCAAATACATGGGCGATCTCGCGCGCGATGTCCAGGCTCCGATCCTGATGGGTGGCGTGGGACGAACTCCGGCCGGCGATCCTCTCAACTCCGCATTTTTATTCGAGAAGAGCGGCGAGCTCGCGGCGGAACGCTACGACAAAATTCAACTGGTCCCGTTTGGCGAATACATCCCGAACGCCTTTGGCTGGGTGAATCGCATCACGCATGAAATCGGCGATTTCGTTCCGGGCACTCGGATCGTGACGTTTCCCGTGGATGGACACAAGATCGGAGCCTTCATCTGTTACGAATCGGCTTTCCCCAATCTGGTTCGCCAGTTCACCAAAGCCGGAGCCACCGTGTTGGTGAATCTTTCTAATGACGGCTACTTCGGCCACAGCGCCGCGCGGGAACAACATCTGGAGCTGGTGCGTATGCGGGCGGCCGAGAATCGGCGCTGGATTCTGCGCGCGACCAACGACGGTATCACGGCGATGATCGATCCGGCTGGCCGGGAAATCGCACGTTTGCCGCTGTATACCCAGACGTCGGCAGTGTTTCGGTATAACTCGCTGACGGACTTGACGCCCTACGTGCGCTTCGGCGACTGGTTCGCGTGGGCGTGCCTAGGCATTAGCGCCGTTCTGGTCGCCGCACAGCGGCGCGGGCGCACTGGCAAGTCATAAGGTGTTCGCACGCGCCTGCGTCGTGCGGCGACGTTTCAAGCTCAGCTGTGGCGAATCACTAATACGTCGCCGTCCTTGACGATATACTCTTTGCCTTCCAGGCGCAGCAGGCCTTTGTCGCGCACGCCAGGGTAGCCATCGTGCTCGACGAGCGCGTTCCAGTTGACCACTTCCGCGCGGATGAACTTCTTTTCGAAGTCGCTATGGATCGCGCCCGCCGCTTTCACCGCGGTGCTGTTCATGGGAATGGTCCATGCGCGGACTTCGGTTTCGCCCGCGGTCAGGAAGCTCATCAGGCCCAACAGAGAATAGGTGGCCGTGATGATTCGCGCCAGCGCCGATTCTTTCAATCCGTAGCTCGCCAGATATTCTTTCGCTTCCTCAGGCTTCAATTCGGCCAGTTCCGCTTCGACCTGCCCGCAGACGGCTGTAACCGCAATGTTCTTGCGTCCAGCAAACGCGCCCTTGCGGTACTCTTCCTCGACCTCGTGTAGCCGCGGCGCGTCTTTCTCGCCGATATTGAGCACGCATAGAACCGGTTTCAGCGACAGGAACTGGAATCCGCGGATCCGCTTTTCATCTTCGTCGCTAAACTCCAACTCGCGCAGCGGACGGTCGGCTTCGAGTTCGGCCTTGATGCGCTCCAGCAAAGCGAACTCTTTATCGAGATCGGGACTCTTGATCTTCTTGCGATCCTTGTCCACGCGTTCGATGCGTTTTTCGACGACCACAAGGTCGCTGAGGATCAGCTCGATCTCCACGTCCTGGAAGTCGCGAACAGCATCAACAGATCCCTTTTCATGCGGGACCGTATCACTGTCAAAGGTCCGCAGCACGTGCGCCAGCGCGTCCACGACCCGCAGGCTGGCCAGATAACTTGGGTCGCGCAGGGCTTCCTTCGAGATGGCGGGGAAATCCAGATACTCGACGGTGGCGTAGGTAATCTTGGGGGGCTCGAATATCTTAGCTAACGCATCCAAGCGCCCGTCGGGAACTTTGGTCATGCCGACACGAGTCTCCATGGAACCGACGCGGGCGGACTGGTTGACGCCTGTCAGAATCGTGAACAGGCTGGTCTTGCCTACCATGGGCAAGCCGACTATAGCGGTTTTCATTATTTTGGATCGCGCACAACGCAGCAGGGCGCGAGTTTCTTATTATCGCCTGTGCGCGCCCGGCGCTGTGCGCTCCGGACTCCTCTACAACGGGACGTCTACCAGCGTTAGGATCTCATTCAGCACGCGCTCGGCGGCTTCGGTCGAGCGCGGCGCCAAGGCAACACGAGAGTTCACCACCACACGATGTGCGAATACCGGCAGTGCCAGCCGCTTCACGTCATCCGGAGTAGCGTAATCGCGCCCTTCCACAGCGGCCAGAGCCTGCGTCGCTCGATACAGAGCCTGCGCGCCGCGCGGGCTGACGCCCATCGCCAGCGATTCATGCGTACGCGTCCGCTCCACTACAGCGAGCATGTAATCCACCAGGGCGTCGTCCACGGTTACGCGTGCCACTGCATCCTGCAGCGTGACCAGATCGTCTCCGGAAAGTACCGACCGCATGGACTCCGCCGAGGATGCTCCGCCACGCCGCACGATTTCGCGTTCAGCGGCGGCTTCCGGATAGCCGATCCGTATCCGCATCAGGAACCGATCGAGTTGCGATTCGGGGAGCGGATATGTCCCGTGATGCTCCACAGGGTTCTGCGTGGCCACCACCATGAACGGCTGCTCCAAAGGGTACGACCGGCCGTCGATGGTGACTTGCAGCTCGTTCATCGCTTCGAGCAGCGCCGACTGGGTCTTGGGCGTCGCACGATTGATCTCGTCGGCCAGCAGGAAATGCGTGAACACGGGCCCGCGCTTAAATTCGAACTCTTCGGTGTGCGCGTTGTAGATGGTGACGCCCACCACGTCGCTGGGCAGCATGTCGGAGGTGAACTGGATGCGGTGAAAGCTGGAATCGACGCTGCGCGCCAAGGCCTGGGCCAGAGTGGTCTTGCCGACGCCCGGAACGTCCTCGATCAGCAGGTGGCCGCGGGCCAGCAGGCAGGTGAGCGACAAGCGCACCACTTCCGGCTTTCCGCGAATCGCTTCCCCTAGTGCCCCCTCAATCTCGGAGAGCTTGGAGAGCGAACCGGGCGGACCGTAAGTGGTCTCCCGCTGCAGCATCTCCTTAATGATATCGAACGGGAATGATATCGAACGGGCTAGTTCTCTGACGGCCGCGCCACGCGGTCTATGACCAGGACCTGAACCGGCCCCCTGGTAGCCTCCAGCCGAAGGCCGAGTTGCTCCTGCATTGCCACGAACAGGCTGGGTTTAGTGGGTTCCACGGATCGCGGCAGGCTGCCGCTAAATTGGTTTTCGTCGGGCGTCCACTCCAGATCGAAATCGTACGTTCCGGGAAGGCCGGTTTGATCTAGTACCGACCGGTCGAGCACGGTACGCTGCATCATCCCGGCGAACTGCGTGATCGTGGCGTTACGAGCGGGCAACATAACGCGGACGCCGCCCTTTTCCTCCGGGTAAATGGTGTTGATCAGTTCCGGAAGCGTGCCGGGAGGCGCCGTGCTTGGCTTCAGCTTCGATCCACCCTTTGTCACCGTGATTGCGAAGACGGGACTTGCACCCATTGCGCCGCGGCGGGGATCGCTATGAGTACCGCTGCCAGCAGAGTTCGATTCCTCATGCGGCTTTACCTCCGCCTAGTGCGGCCAATACGCGGGCCGGCGTGAACGGAAATTCCTTCATCCTCACGCCGGTGGCGTCGAAAAATGCGTTGGCGATAGCCGCCGCAGTGGCCGCCATGACTTCTTCGCCGGCCCCCGTAGATCGCTGGTCAAGCCTCTGTACGACCACAGCCGTCACCTCGGGGCATTCGTCGAATCGCAGGAGCGGGTAGGTCGACCAATCCAGGCTGGTCACGCCGGTTTGGTCGAATTTCACTTCTTCTTTGAACATGCGGCTGGCGGTCTGCACCAACTGTCCCATGATCTGACTTTCGACGAAGCCGGGATTCACCACCTGGCCGGCATCGATTGCGCCGTAGAGATGTTTCGCCACGACACGGCCGGTTTCCTTGTTGACCTCGATCTCGGCGACTGCCGCACCGTAGGATGTGAGGTGCGTCCCGACGCCGATGCCTCGTCCCATCACGACATTAGCTTTCGACAAATTAGCCGTGGCCTTGCGAGGCATCCACTTGGCGGCTTGCGCGACGGCGTTTAGCACCCCGAGCCAGCGGATGTCCGTCATGTTGCGCTGCCGAAATTCATAAGGATCGTGCGCGAGCAGGTAGGCGAGCTGATCGATGGCCTGCTCCGACGCAAATGCAAACGAAAGATCCAGCGGCGATCGCAGCCATCCTGCTTTGAGATAGGACGTGACCGGCAATTTGTGATTCACCAGCTTCAAATTCGGAATGTCATACATACCGCCGCAAGTCAACCGGTTGACGCCTTGGACGCCGGTGCCCGCGCCCGGCCACTCCGTTGGAGGCGATCCAGTCAACTGGGCGGATGTTTCGGTATTAATCCAGCCATGCTGCCAGCCCTGATACTCATAAGCGACGATTTTGCCGTTGGCGTCGGCAGCAGCGCGCACCTCTCCCACGTGCGCGGGCCCGTAGTTATCCCATCCGTGCTCATCCCACCGCATGAACTGCAATCGCACCGGCTTCCCGGCGAGCTGCGACAGGAGCACGGCAGCCTGGGCGACGTCGTCGTAACAACTATGGCCGTAAGTGCCCGACCCTTCGTAGTACTGCACACGAATTTTCTCGACCGGCATGTTCAGCAGACGCGATAACCCGTTGCGCGTTCCATAAACATCCTGTGTCGAGCACATCACGAGTGCGGAATCCGCCTTCACGTCGGCCACTGCGCAGTTCGGCCCGAAAGGCGCGTGCGCGTGATAGGGACCCAGGCACGTCTGCGAAACGGTATGCGTCGCCCCACCCATCCCCGTGGCCACATTGCCGCGCTCGAGTACGATGCTGTCCTCGGTCTTGAAGGCGCGCATGTGTTCGTGCAGTCCGGCATTCCCTGGAAGTGCGGGCGGCGTCTCCCAGACGACCTTCATCTGTTGCGCGGCGCGAATGGCGTCCCATTCGTTCTCCGCGACCACACCCAGGAAATCGCCCTTGCGAACAATGCGCGCACCGGGAATCGTGCGAATGGAGGCTTCGTCGACGCTCACGATCTTCGCGCCGGCGCCATACATCCGCTGGCCGCGAGGACGCACCACACGGCCGTGCAGCATCCCGGGCACGCGCACATACTGCATATACGTGTACTGGGCACTGACCTTCGCAGGGGCATCGTTACGTGGGTATTTCGTTCCGACGATCTTGTAATCCGTAGTCGCCTTCACGGGCGCGGTTCCGGTGAACGTTACGTTGAAAGGCTTGTCGCCGACCAGTTCGCCGTACGTGACGGATCGGCCGGGTCCAGACACGATACCTTTCGATACTGTGAGCTGGGCTTGTGGAGTATTCAAACTCACCGAGGCGAGTTTGAGAAGCGCCAGCCGCGCCTCCGCTGCTGCAGTACGCACCTGCGGACCGCCGCGATTGATCGAGGCGCTGGAATACGTCCCACCCTGGTTGGGCGTGACGTTGGTGTCGAGCCGGACCGTCTTGATCTGGCTCATGTCCAGATCGAGTTCCTCGGCCGCAATCTGCAACAGAGCGGTGGACGCGCCCTGCCCCAGTTCGGCGAAACCTATATAAACAGTGGCGGTATTGTCGGCGTGGATCGCGAGCCAAGTGTCGACCTGTTTCGCATCCGGCGGACCGGGTTTCGTCCCCCGGACCACTTGTTCTTGCGCGACCAACGTGTCGCGCAAACTGAAGCCGACGATCAGGGCGCCACCGGTTTTCAAAAACTCGCGGCGAATCATCTCTTTCTTCAAGCGGCACCTCCCGCCATTGCCACCGACGCGCGCTGGATGGCCTTCATGATCCTTGGATACGTCCCGCACCTGCACAGATGCCCGTTCATCGCCGTGCGGATCTGAGCTTCTGTGGGTCGCGGCGTCTTCGAAAGGAGTTCGGAGCTCTTGATAATCATCCCGTTGAAGCAGTAACCGCACTGCACCGCCTGCTCGTCGATCATGGCCTGCTGGACGGGATGGAGCGCCGGAGTCTTGGCTAATTTCTTCTGCGCGGCGTACCAGGCCGGCAGCCCTTCGAGAGTCGTTACCGATTTCGTCCCTACTGCGGATAGCGGAGTCACGCACGATCGCTTTTCGACGCCATTCACCAGCACGGAGCACGATCCGCACTGTGCCAAGCCGCAGCCAAATCGCGGTCCGTGGAGCTGGAGGTCGTTCATTAATACATAGAGAAGAGGTGTGTCTGGAGCGGCATTGACGGTCCATTGCCGTTCGTTTACTCGGATCTGCATGGGGCGTTTCCTCCCGGCCTGGAGACAGCTTAACAGGTTGCCACCGCGCCACAGGCGCTCGAATTAGATAGAATCAACGCGAGCAAGGGGAAGGAGCCCGGAGCATGAACCTTCGTTGGTTGCGATACGGGGTGGCTGTCGCCGCCGGTACTTTTTTGGTTTTGGCCCTGGTTTTCGCGCAAGATCAAAAGACGCCGCCCTGGGCCTACGCGTTGAATCCGCCCGCAGCGCCAGGAGTCCCAACTCCGGCCGCCCCACCAGCGGATACTTCGCAGAAGCACGTGCCTGGCAGCAATGTGGCTCTGACGCTCCCCCAGACGCGCGATTTATTCAATCCGCCGGACTGGTATCCGGACGATCACCCCACGATGCCCGAGGTCGTCATGCACGGCCGCCGTCCGGACGTCCGCGCGTGCGGATACTGCCACCTTCCCAATGGGCAAGGCCGCCCCGAAAATGCGAGCCTGGCGGGTCTTCCCGCTGGATATATCGTGCAGCAAATGGCCGACTACAGGAACGGGCTGCGTAAGACCTCCGAATCGAAGATGGGGCCTCCGACCACGATGCTCGCTATCGGCAAAGCCGCCAATGATGCCGAGGTGAAGGCTGCGGCAGAATATTTCGCCAGCATCAAGCCGAAGCCCTGGATCAAGGTCATCGAAGCCAAGATGGTCCCCAAAACGCATGTCTCGGGATGGATGTTCGTCGAAACCGAAGGCGCCGAAAAAGGCATGGAGCCGATTGGCTCGCGCGTGATCGAGATGCCGGTAGACCTGGAACGAACCGAGCTCCGCGACTCAAAGTCCAGCTTCATCGCCTACGCGCCCGTGGGGAGCATTAAGAAAGGTGAAGCGCTTGTCACTACAGGCGGCGCCGGAAAAACAATAAAATGCGGCATTTGTCACGGCGCCGATCTGAAAGGCATCGGAAACGTGCCGTCGATCTCGGGCCGCTCGCCGAGCTATATCGCTCGCCAGCTCTACGACATCCAGCAAGGGAACCGGAATGGTCCCTATACCCAACTGATGAAGGAAGCCGTGGCGAAGCTTACGGCTGACGACATGGTGTCGATCACGGCTTATCTGGCATCTCGTAATCCGTAAGAATTAGGAGGTTCGGTGTTTATTCGCGTAGCTATTTTTCTTGTGATTTTAATCGCATCCACATCGGCACAAAGCTCCAAACAATGGACCCCGCCGCGCATCGCCGATGGGCAGCCGGATTTGCAGGGAGTCTGGACTAACGCCACTATTACGCTCTTCGAGCGCCCGGCGGAGCTCGCCAACAAAGCGTTCCTGACGGAAAAGGAAGCTGCTGAGCTCGAGAAGAAATCGGCCCAGAACAAGGTCGATCGCCCTCCAGCCGCGGGCGACGTCGGCAACTACAATCAGGTCTGGTTCGATTCGGGCACCAAGGTGGTTGGCACGCGCCAGACCTCACTGGTCGTCGATCCGCCTGACGGGAAAGTCCCCGTGAAGCCGGCGGCTGAAGCAAAACGCGACTACGACCTAGCGCACATCGGCGATTCCTACGAGCATATGAGCGTTTGGGACCGCTGCATCACTCGCGGCGTCCCCGGGCGGATGTTCCCCGCCGGCTACAACAACGCGTATCAGATCGTGCAGAGTCCTGGATACGTAACCATCATGTCGGAAATGATTCACGATGCGCGGGTGATCCCGATCGATGGCCGGCCGCACGCACCAGCCGAGGTCCGCAGCTGGGACGGCGATTCACGCGGACATTGGGATGGCAACACTCTGGTGGTCGATACCACCAATTTCAACGGCAAGGGCTGGATCGCGACCAGCGCCGCTACCGGACGAATCAAAGGCATCCCGGAGAGCGAGGCTCTGCACGTTGTCGAGCGCTTCACCCGTACCGACGCGGGCACCATACGGTACGAAGTCACGATTGACGATCCAAACGTGTACACCAAGCCCTGGAAAGTATCGATCCCGTTGACGCGCGACGCGGAATACGTGGTTTACGAATACGCCTGCCAGGAAGGAAATGCGGCCGTGGAGAATATCTTGCGCGGCGCCCGCGCCAAGGAGCAGGCCGCTCGATGAAGGGCGCGGTTTCACGACGCACAGCAATGGCAGGCGCGCTACTCGCGCCCGCGGCCACATTCGCGCAAAGCATTAACTCGAAAAAGATCTGGTCTAACGATTATTGGGCGCAAAAGGGCGCGGTGAAGCTCTACATGTTCCGGAAGCGAGCATCGCCACCATCAAGGCCACCGAAAACTGGCGAGAAACTGCGGCCAGTACTGCTGCTGATTCACGGCTCGTCGAATTCCAGCCGCTCGTCGTTCGACCTCCCGACGCCCGGCAAGGGCGAATACTCTGTGATGAACGTCTTCGCCGAACTCGGCTACGACGTGTGGACCATGGACCACGAAAACTACGGCCGCTCTAGCCAGACCCAGAGCAATTCCGACATCGCCAGCGGAGTCAAGGATATTCAAGCCGGGATGGAAGTGATCGCGCGCGAGACCGGCCAGCGAAAGGTTCACCTGTTTGGCGAATCGTCGGGAGGCCTGCGCGCCGGCGCCTACGCCATGGCCGAACCGAGTCGCGTGGATCGCCTGATCCTGGGAGCGTTCACCTATAAAGGTGACAATTCCCCGACTCTGACCGAGCGCGCGAAGAACCTGGACTACTACCGCACTCATAATCGACGCCTGCGCGATCGCGACATGATCCGCAGCATCTTTACGCGCGATAAACCCGGAACCACCGATCCGGCCATCGCCGAATTCCTCGCGGATGAAGAATTGAAGTTCGGCGACCAGGTTCCTACAGGCACCTATCTCGATATGACGGCGAATCTGCCGGTAGTGGATCCGAAACGAGTGACTGCGCCGGTGCTGCTGGTCCGCGGCGAGTTCGATGGCATCGCCACCATGAGCGATCTGACCGATTTCTTTTCGCAGCTTCCCAGCGGTGACCGTCAATTAGTTGTGCTGCCGGGACTAGCGCATTCCGTGGTGATGGGCCTGCATCGCCAGACGTTCTGGCACGCGATGCATGCGTTCCTCTCGATGCCGGTAACATCATAAGGTTGAAACAATGAAGACTTTGTCCTTTTGCTTGTTCCTGACTCTGGTGGGCTGTTCTACGACGAAACAGGAGGCGGCTTCGTCAGCTACCGTGTTCGAAGGTGCGCGGCTCATTACGGGCGACGGCAGCGCTCCCGTCGAAAACTCAGCGTTTGTAATCGAGAACGCCAAGATCACCGCTGTTGGACGCAAGGAGGACATTATGCCTCCTGCCGGTGCCGCGCGCGTCGATCTGACCGGTAAAACCGTAATGCCCGCTCTGGTAGATACGCACACCCACCTCGGATGGGCGATCATCAAGACCGGCCGTATTGACAAGGACACCTACTCCAAGGAAAACCTCATCGATCACCTGCATCGCCTGGCTTATTACGGCGTCGCCGCGACCCAGAGCATGGGAATCGATCCCGGCGAAACTGCCTACGAGGTACGGGCCAATCCGGTTCCCGATGCTGCCCTGTTTCACACCGCTGGGCGCGGGATGGGACGCCCCAATGCCGGTCCCGGCCAGCCCTACTGGAAGCCCGTGGCTTACGGGATCGATTCGGAAGCCGACGGCAGGAAGGCCGTGCAGGAACTCGCGGATAAGAAAGTCGACTGGGTCAAGATCTGGGTGGACGACCGCAACGGTACGGTTCCCAAGCTTACTCCGGCGCTCTATCGCGCCATTATCGATGAGGCTCACAAGCACGATCTCCGTGTGGTCGCGCACATTTACTACTTGGCCGACGCCAAGGAACTGCTTCGCGCGGGAATCGACGGCTTCGCCCACGGCGTCCGCGACAAGGACATCGACGACGAGTTCATGAAGCTGATCAAGGAGCGTCCCAACGTTTTCGTGATTCCGAATCTTCCGGATATCGGGACCGGATTACAGGATCCGGCGTGGCTTGCCGAAACGGTTCCCGCGTCGGAGATCAAAAAGCTGACAGACGCATTCCAGAACCGCTCTCCCGAGGAGAAAAAGAAGGCGGCCGACTTCTTCGCGGTGCAAGCCCGCAATCTTAAGAAGCTCAGCGACGCCGGCGTCCGCATCGGCTTCGGCACGGATTCCGGCACCACGGTCGGCTGGACCGACCACGAGGAGCTGACGGACATGGTCGCGGCCGGAATGACTCCGGCTCAAGTAATCACGGCCGCAACCAAGACGTCCGCCGAAATCCTGAAGATGGATCAGCTCGGCACCGTGGCTGCGGGCAAGAGCGCCGACTTCATTGTGCTGGATGCGAATCCGCTGGACAACATTACTAACTCCCGGAAGATTTCGAACGTGTATCTCCGCGGGAAAGAAGTCGACCGTGCGGGCCTGAAGGCGGGCTTCCTGGCCCCCTAGTCCGTTGACACCCTCCTGCAGGCAAACTAAAATCTAGGCCAGACATAGGAGGGATCCATGAAGGCAATTCGCATTCTTCTGGTAGTCTCCAGTTGCGCATTCGCGGCTGATCTAGGCGGCAACCGGCCCGTGACGTTCACCAAAGACGTCGCCCCCATCTTGCAGGAAAAGTGCCAGGAGTGCCACCGCGCCGGAGCCATGGCGCCCATGTCGCTGGTGACGTATGAAGAAGCCCGCCCCTGGGCGAAATCCATCCGCCAGCGTGTGGTGACGCGGCAGATGCCGCCCTGGCACATCGATATGACGGTGGGCGTCCACAAGTTTAAGAACGACATGTCGCTGTCGGACGACCAGATCAACATCATCACCCGCTGGGTGGATAACGGGGCGCTCCAGGGTGATGTCAAGGACATGCCTCCGCCCAAGCAGTGGCCCAAGGCCAACGAGTGGCAGGCGGCCAAGGAGATCGGCGCGCAGCCCGATCTGATCATCGAAGCAACTTCCTACACGATGCCCGCCAAGAACCAGGACGTCTGGTGGCGTCCGCTGGCCGATATTCCTCTCACCGAGCCGCGCTGGGTACGCGCCGTCGAAGTCCGGCCTACCACCGCTGCGGCGCGCAAGACCATTCATCACGCTGTCGCGTACCTTGTGCAGGATGACGCCGACGCTCCCGACGCCAACTCGACCAACGATGCCGATCGGCAAGGGGTTCTGATGGAATGGGCCATCGGCAAATCCTATGACATTTTTCATCCCAACACTGGCAAACTTCTGCTGCCTGGATCAAAGATTTCCTGGGACGTGCACCTTCACGCGGTAGGCGAAGAAATTCCGTCGGGCGTCCAGCTGGCGTTGTGGCTGTATCCGAAAGGCCAGGAACCGAAGTACCGCACGCATCTGACTGCGTTTCCGGGAAAGACCGGACCGAATCTCGATATTCCACCCAACAGCATCATCGAGAGCCAGGGCTTCACTGTCCTGAAGCAGGCGGCGATTCTCGAAAATATCCAGCCTCACATGCATCTGCGTGGCAAGGCGATGGCTCTGGAAGCTATCCTTCCGGATGGGTCCAACCAGATGATCAGCTACGTCGGCAACTTCAACTTCAATTGGATGACGAACTACATCTACGATGAGGACGCTGCGCCGGTACTCCCCAAGGGCACCGTCATCAAGGTCACCGCCTGGCACGACAACACCAGCAATAATCCGCACAATCCCGATCCCGATCAGTGGGTCGGCTACGGGCATCGCACGGTGGACGAAATGGCGCACGCGTGGGTCAACGTCACTTACATCAGCGACGAGGATTACAGCGCTTGGGCCTCTAAGCACAAGAAATAGTCAACTATGCGGACCCTAGTCGTGCTTGCCAGCGCGGTGTTGGCGTACGCGCAATCTCTGCCGCTCGAGCCGCCGCACGAATCCGGCGCCAACATTACCGGCGCGTTCGAGGGATGGTTCAAGAATCCCGACGGAAGCTTCAATTTGCTGCTGGGTTATTTCAATCGGAACACCAAGCAAGAACTGGACGTCCCAATCGGTCCAAATAATAGGATCGAGCCGGGCGGTCCCGATCGCGGCCAGCCGACGCATTTCCTCGCCGGCCGCCAATGGGGGATGTTCGTAGTGAAAGTCCCTAGCGACTTCGGTTCCGCCAAGCTCACGTGGACGATTACGGCCAACGGCAAGACCTCGACGATCCCCGCCAGTCTGCTCCCGGATTATGAAATCTCCCCGTTGCGCGAAGAAGCCGTGGGCAACACCCCTCCGGTGCTGCGCTTCGATCCACAGGGACCTTCCGTGCAAGGTCCTCACGGGCTGACAGTCGATCGCACAACGACGCTGGCGAATCCCTTGACGCTTACCGCATGGGTGACGGACGATGGCAAATTCACCAGTTCATCGAGCGCGCGGCCTAAGAATCTGGGAGCTCCCGTGAAACTGCGCTGGTCGAAGTACCGGGGACCTGGAACGGTCACCTTCGCGAAAGATCGACCGCCCGTCGAAAACGGAAACGCCACCACCACTGCCCGCTTCAGCGAACCAGGAGACTACATCCTGCACCTACTGGTGAACGACTATTCAGGCGAAGGCGGCGGTGGGTTCCAATGCTGCTGGACCAACGGCCAGGTCAGGGTTACCGTGAAACCCTAGCAGGCGCCGCCTGCATTCCCTTGGCCTTCAGGATTCCATCCACGGCTGGGCTGGACAGGAACTTCGTAAGCGCTTTGTCGGCGTCAATGTTCTTACTGTTCTTGCTGGTTCCCACGGCGAAATTGACGTAGTGCTGCACGTCATTTGGAAGTGGTCCGACCAGCTGCACTCCCGGCGCGGGCAGGATCTCGCTTACCAGCGTCAGGATCATCTCGGCTGATCCGTCAGCCACGCGGGCGTTAGAGCGCTCCGAGCCTTGTTCCGATATTGTTTTCGCCTTCATGGCATCCGTGATGCCGAACTTATCGAACATCTGAAGAATATACTTACGGCTCGCGCCGTTCTCCGCGTAAGTGACCGACTTAGACGCAAGCAGCGTTTTCTTCAATGCGGCGGATGTCTTGATGTCCGGCTTGGGGGCGCCTGCGCGAACGCCCACTCCGATCCCGCAGCGGGCGATTTCCATACGCGTTCCCGGGTCGATTCTTGCGGCCTTCGCAAGGTCGTCAATCACGTCCGAAGTGAGAATGGCGACATCGAACATCGCCCCGTCTTCGATTCGCTTCTTGACCACGGAGGACGTATCGTACTCGATCGCTAACGGTCGTCCGATCGCGCGCTCGGCCCGCGGTTTCAATTCGTCGATGACCGCCTTCACCCCATTCGAAGCCAGCACATGCACCGGCGTGTTCTGCGCCGCGAGTTGAAACGCTGTCAGTAGTGAGGCAATTGCTACGGATCGTTTCGTCATGGCCATATTCTACAGCAGATACTTCGTTGATAGGTTAGATCGCATGACGAAATCCTTGAGCCGTCATGGGTGGATTGAACAGCTTCATGCGCGCATCGCAAGGCGCGCACCCTGCTTCAGAAAGCCTAAAGTTTGCGAGCCCAAGCAATGACGGCGTCGGCCACTGCGTTGGGCTGCTCCACAATGACCGCGTGCGCGGCGTGCGGCACCCGCACCACCGTAACTCGCTTGGCCCCGAACTCGTCTATAAGCTCGTTTCGCGCAGAGGGAGGCTTGTAGGGATCGTTCTCGCCCTGGATGTCGAGCAGCGGCACGTTGCCGGCGGCGTAATATTCCTTCTGGGGAGTCGCATCGCGCGCGATGATCTCCGCCGCGCGCACATTCGCATGGAACCCGGTGAGCCACAGGCGCGCGTCATTGCCGGGCGCGAAGAACACGATCTTCAGATGCTTGAGCCGCTCGGCCTCGGGTTGCGCCGGATCCGTCGCGATCGCGACCGATTGCTGCACGGCCGGATCGGGTGTCTTCTGCGCCGCGCCGATCAAAATCACGCCCCGAACGAGTTTCGGGAAGTCCACCGCCGTCATCTTGGCGACAAAATGGCCGAACGCATGACCCGCGATGATCGCCGGGCCCGAATTTTCGTGTTCGATTACGGCAGCGACATCGCGAGCCAGATCATGCAGCGTGAGATTCTCCATAGGGCCGCTGCTCTTACCGTACCCGCGCGGCTGCGGTCGAAGCACGCGGAAGCCAGCCGTCGCGATGCGGGCCGCCGCCGGATCGAACTCCTCTGAATCGCGCCCCAGCGATGGCAGCATTACAATCAGCGGGCCGCGCCCTTCGGCGATTACTTCGATGGTGACGTTGTCGCGGCGGACAAGTTCACGCGTCCGCGCTTGAGGGAAGACCACGCCCGCAAGTGCCACATTCAATGTCAGAGCAGCTTTCACCGACATGAGTCTATCATCACGCTCTCAATCCGGCAGGCGGAAGGCGACCAGCTCCGCTGGATAATTCGTTGCGGCGATAGCGATTACGATGTATTGCTTGCCGTTCAACAAATACGTCATCGGAGTGCCGGTTTGTCCTGTGGGCATGTAGACGGCGCCCTGCTCTTTGCCGGTAGCCTTGTCATAGGCTCGCAGCATCGCGCCCTGTCGTCCATCGGGAAGCGTGAACGTTCCAGGCTCGCCTGCGATCATCAGCGTTTTCGTCACCAGCAACCCAATCGTATTGCTGGCGCGGCCCGTTCGCGGAATGTCGAGACCCTTCAGCGCCGGATGATTGCGCACATTATCCGGCGTCTCCGCGTTCGCGATCTTCCAAAGGATCTCGCCCTTGTTCATATCGATGGCGACGATGCTCCCCCACGGCGGCTTCACCAGCGGCATGCCTTGCACGCGCAGTGCAGGAGCTTCTCCGGCGGGTGCTGCGTTTCCTCCCACCCATGCAAACTCGGTGCGCGTGGGATCTCCCGGCACCAGCCCGTTCGAAACCATTCCCGTAGACGCGTGCACGTACAAAATGTGCGATTCGGGATCATATGAACCGCCCGGCCAGTTGGTGACGCCCGTCGTCAGGATCGTGCCAAACGGTCCTTCGGGTTTACTCACAACAATAGGCGTAAAGATGGGTCCGATCTTGTACTTCGAGACAATCCTCAACGCTTCGGCTCTGAGCTCCGGCGTGAAGTCGATCAGATCATCCACAGACGGAATGCCGGCGACACCGTAGGCTGGCGGCTTGCTGGGGATCGGCTGCGTCGGCGAATACCATTCGCCTGGCACATCGCCTTTGGGTACGGGCTTTTCCTCGAAGGGCCAGATCGGCTTCCCGGTCGCGCGATCGAAGGTATAGAGAATACCCTGCTTGGTCGGTTGCGCCAACGCTTTTACTATCCGCCCGTTGATGGTGATATCGATTAGCATCGGCGCGCAGGGAATATCGAAATCCCAAATGCCGTGGTGCACCAGTTGGTAGTGCCACTTTCGCTGGCCGGTTTTCAGATCGAGTGCAACAACACTCTCTCCGAACAAGCCGTTCCCCGGACGGTGGCCGCCATACTCATCGCCAGTCGGGAGTTCCACGGGAATAAACGCCATGCCCAAATCAGGATCAACACTGATCTGCCCCCAAACACCAGCATTGCCGGTAGTCTCGGCCGAATCTTTCTCCCACGTATCGTGCCCGAACTCGCCTGGACGAGGAATCGTATGGAAGATCCACAAGCGCTTGCCAGTGCGGACATCGAACCCGCGCACGTAACCGTTGACGTTGTGCTTTACTTTCGGCGCTCCCGATGCCCTGTGAGCCGCGCCGACGATGACCACATCGCCTGCGACAACCGGCGTCGCGTGCAGGCCGACTTCCCCAGTCTCGAGATCGATTTCCTGATCGTCGTCGAGCTTCAGATCGACGATGCCGTTGCGACCGAAAGCGGGAACAGGATTCCCCGTCTTGGCGCTGAGCGCGATCAGCCGATAACCCGGCGTTACATAAAGAATCCGCTCTTCCCGACCGTCGGTCCAGTACGCCAGGCCGCGGCCCGAAAGCTGCCGCGGAGCATTGTCTCCGCGTGCGCCTTCGTTCTCGCTGTGCATCCACAGGACTTCGCCGGTCGCGGCATTCGCGGCTACCACGGCCCTACGTGTACCAGCGGTCGTATATAGAACGCCCTTAACCATCAAAGGAGTCGACTGGAGATTGGTCTCCGGCCGCGGGCCGAAATTGTCGGTTTTGAGCCTCCAGGCCACTTGGAGCTTATTGAAATTTCCCGCGTTGATCTGATCGAGCGGTGAATAATGCGTGTTCCCGAGATCGGCCCCATACGTCGGCCACTCGCCGTTCTTGGCGCCGGTCTGAGCCAAGAGGGGTATGGTTGCAAACAGCACTGGTAGTATTCGCCGCATAAATCCTGGCGGGGATTATATCACCTGCCGTCCGTCATTTTTTGCAAAAATGAATGCATGAGGACTTCCTTCGCGCTTTTGGCAGCCGCGCTGTGGACCCTGCCTGCGCTTCAGGCGCACCATTCGTTCGCCGCCGAGTTCGATACCGCCAAGCCCGTCAAGATGACCGGAGTGGTCACCAAAGTCGAATGGCAGAATCCGCACATCTGGTTCTATGTCGACGTAAAAGGCAGCGATGGCGCAGTAACCAATTGGGGCTTTTCTGGTGGGGCGCCCGGTCAGTTGATGCGGCGCGGCATCACCAAGAAAGTGATCCAGGAAGGCATGACGATCACCGTGGAAGGGTTCCGCTCGAAAGACGGCTCCAACAATGCCAACGGCGCACGCGTGACGTTTCCCGATGGACGCAGTGTGTTCACGGCCGGCGCCGAAGATCGCGCTCCCGGCGATGGGAAGGATAAGTAGATGAAAACCGTCAGCGTACTCTTTGCCATCCTGGCGTGCACAAGTCTCGCGCAAACCAAAGGCACGGCAGTTCCTCGCACCGCAGAGGGCAAACCGAACTTCAGCGGCACTTACGAATGGCCCAAAGCTCTCAGCGGCGAACAGTGCCGCTGCTCGGCGACTATCTTCGACCGTAAGCTTTTCGCTCCACTGAAACCCGGCGGTGAGCCGTTTTACGAACCTCGCAATGGCGATCCTCGCCACGATGAGCCGCGCGATTTCTGCATGCCCGCCGGGTTTCCTTCCGGGATGCTCTCGGCCAACGCTATGCAGTTTTTCCAGACCAAAGACTACCTGATCATTGTGCACGAGTTCCAGCGCATGACACGCATCATTCCGCTCGACGGGCGCAAGCATCGCGAGGACATCGAGCCATCCTTCTACGGCGATCCAGTCGGCCACTGGGAAGGCGACACCCTAGTGATCGAGACGACCAATTTCAAGCGCTGGGGCCTGGACGACTACTTCTACACCAACCCCAACGAATACCGCATGCACAGCGACGCGCTCAAGACCATCGAACGGATCTCGTGGAAAGATCGGAAGACACTCTCCTACAACCTAACCATCGACGACCCCAAGACGTTCACGGCCGCGTGGTCCCAGCCCTTCGAAATCGCAGCCAAGCCGGAGTGGGAAGGGGCAGGATTGTACGAGTACGTGTGTGAAGAGAACAACCGCTGCCCCGGCGGCAAATGCCAAGGCAAGTAGGCATCTACTGGGCGATCTCTAAATAGTCCAGCGCAGCCGTCTCGCCGCCGTCCGGCATTCCTTCGATGCGGATCTCGGCCCCTGCTTTGAGAGGGATCCCTTCAATGACGCGCAGCGCGGATGAGGAGCTGTCGATTTTGCGTGTGGGCACGCGATCGGCCGCAGTCCACTCGGCAATCACCTTGTTCCCGATGAGCGCACGGAAATGCGAGACACCGGTGTTCTGGTCGAAGTAGCGCACCCGAATCTGAAATACTCCAGGCGCACCGTT
>Ga0207667_10000940_pt1 | contig 37174 bp, 29 predicted proteins | sample KBSCornC52_FD_184301 | JGI IMG/M metagenome (GOLD analysis project Ga0207667, IMG submission 184301) | Corn rhizosphere microbial communities from Kellogg Biological Station, Michigan, USA - KBS Corn C5-2 (SPAdes) (version 2) | ecosystem: Host-associated > Plants > Roots > Rhizosphere > Soil ...
GTGCCAAGGGCTTGTAGAGAGCACTTGGTGATTCACAGCTGGAGACTGACTTATTCATCCATAGGAGATGGGTGTTGTATGGCTCCGAATTGTCTTGTGCTTCTGCTACGGGTTTATTTAATTAACGTTTATCAATCAACAGGGTTTATTGCACAGAAATGCCAGAAAATTATCACCAACATAGTTGATGACAGCCTCAGTGATGATTTTCAGCATTTCCATTTCAATGCGATGCCCATAATGAAAGGAGCTTAGTATGAAGACGAAAATTTTATTAGTCGAAGAAGGCATACTTCTTCAATATGTATTTGAAAGCTTATTATCAAGTTTAAATTGTAAAGTTGATATCTGTAAAACAGCCAATGAAGCTTTAAGAAAATATAAGAAAAATAAAAGTTATCAACTCATATTAACTGAAATTGAGTTTACAAAAGGCTTTCCAGGGTGTGATTTAGCCGAAAAAATAAGAGAACATGAAAATCAACATTTTCCGCATAAACGGATACCTATCATTGGAATCACCTCAACATTATCGAATAAACTTGAACAGTTCTACCTGGACAAAGGCATGGACATGATATTAAAAAAGCCGATTTTGCAAAATCATTTAAAAGAAATTTTAGCTGTTTTTTGTGGGGGCGTATAATCATGCAGCATTGCACTTGGGGTTTTTAGTGGTGGCAGCAAAGATGATATTTATTTAAATTATAATGTGTGAGGCGGGGTAATAATTTATGTGCAAACATAAAAAAAATATTTAATATAATGGATTACATCATAATTAAAAAAATGCTCGTTAACCAGCAAGATACGGCAAGTAAAAGCTGCTGATCTAATAATAAATCTTTTGCTGTATCCTCACCGTGTTGTTGATGTGGTTTTTCATCATGCAATAAATATAAATATCGAAAAATACCGTAAATCACAAATGGTATGGTGTAAATTAAGTTTTTCGTGTGATGTACGGCTTGTGTTTCAGGATTCATGGTGTAAAGTGCGTAAGTAATAATGGAACAACTTGCTGTAATAACAATCATTTTATCAAGAAATACCGCGCTGTATTGTTTTAGGATTTTTCTTGGAGAGACAGAATGATAAATCTCTGCGCGTCTTTTAGTGAAACCTAGAAATAAAGTTAGGCTTAAACCGCAAAATATAAGCCAAGGTGAGGGGAAAATATGTAATCCAATTGTGCCTGTTAATATTCTTAGCATAAATCCAGCGGATATCGTAAATACATCTAATATCACGATATTTTTTAACCAATGAGAGTATAAGACATTTAAGATAAAATAACTGATCAGAAATAGGGTGACTTGTACTGAAATACTTGAGCCTAATAAAATTCCCGTCAGTAAAAGTAATAACAATAACGTTATTGCTGTTTTTAATGAAACAAACTTGGAAGCGAGCGGCCTGTTTTTTTTAATAGGGTGATTTTCATCTTCCTTTCTATCTATAATATCATTGTAAATATAGACGCTGCTGGATAGTAAACAAAATGCGAGTGTTGCAATAATAGCGGAAATCAAAAGTTGTACAGTGAAAAATTCATGTCCAAAAATAATTCCCACTAATACAAATCCATTTTTTACCCATTGATGAGGGCGTAAGAGTTGAAGTACAGCTTTGATTTTACGTTTCCATGTGTTCATAGCGATAATCGTTTAAAAATGCATTCAGGAATAGATTTGATAATAAACATAATATAAAACCACATATGAGGTAAATATATCGTGTCTGTAATATTTATTTTCTGATTGATTTTTTTAATGATTTTTTTTGCAATACATTGGGGGCTAGCAACGCAAAATAATTTAGGTAAACCAAAAGTCATCGCTGTGTCAACGAAACCACATTTAAAATTGATAACTCTCACGTGACTTTTGTGAAGTCTGTTTTGTAGCCCTTGTAAATATATCGATAACCCGCCTTTGGCTGACCCGTAAATATAATTGCTTTTGCGCCCTCTGTCTCCTGCAACAGAAGTAATCACCGAAATGAACCCTGATTTTTTTTGTTCGAAATGTAGAGCAAGATTTTCTAAGAGCGAAACAACGCCCAAATAATTTGTTTGAATTAATTTTTCAAATGGCAAATTCATTGCGCCAATAGCACAAATAACTCCATTAATCGAGGGATTCTGTTGATATAATTTTTCAAGGAATAGATGATGGGTTTGACTATCTTGAATATCACATAGGTTCCAATGTATTAAAGATTTATTTTGTGAGCGAATTTGAATATCATTTTTAATTGTTTCTAGTTCAGTTTCATCTCTGCCAACAAGTATGAGGTCAAATTCAAGCTTTGCTAGTAAAATACTGATTTCCCGAGCGATAGGTGAGGTTGCTCCTAATACTAAGATGGTAGATTTATTCATGCAATTTTAACCTTCTTGATAGACTGGATTGAAATAAATGATGAGGATCATATTTATTCTTAACACTCAAAAATTTATCTAAAGCGGGATACATAAGGCGAAAGTCTTCGGGAGATAAAAAGGCGTCTTTTGCAAGATAAACTCTACCCCCAGCCTCTTTTACAATATGGTTAAAGTCTTGTAATAGTAATTGTGTTGCTTGACCACGGTAAGGAATGTCTAGCGCAAGTGTAAATCCTGAAAGTGGAAAAGATAAAAGCCCTTTGTTTTGTGGGCCTAATCGTTTTAATACTGCTAAAAATGACGCGCATTTTTTCGCAAGAATTTTTTTAATCCCGATAAGAGCATTTTCGCTAGGAATGACGCATTGATACTGTACAAATCCCCTTTTGCCATACAGTCTGTTCCAATGAAGAATATTATCAAGAGGATAAAAGTATTTTTGATAGGAGGTATTATAAATCGATTTTTTTTGTGATTGAGTGTTGTAGTAAACCGAATTAAATAAATTTATCGTTGTTTTATTCAGTAAATTAGATGGACAATTAAAAGGTATAGATAAATGTGCCTTATTGTTTGAAGCAAATTTTTCTGGAGTGTTATCGTGATGAGCACTCATAATAATCGAGCGTTCTTGGAAAGTATCAATCCAGGCAACGGTATAGTCATCATCATATTGAGATTCATTTAAATAATAAAATGCCTCTTCAAGATTTTTGGCGGGAATATTTTTTACGCGCATATTACTCGAATTTAAAGGAATCAATTGAAAGGTGATTTTTCCGATAATGCCTGTTAAACCCATTCCGCCTATAGTTGCCCAAAATAAATCCTGATTTATTTTGTTTGAGCATTGTATAGTTTGATCTTCTGCAAGAATAACTTCTAGGGATATTATGTGTTGGCCGAAAGAACCTATTTTATGATGATTTTTGCCATGAACATCAGAAGCCACACAGCCGCCCAGTGAAACATATTGTGTACCCGGTGTGACAGGTAAAAACCAACCTTGAGGGACAATAACTTCTAATATTTCATGTAGTGTAACGCCGGCTTCTGCGCTGAGCACTCCATTGGCTGGGTTGAACTCGATAAATCGATTTAATCGCTCAGTTAATACAATTAAGTTGTTGTGATTAAGAGAGGCATCACCATAACTTTTTCCTTGTCCCCGCGCAATAAGTGAAGTGAATGAGTGAGATTGCAGTAAGTTTTTGCTTGGAAAAATATCACGGTATTTTTCTGGCCTTATTTGGCTGCAAGATTCTCGGGGTACATTTCCCCATCCTGAAAGCATTTGAGTTTTAATATTGCGCATAGATTTTGTTTAATCTGTTTGGTTAAACAATGAAATAATCATTTGAGTTTTCAAATTTAATCGCAGATAATACCACGATTGAGATTTTATCTATAGTAACCTGCTAAGTAAATTTCGGGTTATAGTATACTAACCTATATGTTGATACAGGAACTACTATGCTGCAAAAAGAACAATCCAACCTACCCGGAGTTATATTTATTATCCCAAAAATTTTTGGAGATAATAGAGGTTTTTTCTATGAGAGTTTTCAATTAAAAAAATATCAAGATATTGGAATTGATAAAAATTTTGTACAAGACAATATTTCGCGTTCTTGCAAAAATACAGTAAGAGGGTTGCACTACCAGAAAAAATTTCCACAGGCAAAATTGGTGAGCGTCATTCGAGGAGAAGTGTTAGATGTTATAGTAGACATCAGGCCTCAATCGCCCACATTCGGGCAGTGGGTAAGCAGAATTCTCAATGACGAAAATCATATTCAAATATTTATTCCTGAAGGTTTTGCACATGGATTTTGTGTATTAAGCGAAACTGCTGATTTTTATTATAAATGCACCGACTATTATCACCCTGAAGATGAGCAGGGTATCAGAGTAGATGATCCAGATTTGAATATAGATTGGGGAATTAATGGTAATGACATGATCATTTCTGAGAAAGATCGCGTGCACCCATATTTTAGAAGTTTAAAGTGACCAACACTCCTTATCTGTTTAAGCGAGGTCAGTCGACAGGGAAAACCGTAAAATACACGGATGTATTTACGATCACAGGGATGTAGGTTCGTTTTTGCGCTGTCGACTGACCTCGTATTTACATGTCCTGCGTATGAATTAACAAAATGTAATATTTATATCAAAAAGTCTTGCAATCGAATTCACTATCATGCAATCTTCCAAAATCCGAATGCTTGAGGGTTATTTGATGAATATATTTTTCACAGCAAGGAGGGGGCGCTTATATAGCATAGCCAATTAATTTATCTCTTTCGTCTTGAGGTAATATTTATGAATGAAAAACTGACCAAAGTTATTTTTTTAGAAAAACAATTAGTTGCAGGAGGCGGCCAGTCTTGTTATCAACAATATGTTGCTGCAATAATAGATTTAGGTAAATATTGTCAACAGACTATTCTTGTCAATATAGCTTGTAATAATGACTTAGAAAAAATTAGACAACGCGAATTTAAGCAAAGACAGTTTAGTTCTGAAGAGGAAAGCAAACTCAACACATTTAAGCTCCAGTTAGATATCCCGGTTTATGAATTTTCGTCTGTCGAAAGATTAGGCAGACATTTTGTTAAAATCGCTTGGAAAGGCAAAGAAGTAAAGTTAGAAGATGATGACGATGATGGCGGCGATGACGAAGAGCCTCAAGAGGCATTAGCTTATTATAGTTATCGTCAACAAAATAGGCTTAAACGAATTGCCAGTAATACATATCTCAAAGCATCAACTCGAGATTATTTTGATATTGGAATGTCAGTTTTGGATAATTATTGTCCACATCCCCGTTCATCAAAACCCATGCGAGAAGAGTTACAAGAATCAGGGATAACTATCGCAGAAGATGAAGAAGAATATAACCGCTGTGAAATGTATCATCTCATGATGGCCAATCAAGCTATTCAAACTTACAAAACAATTCGCCAAAAAATTATCCATGTGATTTCTCAAGGCCTGTCATTTTTGGCTGCAATTGCCTGTGGTATTTTACTAGCCGTAGGTGTTTTTGTAGTTGGACATACAGTTTTGGTTGTGGTATTGGCGTCTATTGTATTTTGTGCAGCTGTCGTCGCAAGCCATGAACTTCTTAAAGGAAGAACATATAGTTTTCTCAATTATTTGTATATAAATGTGAGGGACTTACTGAGATGGATGGTTGGAAAAAAACCAGTAGGTGATTGCTTCGAATACGTTAATGAGAATGGTGAAATATCGGAACTATCAACGGGAAAAAAATTCTCTCTTCCAATATTGTATATATTAGGAATAAGTGTTGGCTTAGCACAGGTTGGATTGGTTGCTGGAGCGTTTATTGGAGTTCATTATCTTTTTGGGTTTGCTTTTTTAACAGTGGGTCTTGCAGGGTCCATCTGTTTTCCTATCGCATGTGTTTTGTTGGCGGCAACGCTTATTTGTTTTACGGGGCTTGTTTTTAAAGAGCAGCTAAAAGTATTGCAGGAAAAAAATATCCGAAAAGCTGTTTTTCGACCATTTAAAGAATTTATTGAAACAATAGAAGAAGTGTTTTCACAAGAAAATGTCGCCAATAAACATATCCCGCTTCATATTTTAAAACGTGTAAAAAAAAGAGCTTATACTGCATTAATCTCAGTGGAAATCATTTCGATCCTGGGTCTTATTGGATTATCAGTGGTTGCGGCGATTTTCATGATTCCCGTTTTAGTAGCGTTGTTTCATATTGGATTTATTCCTGCTCTTGTTGTTTCATTTGGAATTTGCGTGGGTTTGTCTTTACCTAGCGAAGGGTTGTTCCAATTATCTTCGATTGCAGAAGGTATGAAAAAATCCGTGGTGGAGTGTTGGAATTTATACACAAAAGTATCTAATGATACAAAGAATAAATTTGCTGATCGTCCTCTTAGACCAGAAGATAAATTTTGGGCAACGCTTTCTTTTTCATCTAATTTAATCAATGCATTGGGCAATGGATTTCTGGTCGGCGGTACAATGCATAATATTTTCGTCAAATTTGGTATAAGCATTGCTATAGTCATTATATTGTCTTCTTTTTTTGCTTTTGCTGAGTTTGATAATAATTTTTTCCCTGTCATTGCGGCAGAAGAATTAGATACCGATGAAGAAAACACGCAAGCTGTTGAAAAAATATTTGAGCGTAATCATTATAAAAAAATTACGCAGAATCTCTTGGAAGAATCATTATTGCAAGACGAACAATATCATGTTGGATTGGAGTCAAAGGGTGACATTGATGGAGATAGTGTGATAATTAACAATAATCAAAATAATATGTCTGCTCGTGTAGAAGTAGAAAATTTGAATCCTACTGTGCTCTCGCAAAACTCTTTTTCCAAATAAAGAAGGTTTTAACACCCCCTGATTTCAGCATTATTTACGCATCTTACACAAAACAAGTAGATACAAGGTCAGTCGACAGCGCGAAAACGAACCCGCATCCGTGCGATCGTAAAAAACATCCTTGTTTTTTACGGTTTTCACTTATTGTCGCCTGACCTTGCTCAGATAGCAGGAGTGTTGAATGCAGGGTGAAGACTGTAAAATATAGGGATATATTTTACAATCATAGGGATATGGGTTTGTCTGAACCCACATTCAACACTCCTTCTTCACGCGCATTTAATTTTGATGCGTAAGATGAGTAAATAATGCTGTAGTCAGGAGGTGTTATGGAATCTCAAACTTCCAAAAACGGTATTTATTCGTGGTGATAAATCCACAGGCGTCATATAGTTTTAATGCATTGACGTTATTTCCTAAAACTTCTACCGCTTTGGGTTTATCCAAGTAATCGTTTCCATGTTGTTTTAACCAGGTGAGCATCAGTGCTTTTCCATATCCTTGTTGGCGAAATTCTCTTTTTATGCCGACATCATGAATATAGATTCTATTGAAATCTTCTCTGGCATGGATTTTTCCGACAATTTCACCCTGTTGATTTCGTGCTAAAAAAGCTTTTCGATTAGGTTCTCTTAACGTGACGTTATAACGTTCAACCATGGCGTTATAATCAGGTTTTTCGAAAGATTCTACATGGATACTTGCTAATATTGGAATATCGTCTAATGATGCCTGTGAAATTGTGACAGGATTTTTTAACAATAATTCTGGCAACACCTCTGGGGGCCGCATTTCAACTTCATCATGATCCCAAACCGCCCCTTCGCGTTTACACTCGTTTTCAAAAGGGCTAATTAACATGTAGTGTGAAACGACATAATTTTTTAACTTCATGATTGCAATTTGACATAGCTTTTTAAATATTTTTTGTCCTCTAAAATCCGGGTGAATAAGAACAGTAAATTCTGCAGTATCAGAAAAAAATAAAATATTTAACATACCCACAAGCTGATTATTCTGTGTAAAACATAAATAATCCATGGCTTGATGATCATCTTGACGTTCTTTAAGTGTGTGCCAATAGATTTTTGGCATAACTTTGTCGCAACTTTCACATAAATGAAATAAATCATAAGCAGGCTGCATCGACTCTAATGAGCACAAACCTTGTTTAAAACTGAATTTTGTTTTCGGTGTTTCAGTTGTCATAGACGTTTATCTCTCTAAATTTTTTGGCTCATATTCACATAAATGAGAAATAATACACTGTTTGCAGTGTGGATTTCGAGCAATACATACATATCGCCCGTGTAAAACCATCCAGTGATGGGCGTTTTGAAGGTATTTCTTGGGGATTGTCGTAGATAAATTATCCTCAACAGCTCTCATTGTCTTTCCTTTTGCAAGCCCAGTGCGATTGGCGACTCTAAAAACATGTGTATCCACTGCGATAACGGATTTGTTGAAAGCTGTGCTTAAAATAACATTGGCAGTTTTTCGCCCAACACCCGGTAATTTTTGCAAGTCATCTCGATTATCGGGAACATTGCCATTAAATTCACTCACTAAGATTTCTGAGGTTTTTATAATATTTTTAGATTTTGTTTTATAATAATTGATATTTTTTAATAAATTTAAAAGCTTACTTAAACCTAATTTAATTATTTTCTGAGGAGTGTTTGCAAGAGGAAATAATTTGGCTGTGGTACGATTAACACCTTTGTCGGTCATTTGAGCCGATAACATTACTGCAACTAATAATTCATAGGGTGTAGAATAGATAAGCTCCGTGACAGGGCGATGATTATGTTGAGAAAAACATTCAAAAATGGCACGACGTTTTTGCAAGTTCATAAGTGTTCTGCTCTTGATTCTGGATCATACACTGCATTATGTCGCCAAATTGATGAGGAATAAATAGCATGCAAGATTTAGATGTCGTAGAAACACAAGAATGGATAGAATCCTTAAGTGAAGTGATTGAAAATCACGGGAAAGACCGCGCTGCTTTTCTAATAAATAAACTTGCTCAAACAGCGGGTGTTGCTACGGGTCAATTTCAATCAGAGTACGTCAACACAATAGATGTTGAAAATCAACCCGTATATCCAGGTGATTTAGCATTAGAGCAAAAAATTCTCAATATCATACGTTGGAATGCGGCCATCATGGTATTGCGTGCTGTGAAAAAATCTTCAGAGTTAGGCGGGCACATTTCCACTTTTGCCTCTTCTGCAGTGTTATATGAAGTAGGCTTTGAACATTTTTTTAAGCAGCATGATTTATTATTTATTCAAGGTCATGCATCTCCAGGCATTTATTCAAGAGCTTTTTTAGAGGGTAGACTTTCAGAAAATCAGTTGAATTTATTTCGACAAGAATTATCTGGAAACGGTTTAAGTTCTTATCCTCATCCATGGCTAATGCCCGATTTTTGGCAATTTCCCACAGTTTCTATGGGATTAGGGCCGTTACAAGCTATTTACCAAGCAAGATTTTTAAAGTATCTGCATCAACGAGGGTTGTGTGATACTTCGAATCGTAAAATTTGGGCATTCTTAGGCGACGGTGAAGTCGATGAAACTGAATCTTTAGGTGCATTGTCGATTGCAGCGAGAGAAAAGCTTAATAATCTTATTTTTGTCATTAATTGTAATCTCCAACGTTTGGATGGACCTGTGAGAGGTAATGGAAAAATAATACAAGAACTAGAAGGAACTTTCCAAGGTGCGGGCTGGCGTGTTGTAAAAACCGTGTGGGGATCGGGTTGGGATCCTATACTTGCGAAAGATACAGAAGGTTTGTTGAAAAAACGTATGATGGAAGTCGTCGATGGTGAATATCAAACCTATCGCTCAAAATCAGGCGCTTATATTCGAGAACATTTTTTCAATACACCTCAATTGAAATCTCTGGTCTCAGACTTATCCGATGATGATATTTGGGCATTAAAAAGAGGGGGGTTAGATCCTGTTAAGGTATATGCTGCCTATAGTAATGCGATGCAATCCACAGAAAAACCCACCGTTATTTTAGCGAAAACCGTCAAGGGATATGGCTTGGGTGTAGAATCCGGCGAAGGAATGAATGTGGCGCATAATCAAAAAAAGATGACTGAAGAAGCTGTTGTTAAATTGCGTAACAGACTATCGATTCCCATTAGCAATGAACAAGCTTCCAAGTTGGAATTTTATAAGCCCGATCAAAACAGTCCTGAAATTCAATATATCCTTAATCAACGAAAATCACTCGGAGGTTATCTTCCTTCGCGTAGAAAAATTTCATCCGTAAAATTAGAATTGACGACAAAAGATGAATTAGCCCCCTTGCTGGAAAGTACCGGCGATAGAGAAATATCTACTACGATGGCTTTTGTGAGAATTATTAATCACTTAATGAAAAATAAAAATATTGGAAAGCACATTGTACCTATAATTCCAGATGAGGCACGTACATTTGGTATGGAAGGAATGTTTCGCCAATACGGTATTTATTCAGCCGTAGGACAACTTTACACCCCTGCTGATCGCGATCAAGTGATGTATTACAAGGAAGCTAAAGACGGACAGGTACTTGAAGAAGGTATCAATGAAGCGGGTGCGTTTTGTTCATGGATTGCGGCCGGTACTTCTTATAGTGTTAATGATATTCCCATGATTCCATTTTACATTTATTATTCGATGTTTGGTTTTCAGCGAGTCGGAGATTTAGCGTGGGCAGCCGGTGATTCTCGCACAAAAGGTTTTTTAATTGGAGGAACAGCTGGAAGAACAACGCTTGCAGGTGAAGGGTTGCAACATCAAGACGGCCATAATTTGTTATTAGCCGCCACGATTCCGAATTGTGTTTCTTATGATCCTTGTTTTGCATATGAAATGGCTGTCATTATTCAACATGGATTAGAAAGAATGTATAACAACAATGAAGATATATTTTATTATCTTACTGCCATGAACGAAAATTATGTGCATCCTGCTATTCCTTCAGCAAAAGGAATCGAAAATGCGATAGTGAAAGGAATGTATTTGTTTCGAGAAGGTCAAATGCCAACATCAAAACATGAAGTTGTCTTGATAGGTTCAGGAACTATTTTACGTGAAGTCATTGCTGCAGCAGAAATGCTGGAGTCGGAGCATCAAATTAATGCGCACGTATTTAGTGTCACAAGTTTCACAGAGCTTAGGCGTGAGGCGTTGCAAGTTGAGCGTGATAATTTATTCCATGCACAAGAAAAATCAAAGGAATCTTATGTAGGCCAGGCTCTGAATAAATATCGCTGTCCCATTATTGCAGCAACTGATTATATGCGAAGTTATGCCGATCAAATTCGTGCATTTTTGAGCAATCCTTATATTGTTTTGGGAACGGATGGTTTTGGACGTAGTGATACAAGACAGCAATTGCGAGATCACTTTGAAGTAGACAGAAGATATATCGTTGTCTCAGCTTTGAAAGCATTAAGCGATCAAGAAAAAATATTGCCATTAAAAGTGTCTCGAGCGTTGAAAGCCTATCAAATTAATTTAGAAAAAGCGAATCCGTATTTAAGTTAAAGTGTCATTAATTTTGTTTAATGAAGGAGAAAGATGTTGGCAACACAAATCAAAAAAGTTTTAGTACCCGATATTGGTACAACAAGTGAAGTGGATGTCATTGAGGTATTGGTTAAACCTGGAGACAAAATTCATATTGATTCTCCTTTAATTACTTTAGAAAGTGAAAAAGCAAGTATGGAAATTCCTTCTCAAGAGGAAGGCGTTGTGGAGTCAATACAGGTAAAAGTTGGAAACAAAATTAAGATGGGTGATCTTATATTAACGTTGAAAGGAGATTTTTCCACAGCAAATGATGAGTCAAAACAAGAGCAACAACCAAAGCCATCACAAGAAAAAATTGAAGAAATAAAAAGTACCTCTCAAACTGAAATAAAAACTCATGCTTCATCGGATAATCTTTATGTGAGCCCCATGGTTCGAAGGTTAGCAAGAGAGTTGGATATCGATTTAAAATCTATCACTGGAACTGGCATCAAAAATCGACTTCAAAAAGAAGATTTACTAAAAGTGATTAAGTCAAAATTCTCTGCAGGGTCGGGAAATAATTCAGGAGCAGGATTACCATTACCGCCTGTTGTGGATTTTAAACAATTTGGAGAAATTGAAGTTAAACCATTAAATAAGATTAAAAAACTCACTGCAGTTAATTTGCATCGAAACTGGGTTTTGGTTCCACATGTTACACAATTTGATGAAGCTGATATTACAGAGTTGGAAGCATTTAGAAAACTACAAGCCGAAAAAAATTTAAAACTTACCCCGCTTGTTTTTATCATGAAGGCTGTTGTGGCAGCGCTTAAAAATTTTCCTCAATTTAATTCATCCTTGGATGCTTCAGGTGAAAATTTAATTGTGAAAAAATATTTCCATTTAGGTATTGCAGTTGATACACCTGAAGGGCTGGTTGTGCCTGTTGTAAGAGATGTAGATAAAAAATCAATATCACAATTAGCGAAGGAATTAGCAGAAATCAGTGAAAAAGCCAGAAATAAACAATTATTACCTAAAGATATGCAAGGCAGTTGTTTTACAATTTCAAGTTTGGGTGGTATCGGTGGGACAGCTTTTACACCCATTGTAAATATGCCGGATGTCGCCATTTTAGGTGTATCTAAATCCCAACTTAAACCTATTTATCGTAACAATGAGTTTGTACCAAGATTGATGCTGCCGTTATCGTTATCTTATGATCATCGTGTTATCGATGGTGCTGAAGCCTGTAGGTTTATTGTGCAATTAAGTCAGTATCTTTCTGATGTAAAGTTACTGTTGATTTAGAGTTGTTGGCTTTGGCGATATAGCGGTATTGGTCAGTGTATTTAAATTTTTACTGTAGGGGAAAACATGTCTAACATACAAACAGAAGTTGTCGTTATTGGAAGCGGGCCTGGAGGCTATAGCGCTGCTTTCCGTGCGGCTGATTTGGGTAAAAAAGTTGTATTGGTCGAGAAATATGATTCTTTAGGCGGGGTTTGCCTTAATGTTGGTTGTATACCTTCTAAGGCGCTATTGCATGCTGCAAAAGTAATAGAAGAAGCAGAATATATGGAATCACATGGGATCGAATTTGGAAAACCCACAGTGAATTTAGAAAAATTAAGAAATTGGAAAAACAACGTGGTTAAAAAGCTGACCGGTGGATTAAAAATGCTTGCTAAAAAGCGCAAGGTTGAAGTTGTTAGTGGAAAGGCAGAATTTATTTCCTCACATCAAATTAAAGCGGGTGATACTACAATTGAATTCCAACAGGCAATTATTGCGGTAGGATCAGAGCCCGTTAAACTTCCCTTTCTTCCTGACGATCCTCGCATTATGGATTCCACAGGTGCACTGGAATTACCTGATAACAAAGGGTCTTTATTGGTATTAGGCGGCGGTATTATTGGTTTAGAAATGGCGACAGTTTATTCTGCATTGGGGATGGAAATTACTGTTGTTGAAATGATGGATGGTCTTATTCCAGGTGCGGATAAAGACGTTGTTGCGCCATTATTTAAACGGCTGCAAAAAAAATATAAAAATATTTATCTCAATACTAAAGTGACAAAAGTAGAAGCAAAAAAAGATGGTTTATGGGTAAGTTTTGAAGGTGAAAACGCTCCAAAAGAACCACAAAAGTTTGATAGAGTTTTATCTGCTGTGGGGCGAAAGCCAAATGGAAAACAGATAAGTGCGGAGAAAGCGGGCGTGACGGTAGATGATAGAGGGTTTATTCCTGTAAATAATCAATTGCGTACCAACGTGGAACATATTTTTGCTATTGGAGATGTGGTTGGTCAACCTATGCTTGCGCATAAAGCAGTTCCTGAAGGAAGATTAGCTGCTGAAGTCATCGCTGGAAAAAAACATTATTTTGAACCGCGTTGTATTCCGTCAGTTGCCTATACAGATCCTGAAATTGCTTGGACAGGCATGACCGAAAATGAAGCCAAAGCAAATAACATAGAATATGGAAAAGGCGTTTTTCCATGGGCAGCAAGTGGACGATCATTATCCATGGGTCGAGATGAAGGATTAACAAAAATTTTATTTGATAAAAACACGCACCGTGTTATTGGTGCTGGAATTGTAGGCCCAAATGCCGGTGAGTTGATTTCTGAATTGTCTTTAGCAATCGAGATGGGATGTGATGCACAAGACATTGCATTAACTATTCATCCGCATCCTACATTGTCAGAAACTGTCATGCTTGCCACAGAAGTATTTGAGGGAACAATCACTGATTTATAAACGCAGCTTACACAGAACAGCTAAATACGAGGTCATTCGAAAAAGCGAAAACATACCCGCCTCCATGCGATCATAAAATACATCTGTGTATTTTAGGGTTGTAGCTTTGTCGACTGATCTCGCTTGATGTAGAAAGAGTAGTGATAAATTGTCAATTAATGACAAATCAGTTATAGTCCCGAGTTCGATTTTTAGGCACGTAGCTCAGTGGTAGAGCACCACCTTGACATGGTGGTGGTCGGTGGTTCGATCCCACTCGTGCCTACCAAATGTAAAAAGTTTAATTATAATTATTGAGGAGAATATAAGGATGACTATTGTGCCGCACCATGTAATGTTTGATACATTGAAATTTGTTGAAACCCTGATATCTGCAGGTATGCCAGCAGAACAGGCTAAAGCTTGTGTTGAGGTTCAAAAAGAAGTTCTTGAGGAAGCGTTTGAAAATAATTTTATGGGGCTAGCAACGGAAAAAGAACTGATTTTAACTAAAAATGAATTAAAATTGGATATTGCAGAAGTTAGAAATGAATTAAAGTCAGAAATAGCCGAATTAAGATCTGAGTTAAAAACTGAAATTGCTGCAGTGAGATCTGAGTTAAAATCTGAAATAAAATCAGACATATCGAAAGTCAATCATATGATTACAAAATTACAAGTTGGAATGAATCACATTCGCTGGATGTTTGGTGTATTAATTATTGGTATGGGGTCTTTAGTTGTAAAGGCTTATATATAAGTGTGAGAATATGGTTTTAGTTACGCTTCCTGACAAATCGCAAAAACGGTTCGAACATTCTGTCTCGGTAAAAGAGGTTGCAGAAAGCATTGGTGCAGGTCTTGCAAATGCTGCTATTGCAGCAAAAGTTAATGGGAAGAGTGTTGATCTGTCATTCGTCATAGAAAATGACGCAGAAATTAAAATTATGACAGAAAAGGATTCAGACAGTTTGGATGTTATTCGCCATTCTTGTGCCCATTTACTCGCTCAAGCCGTTAAAATTTTATTTCCCTCTGCACAAGTGACCATAGGCCCTGTCATTGAAGATGGTTTTTATTATGATTTTGCATTTGAACGTCCTTTTACTCCAGAAGATTTAGAAAAAATCGAACATAAAATGCACGAGCTTGCTCAACAAAGTTTTACGGTGAAAAGATTCACCTTGCCTCGCGATGAAGCGATAAAATTTTTTGAAAAACAAGGTGAAATTTACAAAGCGAGAATTATTCAAGATATTCCATCAAATGAAATTTTGTCTCTTTATCAGCAGGGAGATTTTGTCGATCTCTGTAGAGGCCCGCATGTTCCAAATACTAATAAAATAAAAGCCTTTAAATTAACAAAACTTGCAGGGGCTTATTGGAGAGGTGATGCAAAAAATGAGATGTTACAACGTATTTATGGTACTGCTTGGTTAAACAAAAAAGATCTTGAACAATATTTACATCAATTAGAAGAAGCTGAAAAACGTGATCATCGAAAAATCGCCAAAAATTTGGGTTTATATCATGTTCAAGAAGATACACAAGGCATGATTTTTTGGCACCCCGATGGTTGGACTATTTACCAACTCATCGAACAATATATGCGTCAAACAATGCATGATTACGGCTACTTAGAAGTACGTACACCCCAATTATTAGATAAAACTTTGTGGGAAAAATCTGGGCATTGGGAAATGTACAGTAAAAATATGTTTATTACAGAATCAGAAAATAAAACTTATGCAATTAAACCGATGAGCTGTCCTGCGCATGTACAAATATTTAATCAAGGATTAAAAAGCTATCGTGATTTGCCCTTACGATTAGCAGAATTTGGCTGTTGTCATCGAAATGAGGCATCTGGTGCCTTGCATGGATTGATGAGAACTAGGTGTTTTAGCCAAGATGATGCACATACTTTTTGTATGGAGCCTCAAATTCAACATGAGGCTATACAATGTATTGATTTAGTATACAAAGTATATGCTGACTTTGGATTTAATGACATTCACATAAAATTGGCTACACGTCCCGTTGAAAGAATTGGAGATGATGCGTTATGGGATAGAGCTGAGGCTATGTTAGAAAATGCATTAAAAACAAAGCAGGTTTCTTATGAAATATTGCCTGGTGAAGGCGCATTTTATGGGCCAAAATTGGAGTTTCATCTTAAAGATAGTATTGGCCGGATGTGGCAATGCGGAACATTCCAAGTCGATTATTCACAACCTTCAAGATTAGGCGCCGAATATGTCTCTGAAGATGGAACAAGAAAAAACCCTGTGATGTTGCATCAAGCAATTTATGGGTCACTAGAAAGATTTATCGCTATTGTCATTGAAAATTGTGCGGGATTATTTCCACTTTGGCTTGCGCCCGTTCAGTGCATAATTATGAATATTACAGATAATCAGCAAGAATATGCTCAAAAAATAGCCGATCAACTAAAAAAATATGGCTTTAGAGTGAAATTAGACTTGAGAAATGAGAAAATAGGCTTTAAAATCCGCGAACACACTTTAAAACGTGTACCCTATCAAATTGTATTAGGTGAAAAAGAAAAATCTTCGGAAACATTATCTGTAAGGACACTCAGCGGAAAAGATATGGGTAGTATGAATATTGAACGTTTTAGTGAACTGTTGAATCAGCAAATTTCAGCACGTTCTAGGCAAGAATAGAGTTTAGGGGGAATTGCACATTAGCGAAAAAGCCACAAATATCAATGAAGAGGTAAAGGCACCAGAAATTAGGTTGATTGATAAAGAAGGTAACCAGGTAGGTCTCGTTCCAAATCAAAAAGCACAACAAATGGCAATTGATGCTGGTCTTGATTTAGTTGAAATCGCCCCGAATGCAAAACCACCTGTCTGTCGGCTAATGGACTATCGAAAATATTTATTTGAGCAAAATAAACAGAAGACGGCTGCCAAGAAGAAACAGAAAAAAGTGATGCTAAAGGAAATGTCATTCAGGCCTAATACAGATAAGGGTGATTATCAAATTAAACTGAATAAAATTTTGGGGTTTCTTGAAGACGGTCACAAGGTTAAAATTACATTGAAATATAGAGGGCGGGAATTGTCCCATCAAGAAATTGGTTTGCAGTTAATTGAAACATTAAAAGTTGATCTTGAAGATAAATGCACAATTGAACAAGTGCCTAAGTTCGAAGGCAGGCAAGTTGTGATGATGATATCTTCAAAAAAAAGTAGCAAGTAAGTTGGAGAGACGTGATGTCAAAAATAAAGTTGAAAAGTAATAGCGGCGCTGGAAAGCGTTTTATTAAAAAAGCGGGCGGTATTAAATGCCGTAGAGGTTATAGAAATCATATTTTGACTAAAAAAAGTCAAAAGCGTAAACGTCAATTACGTCATGCAGGTTTTGTAAATAAATCGGATCAATTATCCATTGAACGTTTATTGCACGGATCCTAATAGATTATATTTTAAAGATTATTAAGTTGGAGTGTAGGTAAAATGGCAAGAGTCAAAAGAGGCGTAACAGCAAGAGCAAGGCATAAAAAAGTTCTTAATGCAGCAAAAGGTTATCGAGAAGCGAGAAGCCGTGTATTTAGAGTTGCAAAACAAGCTGTTACAAAAGCAGGTCAATATGCTTATCGTGACAGAAGGGTGAAAAAACGTACCTTTCGTAATCTTTGGATTATTCGTATTAATGCAGCAGTGCGTGAGTTGGGTTTAAGTTATAATACTTTTATATCTGCGCTTAAAAAATCAGATATAAAAATAGATCGCAAAGTTTTATCTGAGATAGCGATATCTGACAAGCCAGCATTTGCAGCGATTGTAGAAAAAGTTAAAGCAGCAGTTTAGTTTCTTCGGGTTGGTGGGAGAGGTCTTACCCCTCCTCCTTTCGTGCTACCATAGTTATGTTGTAAATTGGAGTTGGAATTTCATACGGAAAGTGATGCAGACTAACACTTTTGAGAGGTATGAAAATGCAAGACCAAATCCGTGACCAAAGCCATAAAGTCAATAAAAACCGCCAATCAGTTGATTTTCATGTTGATCAAGCCACTGAAAAAAGGATCCTAGACGATTTAATATCGCATCTTTCCGACGGGCTCTATGACCTCCCTAAACATCTTGATTTATTTAAACAAGCTAATCGATCTAATCAAATTGATTTTTTCAAGTTTCTAGAAGAAAAATTGGAAAAAATCATCAGAACTAAAACAGAAACAAAAGATTTGGCCATTCGTGCCAATGCTTATGAGGCGCTAGGGCAGATAGCTGCTCAGCAAAAAGATCTGGATAAATTGATGGTAGTTAAACAGCGTTTTAAAAGTGATAACTGTTTTTATAGACTTCAAGAACAAGTAAAAATGCCTCTTCCAAGATTGGGTAATCCTACCGTTCGGCTTAGCGAATGGTGCGAAAATAATAGAAAATATGAAAAAGTTGAGATTAGTTTGGCCATGGCACAAGGCGATTTACATAGTGCAAAGAAAGATTTTGCTCAGGCGATTCGTCTTTATCTGGATGCTTACAAAATTGCTTCTCATGTCGTAAAGCGCGATACTTTTGTATCAAGCTACGAGGATTCAGCATCGACTGCAGCTAAAAAAATAGCAAAGTGTATTAAAACGCTGATTAAAACCAATCCTGCAGCAGCGGTGTATTGGAACAACGAAGCTCGAAAGTCGGGGTTGTTAACTGTTTTTAATGATAGCGAGATTAACGTATTAAAACACTATGAATCGTTTGAAAGAAAGAATACTCAATATACCAATGCGTTACCTGCAAAATTAGATAGTTTTTATGCACCAAGCCTTATAAACCGCTCAATGGAAAAAGGAAAAGAAGTCAGTTTTTATCCTGTGTATCAATTAGCATCGTTTTTTGGTAACTCAAAAAGTACCGCTGATTTTATGACATTATTGTTGCTGCCAGTTATCGCTTGTGGAATAGTAGTAATCGGTCTAGGGCATGGCTTGTTTACTGCTTGCAGCAGAAAGCCGCTTAGCACCGAAAACATTCTTAAGTTGCCGGAATACTTAAATACATTTGCAAATTTTGATGTAACATGGAAAACAACTTTAATTGAAAAAATAGCAGCCAAATATCAACCGCATGATGTCTCTGAACCTGAAAGTAAATCCAGCAAAGAACTATTGAACTTATTGCGAAATAGTACTGTTCACATAGAGCATAAATGGGCGGCCATTGATGCGTATATGTTGGAACCCTTTAATCGTAATACAGATCATTCACTACTCAAAAATAATGGTAAGCTAATGTTTAAAGCAATTTTTGACGAGCTTGAAGGTATGCATAGACAGTTTTCAAATTCAGTGACATCTTTTAATACTACAACACTAGCAACAGCGCCAGCATTGCAGCCTGTGTATAAATAAAGGATATTATTTACAGCTTGGTAACCGCACTTAGGAAAATCAAGGGTTTGAGATGTCCTATGCACCTGTCGTCCCGGAAAATTTTTCTCTATTGCAATACAAAAGAAAATTGTGCTCACAGAAAAATTTATCCGGGATCTAGAAACAAGTCAGAATATTTCGCACCTGATATTTATTGACACTTGCTTCTGGGCCCCGGATAAATTTTTGTGGGCGCTTATCTTTCTATTTAAAAACAGTGAACAAAAATTTTCCGGGGTGACAGTGTTTTTTGAGAGTCCAAAACCCTTGATTTTCCTAAATGCAATTGCCATGCTAGTAAAAAAAGGTAAAAGGACTCTTCGAAAGGTTTTTCCTGGTTTCCAAATAAATTTTCGGTAAAGCAAAAAGCTATTAAGCAAACTTATCATGCGAAAATTTTTTGGGATGACAGGTGCTTTAGGACAACTCAATTCTTGATTTATTTAAGCGCACCATTTCCATGTTATTTACAGTTAATATCTTCAGTATTTAATTTTAGTTTTTCTAAAAATCTAAATACAATATTTGGAATTTCAGGCATTTGTTCAAGCCAAATAGGCGCGTATTCTTTTACTTTTCTTAAAAATGCACACGGGCCTATTTGTGTTTTAATCCATTTTTCTAAAAAAGGTTTTGCAGTAGACCATAAATCTAATTCGGGATATAAATATCTTGCAAGCCCTTCCACGCTTAAGAGTGTTTTTTGCAATAAAATTAGCTGTGGTTGAATTTGGATATTAAAATTTGCCGCCATTTTAAATAATTGCAACAATAGCTGTCCAAATGAAATTTCACCTAATGGCTTTTCAAATATAGGTTCACAAACGGTTCGAATGGCCATTTCTAATTGATCGACACGCGTATCTTTAGGCGCCCATCCTGATTCAACATGTAAAATCGCAACGCGTTTATAATCTCGTTTAAAAAATGCCAGGAAATTCTCTGCAACGTAGCGCTGATCGCTGTCGTTAAGTGTTCCCATAATGCCAAAATCGACAGCAATAATTTGAGGATCAGTGGGATTATTCATCGACACAAAAAGGTTTCCTGCATGCATATCTGCATGAAAAAAACTATCTCTAAAAACTTGTGTAAAAAATATTTCAACACCGCGTTCTGCGAGTTTCTTTAAATCTATTTGGTGCTCCAGTAATTGATTTTTGTTTCTAATGGGAATGCCTGAAATAAATTCCATGACCAATATATCGTGACGAGTATATTCCCAATAAACTTTTGGAATATATAAATGTGTTGATTTCTGAAAATTTCTTCTAAGTTGTGAGCAGCTTGCGGCTTCTTTTAATAGATCTAATTCAGCCATTAAAGAAAATTCAAATTCAGAAATAATTTCTTTGGTTTTGAAGCGTTTTGCATATTTTCCTCCAAATTTCAGCATGAAATACATAAGAGAAATATCACGCTTAATGATTTTTTTAATGTTTGGTCTTAAGAGTTTAATGACTCCTTTTTCACCGTTGGGTAATATCACTGCATGAACCTGTGCGATTGATGCAGAGGCTAAAGGAGTAAGTTCTATATGTTGAAAATCTTTTATTTGCTCAAATGCTGATAATCTTGCTTTAAGTAACTTTTCAGAAAAGGGCGGCACTTGGTCTTGCAATTTGATGAGTTCATTAACAATATCTGCTGGAATGACGTCAGGACGCATCGAAAGCATTTGGCCAAGTTTAACAAAAATAGGCCCTAAGTTTTCTAAGAGTAAACGATATGCCTCTCCTCGTGTGTAAGGTTGTTTTGGTTTTAATGTGAATATTGAGAAATATCGCAGGCTTATCCAGAAAATATGTATCATTCTGAAAAAATTAAGTCCTATATTCATGAGTTATGTTGCCCGATAATAATATTTATTTTTGCTTCTAGTCTTTCAACCTGGTGACGAAGGCTGTCGACGTCGGCGCAAAAATCCTTTGTTTCATTACGTGAAACAATGATTCGTTTTTCATCTTCAATATATTCTTTTATATTGTTTTTAATCCTCTTTTGAAAATGAGTAATACATTGATTAATAGATGAAGCACTTTGAAAAAGTGTATAGGCTGTAGTGTCGCCTACTAAGTAAGATAGTTTTTCTTCAAAATCAATATCAAGGGAAGTAAAAATCTTTTCAATTTCTTGTACGAACAATAAATCACCTGTGATGGTGATATCCTTTAATTGATTAAGTTTTTGGCTTTTGTTAAACGCAAGAGAAATGAAGTTTATAGGAGTTCCAGAAATTTCAGCATCAATATGGCTTGTTTTTTCTGAGAAATGAATTTTTGATAGATAAATAATTTTGTCTTTAATTTCGACTATATAACTTAACGTTAAAGGAACAATATTAATGCGAATTTTTTTTAGGTGATATTTTGATAATTTTTCTCTAGTTTCAGGGTCACAAGCGAGCGCTGCATTAACCATTGATGAGAAAAACTTCGTAATCATAGTTTGATCGCTTTGTGGATTGAAACAATTCCACAGGATAAATTTGTGTATTCGCAAAGATCGAATCCTGTGTCTAAAATTATTTGTTTCATTGTTTCTTGATCGGGATGTTTTCGAATTGACTCAACTAAATATTGATAACTTTCTTTGGATCCTGTAATTAACTCACCTAATTTTGGCAAAATTGAAAATGAATATTTATCATAAATTTTTTCTAATAAGGGTAATAAGGGTTTTGAGAATTCTAAAACAAATAATGTACCGCCAGGTTTTAATACTTTATAAAATGCGTTTAGGGCTTTTTCTTTATTGGTGACATTTCTAAGACCAAAACCGATACTAATTTTATCGAAGTAATTTTCAGGAAATGGCAGAAATTGTGCGTCTGCTTGAATTAAAAATAATTGTGATAAACGAGAAGAATGTGTCATACCCAGTGTATCGATTAATTTATCGCGGCCAAAGGAAAGCATATTTAAATTTATATCGGCTAAATAAACTTCACCCTTCGAGCCTATTTTTTTTAAAAATCCTTTTGCAAGATCGCCTGTGCCGCCTGCTATATCGAGAATTTTGTCATTGGGCTTGATGTGTGCAAATTCAATGAGAGTTTTTTTCCAATATCGATGCAGACCAAATGACATTAAGTCGTTCATCAGATCATATTTATTTGCAACTGAATTAAATACTTCCATCACCCGTTGAGTTTTTTCTTCAACAGGTATAGTTTGATAGCCAAAATGTGTTGTTTCGGGTTCTTTCATGCGGTAATTATACATGGTAATCGCTCCTAGAAAAATCAATGGTTTTCAAAGATTAGAGGCTGTCATCCTGAATAGTTTTATTCTTCACCCTACATTCAACACTCCTTTCTTCTCGTTTGCTGAATTTTGCTGCGTAAGGTGAATCAGTAAATAAACTCATCATGCGAAAATTTTTTGCCATTTCGCTCTTTGAAATATGTGTTGTATTTTTTTTATTTCACATTTTCGGTTATTACAGCACTAAACGATTGACGATGAATGGGGCAGCTCCCATATTCTTTGATTCGCAGCTTATGCAGTTTTGTTGGATAGCCTTTATGAACATCAAACTGATATCCTGGATATTGCTTATGATATTCAACCATCAAATTATCTCTGGTGACTTTTGCCAAAATGGATGCGGCGCTCACGGCGGGAATAAATTTGTCCGCTTTTACGACAGCTTTCATCGGGTATTTCATTTTTTTTGGGCAGCGATTGCCGTCAATAATGACTATTTCAATTGGGCTTGAGTGAGCATCAGAAGACAGTTGTTCAACAGCTCTTTCCATGGCAAGCATGCTTGCCCACAGGATATTTATTTCGTCGATTTCTTGCACACTAGCTTGCCCAATTCCATACGTAAGAGAAGTTGACTTTATTATTTCAAAGAGTTGTTTGCGTTTTTGAGGAGAAAGTAGTTTTGAATCTTTTAAGCCTTGAATGGGTTTAAGAGGATTTAATATCACAGCTGCAGCAACGACAGGCCCAGCAAGGGGGCCGCGCCCTGCCTCATCAACTCCAGCATATATTTTTGGCAAATCAATCATGTCCATTTCGGCCTCATTTTTTGACATTTCAACCAAATCTTGGTAACTTGTTATGAATTTTTGTTGAGAAGTATACCAATTTTAAGAGAATATTTATGTTAAAAAAATATATTAATTTATTTTATGTTTCTGTGTTTATCTTTGTTTGTTTAGGCGTAACAACACAAAAAGCATTTGCCGATAATTTTCTTCCCTTTTCAAATCTATTTGCCTTTGGTGATAGCTTATCTGATGTAGGTAACGTTTCTGGTGCACCTTACACCAATAGAAACATCAACAATTCTGCTTCCATCTGGGTCAATGATTTAGGAAATGATTTTGGATGGAATGTAAGTTCTTCAAGTTCAGGTGGATATGATTTCGCTCAGGCGGGTGCTGTGACAGGAAATCTCGGTTTTGATACCCACTCCACAGCAAAGACCATGCAAGAGCAAGTCAATAATTTTATCTCTGAATCTGGAGGTAGAGTTGATAAAAATGCATTATATTCTGTTTGGGCTGGTGGAAATGATATAAAAGACTATTTCCAATATGGAATGTTAAATATTGCACCTCAACAGCTGATAGCAAACAGCACTGGCAATACAGTGAATATTGTCAATGAATTACATCAAGCGGGTGCAAAATATATCATGGTATTCAATGTGCCTAATTTTGCAGATGCCCCTGTTGTGAATCATAACCCAATATTTAAAATGTTCAAATCACAAATATATACTTTAATTCAGGCTTACAATACACAATTGCTCGCGTCCATGAATGCAACAGGTGATAACGTCATACAAATTGATATGGCGGGATTATTTAATGCAATTCAAACTAATTATGCAAAATTTGGGTTTTCTGGCCCATTAAGTGAAGTGTCATGTAATCCATTAACCGGGCTTGTTTGTTCAGATCCCAATAGTGGAATATTTTTTTATGATGGGTTTCATCCTTCACAAGAAACACATAGAATCGCAGCCGACTACATTTTATCTGTTTTGGAAGCGCCAGAATTTAATGCGTTTTTAGGTGAATCGCCATTAACAGTCATGAATACACAAAATAAACAAATTCAGTCTGAATTATCGACTATTCAATCTGGATTAGTAAAAGTTAATTCTGGACACTGGCATGTCTTTACGTCGGGTGCTTATAGTTCCACGCATAGAGATTCCGAAGGTCCAGTGAATCCCGGTTATCACCAAAATGGCACGGCTTTTACAGTTGGCGCTGATTATCGCGTCAATGACAATTTTCTTTTTGGTGTGGCTGTGGGTCGTTCTATGGGTAAAGTAGAAGATTCCAATTCCACATCAAACTTCCAATTTGACTTAGACGAAAACTTGGTCAATGTATTTGGCGGTCTCCAATTTTGGAATAACAAAGCTTATCTTAATGGTTCTTTAGGGTTTGGTTATATTGATGATAGTAATATTCATCGAAATTTCATGTTAGGAAGTTTTCCTGAAATGGTGGATGGACATACAACAAGCGACCACTACGACGCTAACATAATGGCAGGATATAATTTTGAATTTTTAAATCAGCAATTAAAAACAGGGCCAATAGCTTCCTTGGAATTTCAAAGAGTCAGTGTTAATCCATATGCTGAAAAGAGTAATAATTTTGAATTGGATGGTGAGTCATTTGATGCACTCCAATATCATGCCCAAAACTATGATTCGTTTGTTGGAGGGCTCGGTTGGCAAGTCAGTTATACAGGTGTGATTAATAACGTTAAAGTCATGCCTTATCTTCAAGCAACCTATAATCATGAAATGATTGATGGCAACACTGTGGAGGCAGGATTAACTTCATTGCCAGGAAGCTATTTTAGTTTACCTGTAGGATTGCCTTTTAAAGACTATGGGCTTTTTTCTGGTGGGATACAAAGTGAATTTAATAATGGCCTTGTAATGTCATTAGGTTATAATGCAATGGCCGGCCACAAATATCTTTCTCAGAATGTGATGTTAAATTTGTCTATTCCTTTTCAATGAAGATAGTTTTATCGCTCTAATAATTAACGGTATACAATATGTAACTCCTTTTGAAAAAGGGAGTCGACGCAAAGTTTTAAGGGGGTAAGTCTGAAAAAACTCCCTGACTGCTTCGCGGTCTGCCCCCTTTAAAAAAGGGGGCATATTTCTAGATTGATTTTCGAAAGAGATCTATTGAAATTATGTTCAATCATTCGTATGATGTGCGTCTTTAATAAGAAGTCTTTGAAGATGAATGTGCTTGGTAAAACATCGGGGCATAGCGCAGTCTGGTAGCGCGCCTGCTTTGGGAGCAGGATGTCGGGGGTTCAAATCCCTCTGCCCCGACCACCTCTTGTGTTGCGCCCGTAGCTCATTTGGATAGAGCACCGGCCTTCTAAGCCGGGGGTAGCAGGTTCGAATCCTGCCGGGCGCGCCAGTTTATTTGTCAGTTAGATTTGTCTCTAGTTTGTGGTGGACGTAGCTCAGTTGGTAGAGCCCCGGATTGTGATTCCGGTTGTCGTGGGTTCGAGCCCCATCGTTCACCCCAGTTATTATTTAGTGTGGGGCCGTTAGCTCAGTTGGTAGAGCATCGGACTCTTAATCCGCGGGTCGTCGGTTCGATCCCGACACGGCCCACCAGTTCTACAGCCTTCACCCTGCATTCAACACTCCTTCATAGAGTAAGTGAGGTCAGTCGAAAAAAGCCGCAACCGTAAAAAACAATGTTTTTTACGATCACACGGAGGTGGGTTCGTTTTTGCTATTTCGACTGACCTCGTATTTACATTTCCTGCGTAAGGTGAATTATTTAGATTAACCGCAAAACTCCTGAATAAATGACTATTAGCTTCTAGTACCCTAACTTAATTTTTCAGCGAAAATTGCATATTTACAGTGCTAGCAGGCACCTGCTGTTGATAACTGCGAGGCGATGCATGCATTGCAGTATGTGGAGCAACAGATATTGGACTAGAGAGATTTTCTTCCCACTTTGTTAAGGTTGAAATAGTTTTTTCTAAGTTAGCCGACATATGCTTCACGTAGCTATAAACCTTTTCTTTATTGTCTTCCTTGTCTTCAACTTTATGCGTAATAATATCGCTTATTTCACTCAATTTTACTTCTTCATGTTTGAATAAATTTTTAATTTGAGGTGGAATTGTAACTTGCTTTATTTTTTCTTCATACAGTGAATTTATATTGACAATAAGCCCTTGGAGAGCGTTAAAACTATACGTATTTGTATGCAAATGATAGGAATCAGTTTCTACAAATGTTGCTGCAATATGTTTAAAAACTTTGAGAAGTTCTAAAATTTTTTTGACGTAGTATTGTGGTTGAAGTGATGTTGTGGAAACGGGTAATGCGTCTAACGATCTGGTTTCAGAAAAAACCATCAAATTGTTTTTTTGAAAAGTTTTTACAATGTCTCTTAAATCATTTGCTTCTAGATTTTCGTTATGATTACACTTTTGCATAATGGATCTAAAGTGATTTTTGGCTAATGCTTGAGCCTTTTTGATATCCGAAATGCTTAACTCAAACATATAATCGTAATATAACACCGCAGAAGCGCGGTAAATATCAGTTTCTAAGTTAGACTCAAGTGTGCCATTTAATTTAAATATTTGCAGCAATGCGTGTATCGTTTCAACAATAAAATGCACTGCGGATGAACGCCAAATATTTTCCAAAGTGTTAGGAGCATTAGAGCTATTAGACTCTAAAGAAGGAGCTAATTCATGTTTTTCATAACCACTCAAAAAACTTTCATGTTTTTTAAGAACAAGCTGGATGGGTTCTTGATTAGGGGTAACACGATCAGAATCCTGCTGATTTTGTCGAGGCGAGGTTTTTGCTGATTTTGAAGCTTGAACAGTGTAAACATGCTCTGGCTCAGTAAGAAAAACTTTTGCAGTAAGCGAATAATTTGGACTAGAATCATTATGCTGTTGTAATTTGTTTTCTGTTATTGCTTGAATGGGGGTTGTATTTTTGCTTTTTTCACCTTGCTGTATTTCAATTTTTTGTGGGCTTTTTCGATTACTTTTATTTGTATTTGCTCGATTTTTTCCAGTTTTTTTTCCAGGTGGTTTTTTGTGTGCCTTATAAGTTGTTTGTTGTGATTTTTTAATATTTTCCTCAACAGCTTCATGTTGTTCTAGTTTGATTTCGATTGAGCTTTTTTTAACAAGAAAATCTTTATTGAGTTCACCGTATTCACGTTCAAATTCTTTTAATTTTTTGTCAAGGGAACACGATTCGCTGTCAGTTAGTTTATCGGAAATACACAACTCTTTGGTTTTTTCGATCAATGTTTTAACAGTGTCATTTGGATAATTTTCTATGTTGGTAGCTTTAGCTTTGATGATTTTATCATTTAAAGCGTTAATATTATTTTCTAATTTTTCTAAAAGTGTTAGCAGTTCTTCTTTTTTTTCAGAATGAGCAAAGATAGTTTCATATTTTTTTAAAATAGTCTCCACATTATCCTTATAGGAATCAAAAGACTGTTTATATTGACTATAAGAATCTTCGTATTCTGTTAGTTTGTCACAAAAAGAGAAAGTCTCTTCTTTTTTTAATTTATTTGAAATATTAATGTTATCCACTGTTTGGATGAGATCTTCGATAGCTTTATTTGAATATTCTTCTATATCATTAACCTCTTGAAGCGGCGAAGGCGATTTACTTGCCGTCGTTTTAGATTTACGAATATGCGTATTTAAAGCAGTAATTTCAAGGTTTAAATTTCCCAGAAGTATTTTTAGTTGTATTTTAAACCTAGAAACAATTTTTGCACTCGATAGTTCTAATTTGCTTATGTCCGTATCCATTTCTGTCAGAAATCCCTTCGCTGACTTTATCACCTCAGGTGCTTTAGCTAACATTAGAATGGCAGGATAGGCTTTATTAAGAAAAAGTTTAACAAGCTCTTTATCTTCTGACTTTGAAGCGTAATTATATGATTTTTGAGTTATCTTTGCGCCCTTATCGAGTAAAAAGCTAACAATGTCCTTTTTTTTACATAAAATCGCTTGATCTAAGAGAGTCAATTTCCATTGGTTTACGCGGTCAATATCACCGTCATTCATGGTTGTTTTAAGTTTATCTAAGTCTCCAAGAGAGACATAAATATTAAGGAGCGTGACATTATCGCGACCCATTATATTTATGTTTTGAAGATAGGTAATTATTGGTAGACTGCCTGATCTCAAAGCAAAATAGCCAATATATCTTGTATCAAGCTTAGCAGCCTTGTTTTTAAGCATAATGAGTGTGTCAAGCTGTCCATTTTCTGCAGCCCAATCGACAGGGTAAGAGTTTTGCGTATGATGTTTTGTATTTACAATAGTGGGATATTGAGCAATTAATGTTTCCATTAAAGCGGTGTCGCCTTGGCAAACAGCTTTACAGAACGCCTCTATTATATTTTTATCTATGTCTTTGCTTTTATCGGGTGGAGCAATATTCGACTCTTCATTTGACATATTAACCTCATTTTTTTTAAAAATAACCGATTTTTAAGTTGTATTCAGTATGTATAGTAAATAGAGCTATAAGTATATTATCAATGTTTTCACAAAAAATAAATATTTAATTGGCTTTGCCGCTGCTTAACAATAGGAATTCTAACGCAGGTTTCTTCCAAGAAACTTTATTAAAATCACTCATGTTACGCATCGTATAGTTAAAAGGAACACAATCGAAAAACGAAAACGAACCCACCTTAGTGTGATCGTAAAAGACATTGTCTTTTACGGGTTTCTTTTTTTCGATTGTTTTCCTTTGTCCACTTGTGCGCTCTTTACGTAACATGAGTTAAAATCATAATCATTATTATCGGGAACACAATACAATTTATTTTCAAATTGTATTATATTAAATAACTCATCTTACTCAGGATAGTAACTACGAGGTCAGTCGACAGTGCGAAAACGAACCCACCTCCGTGTGATCGTAAAAGACATCCTTGTCTTTTACGGGTTTCTTTTTTTCGATTGTTTTCCTTTTAGAGAGACAAAGTTAAAGAGGACAAAGGAATCCATCGTGAAGACCGTAAAATATAGGGATATATTTTACGATCATAGGGATATGGGTCCGTCTGAACGATGATTCCTTTGTCCTCTTGTGCGCTCTCTGCGTAACATGAGTTACCAACGATAAATGTAACGTTTACTATTGTAATGAGAGGATATTATGTCACATCAAAGAACCGAAAATTTGCCGTCAAAATTTAAAATGGGATTTAAGATTGATGGTATTACAAAAGACAGAGTTGAAGAAATAAAAAAATCCTTAACTACAACTGAATTTGATATGGATGTATCTGATTCATCAGCAGCGCCAAAAATTGTAAAAACCACAGATGAAAATTTAAAATTTAATGAAAAACACATTGATTTAAAAAATGTGGGTACTGACCCGAGCATGCTAAATATATGGGCGAATATATGGCTCCCGAATAAAGAACCAAGTACAAACTTGTCGTTTACTCCTGTAAATTCCACAAGTTCTATTTGTAAAAATGGAATTCTAAATTTTATAAATTATAAATATTTTAATAACCATACAAAATTATGGGAAATAAGAAGTATAACAGTTGTTTCAAAGCAAGCATTTATTAAATCGACAGGGCAAAACTCTGGCCTTGATAATACCTGGATACCATTTGTAATAATAAAAGGTAGTAAAATGTGTGATGAGCCACAGTTCAAAATTTTTTTGAAAAAAAATTTTTTGGATCAATCGCGTATAGAATCGAATTACAAGCAAACTTATTGTTTTTTTGTGGAGTTAGCAACTAGCACAAAATATTATATAATAAAAAAAGAAAATCGTGGGAATGGTAATATTTTATTTGATGAAATAGAAGATGATAGCCTTGATAAGAATAAGAAAAATTTTTTTAGCATGAAGTCCGCTGTAATAGCAAACGTTCATGTAGACAAACAAGAAACTGTAAAGAAAGCCATGGATGATATTATAGAAAGGATAGGTTCTAAATTAGATTTAACTATTTCTATTTGTTTAGGAGGTGGAATATGGGAAGAGTCCGAAATTAAACAAAGACTTATTCCAGAACTTGAAAAACAAAAATGGATAGAGCAAAAAAGAAAACCTATAAAACTTTCTGATAATGCATTATTTGAGACGGATGATCCGGATGAAATCAATGAATGGTTAATTTCTGAAGATGCAAAATATGTTGCAGACCTGACTGGTCAGATAGAAAAAATCGAAGAAATTAAACAACGTCAAAAAGAGAAACTAGGTGCTCAGTTGAATACATCAGCTCCATTATCTAAACAATACAATGATAATATGGTGCAATTACCTGGTAACAGCAGTATGAAAGTATAATAAAATTCTCCAATGATTTTATTGAGAACCTGATAAAACAATTACAAAATACAGGAATGAATCAATCTCATCGGAAGTTTTTTCGGCATCTTCAATGTATTCGATTGTTCTTTAATATCTCACGGATCCTGTGTTGATGGGATCGTTATAAATAAGCTTTCGGCCAATATATTTTTGTTTTTCGATTGTTTTCCTTTGTCCCCTTGTGCACTCTCTGCGTAACATGAGTTATTCACTTTGCCGGAAATTGCAGCTGGTCCTAGTAAAATTCGTTATATATATTGGATAAGTGATTATACAAATTTCCAATTAAGCTATTGGGCTCAACTTTTATCACAGGTTGTGTATACTGACAGTTAGTTAAATGTTGAAAAAAATGTAACTTTTCACGCGCTGCTTTGTGAGGAGAATTTGCTATGCAGCTCGTGAATTTAATCTCGAGGAGCTTGGATGAAAAGCCGATTAATTTGGATAGTATTACAATATATAATTTTTTCTCTTATACCTGTTTTTGCAGTCGTATCTTCAAATGAGGAAAATTATTTTCAATCATTGACCGAAATTCAAACAGTTCCTCCAAATTCTACTGCGGTATTGCCGTGTGGTTTGGATGAAAAAAAACAGGTATTAGCATTATTGACACAATCGAAATTTAATCCACAACTGCATTTAACCTCAGATAATTTAATCGTCAATTCTTCTTTAGAAATGTTTGAGCTTTATAAAGGTGATTTTAGTAATGAAGGTATGACTGAATATGCGCTGGTTTCTACCAGCGGCTCCATGCGTGCAAATTGGGTCACTGTTTATAAACTTTTTAATAATCGATTAATTGAAGCAAATCTGGATAATGTTATTTCTAAAGATTTATTAAATAATGGGGATCTGGGGCCTAATTTTTATTTATACACTGCAAATCCCTATGCTATTGTAAAAAATGGAAAAACTTACATTCGATATATGAGTATTCCTTATAGCTCATATGAAAAATCACAATTAATGCTTTGTACTTATCTTTGGACGAAAAATCACATTGTTTTAAGTGCGCCAAATTTAACTTTTTCACCGGCTACAGGTAAATTGATCAATACGAATCAATGTATTGGGAAAAATGAGAAAAGTATATAACCTGAATTTTGTTTAAGAGAAGTTCTGAAAAAGATTTAAAGACTTGACATCACTATTGGATCCCGTCTCAATTATATTGTTGAGAGTTGAATACTCCCTTAAATAAACCTCAGATTATATCGGTTATGCTGATTTTTTGAAAATCTTTCAAAGGATCATTCTCCTGGTCTGATGAAATGGTGCTAAGATTTTATTAGGGCCTAAAATAAAGCCTCTGTAGATAATAAATAATCTGATGTATCTTTGAAGGAGTAAAGCGATGAACGATGAAAAAAATCGACAAGCAATGATTGCTCAAATTGAAAAAACTGATGTAAACAACCATTTAGCGGAAATCGTGTTTAAACGGGGCGAGCAACTTGAGCCTGAAATTAAAAAAGCATTTTTTCCTGAAAGCTTACAGAAAGAAAACGCTAATCTTAAAGAAATATCCAAAATTGTCTCGGATTCAACTAAAGATTATTTTGATAAAATAAAAGAGATAAAGCAGGCATGGCAAAAAATGGGTTGGGACAAAGAAGGCAATAGTGCTCAAGCAGAGCTTTATAAAAAAATAATGATATCTGAGCCAGATGGCTTTTTATATCATATAAAAAACTTAGAGGACGAATATACAATCCAAGATAATTTTCTTTTTTTAAAAACGATAGAAAATTATATATCAATGGCAAAGAAAAAAAACATTAAATTGTCTCTTAATGAAAATGACCTTGATTTTTTGCAACAACTCTCTTTTATTGATGATTTGCTTCCCAATTTACCGTTTGAAGAAGCAAAAGCAATTATGGATAAAAAATTGCTTGAATTAACTCGTTATATTGATGAAGAAAGAGGAATTTTTAAATTTGAAACTGATCCGGAAGTAAAGTTACTTAAAGACTTGGAAAATATTCGACAATCATATCTTGCAAGAATTGCCGCGCAGGCATCTGCTAAGGAATCTGTTAAGGAGTCGATTAAAGAACCTGAACAAAAAACTGAGGAAACGGTTGTAGTAAATCAGAGTGCAGAGCTAATTAAAGAAGAAGTAACAGAAATCAAGGATATGCCAGTGGTAGAAGATATTGTTTCCAATGTTTCTACATTTATAAATAAGTCGGCAGAATCTATAGCTGAAATGGCAAAACCTGATTTGTATGCAAAAGCAATATCCACTTTTAGTGATGCAAAAAACCAAGCGTTAAAAATAGGTGTTAGAGAGGAAATTATTCGTGATGCTGAGGATTCAATTAAAGAAGCGGAAACAAGAATCACCAATGAAGAAACTGTCACAGATGTAAGTGCTCAAAAAGATTCCCTTGCAGCGATTGTCGATGGGCAAACCAAATTTCTTTTATCACATATAAATTCCAAGATAGGTATCATGAATGCAGAAAAAGCAGCCCAGGATCAAGCAGAAGAATTAGTAAAACAAAATGAAGCAAAAAAATTTGAGAAGCGCAAAGCATCGCACCCCATTCTGTATGAAGCTTTAGAATCATTATCAAGTGATATCGGCGACGTGATAAAAGAATCAGGAGAAGTGTTAAAAGGGACTAAAATGGAAAATTTAAAAAATGAAAAAAATGCAATTGATTTTTTTTTAAATTCCAATCGCGATAAAAAATTTTCTACTTCTCAAGAAGTTCAAGATTCTATTGATCAAATTAACAATTTACATCTGCAAGGAACGCAAAAACTTAAACTAGTTGAAGATGCTAAAATTCAAAGCCAAATTGATAATTTAATCCGTGGTAATAACAAACTGAGAGAGGAAAAAAAACCTTATGAAACAAGGCTCAAACTTCTAAATGACAGTATTAATGCAAAGAAACATGAAATAAATGGCGCATTGAAAGGAGTCAAAGACCATTTGCAAAAAACGTATAGTGGCTTAAGGAATCAAATCGGCGAAAAAGTTGACGAAAGTTGGCGAAATAATATTGTTATACAATTTATGGTAAGTGGAGTTAATGCCATTGTGGAAAAGGTAAATCGCAATTTCGATCGAGAAATTCCTAAAGTTTTTGAATCGTTTGACGAAAAAAAAGGTAAATTCAATACTGAAATAGGAGAATTGTACGAAAGAATGACTGAGTTTGATAGTGTGGGATTATGCAACCCATCTAATACAAAAGATAATGCAAACAAACCTATAATTGGGCAAGCATTTGATATTGAAAAATTCAATGAGTTTGTAAAAAATTGTGAGAATATTACCTCAATCAATGACGGTGTTAGTTTGTTATCAGCTGATATAAATAAAGCGCATAATGCTATGCTTGCAAAGCAAGAACAGCTTACATCAAAAGAACCTGATTCCGATAACGCAAAAATTAAAGCACTAGATGATAAAATAAAAGAAAATGAAAATAAAATAACAGCGCTTAAAGCCAAAATTGAGCCTAAACAGGAATTAAAAACTGAAAAAAAAGAAAACTTAGAGAGTTTGTTGCCTCAGAAATTTAAACCGCTATAATTCTGTCTCAGAATATCCCCTTTTTTGGTATTATTTCCCCTGACCTCGCTTGGTATAAAGGTGTGTTGTATGCAGGGTGAAGACTAAAAATATAGGGATATGGGTTCGTCTGAACCCGCATTCAACAGTCCTTTCTTCACGCTTGCTGAATTTTGCTGCGTAAGATTGAGTAACTTATAAAGGATAAACGTGAAAAAAATTATTCTGATTAGGCTTAAATTAGTATTGGTTTTTCTAAATTTTATTTTCATTTCAAACGTATATGCTGAAAATCACACACTAAATTTAGTGGTTAACTATAAATGGGTGAATTTTACGGGAAAGCGGGTGCGTGCAATTGCAGTGAATGATCAAATCCCTGCACCTACATTACATTTTGAAGAAGGCGATACTGTTTCGATTAATGTGATTAATCACCTTGATAAAAATACCTCAATTCATTGGCATGGTTTAATTGTTCCTTGGCAAATGGATGGGGTAGAAGGTGTCAGTCAAAAAGGTATTCCTCCTGGTGGAGTATTTCACTATCGATTTAAACTTAATCAATCGGGAACGTATTGGTATCACGCTCACGCAGGATTACAAGAACAACAAGGGCTATATGGTGCGCTGATCATCGATCTCGTAAAACATCCTGCATATGCCTACAATAAAGATTATGTGGTTGTGTTATCAGATTGGAGTAATATAAATCCTGAAAAAATAATTGCGAACTTGAAAAAAGAAGGTGATTATTATTCTCCTAATTTTCCATTGCAACCTTCGTTGATGCACTTTATTGATGATTATCGTCACGCAAAAACTTCCAACGAGCGCGAACAGATACTTAATGATTACAAGATGATGCAACAAATGCGAATGAGTATTTATGATATCGGTGATGTTGCCTACGATGCATTTTTATTAAATGGTCATTCCAATGTTCAACCTTGGACTGCCCTTGTTAAAAAAGGCGATATTGTACGTTTAAGATTTATTGGTGCGATGTCGAGTACAAATTTTCACGTTAAAATACCCGGAAGTATCATGAAGATAGTTCATATAGAGGGAAATGACATCAAGCCTTATAACGTAAATGATTTTTTTATTACACCAGGTGAAACTTACGATGTTTTAATTAAGATTCAACAAAATAGACCTTATGTTATTTACGCCGAGTCTGCTGATACATCTGGCGCTGCAATCGGTGCGCTAAAATTAAATCAAAATCAAACAGTGGACTACAAGCATATCACCCCATTTCCTAAACCCATACCTGTCACAAGAGAAATGATGTTGAATATGGGTATGAATAATGCACAAATGCATCAACAAGGAATGAAAAAAGGGATGGGAATGGCAATGAATATGAATTCATCTGAGATGATGAATTTTGCGTCGGGTGCGTCAGATTCTATGAACATGAATATGCCAACTGAATCAAGTAATAAAGAGGATAAAATATCTAATATTGATGTTTCTAATTTAAAAACGGCTGGAACAAAATATCAACGTCTAAGAGCAGCTGTTCATACAAATAACCCCGATAAACCTATTAACGGTGTAATTAAAATGGAATTATTTGGATACATGGATCACTTTATTTGGATGATCAATGGATTACCGGAATATAAAACTCATCCCATTATTATTGAATCCAATAAACGATATCGTTTTATATTTACCAATAATTCCATGATGCATCATCCTATGCATATACATGGGCATTGGTTTATTTTGCGAAATGGTCATGGTGTGTATGATCCGCTTTTGCATACTATTGACGTACCGCCAGGAGCGACCGTTGTGGCTGATTTAGATGCTGATGCAAGCGGGCAGTGGTTTTTTCATTGTCATCATCTTTATCACATGATGGCAGGAATGTCACGAGTATTTCAATATGAATCCATCATTGATATTTCTAAGGGTAAGGAGCAGCCTCAAAACACAATCACAAAAGCATCATATATAAACCGTCCGGTTTTGAGAGAGGATGCTGTGATTCCAATCGATAATTCATTAATTGATCATGTTATGGGTCATTCGAAAGAGATTTATTTTTCAACTATATTAGATGTTGGTGCCGATCTTTTTAATAATACCCAAAAATTCACCTTTAAAGGCTTGTATGGATCGGATGATAATAAGTTGGAATTATTCAGTAACGATGCAGAAATTAAAAAAGGCACGGTAGATACAGCTGATGTGGATATATTTTACTGGCATTTAGTGAGCCAATTTTGGGCAATCAAAGGCGGTGCTAATTATCATTATCGACCAGCAAATGCTTATTGGCAGCCTGGAATTGGAATTGAAGGTTTGATGCCATATTTCATTGATACTGATTTAAGAAGTTATTACCACAATGGTAGTACAAAACTAGATTTGGATTTATCTCGTGATACACAAATCACGAACAATTTCTTTTTACGAATAGGTATTCGTGGAATATTTGCAACAAAAACGGTTAGTCAAGATGAAGTCGGTAGTGGATTGAATCAATTGCGATTTATCGTAAGGCCATACTATAGATTAATGCCGGGGTTATCCTTATTTACAGAATATGAACATGAAAGTGACTATGGCGCACTGAGCAACATTCTTCAAAAAAATGCTGAAGATTCAAGTGAAAATTCAGTCACAGTTGGCCTGTCGTTTTTATTTTAGAGGTGAATTTTTATTTACTCATGTTACGCAAAGAGTGCACAAGAGGACAAAGGAATCATCGTTCAGACGAACCCATATCCCTATGATCGTAAAATATATCCCTATATTTTACGGTCTTCACGATGGATTCCTTTGTCCTCTTTAACTATCTCTTTATA